>LNFM01000416.1_pt1 | contig 106014 bp, 99 predicted proteins | sample 596031 | NCBI WGS metagenome assembly LNFM01 (sample SAMN04254537, study PRJNA301005) | activated carbon metagenome | isolation source: dual media filters at the Ann Arbor, Michigan drinking water treatment plant | place: USA: Ann Arbor
GGGGGCCGGCCCACGAGGCTGAGCGGCGGACAAGGAGGGGAGGGTGTCGCCGCCCGCTTGAGGTATCGGCGCATTCGCGCAGCGACTTTAGCGTTCCCCTTCTGCGGACTCGAACAGCGCGCTTTGCCGTTCGTCGGCGACCTCGACGAAATTCGTCAAGCCCAGACCCGCCAGCCGATAGCGGAGCGCCGCGTCGCCAGGAACGCGCGCGAGCAACTGCTGCCCGCACTCCAGCAGTTCGGCGGCGGAACGCGGCCGCTGCTGTGGCGTGAGATGACGAGTCAGCAGCCGGAAGTCTGCGGTCTTCAGTTTCAGCACCACCGTTCTGCCGACCCGTGCCTTGCGCTGTGCCGCGCGCCAGACCTGGTCGGCGAGCGCGGGCAGCGCTGAGATCACCAGGGCCCGCGGCAAATCGTGCTCGAAGGTCGTTTCGGCCGAAATCGACTGCACCGGCCGGTGCGGCACGACCGGTCTGTCGTCCTCACCGCGTGCAAGTTCGAACAGTCGCTGGCCGTAGCGGCCGAAGCGCGCGAGCAGCACCTGGCGCTCGACACCCCGCAGATCGGCCACGGTGGCGACGCCGAGCGCCTGCAACTGTTCCTCGGTCGCCTTGCCGACTCCCGGCAGCCGCGCCACCGGCAGGCCCGACAGGAAGTCGAGCACCAGCGGAGGCCGCACGACATACAGTCCATTCGGCTTGCGCCAGTCGGACGCGATCTTGGCGAGGTATTTGTTCGGCGCGACGCCAGCCGACGCCGTCAGCTCCGTCGCGGCCTCGATGTCGGCGCGGATGGCCTGCGCGACGGCGGTCGCGGTCGGCAGGCCGGCCTTGTTGGTGGTGACGTCGAGATAGGCCTCGTCCAGCGACAGCGGTTCGACCAGATCGGTATAGGTGTGGAAAATCCGGTGGATTTCGGCCGATACGGCCTTGTAGCGGGCAAAGTCCGGCGGCACGAACACGCCCTGCGGGCACAGCCGTGCGGCCCGTGAGGCAGGCATCGCCGAGCGAACACCGTAGCGTCGCGCTTCATAGGAGGCGGCGCAGACCACCGAACGCGGACTCTGCCAGGCGACGATCACGGGCTGGCCCCGCAGACTCGGGGTGTCGCGCTGCGCGACGGACGCATAGAACGCATCCATGTCGATGTGGATGATCTTGCGCATATTCCGCGGATCGTCGTCGCTCATGTGTCCATTCTAAGCGGGGCGGGCGCCACGTTCGCGGCGCGCCTCGCCGGTACCCGGCCTGACGTGTGACGAAGCTTGACGCATTCGCGGCGGGATACGCGGATTTTGCGGGGGCACCGGTGTACAGTGCCGGCCACCATGCCGAGCCGTCGTTTCGCCGCCTGTTCCTATCAACGCCTGCTTCACACCGTCAGCCCGCTCGTGCTGGTGTCGACGATGGGCGTGCCCGCGTCGCCATCCGCGGCCGAATCGAGCCTGGCGACCTCGGCCCAGGTGCGTCTGACGAGCGACTACCTCTACCGTGGTTATTCGAAAAGCGACGACCGCGCGAGCGTCCAGCTGCACGCCGGCGCCAGCGCGGCGAACGGCTTCTACGCCGGTGCCTGGTTGAACCGGGTCCAGTTCGGCGACGCGCGCTGGGAAGGCACGCCGTACGCGGGCTGGCGCACGCGCGTCGGTGACGACTGGCGGCTCGAGGCCACGCTGGCCGGTTATCTGTACGACGATGAGCTCGATGGCGATGCCGGTCATTACGCCGAAACCTATGTGTCCGCGCACTACCAGGACTGGCTGAGCCTGCGCGCGTCGCTGGCGGTGGACGCCTACGGTTTCGGCGCCGATACGCCCGACGTCGAAGCGAAAATCCGCTATCCGCTGAGCGACGCGCTGCAGCTCACCGCCAGCCTCGGCCACGCCTGGCTCGACGATTTCGCCGGCTACGATGTCACCCACTATTCGCTCGGGGTCGGACGCATCCTGTCGCCGCGCGTGCGCGCGGACCTCGGCTGGTACGGCGCCGTGGTGGGCAGCGAGCGCGTCGGCGCGCCGGCCCACGACTTCTTCGAGCGCCTGCTGATCGACGACCGGATTGCGGCGTCGATTTCGTTCTCGTTCTGAATGCCCGCCATGTTTTTTTGCAATCGGCTTGAACCCTCGCGCGCGGTCCCGGCATTAATCGACATCACGGCACCCGCAGGGGCGTCGGGGTGGCGATGAGCAGGCAGGACAGCGCGTCGCGCCGGGCCGCCGCCGACGCCGAGGACTGGGCGCTGATCCGCGCGATAGGCGGCGGTGATCAGCAGGCGCTGGCGGCACTGTACAGGCGGCACTTCGACTATCTCTACCGGTTCGTCCTGCGCGTGACGCGACGGACCGAGGTCGTCGAGGAAGTGATCAACGAAGTGATGCTGGTGGTCTGGCAGCAGGCCTCGAAAGCGGAACCGCGGGCGCTCGCCTCGACCTGGATACTGTCCATCGCGCATCGCAAGGCGCTGAAGACCTTGTCGCGCAAGGGGCTCGCGGAAGACGGGCTCGACGACGACGACCCGCGCTTCGGCGTGGACGCCGCCGGTCTGCAGGGTGTCGATGCCGATGACCTGCTGCTCAAGGCGCTGGCGGTGCTGACACCCGAGCAGCGGGCGGTGATGGAAATGGTCTACGAGCAGGGGCTGCACTACAGCGTGATTGCCGAGATTCTCGGTTGCCCCGAAAACACGGTCAAAACGCGCGTTTTCCACGCCCGGCGCAAATTGCGCGCGGCGTGGCCCGCGCTCACCGGCGCGCAGGCGCCGGCGGCGACAATGGAAGGAAGCGAACTGCCATGACTGACCGACACGAGGCGACGGCGCATCAGGACATCCTGATCCTGCTGCCGTTCGAGGTGAACGGGACGCTCGATGACGACGAGCACGCCCGCGTGCAGGAGCACCTGCGCGGCTGTGCCGACTGTCGCCGGGCGCTGGCGGAAGAACGGGCGCTGGCTGGCGCCTTTGCCGGCATGACGGTCGCGGTGCCTTCCGGTGCCGCGGCGCTCAACCGGTTGCTCGCGACCCTGAATGCCGGCGCAGAGACGTCGGACGGGGTGCTGCCGTTCACGCGTCTGGCCGCGCCCCCGGCGACCCCGGTCCGTCGCGGCTGGGCGCCGCTCGCCGCGGCCGCCACCGTGCTCTTGACCATTGCCCTTGGCGCGTTGACCAGCCTGCAGGTGGCGCGCCAGCCGGCCGCGCCCGGCTATCGCGCGCTGGCCAGTGCCGACCGGATGGCGCCGCCCCTGCCGGGCGCCCTGAATGTCGTCGTCGTGCCAGCACTCGGCCAGGCCGGGCTGGAGCATCTGTTGCAGGATCTGCCGGTGACGGCGATCTCGCCGCGCGCGCAGCCGGGGACTTTCCAGGTTCAACTCGACCATGGCAGCGCCTCGGCGGCGACGCTGGCGGCCGCCGCGGCCATGCTCGCGGGCCATCCGGGCGTCCTGTTTGCGGCACCGGCCTCGACGCTCCCGCCGGAGGCCCGACCATGATCCGTCTGCTCGGGGGCCTGCTGCTGCTGCTGCAGATCACGTGGGGCGGCCCCGGGTTCGCGGCAACGCCTGTCCAGGACGAGCGGCTGATCATCGTCAGTTTCGCCGATCGCGGGATCAACGCCGCACCGGCCGGTGCACCCGGCGATTTCTATACCCCAGGTCCGGTCGGCGTTGCCGGCGGTTACGCCACGACGGCCTGGAGCCGGCGCCTCACGCGCCGCCTTGCACGGGACTATCAGCTCGAACTCGTCACCGACTGGCCGATCCAGTCGCTCGGCGTGCACTGCGCGGTGTTTCGCGTCGGCGGCACCGGACCCATCGAGGACATGATGCGGCGACTCGGCGAAGACGCGCGCGTCGATGGCGTCCAGCGCCTGAACACCTTCCGCGTGCTCGGTGCGCACCGTGAAGCCCCGGGCGCCGGGCTCGGCGCGCTCGAGCTCGACGCGGCACACCGGCTCAGCACGGGGCGCAACGTACGCGTGGCGGTCGTCGATACCGGCATCGATGTTCATCACCCGGATCTCGCCGGGCAGATCGTGGAGATGAAAGATCTCGTGTCCGATGCGCAGGGCGACCACGACGATGTGCACGGGACGGCAGTCGCCGGCATCATTGCGGCGCTGGCCGACAATCAGCAGGGCATCGTCGGCGTCGCGCCGGGCGCGAAGCTGATGTCGCTGCGCGCGTGCTGGCCGCAGGGGCCGGCCGACCCCGGCGCGGTCTGCAACAGCCTGACGCTGGCGCGCGCGCTCGATGTCGTCACGCGGCTGAAGCCCGACGTGTTGAACCTGAGTCTGGCCGGTCCGGCCGATCCGCTGCTGAATGCGCTGCTCGCGGCAGTGCTCGATGCGGGGGTGGTCGTGGTCGCGGCGGCACCTGCGGAGGACGGCGAGGGTGTGGCCTTTCCGACGGCCGACGAGCGTGTCATCCGCGTCGAAACCACCGGCGCCGGCGGCACCGGCTATCGCGCTGTCCGCGCGCCGGGCCAGGACGTGCTGACGACCTTCCCGCACGGCGGCTACGACTTCATCTCCGGCAGCTCGTTTGCCGCCGCGCACGTGTCCGGGGTCGTGGCCCTGTTGCTCGAGATGCATCCCGGGATGCCGGCGACCGAGGTCCGTGAACTGCTGCTCGACAGCAGCCAGGACTTCCAGCGCACGGTCCCGGCGGGCGAGCGGCAGGGCGGGGCGCCGCGCCGCGGCTTACGCGCGGCGAACGACGAGCCGACCTGTGCGCTGATGACACATCTCGGGCATGGCGCGGTCTGTGCCCAGCCCGATGCGCCACCGCTGCGTCGCGCGCCGCTCGTGCGCGAACAGGCGAGCTGAACGCGCGCCGGCGGTTTTCGACCCGTTCAGTCAGCCGGCGGGCGCGGCCCGCTCGTCGAGCCGGTCCAGCTGGGTGCTCAGGAATCCGGCTGCTTCCGTCAGCATCTCGTCCGTGATCTCGTGCGCGGCTTCGTACTCGCGATAGCCGAGCATCACGCCGAGGTTGACGAACAGGTCACGCGTCGCGCGCCCGCGTGCGACCGGCATGACGGGATCGTTGAGACCGTGCTGAATCAGCAGCGTCAGGTGGCTCAGCGCGCCGATGGGCGCTGCCAGCGGGGCCACTTCGGGCAAGACCCGGCCACCGATGCCCACGATGCCGCGCACTCTGGTCGGCGCGGTCAGGCCGATGCCGTAGGCGAGCGTCGCACCCTGGCTGAATCCGAACAGGTAGACGCGGCGCGGATCGGCGCCGAAACCCATCACCGCGTCGTTGATGAACTGGATGACCGCGAGCCGGCTGCGCTCCGCTTCCTCTGCGTGGATATCGATCCCCTGTGGCGAGAACCTGACATCGAACCAGCGGTAGGCGCCGGGCGCGTTCGTGTACGGGGCGCGCACACTGAGGACCAGCAGGCGGGGATCGACCATCGCCGCGAAACGCTCGAGCCCGGTCTCGTTGCCGCCGACGCCGTGGAGCATGACGAGCAGTGGCGGGCGATGAGTGGGGGCCGTCGGCGAGCGGCGCGAATAGGTCAGTTCCATGGACTCTCCGACCGCCGTCGAGGGCAGTTGCGCGCTCCAGAAATGCGTTTGCGGGCCGCTAGCAACGGTATCTTAACCCCGTGGTGTGGCGTGTGCCTGCCCCTGCAATCAGTTTGAGCCGACTCTCGACGGCGATGTTCGGTGCGCGGATGCCGACCGACATGCGCGGGCGCATCCGCACGAACAGTTTCGCGCTCGCGAGCATCCTGGGCCTGTTCGCCTGCGTGGTGCTCGGCTCGGTGTTCGATGCGCTGGGCGCGGGGTGGCACGCCTGGATCATGGGGGGTGGCGTGCTGGCCATCGTCGGCGTCATCGTGCGTCATCGACACCACGGCCACGTCGAGCATTCGCTGTTCCTGCTGTTGACGGTCTTTTTTTCGCTGATCGCCTTCTACACCTACAGTCTGGGTGGCATCCGTTCCGCGGGCGCGTGCTGGTTCATCGTCCCGCCGTTCGTGGCGATGCTGTGTTCGATGCGTCATGCCACGCTCGGATGGAGCGCAGCGGGCGCGGCCGCGCTCGGTGTGATGTACGAGCTGGAAATCGGCGGGCATGACTTTCACCTGATGGCCGGGGCCGGCGCGCCAACGCTTTACCTGGTGTCGCTGTTGCTGGTGTCGTTGCTGCTGCTCGGCTTTCTGACTCTGCTCGGGCATTCGCGCGATCGCACGATGGCCTACCTCGAGCGCACGAATCAGGAACTGTGCGTCACGCGCGACGCAGCGCTGGCCGCGGCGAAGGCGAAAGTGCAGTTTCTCGCCAACATGAGCCATGAGATCCGCACACCGCTGAACGGCGTCCTCGGTATGGCGGAGTTGCTGAACAGTTCGCGACTGGATGTCGAGCAACGGCGATTCCTGAAGACCCTGCATCACAGTGGGGAACACCTGCTGCGACTGATCGACGATATTCTCGATTTCTCGAAACTCGAAGCGGGCGGCATCAAGCTCGAGCCCGGTGAGTTCTCGCCGCGCGATCTCGTCGCTCACCTGGTGGAGGCGATGAAAGTCGAGGCCTCGGCGAAAGGGCTGGCGTTGACGGCCGCGATCGCCGACGACGTGCCGGACCTGGTGCTGGGCGATGCGGCCCGCGTGCGACAGATCCTGTTCAACCTCGTTGCCAACGCGATCAAGTTCACGCCGGCTGGCAGCGTCGGCATTGCGCTGCGTCGGGTGCAGGATGCCAGTGCCGGCGTCGTCCTCGAGTTCGAGGTCAGGGACACCGGCATCGGTATCGATGCGGCCGATCTGGCCCGCCTGTTCACGGCCTTCGCGCAGGCCGACGGTTCGACCACGCGCCCGTTCGGTGGCATCGGGCTGGGCCTTGCGATCAGTCAGGAGCTTGCGCGGCAGATGCACGGTGGGCTGCACATCGACAGCGTCGTCGGCGAGGGGACCTGCGCGCGATGCACCCTGTGGTTCGATGCGTGCGAGCCGCGCGCGCAAGCCGGGGCCGCGCCAGCGGCCGTCGAGGGTGCAGCCACCGGGCCCTCAGTGCTGCTCGTCGAGGACAACCCCGTCAATCTCGAAGTCGGGATCGCGATGCTGGAGCAGCTTGGCTGCCGGATCACCGTCGCGCACGACGGCGCAGAGGCGCTGACCCATTGGCGGGGCGCCTGCCATGACCTCGTGCTGATGGACTGCCAGATGCCCGTGATGGACGGCTTCGCCGCCACGCGCGAGATGCGCGCGGAGGAGGGAGGACTGGGGCGACTGCGCACGCCCATCGTCGCGCTGACTGCCAATGTCTTCCGCGAGGACCGGGACGCCTGCTTCGCCGCCGGCATGGACGACTTCCTCGCCAAGCCCTATACCCTCGCGCAACTGCGCGAGGTGATCGAGCGTCACCGGCACCAGGCGCGCGCCGCCTGATGGACAACAGCGCACATGGCCGCAGCCGTGTTGGCGCGCCCGCTGCCGCGCCTTGCCGTGCCGGTGGCACAGGTCACTGAATGCGCAAGGCCCCCCGCCCGACTGCCGGTCTGGACGATTTCAACTTGAGTGAACTGTCCAGACGCGTGTTCGGCCGTCAGGTGCCGAACGACGCCCTCGAGCGTTTCCGCACCAACACACTGGCGCTCGCCGGGGTCCTCGGGGTCATCGCCTGCTTCGCGTTCGAAATCGAGTTCCGGCTGCTCGGCGTCACGTGGCAGTCCGCCGGGACTTATCCCATCGCGGTCGCGATGGCCGCCGTGCTGCTGGCGCATCGCCGCCACGGACGCTTCGTCCTCACGTTGAACCTGCTGTTGTGCACGTTCTTCGCACTGACCGCGTTCTATACGTATTTCCTGGGTGGCGTGCGTTCGGCTGCCATCTGGTGGTTCCTGGCCCTGCCGTACGTGACCGTGACCTGCGCATTGCCGCGGCTGGGCCTTTTCTGGTCCGCCGTGTGCGTCGTTGCCGTGCTGGTGTTCCTGGGCTACGAACAGGCAGGGCATGCCTTTCCATCGACGCCGGTGGCCGACATGCCACTCGTCCACGTCGTGTCGTTGCTGCTGCTGTCCGCGCAGTTGATAGGTTTTCTGACGCTGCTCGAACGCGCGCGCACGGCGAGCACGCGGGAACTGCAGCACAGCAACACGGCGCTGATCACGGCGCGCGACGAAGCGCTCGCTGCCGCGCATTCGAAAGCCGTGTTCCTGGCGAACATGAGTCACGAGATCCGCACCCCGCTGAACGGCGTGCTCGGCATGGCGGAACTGCTCGGGCAATCGACACTGACCGATGCCCAGCAGCGCTTCGTGCGGACCTTGCGCCACAGCGGCGAACATCTGATGCACGTGATCAACGACGTGCTCGACTTCTCCAAGCTCGAGGCGCGGCGCGTCGAACTCGAGCGCATCGCGTTCTCACCACGGGACATCGTCGAGCGGCTGGCCGAGGCGATGACGCTCGAAGCCAGGGCCAAAGGGCTCGCGCTCACGCTCGAGGTCGATGCCGACGTGCCGGCCATGGTGGTCGGGGATCCGTCCAGGGTGCGCCAGATCCTGTTCAACCTGACGGCCAATGCGATCAAGTTCACGCCGGCGGGCCGCGTCAGTCTGGCACTGCGCACGGGCCACGGGCACGTCGCGTCGACACCGGTGCTCGAATTCGAGGTGGCCGACACCGGGATCGGCATCGGCGCCGATGAACTGCCGCGCCTGTTCAAGGCGTTTTCGCAGGCAGACGGTTCGACCACCCGGCTGTTCGGCGGCACCGGACTCGGGCTCGCCATCTCGCGGGAACTCGCGCGGATGATGCACGGCGAGATCGAGGTCGACAGCGTGGTCGACGCGGGCTCACGCTTTCGCTGCACCCTCCGCTTCGACCACTGCGCGAGCCGCCCGGACGCGACTCAGCCCGAGCGGCCACCTGGCACGGTCCTGCCGTTCGACGGGTTCAGTCAGCCGCCGCGCGTGCTGCTGGTCGAGGACAATCCGGTCAACTGCGAAGTCGGCACGGCGATGCTCGAACAGCTGGGCTGCCGCGTCGAAGTTGCCCACGATGGCGCCGCCGCCCTCAAGCACTGGCTCGCGGGGCCATACGATGTGGTGCTGATGGACTGCCAGATGCCGGTGATGGACGGATACGCGGCCACCCGCACGATTCGCGGCGAGGAGCGCGCGCGCAATCTGCCACGCACGCCTATCGTCGCGATGACGGCCAACGCGTTTCGCGAGGATCGCGACGCCTGTCTCGAGGCGGGCATGGACGACTTCCTGTCCAAACCCTATACGCTCCTGCAACTGAAGCAGGTGATCGAGGCTCACACCATCCGCGCCAGGGCCGCCTGAAGCCGGCGGCTTGCAAGCCGATCGTGGCGCGCGTCAGCGCTGCGGCTGTGCTTCGCTCATCGCCTCGACGCGGCCTTCCGGCCCCACCGTTTCCAGTCTGACCGGAAAGCCCCACAGTCGCGCGAGATGTTTCAGCGCATCCGCGCTGGCTGGCGCCAGCGGGCGCCGGCCACGCTGCTGGTGGCGCAGCGTCAGCGAACGATCGCCGCGTCGATCGGCGCGCCATACCTGGATGTCCGGTTCCCGGTTGCCGAGATGGTACTGGGCCGCCAGCGCGGAGCGCAGGCGCCGATAGCCGGCATCATCGTGGATTGCGGACACTTCGTAGGCGCTCTGCCGGTCATCGTCAATGATCGCGAACAGACGCAGTTCGCGCATCAGTTGCGGCGACAGGTACTGGGCGATGAAGGACTCGTCCTTGTAATTGCGCATGGCGAAGTCGAGGCTTGAAATCCAGTCGCTTCCCGCCAGATCGGGAAACCAGGCGCGGTCCTCGGCCGTCGGCGTCTCGCAGATGCGCCGGATGTCCCGCATCATGGCAAAGCCCAGTGCGTAAGGGTTGATCCCGCTGTAGCGCGGATGATCGAATGCGGGCTGCGCGACGACATTGGTGTGCGAGGACAGGAACTCCAGCATGAACGCATCGTCGACCCTGCCGTCGTCGTACAGCCGGTTCAGCAGCGTGTAGTGCCAGAACGTGGCCCAGCCCTCGTTCATCACCTGGGTCTGGCGCTGCGGATAGAAATACTGGGCAAGCTTGCGCACGATGCGCACGATTTCCCGTTGCCACGGACTCAGCAGCGGCGCGTTCTTCTCAATGAAATACAGCAGGTTCTCCTGCGGCTCCGACGGAAACACGTCGCCGATGTCATGGCCGGGCCCGGCGTCGCGCTGGGGCAGGGTGCGCCACAGTTCATTGACGGCGTCCTGCTGCTGGGCTTCGCGGGTGCGCTGGCGCGCCTGCTCCTGCAGCGGCGACAGGTGCGCGGGCCGTTTGCAGCGATCGACCCCGTAATTGCGCAGCGCATGACAGGAGTCGAGCACCTCCTCGACGGCAGCCTCGCCGTAGCGCTGTTCGCAGTCGCGGATGTAATCGCGGGCGAACAACAGGTAGTCGATGATTGAATCGGCAGTGGTCCAGGTCCTGAACAGGTAATTGCCCTTGAAGAACGAGTTGTGGCCGAAACTCGCGTGCGCGATCACCAATGCCTGCATCGGCATCGTGTTCTCTTCCATCAGGTAGGCGATGCAGGGATTGGAATTGAGCACGATTTCATAGGCCAAGCCCATTTCACCGCGTCTGTAACGTTGCTCGACGGCGACGAACTCCTTGCCGTAGGACCAGTGGCTGTAACCCACGGGCATGCCTATCGACGAATAGGCATCCATCATCTGTTCGGCGCTGACGATCTCGATCTGGTTCGGGTAGGTGTCGAGGCGATAGTCGGCCGCAATCTCCGCGATCGCGCGTTCGTAGGCTTCGATCAGATCGAAGTTCCATTCTGAGCCGGTCGAGATCAGGCCGGGGCGCATGTCGGCTGCCTGGCGAAGAGGGCGCGGAATACGGGGTAGATGTCGGCGGCGGTCGCGATTTTTCGCATTGCGAGATGCGGGCGTTCGCTGGCGAGCCTGGCGTATTCACGCCACAGCCCCTGTTCGTCGAAGGCACCGACCTGCACGTAAGCGTAATACTGCAAACGGGGCAGCAGGCTCTCGCGCAGCATCCCGGCGCAGCGCGGCGAGTCATCGAGCCAGTTGTCGCCATCGCTGGCCTGGGCCGCATACAGATTCCAGTCGTCGCCGCCGTAGCGGTCGTCGATGATCTGCTCCATCAGCGTCAGGGCGCTGGACACAATAGTGCCGCCCGTGTCGCGGGCGGAAAAGAATTCGTCCTCGGTGACTTCCGCGGCCTGCGTGTGATGCCGAATGAAAACGACCTCGATCTTGTCATAGGCGCGACTCAGGAACAGGTAAAGCAGGGCGAAGAAGCGCTTGGCGATGTCCTTGCGCGATTCGTCCATCGAGCCGGAGACATCGAGAATGCAGAACATGACGGCCTGCGTCGTCGGCTGAGGCCGCTGCACGCGGTTGTTGTAGCGGAGATCGATGGTATCGAGGAACGGCACACTCGCGAGCCGTTTGCGCAGACGCGTCACCTCGGCCTCGGCGTCGCTGATCTCTGTGGCGGGGGACCCTGCGGCTTCCAGCGCGCTCAGGCGCTCCTCGGCCCGCTTCAGTTCGCCGCGCCGCGGCGTCTGCAGCACGCGCCGGCGGGCCGCCGCGCTCTTCAGCGAACGGATGATGTTGACATTCGTCGGCACCCCGGTCTGGGTGTATCCGGCGCGCACGCTTTTCGTCGACGGAATCGTCGCCAGCCGCTTCTTGACCAGATCGGGCAGGGCGAGGTCCTCGAAGAAGAAGTCGAGAAACTCCTCGCGCGACAGCACGAACACGAAATCGTCTTCGCCTTCGCCGCCGTCGCCAGCCTGGCTCCCGCTTCCGCCCGCTCCGCCGTCGGGTTTCGGCAGACGATCGCCGGCGATGAACTCCTTGTTGCCGGGATGCACGGCTTCCCGCTCCCCGCCGGGACCATGGTGGAAGAAGGGTTCCGCGATGTCCTTGCGCTGGATGTCGACCCGTTCGCCGCGGTCGAGATCGGTGATGGAACGCTTGCCGACGGCGTCAGTCACGGCGCGGCGGATTTGATCCTTGTAGCGGCGCACGAAGCGCTCGCGGTTCACGGCGTTGCGATGGCGTCCGTTCAATCTGCGGTCGACAATCATGCGGTAACCCCTAGTGCCATCTTCCGCGAGGCAAGGTGCGTGTCTCGCGGCTCGTTGTCGCGTCCGGTACGGCCAACCCAGGTCGTCGCCGTACCCCGCCGCCGGTCGCCGCTGGCGTGCGGTGACCAGTGCCGGCCGTTCGGTGGACCTCTGTCACGATGATTTCCGCACTCGCAGATACCATTCGCACAGCAGGCGCACCTGCTTCTCGGTGTAACCCTTGTCGGTCATGCGGCTGACGAAGTTCTCGTGCTTCTTCTGGTCTTCGCTGGACCCCTTCGTGTTGAAAGAAATGACCGGCAGCAGATCCTCGGTGTTCGAGAACATCTTGCGTTCAATCACTTCACGCAGCTTTTCATAGCTGGTCCACGCCGGATTCTTGCCGCCGTGGGCAGCCCGCGCACGCAGCACGAAATTGACGATTTCATTGCGGAAGTCCTTCGGATTGGCGATCCCCGCCGGCTTCTCGATTTTCTCGAGTTCCGCATTCAGCGATGACCGGTCAAAAATCTCGCCGGTGTCCGGATCCCGGTAGTCCTCGTCCTGGATCCAGTAATCGGCATAGGTCACGTAGCGATCGAAGATGTTCTGCCCGTACTCCGAATACGATTCGAGGTAGGCGGTCTGGATCTCCTTGCCGATCAGTTCCGCATAGCGTGTGGCGAGGTGGCCTTTCAGGTGCGCGAGGTACTTTTCCTCCTGCTCCTTCGGGAACTGCTCGCGTTCGATGGCCTGTTCGAGCACGTACAGCAGGTGGACCGGGTTGGCGGCCACTTCGGTATGGTCGAAATTGAAGACCTTCGACAGGATCTTGAACGCGAAGCGAGTCGACAGCCCCGTCATGCCCTCGTCGACGCCGGCGAAGTCGCGGTACTCCTGGTAGCTCTTCGCCTTCGGGTCGACGTCCTTCAGGTTCTCGCCGTCGTAGACGCGCATCTTGGAGTAAATGCTCGAGTTCTCCGGCTCCTTGATACGCGAGAGCACGGCAAACTGCGCCATCATCTCGAGCGTGCCTGGGGCGCAGGGCGCGTGCGCGAGCGAACTGCCCTTCAGCAGCTTCTCGTAAATCTTCACTTCTTCCGATACGCGGTAGCAGTAGGGCACCTTGACGATATAGATGCGGTCGAGGAACGCTTCGTTGTGCCGGTTGTTCTTGAAGGACAGCCATTCGGACTCGTTCGAGTGCGCGAGAATGATGCCTTCGAACGGAATCGCCGACAGCCCTTCGGTGCCTTTGTAGTTGCCTTCCTGGGTGGCGGTCAGCAGTGGATGCAGCACTTTGATCGGGGCCTTGAACATTTCGACGAACTCGAGCAATCCCTGGTTCGCGAGACACAGGCCGCCGGAATACGAGTACGCGTCGGCATCGTTCTGCGCATAGTGCTCGAGCATCCGGATGTCGACCTTGCCGACCAGGGACGAGATGTCCTGGTTGTTCTCGTCGCCGGGCTCGGTCTTGGCGACGCCGATCTGTCGCAACACGGATGGATGGCGTTTGACGACGCGGAAGCGTGAGATGTCGCCTTTATATTCCTGCAGGCGCTTGATGGCCCACGGCGACATCAGACCGGTGAGATAGCGACGCGGAATGCCGTATTCCTTTTCCAGCAGTTCTGCGTCCTGGGTCGGCGAAAAGAGCCCCAGCGGGGACTCGTTGACCGGCGAGCCCTTCAACGCATAGAAGGGCATCACTTCGATCAGCGATTTCAGCTTCTCGGCGAGCGACGACTTGCCGCCGCCAACCGGCCCGAGCAGGTAGAGCACCTGCTTCTTTTCTTCGAGGCCCTGCGCGGCGTGCCGGAAGTAGGACACGATCTGCTCGATCGTTTCCTCCATGCCGAAGAAGTCGCGGAATGCGGGGTAGCGACGAATCAGCTTGTTGGCGAACAGTCGCGAGAGGCGCGGGTCTTTGCGCGTGTCGATCGTTTCCGGCGTGCCGATCGCCAGCAGCATGCGTTCGGCGGCGGACGCGTAGGTCGCGCTGTCCGTGCGGCAAAGCTCCAGATACTCCTGCAGGGAGTACTCGGTTTCCTGCGCGCTCTCATAGCGCGCCAGATACTCATTGAAAATACTCATAGTCGCTTCCTCACGATGACGATTCCCGTGAGAGGTAATCCAAGCGACTCGCGCAGTGCCGGTTTGGTGTGGTCTTCTTGGCGCGGGTTGCCTCGACGACCTCCTTTGTTAGCTGAAACTGCAAGCGCTGTGCCAACCATCGCTGGCGTGGTTTCGCGGCGCCTTGTGTCGCTTGGACAACGACGATTCGAATTTTGTTGCGCAGGCGTGCGAAATAATTCACGCAATGGTCCCCGATGTGGCCTCACTTGAACAGCTTCGGTGCGTGCATTGCCGCCTGCGGCATCACCCGGTGCAGTCGTTGCCGTCGGTAGCGACACCGTTGAATGCACGTGATTTATGTCCACGCGCGAGGCCCTTTGGCACGGCAGGGCCGAGCCGGCCTGCCGGGGCTTGCCGCAGCGATTGACCAATCGGGTGCGCTGACGAATCATTTTCGGGCGCGGCAGGTGCAGACACGGCGCCGGCATGGGGCGCTGGCGGTTTGGCGCGGCCGTCGGGGGATTGGCGGAGATGGTCACCGTGCCGGCAGACGCGGTAGGCTAGCGAGACGCGCGCAGGCAAGACCCTGCCGTGCACAGAAGAAGAACGAATGTATCGGAGGAGCGATGGCTGGAGTTCACTTCGCCCTGTGGCTGAACCTCGTGCTGGTCGCGGGCACCGGCCTCGCGCAGGCCGCTGACTGCACCGGCGATCCCGGTCCGCGCGCGGCGGTCATCGGTTACCTGAGCGCGATGCAGGAGAAGCGCTTCGAGGATGCCTACGATCACGTCACAGCGACGATGACCGATGCCCGGCCGCGCGAGGAGTGGGCCGGGCTGCAGCGCAAGATGTTCGAACTCGGCGGCGTGAGCCTCGGCGATCCGGATGTCCGCGCGGTGCACCGGGCGAAGGCGGCCGACGGCAGCTGCGCGACGACGGCCAAGGTGCCGAACGTGCTCCGCGCGCAGGATGTCCTCAACAATCAGGGCAGCACCGAGTTCGAGGTCTACACCGTCGTGCTGCAGGACGGCACGTGGCGGATCGACGCGCAGGAAACGCTGTTCGACGAGGCCGCGATCAAGACCTGGTTCCCTGAAGACACCGTGCCCGAGTACAAGGGCACGGCGCCGACGGGCGCCGGGGACTGACTGCGCGCAGGCTGCCGGTCGCCGCCCTGCGCCGATGAGACCCTGATGATGGCCTTGCGCTCTCCCGCCCACCCGCCGCCGCGACCGGCCGCCACGGCCGTTCAGTTGCGCGGCTGCGGCGGACCACGACCCACGCGTAGGCGCCGGCACGGAGAGCCCCGTCTTGGTCGCTGAACGGGATGCCGCCACGGGCCTCGTGCGGCTCGTCATTGCGATCGACGACGCCTGGCTCGACGCGCGCGGCGAACTGGCGCCCCCGTTCTATACCGCGGTCTTCGATCTCGGCATCGATGCGCTGAAACAGGTGATAGGCATCGACGAGACCTACCGCGAGCGTGAGCGACGTTCGACGGTCGCGCTGGAGGCGCATGTCGTGCTGCTGGCGCCGGTACCTGCCGGCAGCCGCGTGAGCGTGGAGACGCGCATCGTCGATTGCGACGCGAAACGCCTGCATGTGGCGCAGGAAATGCGGCTCGACGCCACGACCGTCGCGCTGCGCGAAAGCATGACGGTCAGCTTCGATCTCGATGCGCGCCGCAGCTGCCCGTTCGGCGCGGCCGTGGCCGCCCGCATCGACAGCCTGTACCAGGCCCAGCGGGTGTTGCCCCCTTATCGCGGCCGCGCCGACCGCCTGGGCCTGGCGCGGCCCGCTTGAATTCCTTTTTCTTGAATCAATCACGGGCGCGCGACGGCCGCCCCACAGAGGAAACGATTAGTCATGATTGCGACGATGATGGATGTCCCGCTGTCCCTGAACCATCTGCTGGAGCGGGCCGGCACCCTGTTTCCGACCCAGGAAATCCTCTCGCGCCTGCCTGACAAGAGCATTCGTCGTCACACCTTTGCCCAGTATTACCGGCGCACGCGCGCGTTGGCCTCAGCGCTGCAGAAGCTGGGCGTGCAGAAAGGCGAGCGCGTCGCGACACTGAGCTGGAATCATCATGCGCATCTCGAATGCTATTTCGGCATTCCGGCCGCTGGCGCGGTGATGCATACGCTGAACCTGCGTCTGTCGCCGGCCGAAATCGGCGCGATCGCTGTCAACGCCAGGGATCGCGTGCTGATCGTCGATGACATCCTGCTGCCGCTGTATCGCCAGATCGCGCCGCTGCACGCGTTCGACAAGGTCATCGTCTACCCATTTTCGGGCGCGCCGGTGCCGCCGGAGTTCCTCGACTATGAGCAGCTGCTCGCCGCGGCGGATCCCGATGGTTTCGTCTATGCCGAGCACACCGAGGACGATCCGGTCGCGATGTGTTACACCTCGGGCACGACGGGCAGCGCGAAAGGGGTCGTGTACTCGCATCGATCGACCGTGTTGCACACGCTGGTCGGCTGTCTCGCCGACTGCTGGTGCCTGAAGAGCACGGACGTCGTGCTGCCCGTGACACCGATGTTCCATGCGAACGCCTGGGGCATGCCCTACGGAGCCATCATGCAGGGTGCCAAACTCGTCTTCCCGGGACCGCACCTGCACCCGGACGATCTGCTCGACCTGATGACCGCCCAACCACCCACCTTGTCGCTGGGTGTGCCGACGATCTGGCTCGGCCTCATCCAGACTTACGATGCGGCCCAGACGACGCAACCGGGGCGCTGGAAGCTGCCGACCGGCATGCGCTCGATGGTCGGCGGCGCCGCGGTGCCGGAGGCCTTGATTCGCGCGTTCGCGAAACACGGCATCTGGCTGATGCAGGGCTGGGGCATGACCGAAACCTCGCCACTCGCGACCGCGAGCTATCCGAAATTCGACGTGGCCAACGCGCCGGAGCCCGAGCGCTTCCGCCGCATGTCGCTGGCCGGTGTGCCCGTGCCGCTGGTCGAACTGCGCCTGCGGACCGACGACGGCACCGACGCGCCATGGGACGGCAAGACGGTCGGCGAAATCCAGGTGCGGGGGCCCTTCATCACCGGCAGCTATCATGAAGTCCCCGTCACCGACGACAAGTTCGCGCCCGACGGCTGGTTGCGCACCGGCGACGTTGCCGCGATGGAGGCCGAGGGCTACGTGCGTATCACCGATCGCACGAAGGACCTCATCAAGTCCGGCGGCGAATGGATCAGCTCGGTCGATCTCGAGAACGCACTGATGGCGCATCCCGCGGTCGCCGAGGCGGCCGTGATCGCGATTCCGGACGTGAAGTGGAGCGAACGTCCCCTGGCCTGCGTGGTACTGAAGCCCGGCGCTGAAGTCACCCCCGCGGCACTTGGTGAGCATCTGCTGGCCCACCACTTCGCCAAGTGGCAGCTGCCCGAGCGCTACGAGTTCATCGACGCCGTGCCGCGCACCTCGACCGGCAAGTTCTACAAGCTGAAGCTGCGCGAGATGTTTCCGGCGTGAGGGTCCGCATGTGCGCTTGCGGCGTGTTGGCGCACAACAATCCGGCCACAGAAAACACAGAGAGAGAACTGGATTGGGTCTGCCCTTTGCAGGCCCACTCGCTTATTTCTCCGTGTTCTCAGTGGCAGCACGGAGCGCCATCTCGAGCAGCGCCGAACAACGGAAAGGCGCGCCTCACCCTCCGGCAATTCCCACCATGAAATAGATCGTATCCCCGTCGTACAGCGGGTCTTCGATGAAGACCCGCTCGCCGCGGGAATTGAGATACAGCGTGCCGCGCGTGTTGAGATTCTCGCCGTCGGCATCCATCAGCAGCGCCTGCATCGTCGGGCCGTATTTGCCGGTGAGGCGCGTCGCCAGTTCGGCGACGCGCGGCGTCTCGAGTTCGAAGCTTTCACGCTCGACCTGCGTGATCTCGCGGAAGCGCGCCTGGTACTGCGCATGGACCGTGATCATCGTCGTCAGCCTCGCGCCAGCGCACCGTCCGCCGCCAGCACCTCGGCCACGTCGCCCATGCCCAGTGACTCGAGCCTGCTCGCCGTCTGGAGGCCCGTGTCGCGCTCCCAGCCGCGCCATTCGTAGTATTCGTCGAGCACGGTCTCGAACATGTCGGCGGCAACGCGCCCCGGATACATGCCTTCGGTGGTCGGCTCGAACATCCAGCGTTCGCAGATCGTGTCGTGTTCGCGGCGCAGCCCCAGCCGCGAGTTGAAAGCCTTCTCGAGGTTGCAGATCCGCTCGCCGTCGCGCATCAGTTCTTCCGGCGTGCGGTCGATGCCCGTCACTTCGGCGAATGCGCGGCCGTAGTATTCCTCGGGCGCGTAGCCGGTCGGGTCCAGCATCCAGTGGAACAGGCAGACGCCGTAGGAGTTGATCAGCGCGACCTGGTTCTCGACGAGTGCCGTGCAGGCACCCTTGAGCACGGGAGTGCTCAGGTCGGCCGCTTCGAGACGCCCGTTGAAGTAACGCTTCGAGAGATCCCGCCGCTGGAATTTCTCGATGAGCCCGATGCCTTTCAGATGGTCCGCGCCGCGTGACGCGACCGCCATGTTGTTCATCCAGGTCGGGAACGGCCGCATCTCCTCGGTAAAGCTCGCGCCGCCCTTGCCATAGATCGAGTACTTCATGAAGTTGCGACCCGTGCGCGCCGAATAGCGCAACGCACCCCAGTACGGGCCGTCATGGAACAGCTCGCCGAACAGGTTGCGACGGTAGACGATGTCCGCCATCAGCGTCTCGACGTCCTCCATGTTGCCCCACTCGAGACTTTGCGCGCGGCCGAACAGTTCGCCTATGTCGCGCTCGCTCAGCAGGCCGTGCTGGTTCACTTCCATGATGAAGCTGATTGCGCAGCTCAGATCCTGGTTGTCGATGCCGTAGTCGTTCGTGATCTTGCCCCAGTGCGCCACCTCGGCCCAGTCGCGAAGGTCGAGCGCGCCGGCGGCGCTGCCCGTCGTCAGGTACTCGGGCCGACGGAAGGTCTCGCCGACGTATTTCTGCGCCTTCTCCGATTCGCTGCCGTCAATCTTGTAGCGTCCGTCACAGGCGATGAAGCAGTCCGCCGAACAGACTTCCGAATACTTGTGGTATTTCTTGACCCAATTGTCCGAGCGCACTTCGTCGCCGCGGAACATGTTGCCCTGGTTGTTGCGCCAGAAATGGCTGCCGATGTGCTGGTACATCTCGACCGCCCCGAGCGTGCCGCGGCGCTTGAAGCCATAGATCGCCTCGTTGCGGTCGATGCTCGCGCGGAACTCGCGCGACCACTTCAGCATGCCGGCCGGGTTTGCCACGCGCACGCCGCCGCTGCCCTGCACTGCGATGGCCTTCAGGTTCTTCGAGCCCATCACGCAGCCACCGCCGCCGCGGGCATGGATGCGCGACGCATCGGACACGACTGCGGCAATGCCGACCTGGTGTTCGCCGGCCTGGCCGATCGTCAGCGTGTGGACGTGCGAGGGGTAGTCGCCGAGTTCTGTGTTCAGGGCCGTGTGGGTTTCCGCGGTGTTCTTGCCCCACAGGTGGGTCGCGTCGCGGATGTCCGCATGGCCGTCGCACAGGTAGAGATAAACGGGGCGGGGCGCCTTGCCGGTGATCGCGATGTGGTCGAACCCCGCAAAGCGCACCATGTACGGAAACTTGCCGCCCGCGGCCGAGTCACCAAAGATGCCGTAGCAGGGGCTCTTGAACGTGATGCGGCCCTTGATGCCGCTGCCGGAGCCGGTGCCCGCGAGCGGTCCGACGCCGAACACGAAGATGTTGTCGGGGCTGCGCGGGTCGCAGTTGATGTCATGTTTGAGGAAGTGCTCCCACATGATCCAGTTGTTGATGCCCGATCCGCCGATCCAGCGCTCGAACATCGCATGCGGCAGTTGCTCGACACGCAGTTCGCCGGTCGTGAGATTGACGTGGAGGAGACGGCTTTCCATTCGGCATTTCCTTCGCTGGCATTGAACTCAGGCGGCGCTGCTGACCATGCCCTTTTCGAGCATTGCCTGCATCATGCCGACTTCGTCGCGCGGTTCCGGTTTGTCCTGCAGCACGGCGCGATACGTGGCGCTGTCGGCATGGAACAGCACCGGTGCGCGATTGTACTGCTTGCCGACGTTGTTCAGTTCGGGGCGCGTGGCGCAGGCTTCGACGCAGGCGGGTTCCCCGCCGCACAGATCGCATTTCAGCAATTCGCCGTCCGGCGCGACGAAGATCACGTCGAACGGACAGCCCGGCACGCATTCCATGCAGCCGATGCATTTGTCCTGGGCGATCACGGCGACATTCGTCTTCGGGTCGTAGTAGAACGCATCGGCCGGGCAGACTTCAGCGCAGGGCGGCGGGTTGCCGCAGTGATGACAGATGTCGGCCGCAAAGCCGAAGCCATGCGTCGGTGCGCGCTTGCCGACCTGCGGCGAGTGATTGACCTTCAGCCGCGCGAGCAGCGGATTGACGATGCCGTCCGGCGAGTGCACCAGCGAGCACGCGACTTCACAGATGTTGCAGTCCGTGCACTGATTCTGCAGCGCGTACAGTTTTTGATCGACGTCCGGGATCTCGTCTCCGGGCTGGTACCAGACGGCACCGGTGACCATTTCGGTCTGTGGCGTTCGCGACATCGCGCTACAACTCCCCGCATTGTTTTATGTCGTGTACGATGCGGGTGGATCGACTGTCAACCTTTTTGTCACGGGGTTTTGTTCCGGCCGATGAATGCATTGCACAAAGCTGTCCTCCTGCTCCCCGACGAATCCACCCCCTTGCCCGCGCGTCGCGTGCTCGACTGCGTGTTCGCGCTGACCGCGAGCGGCCGGATTCTCCATTACCATCTCGGCCAGTTGCATGAGGAGATCGGCGGCGACGGTGTGCGTTACACGCTGACGACGCCGGACGGCGCGCCCGAGCGCGCGCGCTGCCGCGTAATCCCGCCGCTGATACCGGAGTTCCACCGATGAGTTCGGGCATCACGCCGGCCGACACGGCACAGCGGCTGCGCGAAGATTCTGCGGTGCAATATATCGATGTCAGAACGGTGGCCGAATTCGCGCAGGGCCGGCCACTGCTGCGGGCGGTCAATCTGCCGGTGGCGTTCCACACGCCGCACGATGGCGCCGAAGTGCCGAACGCGAGTTTCGTCGACATCGTGAATCATTTGTTCGCACCCGACGTCCCGCTCGTGATCGGCGGTGACGCCGATGACCGCGCCGAGCGGGCGGCCGCCGCGCTGCTCGCTGCCGGGCGCACGGACGTCGCGGTGATGACCGGCGGATTCGCGGCCTGGCGCGAGGCGCTGCTGCCGACGACTCGCGACAACCGGGACGGCATCAGTTACGTATCCCTGCTGACGCAGTTCCGGCGCAAGGACAAGCGTGGCGGCAGCAAGAGTGGGGCGCACTGAGGCGCGTGTACCGGTTTGGTCCGGTTCATGCACCGGGTATGCTCAGGACGCGTCGTCAGATGGCAGATCTCATCTGCGCCGGGCCATTGTGCGGCAATCGAACCGCCACCCGGACCCAGTCCAGCGCATTGATGAGGCACGGCAGGTCATGGCTCGCCCCGTCATGGGGCGTGGGACCGGGCGGCGCAGGCATCGACACAACCGGAGGGGAGACTGTCCATGGCGTTCACGGCTGACTTTGACCAATTCAAATTCGACTCGCACGCGCTCGCCGCCTTCAAGGGCAAGTGCGTGCTGATCACGGGCTCGGGCAAGGACGGCGGCATCGGGCAGGCGCTTGCGCTCGCCGCGGCCGCCAACGGCGCCGAAGTGGTCGGCGTCCATTTCCACAGCAGCTACCGCGATGGCTTCGATCTCGTCGACGCCATCCGCGCGCGCGGCGTCAAGGCCTACGCGGTGCAGGCCGACGTCACCAACACGCGCGACCTCTGGGCCTCGCGCAGCTACATCATCGAGCAGAACGGCGGGCGCGGCCCGGATCTGATCATCTGCAACTCGGGCCTGACGGAGAAGGGCTATCGTTTTGGACGCGCGCTGCCGGAAATCGAGAACGAGAGCCGGGCCGAACGTCGTGCGCGAGTGCGCCGCGATTTCATCGAGAACCTTGCCGAATCGGCGCTCGTGATGAACACCAAGATTGACGGCTTCGTCGCGATGACCCATCTGTGGGCGGGTGAAGCGGTGTATCACCAGCAGCCGTTGCAGCTGATGTACATCTCGTCGATGCAGGCCGTCGAGCCTGGTGTCGCGGTGCCGGGCTATGTCGTGGCGAACTGGGCGGTGCTGAAACTGCCGGAAGTGCTGAAGGTCAATCTCGGCAAGGCCTCGAACATGGTCAGCGCGGCGTGCCTGATGCTGCCGTTCGTGCGCACCGGCATGACCGAGGAATATGCCGACAATCCGAAGGTGTTCGGGCGCTGGCAGCCGCGCATGCTCGAGCCGTTCGAGGCTGCGGGCAGCGTTGCGCAACTGCTGGCGCGGCCGCAGGACGAGCTGAATCTCGGCAACTACAAGCTCTGCGTGGCCGGCACCGCGGAGGAGACGAAGTTGTTCTGGTCGCAGGTCCGTCTGCAAGTCGTTGACGAAGGGCTGCCTTGGAGCAACGACGCGCCCATCGTCCATCGGCAGGCTTGACGGACGAGGCCGCCAGCGCGCTGATCGGGCGCCTGGCGGCGCTGCCGCTGTGTGCGGGCTGGCCGGACCACGCTGTTGCCGCACTGGTCCGCCTGGGTCAGATGATGAGATTCGAGGCGCAGGCGCGGCTCATCCGTCAGGGCGAGCCGGCCGGCGGCGCCTTCGTGCTGCTCAGCGGAGCACTCGACGTGTACCGCAGCCTGCCGGGCGGCGGCGAATTGGACCTCGCGCATCTGGCACCGCCTGCCATCGTCGGCGACATCGGCCTCGTGGCCGAGGTACGCCGCACGGCGAACGTGCGCGCCTGCGGCGATGTCGAGGCCTTTTGCATCGAGCGACGTCTGTTCCGGGCGGCCTGCGAACTCGGCGATCCGTCGGCGCTGCGGCTGGCCGGCGAAACCGTTGCACGCATCGGCGCGCTGAACGCGCAGTTGATGACGCAACTCGCGGCTGCCCTGCCCGGGGCTCCCGCAGCGGACGCCGTACCGACTGCGGCGGTCCGCGTGGACGAGGAGCCCGACTTCGACCACCGGCCGTTCCTGCCGTTGCTGAAACCGTTTCAGGCGATGCCGCCGGCCCTGTGTGACGCCGTCAATGCGTGGCTCACGCCGCGGCGGCTGGCGCGCGGCGCCGCGCTGTACCGCGGCGGCGACGCCGCCTCGGGGCTCGCGATAGTCGTGCGCGGCGCGCTCGAATTGCGCCCGGCCGACGGACGCCCGCAGGCCCTGCTGATGCTGGGGCCGGGTGCGATCGCGGGTCTGCCGGCCGCTCTCGCCGGTGCGCCGCACACGGTCTGCTGCTACGCGCGGGAACACAGTCTCGTGCTCGAGTTGTCGCAAGCGGCCTGTGCCGAACTCGAGACGAACGACGCACCGCCAGCGCTCGCGCTGCGCGCGGCCATCGCCCAGAGTGTCGCCGACAGCGCGCTCGCCCTCGGCAATCGTCTCGCCCAGCAGGTGGGCCTGCAGCGCGCACAGTCCCTGCTCGCACAACAGGCCTGAAGACGGCTCGCCGTCAGAGCCTGATTTCGCGCGCCGTCACGCGCGGCCGCGCCTGCGAGCGATCGACACAGATGAGCCCGTACTCGGGCACCTCGATCCAGGACGTGTGGTCGGCGGTCAGCGGCTCGGACGCGATGATCACCGCGTCTGCCGCGTCCTCGGCGCCGATCATCTTCCACTCGCCCTCATGCCAGCCGAAATCGCGGCCCAGCGTGTACCACAGACTCAGGTAACGCAGGTTCGCCTCGTTGACGCGCGAAGGCTCGTGCGTCGCATAGCGACCGTAGTCGAAGCAGTGGCGCACGCCGAGCGCAAGTTCGCCATCGCTGATGAACAGATTCACCGACGACGAAGTCGCGATGCCCGCGCGATGGCGCGCGGCACCAATAATGTCCAGCGTGTCCAGCACGGCCTGTTCGAGTTCCGCTGCCGCATACGCCAGCGGATCGGCCAGGCGCGAGACGAGCAGCGCGGCGATCCATTCGCTGTCGGTGGTGCCGGCAATCTGGCGACGAAAGGCCGGCTTCACCTCGCGCGCGAGATCGTCGCGATAGTCGGCGATGCGGTGCAGATCGCCGTTGTGCGCGAGACCCAGGCGAGTGCCGCTGAAGGTGAACGGGTGGGTGTTCTGCAGCGAGATCGTCACGTCCGTGCTGTACGCGACGCCGCGCACGTGCGCGAGCAGGCAGGACGCGCGCACTTTGCCCGCCAGCGCTTTCAGATTGCGATCGAACACCGGCAGTGAGGTCGAACGGTATTCATAGGGCAGGACGGGATCGGCCGAGTCGCGGTCCCAGGCCAGCATGCCGAAGCCCGCGAGATTCAACAGGTGCAGCATCCGCGGATTGAGCGACTGGCGCACGAGCGCGCTGTCCGGCTGAAACAGCAGATGATCGAGCAGCACGGGAGGTCCGAGATAGAGCAGGGCACGGCACATGCAGTTGGACTCCGGTTCGCGGCGCTTGCCACACGATACTCAAGCCCACGGGAATCGGCGATAGTGCCGGCCATGACGCAGGTGGCCGAGCGACCGGCGTCGCGGCCCGCCGTCGACGCCTGAGCCGCCGCTGCGGTCACCGGACACCGAGGAGCGAAGGATGGAACAGATGAACGAACTCTTTTCGATTGCGGGCAAGGTGGCGCTCGTCACCGGGGGCTCGCGCGGCATTGGCCTGATGATCGCGCGCAGCTTCGTGGCGGCCGGCGCCAGAGTGTACGTGTCCTCGCGCAAGGCGGCAGCCTGCGAGGCAACGGCGCAGGCGCTGTCCGGGCCGGGTGAGTGCCTGCCGCTGCCGGCCGATGTCTCGCGCATGGACGACATCGCGCGCGTCGTCGAGACCCTCACGGCGCGCGAGGGGCGGCTCGATATTCTCGTCAACAACGCGGGCGCGACCTGGGGCGCGCCGCTGGGTCAATTTCCGGAGGCGGGCTGGGACAAGGTGATGGATTTGAACGTCAAGGGCATGTTCTTCCTGACGCAGAGCCTGCTGCCATTGCTGACGGCGCACGCGACGGCGGCAGCACCCGCACGCGTGATCAACATCGGCTCGGTCGATGGCATGCACACACCGGCCTTCGACAACTTCTCCTACAGCCCATCGAAAGCCGCGGTCCACCAGATGACGCGCATGCTGGCCACGCACCTTGCGGCACGCCACGTCACGGTCAACGCGATCGCGCCGGGTCCGTTCGCCACCGACATGATGGCGCCGATGGTCGCCACGATGGGGGAGACGATTCTCGGCAAGGTGCCGCTGCACCGCATGGGCGAGGAAGCGGACATCGGCGGCATGGCCATCTGCCTTGCGTCGCGTGCGGGCGCCTTTGTCACCGGCGCCGTGATCCCGGTCGACGGGGGGCTGCTCGCCGCCAGTTGAGGCCGCTGCGGCCGGAATGCTTGATCCCGAAAGCACGAACCCCGCCGCAGCGGGGTCCGTCTTCAATCGCGTCCCGACGCTCAGCCGCGGCGCAGTCGACGCCAGCCGAAGGTCGCGAGCGCCGAGCCCATCAGCCACACACCCGCCGGCAGCGGCACTGGCACGGGACCGGTGCCCGCCATCAGCACGACGGCAGTGTTACCTTCCGGCGCGACCGGCAGGTCGGTCCAGGCGGTCGCGTCTCCGAGCACTTCCCAGCCGTCGAGCAACGGGTCCGATTCGAAGCCGCCATTGTCGATCAGCGCGCCGTTGAGCTGGATGTTGTCGAGGATGAGGCCCGACTCGACGATGATGTCCGTCGTGTCGACGACGCCGAACGCCAGCGTGATGGTGCCGCTCTCCGCGAAGTTCACGGTGAAGCGCTCGAAGCCGGGCGTGCTGCCGAGCACATCCGGCACCCGGTACTCGGTGAAGAGTGTGGCGCCGGACGGCGCCAGCGGATCCGCCGACGAGGCCAGCCGGTCGAGCAGTCCGTTCACCGCGAAGAACGCGAAGTCGACGATGTCATTGGCGGCGTTCAACGGGCCTTCGTCGGTGCCGAACAACCAGTCGAAACTGAGCGTGTCGCCCGCGCTGACCTGGAAGCTGCGACGAATCGCCGAACCGCGCGTGACTTCTTCGCCCTCGACGCCGAAGCGCGGATTGATGGCCTCGATGGCCTCGACCGTGGTGCCCAGGAACTCTGCGAGCTCCGCTTTGGTGGCGGTGTCGGCGTGGGCGGCGACCGCGCCGAGTAGGCCGCCTGCCAGCGCGCCGGCTTTCAATGCCTGTTTCATATGTCTGTCCCTGTCGTGATGAACTGTGCCGGGTCCCGGAGAGTCGTGAGTCTGCCGCGGCTCCCAGCCGCGGCCTTGTCAGATTATGTGCACCGCGTCACACATCGCTCAAGAGGCAGGTTCATTCCCTGAGGCCCAGTTGTGCGAAGTACTTCACATCCGGGACCGATCGCCGACGCAACCTTGGCATCGTGGCTTCCAGCTCGCATGTCCGCCCTCGAGCTTTCACCAGGCGGGTGCCAGCCTGGACGCCGCTGGCGGCCGCTCAGAACGGCAAGGTCAGGCTCAGACGCAGCTGTGCGGGCTCGACCGGGTGAAAATGCCGGTCATCGAATCCGTCTGCAGGTTCGCCGGCGAGGCGGGATGCATAGAAATAGTCGATGTCGTTGTCTTCGGCATCGAGCAGATTGAACGCGCTCAGCGCGACTCGCACGCCTGACCTGAATTCGTAACCGGCCTCCCCGTTGAGCAACAGCGTGGCGTCGGCACGCACGCTGTCATCTTCGATCAGGGGCCTCGATCCGAAGTAGCGCAGACGCAGACTGCCGAAGTAGCCGTTCAGATCGTGGACCGTCACGCCGGCTGCGACTACCCGCTCGATGGCGCCGGGGATCTCCTCGCCAGCCGGATCCCCGTCCTTGAACGCCGCTTTGCTGAACGCAAAGTCGGCATCGAAGCCGAGCCAGTGCACAGGAGTGTAGTAGTTCGTCCATTCGATGCCGTAGCGACGGCTGGGGCGGCTCGCCTCGGTATTGCCGGCGTCCCCGATGAACAGCAGTTCCGAATCGATGTCGAGCAGAAAGCCCGAGAGCGTGGTTTGCAGTCCTGCGACGCGCGCACTGCGCAACCCGACTTCCGCCCCTTTGGCACGCACCAGCGCATCGACGCGGTCGGTTGCCGCGCCGCTCGCCGGATCGACGCGGATGGTCGTGCCCCTCGCATCGTTGCTGTGAAAGCCGTAGCCGCCGCTGAGATAGATCTCCGTGTCCAGCCAGGGGCCGAGAATCAACGCAGCCTTCGGGCTCGCGAGACCGTCACTTGCGGTGCCGCTGTTCAGCGCGTTGTTCGCGTCGACGTCGAAGTGATAGAAATCGCCGCGCAGGCCGATCTGGGTGCGCAGTTTCGGCAGCCACTGCGTGCGTTGTTCGAGATAGGGTGACACGCTCAATTGCCGCACGGCGTCCTGGCGCGTGACGCCGAGCCGGCGCTGGCGCTGGCTGTGGAAGAGTCCCACGCTGTCGATGTCGTCGTAGCGCAGCTGCAAGCCGGCAGTGTGTTGCGTGCTGAGTCCGCCGAGGGTGCCGAACCAGTGGCGATGCGCCTCACCACCGTAGATCTGCCGCCGATCTTCCTGCTCGAACTGATCGCCCCGGTCCGGATCGTCGAGGAAGTACGTGAAGTTCGAAAACAGGTTCAGGCCGTAATCAATCGCATAGCCGCTGAGGTGGGTCTCGGTCGTGTCCGAGGCGCGCTGCCAGCTGCCGGAGAGGCTGTAGCGGTGCGTGCGTCCGCCATTGGTGTCGTCGAGCGCGCCGAAGCGCGAGACGAGGCCGGCCCTGACGGCCCGCAGTGGAATCTGATCGGTCGAGTTCCAGTCGTTGCCGTAGGCCATGCCCGTCACGTGCCACCCGTCGCGCTGGGTGCCCCGGCCGTAGCGCACCACGCCCGTGTAGCGGTTGCTGTTCTCGGGCAGGTCCCACGGGCCGTCACTGAACTGCGCGTCGACGGCGCCGAGCAGCGTGCCACTGGCGGCGGCGGTCGACCCGGCGAGCAGGCCGCGCTGGTAGCCGTAATGGCCGATCGTCAACTCGACCACGTTGCGTGGCAGCTCATCGAGCAGGCTGATGCGCGCGGCCCCTGCGGCCGAAAAATCACCGGCATCGGCGTAGTAGGGCCCCTTGCGGTAATGGATGCCGCTGACGAGCTCGGGGATCAGGAAATTGAGATCGGTGTAGCCCTGGCCATGACCATGCGTCGGCAGGTTGACCGGCATGCCGTCGACAAAGGTTGCGAAATCGGTGCCGTGGTCGAGATTGAAGCCGCGCAGGAAAAGCTGGTTCGCCTTGCCGCTGCCACTGTGCTGCGTGAGGATGAGTCCGGGCACCGTCTCCAGCACTTCGCCAACGCGCGACAGGGGCCGCGCCGCGAGCTGCCGTGCGCCAACAACCCCTTCGGTCGCGTTGTCGGCGATGCCGAGCAGCCGGTCGGAACGTTCGACGACCGTGACTTCTTCGTCTGCAAGGGTGTCGACCCGGTCCTTTGCTGCGCTCGTCGCGGGCATGATGAGCACCGCGAGCAGGGCCGCCCGGCAGAGGATGGCGTGCAACCAGTCCATGATCTCGCTTTCCGTTCAACTTGAGTGCCTGGCGCGGATGCGGGCCGCGTCGGGCGCTGCCGCGCACCGATAGTGTTGCGCGCAAGTGTTACGCGAAAAGGATGACGGTGGATGCGGGATGCGCGAGCAGGCGCGGCCGTGCTCAGGTCGGCAGCAGCTCCCCGGCGAGCGCGTCGAGTTCACGTCGCATCCCGTCGTGGTCGCGCGCCAACAGCCAGATCGTGACGTGCTCCGCGCCAGCGGCGGCGAGTGCCTCGACGTCGCGGCGCTTGCGCCACTGTTCCCACGCGCCGAACACGGTGAGCCGGATCGTCGCCGGATCGCGCCCGGCCGCTTCGGCCAGCGCATGCAGTTGCGCACGGCCATCGGAGAACTGCGCGATTTCGCGGATCACCGGCAGCCAGCCGTCACCCCATTCGACGATGCGCCGGAACACGCGACGCGCCCACTGGTCGCCGAACATGATGCCGCCGAGATAGATCGGCGGATGCGGTTGCTGCACCGGTTTCGGATAACAGCGCACCGGCGGAAAGTCATAGTAGCGGCCGTGATACTCGGCGGCGTCCTGTGTCCAGCACGCCTTCATCACCGCGATGGCTTCCTTGACCTGCGACCAGCGATGCTCGAAATCGCCACCGAGGATTGCCGATTCCTCCTTGTTCCAGCCCGCGCCGATGCCGAAGTGGAAGCGGCCCTGGCTGTACGCGTCGAGCGACGCGATTTCCTTCGCGAGGTGCAGCGGATGCCGTTCGGGGACGAGCAGCACGCCGGTGCCGACTTCGATCGTCGTCGTTGCCGTCGCCGCTCGCATCAGCGCGATCAGCGGATCGGGCATTTGCCACAGGTAGTCCGGATCCGGCCCCGTGCCCGGATTGCCGGGGTAAGGCGTGCTGTAGTTGACCGGCAGGATGATGTGATCCGGGACCCAGTACGACGCGAAGCCGAGCGCTTCCGCATGACGGGCGACGATGGCCGGATCGGCCTTCGCGTCGGGCAGGATCGAAAAGACACCGATTTTCATGCCTGGTTTCCTCTGCTGGTGTGGGCTGTCAGCCCGTCTGCTGGCGACCGCGATCGAGCACCGCGCGGCGGCGGGCTTCGACCGCCTCGGGTGACACGGCCGCGTTGTACTCGACGGCGACACGCGCTTCGAGCGCCATGGCCTTGGCGAAGGACAGCGCGTACCCCTCGTCGATCAGGCGCTTGTACGACACCAGCATGTCCGGTTCGAGACTCAGCATGTCGGCCGCGAGACGCTGGCAGGTCGGCAGCAGCTGATCGGCGTCGACCACGCGATTGACGAGGCCCCAGCGCTCGGCGGTGGCCGCGTCGACGAAGTTGCCCGTCAGGCTCATTTCCTTGGCCCGACCGATGCCGATCAGGCGCGACAGCCGTTGACTGAGGCCCCAGGCCGGATGCACGCCAACGCGGCCGTGCGTGTCGGCGAAGCGCGCGGTGGGGCTCGCGATCAGCAGATCGCAGCCGAGGGCCAGTTCGAAGCCGCCGGTCACCGCGGCGCCATTGATGGCGCCGATGACAGGGCCGCGGAACGCGGCCATCGCTGCCGTCGGATCGAACGCCGGATCACGCGGCGCGCCGACCTGGGACTCGCCGCTGCCGAGCTCCTTCAAATCGATGCCGGCGCAGAACGCGCGGCCGGCGCCGGTGAGGATGGCCACACGCGTGCTGCCGTCAGCGTCCAGCTCGCGAAAGGCGGTGGCGATGCGTGCGCGCAGCTCGCGTGTCAGCGCGTTCAGGCTCGCGGGCCGGTTCAGCGTCACGGTCGCGATGCCGTCTGCCCGCGCGACGAGCAGAATATCGTCGGTCATGGTCGTCTCCAGCGTAGGGGCGAGGCGCGGATCGCCTCGCGCCGTGCCATGATGCCACGCGCCGTTGCGGCGAACAGCCACCGCGTCGAACACGAGCGCGAGGAGAGAACCATGACGAGTCCTGCCCTCGTGCGATTCAACGCACGAGCAACCTCCGGAGAAGCCAGTCTGCCGCCGGCCGAACGCCTGCTGTCGGGTCACCCGCTGCAGACGGTCGACAACGTCTACAGCGATCCGTCGGGGCGTTTTCACGCCGGCACCTGGACCTGCGAGGTCGGCGCCTGGCGCGTGGAGTACACGGAGCACGAGTTCTGCCAGTTGCTCGAAGGCCGTGTGCGCCTGACCGACGACGCGGGCCGCGTGACCGAACTGGGCGCCGGTGACGCGTTCGTGATCCCGGCCGGTTTTCGCGGCACCTGGGAAACGCTGGTTCCCTGTCGCAAGGTCTACGCGATCTGCGAGTGAGTCGCGCTGCGCGCATCGACCCCGATCCGGACGGCGAGCGTCGGCGCGCCGCCCGCGCCCGTCTGGGCCTCGAAGACGCCCCGCCGGTCCGGCGGCCGCGGCGCCGTCGGCCGCTGCGCGCGCTGCGCGCGCTGCTGCTCGGCGTGTTCGCCGCTGCGCTGCTGAGCCTGCTGCCGGTCGTCCTGCTGCGCTACGTCGATCCACCGCTGACCGCGCTGATGCTGGGCGAGTGGCTCGACGCCACGCGCACCGGCGACAGCGGCTTCAGCCTCGATCGGCAGTGGCGGCCGCTGAAGGCAATGTCGCCGTTGGCCGCGGCGGCGGTGATTGCCGCCGAGGATCAGAAATTCCGCGCTCACCACGGCTTTGATTTCGAGGCGATCAGCGCGGTGCTCGCGGCGCGCGACGCCGGTGCGCCACTGCGCGGGGCCAGCACGATCACCCAGCAGGTCGCCAAGAACCTGTTCCTGTGGCGTGGCCGGCATTGGGTGCGCAAGGGGCTCGAGGCCTGGTTCACCATCTGGCTCGAAGTGCTGTGGTCGAAGGACCGCATTCTCGAGATCTATCTGAACGTCGCGCAGTTCGGGCGCGGTGTCTATGGTGTCGAAGCGGCCAGTCGCCGTTACTTCGGTCACGGCGCCAACGCGCTCGATGCGCCGGAGGCGGCGCTGCTCGCCGGCGCACTGCCGAACCCCGTGCACTATCGCGTCGACGCGCCGAACCGCGGGCTGCGCCGGCGCCAGGACTGGATCCTGCGCCAGATGCGTCAACTCGGTCTGCCACGCTGAATTCGCGCCGGCTGCACGAAATGCCAACCAGTTCGCATTTGCGAGCCTCGTCCTGATGAACTAACGCCGACTCCCCCGGCATCAATGCACATCAAGCGGGCAATGTGTGCCGCAGCATCAACAATAACGCCATCGGTGGCGGGGGAAGAAACCATGCATTCGAACAGGACGATGCGGCGCCGTCTGGCAGTCGCGACAGGAGTGGCGCTGATCGCCGCGGCCGGTAGCGCCAGCGCGGACCTGGTCTACGGCACGCTCAGCAACTTCGACGTCTACAACGACACCGGCGAGCGGACCTACGGATTCGAAATCGAATTCGACGATCTCTCGATCGACAGGATCAGCTACAGCTGGGTGTCACCCCACTACGGCAATGCCCAGAAGATTCAGCAGGGCACGACCGCCAAACTGCGCTACGAAGCGACCTTCGCCGGCGGCAACTGGTCCGCATTCACTGAAGTGCATCCCCCGGGCGGCCAGGTCGCGACCGATGGCCATTCGTGCGTGTTCGCAGTCGGCTGCGAGCACTTCGGCGCCGGACTGTACGGCTCGCCGTCCGCCACGCGTTACCGCTGGCTGATCGAAGACAAGGTCAATCCTGGCACGCTCGCCAATGGTCCCCTCGTGAGCCTGATGGCCCCGATCTACGTCGTCAATCCGCCGCAGAACGTGGGCGGACAGGTAGAAGTCCAGGCCGAATTCGAAGCGCCCGAATTCGAGCAGGAGTTCGAAGAGGAAAAGCAGTATCCGGATGCGGTCTGGGCCCGCATCACGAAGTACGAACTGCAGGATGGCGTCGCGCTCGAGGACCTGATGTCGGACAACGCGGACCTCTTCAACAATCCCGAGATCGTCGCCGAAGAAGAGTTCGAATGGGAACTGATCGAGAAGGGCGGCAATCCGCTCAGCAAGCTCGACAAGCCCAAGGACGACGTCAAGCAGATCGTACGCCGCATCGAGACCTATCGATTCATAGGCCCGGTCACCGACGAGAACGAGCCCGACTGCGACGCCATCGATTGTGACAATCCGATCGAGGGCGTGACCCTCGGCGAACTGATCGGCGCCAACATGGTCGCGCAGAATCTTTTTGCGGAGGAGTTCAACCCGGCCCCCGTGCCGGTGCCGCCCGCGGTGTGGCTGTTCGGTTCGGCACTCACCGCGCTCGGCGTGCTGAAGCGACGCAAGGCCTGATCGACAAACGCCAGCTCGTCAATGAAGAGACCTTGCTGGAGGGCGGGGTCTCCTCAGGCGCATGGATGCGCCTACCTATTGCGGTGAATCCGCTGTCCGACTCCTGCGCCCCGACGCGTTGCCAGGGCTTGGGCCTGCCACGCGTCGCTGGATCGCGACGCCTTTAGGGCACACGGAAGTGCCGCACTTTTATCGCCCCGCAGCGCACGCGCATTCCCGCTTGTACTGGACTCTGCCCGCGCCGACACTGTTCGCCTGCTTTTCGACATCGATGAGGCGCATCGCCGATGAGTCCTGACCGCAGCAACCAGGTCGCGCGCAAGCCGGGGTTGCCGACCCTGGGCCGGTTCGAGGGTCCGCGATACCTGGCCCGTCCATGGCACGTGGTTGAGCTGAGGCCATGAGCGCGCCCGATGCGACGAACACCGCTTACGCCGCCCTCACGGCGCGCAATCGCGCGACGCTCGTGCAGATGTACGCGCCCGGTGCCTACGGCCGGCAGTGTGTGCAGACCATTGCCGACGGCGCGCGCATCCGGCTCATCGGCAGTTCGCTCTGGTCGGGCTCGTTCCGCAACCGCTTCGAGTGGGGCAGTGCGGTGTTCTTCGCGCTGCCACGCGAACTCGACGGCGATCTCGCGCTGACGCCACTGCAGATCCTCGTCGACGGTGATTATGCGAGTGTCTGCGCACAGGGGCGCTCGGTGCTGAAGAACGGCCGGCGTTACGACAACGACTATTGTCTGTGCTATCGATTCGCGGCCGGCACCATCGTCGAGCTGAACGAATTTCTCGACACGGCCTGCGTCACGGCGGCCTTCGGGCCGCGCGGCGCACGCGAGATGCTGCCGCGACGACCGGGCACGATGGAGCGTCAGCCGTCGGTGCGGCCGGCCAGCTATCGCAGCAGTGAACTGCACAACGCGGATCCACTGGCCGTGGCGAACCGCGAACGGGTATGGCATCTGTTCGACGGAGCCGCGGGTGAGTTCGCGACGCGTTTCACCGCACTGCTGGCAGACGACGTCGTGTGTCGCGTAGCGGGCAGGACCCGCATCTCCGGCACGCATCACGGGCGCGAGCGCGTGCGGGCCTGTGTGTTCGACGCGCTGCACGCCGCCCTCGACGGCCCACTCGAACTCGTGCCCGATCACGTCGGCGTCGACGGCGACTGGGCCTGGTTCATTGCGCGGGGACTGGCACGCACGCGCAGCGGAGAGCGCTACGATGACGACTACTGCTGCTGGCTGCGCTTCGCCGACGGCCGGGTCGGCGAAGTCTGCGTGTATTGCGACACCGAACTGCTGAACCGCGTGCTCGACGGCGCAGCCGGGCGCTGAGTTCAGCCCGCCTCGCGTACCACGGCCGCGAGCGCCGCGAGGCCGCGTGCGGCCGCTTCAGGGGCAGCGTGGCTGAAGTTCAGCCGCAGGCAGCCACGACCGCCGTGTTCGCTTGCAAAGAACGGTTCACCCGGCATGAAGGCGACCTGCCGCTCGAGCGCGCGCGGGAGCAGCGCACGCGTGTCCAGGGACGCGCGTTCATGCCGCAACTGCAGCCAGAAGAACAGGCCGCCGGCGGGAAGACGCCAGTCGGCGAGATCGCCGAAATGCTGGTCCAGCAGCGCGGCAAAGCCGTCCCGCCGCTCGCGATAGAACGCGTTGAGCCGCGCACTGCGCACCGCGCGCGCAGGGTCATCGAGGGCTTGCAGCACCAGCGCCTGGCTCAGGCGGTTGCTGTGCAGATCGGCCGCCTGCTTCAGGTGCGTCAGCAGCGGCAGCAGATCGGGAGAGCAGGCGAGATAGCCGAGGCGCAGACCCGGCGCGAGGGACTTCGAGAACGAACCCTGGTAGATCCACGAGCCCTGCGCGATGTTCGCGCAGAGCGGGCGGCGGGCACAGGCTTCATAGCAGAGATCGCGATACGGATCGTCTTCGAAGAGCACGATGCCGTGACGCTCGCAGGTGGCGGCGAGTGCGGCACGCTCATCCGCCGTGTAGCAATAACCCGTCGGGTTCTGAAACGTGGGGTTCACGTACGCGACCGTCGGCCGCGCGCCGACGAGCGACGTGTGGTCCTGCGCGCTGAACTCGACGAAGCGGGCGCCGAAGAAGCGGAACACCTGCAGCGCGGCGAGGTAGGTGGGCGTCTCGACCGCGACGGGCGTGCCCGGGTCGACGAACAGCTTGGCGACCAGATCGATGCCCTGCTGCGAGCCGGACAGGATCAGCACCTGGGTCGGCGGCACCGGGAGATCGCGCTCGGCGAGGTCGGCGGCCACGCGCTCGCGCAGCGCCCAGTCCCCTTCGCTCGCCCCGTACTGTGCGGCCTCGCGCGGCACCGCGGCGAGACTGAAGTCGGGAAACGTTTCCGCCGCCGGCAATCCGCCGGCGAAGGACACCATGCCCGGCCGGGACACGACGGCCAGGATGTCGCGGATCGGGGACGCGTGAAGGTCGGCGGCGCGGCGAGACAGACGGAGGCTTGATGTCATGGCAATAAGTCAATAATACTGACCTAAATACCCTAGCCTAACCGGTACTGGAGAGTCAATATGGTTGACCTAAATGAAGAGGCCGGGCTGCGTGCCGCCATCGAGACCTTTTATTTCGCCTACCGCGAATTCACCGGCGGGCCCGATCGCATCCTCGCCCAGCGCGGTCTGGGCCGTGTCCATCACCGGATCCTCTATTTCGTCGGGCAGCAGCCCGACCTGTCGGTCAAGTCGCTGCTGCAGGTGCTCGCGATCACCAAGCAGGCGCTGCACGCGCCGCTGCGTCAGTTGATCGAAATGGGGCTGGTGCTCAGCGCCGGCGACAGCGCCGACGGCCGCGTGCGACGTCTGCGGCTGAGCGGGGAGGGCGTCCGTCTCGAAGCGCGGCTGACGGCCACGCAGATGAAACTGCTGGCCGGGGCCTTCGCGCACGCCGGCAGTGGCAGCGCGGCCGCGTGGCACAAGGTGATGAAGGCGGTCGGCGCCGGCGCCATCAGCGCCGGGCCGGGGGACGACGCGCTCAGCGCAGAGAGTCGTTCAGCTTCGCCAGCTGCGCGGCGCCGGGACAGAGCGCCTGCTCGTCGAGCCGGTTGAACGGCTGCGCGACGGTATTGAGGTTCGCGTGCATGTCGTTCGAGTCCGGATCGTAATACAGCAGACCGGTGACCACTTCGCCGCGCGCCTGGTGCTGCTGGATGTGGTTCATCGCGGCCACCTTGTCGGTCGGATCGTATTCCGGATGGACCTTGCGCAGCCGCAGCCAGGTGCCGTCGTGCTGCTGGATGTCGACGGTCGCGCCGGGTTTGTAGTCGGCGGTGATTTCGCGCCGGCTCTGGATGAAGTCGATGCGGTTCACGGCCTCGTTGTGCTCGCGCACGTAATCGTAGCTCTTGGTGCTGCCGGCGTGATTGTTGAACGCCACGCACGGGCTCACGATGTCGATGAACGCGGCGCCGCGGTGGCCGATCGCCGCCTTGATCAGCGGCACCAGCTGCTCCTTGTCGCCGGAGAAGCTGCGGCCGACAAAGGTCGCGCCCATGATCAGCGCGAGCGATACGGTGTCGATAGGCGCGTCGCTGTTCGCGACGCCTTTCTTCGACGCCGAACCCTTGTCGGCGGTCGCCGAGAACTGGCCCTTGGTCAGACCGTAGACCCCGTTGTTCTCGAGCAGATAGACCATGTTCACGCCGCGACGCATCGCATGCGCGAACTGGCCGAGCCCGATCGACGCCGAGTCGCCGTCGCCGGACACGCCGAGATAGAGCAGGTCCCGATTCGCGAGATTCGCGCCCGTGAGTACCGATGGCATGCGGCCGTGCACGGTATTGAAACCGTGCGAGTTGCCGAGGAAGTAGTCCGGGGTCTTCGACGAGCAGCCGATGCCCGACAGCTTCGCCACGCGATGCGGCTCGATGTTCATTTCCCAGCACGCCTGGATGACCGCCGATGAAATCGAATCGTGGCCACAGCCGGCGCAGAGCGTCGAAATCTTGCCTTCGTAGTCGCGCCGTGTGAAGCCGACCTTGTTGGGCTGGAGGGCCGGGTGGTGGAGTTTCGGTTTGGCGATATAGGTCATCTCAGGCCACCTTGTCCTGACGCAGCGTCTGCGCGTTCAGCGCCTGCATCAGCTCCTCGATTTCGCGCGTGATGAACCGGGCGGTGATCGGCGTGCCGTCGAAATGCAACAGCGGGATGACGCGCGCCGGATCGATGCCCAGTTCGTTGACGATCAGCGTACGCAGCTGGGCGTCGCGGTTCTGCTCGACGACGAACACATGCTCGTGATTCAGGATGAAATCCGACACGGCGTCGCTGAACGGGAACGCGCGGATGCGCAGCGTGTCGACGTGGTGGCCATTCGCCTCGAACGAGGCGAAGGCTTCACTCATCGCCGGGCTCGTCGAGCCGTAGTAGATCACGCCGAAACGCGTGGTCTTCGAGGCTTCCTGCAGCACGGGCTGCGGCACCAGGTTCTTCGCCGTCTCGAACTTGCGCAGCAGGCGCTGCACGTTGTAGATGTAATCCGGCCCCTGCTCGGAGTAGGTGGCGTAGGCGTTCTTGGTCGTGCCGCGGGTGAAATAGCTGCCCTTGTCCGGGTGGGAGCCCGGGTAGGTGCGAAACGGGATGCCATCGCCGTCGACGTCGAGATAGCGGCCGAACTCGCGGCCCTCGTCGAGCATCTCGGCGGTCATCACCTTGCCGCGGTCGTAGCGGCGGCTGTCGTCCCACTGGAACGGTGCGGTCAGACGCTGGTTCATGCCGATGTCGAGATCGGTCATCACGAACACCGGTGTCTGCAGGCGGTCCGCGAGGTCGAGCGCGACCGCGCCGTGCTCGAAGCACTCGTGCGGGTCTTCCGGAAACAGCAGCACGTGCTTGGTGTCGCCGTGCGAGGCATAGGCGCACGCGAGCACGTCCGCCTGCTGCGTGCGGGTCGGCATGCCGGTCGACGGGCCGCCGCGCTGCACGTTGATGATCGTCATCGGGATTTCGGCGAAGTAGGCCAGACCGATGAACTCGGTCATCAGCGACACGCCGGGGCCCGAGGTCGCGGTGAAGGCGCGTGCGCCGTTCCAGCCGGCCCCGATCACCATGCCGATCGAGGCGAGTTCGTCTTCGGCCTGCACGATGGCATAGCGGTTCTGCTTGGTGTCCGGGTCGACCCGGAACTTCGCGCAGTAGCGCTGGAAGGCCTCGGCGACCGACGAGGAAGGCGTGATCGGATACCACGCGCAGACCGTCGCCCCGCCGTAGACGCAACCGAGCGCCGCGGCGCTGTTACCGTCGATGAAGATGCGGTCGCCGACGTTGTCGGCGCGCTGCACGCGCAGGCCTATCGGCTGGAGGTTGTCGGTCGCGTAATCGCGGCCGAGCTTGAGCGCGTTCAGGTTCGGCGCGAGCAGCTTCTCCTTGCCCTTGTACTGTTCCGCGATGAGCTGGGCGATCGCTTCCGGATCCATGTCGAGCAGCACCGACAGCGCGCCGATGTAGATGATGTTCTTGAACAGCTGACGCTGGCGTGGCTCGCTGTAGGTCGCATTGCAGAGCTGGGTCAGCGGCATGCCGATGACATTGATGTCATCGCGGAACTTCGATGCCGGCAACGGCTTCGAGTTGTCGTAGAACAGGTAGCCGCCCGGTTCGATTTCGCGGACGTCGGCGTCCCAGGTCTGCGGGTTCATCGCGACCATCATGTCGACGCCGCCGCGGCGGCCGAGCCAGCCGTGCTCGTTGACGCGCACTTCGTACCAGGTCGGCAGGCCCTGGATGTTCGACGGGAAGATATTGCGCGGGCTGACCGGCACGCCCATGCGCAGGATGGCCTTCGCGAACAGCTCGTTCGCCGAAGCCGAACCCGAGCCGTTGATGTTCGCGAACTTGATGACGAAATCGTTCGTCGCGCTCAACTGCTTCACGCGGCATTCCTCGTGGTTTGACGTGAGCCGCACGCCGGGCCGGCATGCGTCATCTGCAGCAGGAACTTCTGCATGTCCCAGGCGCCCGTCGGGCAGCGCTCGGCGCACAGGCCGCAGTGCAGACAGACGTCTTCGTCCTTGGCCATGATGCGGCCGGTCTTCAGGCCGTCGGCCACGTACAGCGCCTGGTCCCGGTTCAGAGCGGGTGCTTTCAGGTTCTCGCGCACCGCGTCTTCTTCGCCGTTCGCGGTGAACGTGATGCAGTCCATCGGGCAGATGTCGACGCAGGCGTCGCACTCGATGCAGGTGCCGGCATTGAACACCGTCTGCACGTCGCAGTTCAGGCAGCGCTCGGCTTCCTTGTAGGCGGTCTGCAGGTCGAAGCCGAGTTCGACTTCGATCTTGATGCTCTTCAGCGCCTTTTCAGCGGCGGTCCACGGCACCGCGAAACGCACGTCGTTCGAGACGTCGTTGTCGTAGCTCCACTCGTGGATGCCCATCTTCTGGGACACGAGATTGACTTCCGGCGGCGGCCGCTCGTCTAGATCCGTGCCGCTGAGGAAACGGTCGATCGAAATCGCGGCCTCGTGACCGTGCGCCACCGCCCAGATGATGTTCTTCGGACCGAACGCGGCGTCGCCGCCGAAGAAGATCCGCGGCACCGTCGACTGCAGCGTCTGCTCGTTGAGGACCGGCAGTCCCCACTTGTCGAATTCGAGGCCGAGGTCGCGCTCGATCCACGGAAACGCGTTTTCCTGGCCGACGGCGATCAGCACGTCGTCGCAGGCGTGAATCTCGTCCGGCTCGCCGGTGGGCACCAGGCTGCGGCGACCCTTGTCGTCGAACACGGCCTGGACCTTCTCGAAGCTCATGCCGGTGAGCCGGCCGTTGTCGTGCAGGAACGCCTTCGGCACGAGGAAGTTCAGGATCGGGATGCCTTCGTGCATCGCGTCCTCTTTCTCCCACGGCGAGGCTTTCATTTCGTCGAAGCCGGAGCGCACGATGACCTTGACGTCTTCACCGCCGAGGCGCTTCGAGGAGCGGCAGCAGTCCATCGCGGTGTTGCCGCCGCCGAGCACGATCACGCGCTTGCCGACTTTCTCGATGTGACCGAAGGACACCGACGACAGCCAGTCGATGCCGATATGGATGTTCGCCGCCGCTTCCTGGCGGCCGGGCAGGTCCAGATCGCGGCCGCGCGGTGCGCCGCAACCGACGAAGATGGCGTCATAGCCCTCGTTCATCAGCGCGCGCAGCGAATCGATGCGCTGGCCACCACGGAATTCCACCCCCAGATCGAGGATGTAGCCCGTTTCTTCATCGATGACGGATTCCGGCAGGCGGAAGCGCGGCACCTGGGTGCGCATGAAGCCGCCGGCTTTCGGATCGCCATCGAACACGGTGATCTCGTAGCCGAGCGGCGCGAGGTCACGCGCCACGGTCAGCGCCGAGGGCCCCGCGCCGATGCAGGCCACGCGCTTGCCGTTGCGTGTCGCGGGTGCCTGCGGCATGCGCGCGCTGACGTCGCCCTTGAAGTCGGCGGCGACGCGCTTCAGGCGACAGATCGCAACCGGTTCGGGTTTCGTCGCGTTTTCCTCTTCGACCCTGCCGCGCCGACAGGCGGGCTCGCAGGGTCGGTCGCAGGTGCGACCGAGGATGCCCGGGAACACATTCGACTTCCAGTTGACCATGTACGCGTCGGCGTAACGGCCAGCGGCAATCATTCTGATGTATTCGGGGACGGGAGTATGAGCCGGGCAGGCCCACTGGCAGTCGACCACCTTGTGAAAGTAGTCGGGATTCTTGATGTCTGTCGCGCGCAAAGCCTCTAACCTCAGCAGGCCTGTGGGACCAAAATTTTGTTCACGCCCAACGTCTTCGAGCGTGGCGGCAGTGTACTGACATACTCCGCTGTATGGAAGGTATTCGCGTGCGCAAACACGCGCCTGCTCGATGCGTGCGCTGCGGCATTTTTGGCCGGCGCCAGGCGCGGCTGCGGGCATCACTTTCAAACACCGGCACGTTCTCTAGAATGAGGTCAACACCAGACGAGGGGAGACGATCATGGCCTTGACGAAAATCCAGACCACCACCGGCACCGCGACACCCGCCGAACTCGGCCGCACCCTCGTGCATGAACACGTGCTCGTCGGCTTTCCCGGCTGGGAGCTCGATGCGAAGGCGCCGAAGTTCAAGCGCGCCGAGGCGATGGCGCGTGCCGTCGATCAGATGCAGGAACTGCGGGGTCATGGCGTGGGCACGTTCGTCGATCCCTGCCCGATGGATCTCGGCCGCGACGCGGTGTTCCTCGCCGAGCTGTCGCAGAAGAGCGGCATGCGCATCATCTGCACCACCGGCGCCTACTTCGAGGCCGAGGGCAACACCTACACGTTTCGCCACCTGCCGATCGAGGAAATCACGGCCATCTACGTGCAGGAAATCGAGCAGGGCATCGGCGAGACCGGCATCAAGGCGGGCGCAATCAAGATCGCGACGGGCGCGCCGACGGTGTCCGCTTACGAACGCAAGCTGGTGACCGCTGCCGCGCGCGCGGCGAAGATTACCGGCGTACCGCTGATCTCACACACCCAGGACGCGTGCTGCGGCCACGATCAGATCGACATGGTCACTGGTGAAGGTGTGCCGGCCGATCAATTGCTGGTCGGCCATTCCGACGGTCGGGACGATTTCGACTATCAGCAGTCGCTCGCCGCGCGTGGTGCCTATGTCGGCTTCGACCGCTTCGGCATTTCGCTGTTCCAGCCGGATGAAGTGCGCGTGAAGAACGTGCTGAAGCTCGCGGCGGCAGGTCACCTCGAACGGGTCCTGATGTCGCACGACTCGATCATGTGTTGGCTGGGCCGTCCCGTGCCGTATGCGAACACGTTCGAAGCGATGCTCGACATGCTGCCCGAATGGCGCTCGACTCACATCTTCAAGAAAATCGTGCCGATGCTGCGCGAAGGCGGCATGTCGGAGCGCGAGGTCGAAACGATCCTCGTCGACAATCCGCGGCGCCTGTTCGCCGCCGGCCTCGCCCACTGACGGAACGCGCCGGCGCTGCCGGGGAGACACACCGATGACCCGCATTTTCGACCAGGCCGAACTTGAAGAAATGGGACGCCGCACGCTCGATCGCGTGACCGCCGCCATCGACAGCGGCGACGCGGCCGAAGCCAAACGCCTTGCGCAGCGCATGTACAACGAATTCGTCGGCATGCACGACCTGTATCGCGACTGGCTCACCGGCACGCTGTCCGCCATCGGGCGGCGCTACGGCGACGACAGCCTCGAGGAGATCATGACCGACGGGATCCGCGCGTGGTGGACGCCGCTGTCGAACAAGCTGCCCAAGGATCCGAAGGACTTTCCGCAGCGGGTGAAGATGTTCGTCGCCGGCTTGCGCGGCCATCTGCAGCCGATGGACATCGTGGAGGACGACGAGAAAATCGAGATCCGCATGAAGCCCTGCGGCAGCGGTGGCCGCCAGATCATGCACGGCCGCTACGCAGGACCGGACGCATTTCTCACGGTCGAACGCGCGCAGCGCCAGACCTATGGCCGCGAGAACGTGCCCGTCTACTGCACGCATGAAATCGCGATGGAGCGCGTGGACGTCGAGAACGACGGACATCCGTTCGTGATCACCGAACCCGCCGAAGAACTCGGCAAGGGTTACTGCACGCTCTGCATCTACAAGGACCCGAAGGACATCCCCGAGAAGTACTACACGCGGCTGGGGCTCACGAAACCGGCGTGAAGTCGGGTACCGAAGACGGGCTGCGCCCGGCCACCGAGAACACAGAGAACACTGAGGGCGAAGAAAGAGGAATCATGATCCGGTGACCTCGCCGCAGTGCGCGTTTGTGCCCGGTGGCGAGCGCGAGGCCTTCCTGGTTGGATTGCCGACAGCGCTGTCACGTGTCCCAGCGATTCACCCCTTATTCCCCTGTGTTCTCTGTGTTCTCGGTGGCCAAATTCAAGAGCCCTCAAGCAAGCACCCACGCCAGCACCGGGCACCTCACGAACTGCACGACAGCATCGAGCAGCCCGCCCGGTGCCGCGCCCATTCGGGGCGTTTGGCGGCGTAGCGTTCACGCGCCGGCTGTTCGTCATAGGGCCTGCGCAGCACGTCCAGCAGCTCATTGACGCGCGAGAAATCGCCCTGTTCGGCGAGATCGATGGCCTCCTGCGCGAGGTAATTGCGCAGCACGTACTTCGGGTTCGCGCCGTTCATGCGCGCGGCGCGCTGCGCGTCCGGGCTGCCGTCGCGCTGCACGCGGGCGCGCCAGCGCCCCATCCAGGCGAGGTGACGGCTGCGCTGCGCGTCCGGCAGCGTGTCCGGCGCGTAGCTCGCGGCGCGCAGCGGCGCGAGCAACGCAAGCTCGTCGAGCGACGCGTCGGCCGCGCATGGCACCGCGGCGAGTGCACGGAAGAAGATCGTCATGTCCGTTTCGGCCAGCCGCAGGACACTCATGAGTTCTTCGGCCAGTTCGCGATCGGCGTCGTCGGTCAGCGCCTGCAGCCCGAGCTTCGCCGCCAGCATCGCCTGCCACTCGCTTTCATAGCGCGTGGCGTAGGCGTCGAGCGCGGACTCGAGCGCCGGCACGTCTTCGATCAGTGGATAGATCGCGTTCGCGAGCCGCACGAGGTTCCACATGCCGATCTGTGCCTGCTGGCCGTAGCGGTAACGCCGGCCCTGGGCGTCGGTCGTGTTCGGCGTCCAGTCCGGGTCGAAGTCCTCGAGCCAGCCGTAGGGGCCGTAGTCGATCGTGAGCCCCAGGATCGACATGTTGTCGGTGTTCATCACACCGTGCACGAAGCCCACGCGCAGCCAGTGCGCAATCATCACGGCGGTGCGGCTCGCGACTTCGGCGAGCCACGCGACATAGGTGTCGCGCGACGGGGGACCCAGGTGCGGATAGTCGGTCGCGATGCAGTAGTCCACGAGTCGCCGCAGCAGGTCGATCTCCTTGCGCGCGGCGAGGATCTCGAAGTTGCCGAAACGCACGAAACTCGGCGCGACGCGGCACACCACCGCGCCTGGTTCGAACTTCGCGTGCCCGTCGTAGAACATGTCGCGCATCACCTGTTCGCCGGTCGTGATCAGCGACAGCGCGCGTGTCGTCGGCACGCCGAGGTGATGCATCGCCTCGCTGCACAGGAACTCGCGCACCGATGAGCGCAGCACGGCCAGACCGTCGGCCGTGCGCGAGTAGGGGGTAGGGCCTGCGCCTTTCAACTGCAGCGTCCAGCGTTCGCCGCGGGCGTTCAGGACTTCGCCGAGATTGATCGCGCGACCGTCGCCGAGCTGACCGGCCCAGTTCCCGAACTGGTGGCCGCCGTAGCACATGGCGTAAGGGTCCATGCCAGGCAGCAGCCGGTTGCCGGCGAAGACTTCCGTGAACACCGGGCTCAGGCAGGCGCGTTCGTCGAGCCCGAGCAAGGCCGCGCATTCGGCCGAGTGGGCGACGAGGGCCGGCGCCCTGACGGGCGTTGGCTGCACGCGCGAATAGCAGGCGCCGAACACCTGGCGACGCTGGTTGCCGGGATCGGGGTCGGCCGGCAGCGCGCGGACGAAGGCATTGTCGAAGCGCAGCGCGTCCAGCGCGCCCGGCTGTCGCACGGCGTTCACGGTCGCTCCTTCGCAAGGTAGGTTTCGAGGGCCTCGAGCGTCACTTCACCGGAGCGCGCGGCAACGAGCCTGCGGGCGGGGTCGAACAGCAGGTAGCTCGGCGTGCCGGTGAAGGCCTCGCCCGTCGCTGCGGTGTAGGCGCCGCCGACGATGTCGGGCTCGCCGACGACGGTCGGAAACGCAAACGGCTTCTTCGCGACGTAGGCGCGCACGTCCTGCATCGCGTCATAGCCGTCGAGCGCAATGCCGACCACCGTCGCGTCGCGTTCGCGATGGCGCGTGTGGAACGCCGAGATGATCGGGTACTGGCCACGACAGACGCTGCAGTAGGTGGTCCACATCATCAACAGTGTCCAGCGTCCGCCCTGCACCTGGTCCGCGAGCGAGGTGGCCGTGCCGTCGAGCGTCCGCAGACGCACGCCGGCGGACGCCGCCGCCGCGGCCGACCCGCCCGCGGCGACGATGAGCGCGACAGGCAAGAGCAGCGTCAGCAGGCGACGGCACATGCCGTATCTGACCGCGTGTGGGCGACCTGGTTCGTGCCGTGTCATGTGCTGAACACCCGGCGCAGCGCGGCGGCTGCATCGTCGAGTGCGCGTTTGCCGCGATCGACCCTGCCGCCCATGCGCGCGAAACCATGCACCATGCCTTCGTACAGGCGATGGTCCACCGGCACGCCAGCGGCCTGCAGCGTCTCGGCATAACGTGCGCCTTCATCGCGCAGCGGGTCGAACTCGGCCGTCTGCACCAGCGCCGGCGGCAGGCCGGCGTGCGACGCGGCGCGCTGGGGCGACGCGCGCCAGTCGTGACGCGCGTCGTGCGTGCCGCCGCGTGGGCCCAGGTACCAGTCGGTGAACATCTCGAGCGCGGCGCGGGTCAGCAGATAGCCCGTCGCGTTGTCCCTGAGCGATGCGTTGTCGGCGGTGAAGTCGACGGCCGGATAGATCAGCAGCTGGAACACCGGCAACGGGTGGCCCGCGTCGCGTTCGGCGAGACACAGCGCGGCGGCGAGATTGCCGCCCGCCGAATCGCCGCCGACGGCAATGCGCTGCGCGTCGATGCCCAGACCGACGGCCTGCGCCCGCGCCCAGCGGAAGGCGGCGACGCAGTCGTCGAACGGCGCGGGAAACGGATGCTCGGGGGCGAGCCGGTAGTCAATCGACAGCACGACGCAGTCACCTGCGAACGCGAGATGGCGGCACACATGATCGTGCGTGTCGAGATCGCCGACGACCCAGCCGCCGCCATGGAAGAACACCAGCGCCGGCAACACGGCGCGCGCCGAGTGCGGGCGATAGACGCGCACGGGGACCGTGCCGCCAGGCCCGGCGAAGTCCAGTTCGCTGATCTGCTTCAGCGGGCCGGGGTCATAGGCGTAGAGCGCGGTCGTCGAGGCGTAGGCCTGGCGGACGGCGAGCGGATCGCCGGCATTGAACGGCGTGCCGGCCTTGGCCGCCGCCTCACAGAGCGCGGCGCATTGGGGATCGAGCGGCATGGCGTGAGTCCTGACAAGGGTGCCGTTGCACCTTACCGGCGGTGATGGCGACTGTCATCCCTCGGCGGAAATGCCATTTGAAGCAGAGGTTTTTGATGACGCCGCGGCGGCCAGGTGCGTCGTGTGGCGGCCCGGTGACGCGCAGACCACTGGCTCCAGGACTGCGCCACTCGATGTGACGCGGCCGGATGCTCCTCGGCAAAGGGCTGGTTCTAATTCATGGCGTGGCACTGGCGTGCGACGGCTCCTCCCGCTGTGGCGGTGGAAAGCGGTCCATCGTGCGCAGTTCGGGAAAGAGCTTCATGCCGCCTGCGACGACAGCCAGCGTCGCGGCACCGCCCAGCAGCACGGCCGGCACGAGGCCGAACAGCTTCGCCGTGACGCCCGATTCGAACTCGCCCAGTTCATTCGACGAACCGATGAAGATCGCGTTGACCGCGCTCACGCGACCGCGGATCGCATCCGGCGTTTCGAGCTGCACGAGCATGTGCCGGATGTAGATCGAGACCATGTCGCCGGCGCCGAGCACCAGCAGTGCGGCGAGCGACAGCGCGACGTGGGTGGAGGCGCCGAACACCAGCGTGGCGAGTCCGAACACTGCCACGCCGCCGAACATCCAGCGTCCGACGTGGCGCGAGATTGGATGTGCCGCGAGCACGCCGGCCGTCAGCACCGCACCGATGCCGGGGGCCGTGCGCAGGGCACCGAGGCCGGCCGGACCGACGTCCAACACGTCGGCCGCGTAGATCGGCAGCAACGCTGTCGCGCCGCCGAACAGCACCGCGAACAGATCGAGCGACAGCGCGCCGAGCACGATCCGGCGGCGCATCACGAAGCGCAGGCCTTCCAGCGTGTCCTGCCAGTGCCAGCCGGGGCGGTGCGCACGCGGCGGCAGCGGGCGGATCGCGATGATGAAGCCCATCGCCAGCACGAGGCAGGCGAGCACGACGGCATAGACGACCGTCGGCCCGAGCAGGTACAGCAGGCCGCCGACGCTCGGCCCGGCGATAGCCGCCGCCTGGTACACGGTGGAATTGAGCGCGAGCGCGCGCGGGAAGAGGGCGGCCGGCACGAGGTTCGGCATGATGGCCTGGCCCGTCGGCATCCACAGCGCGCGGCCGACACCGAAGAACGCCATCGCCACGTACACGGGCCAGACCACGGTCTGCGCCGTCCATGTGAACCACAGCATCACGGACGCCGACAGCACTTCGCAGGCGTACGCGCCAATCAGCACCAGCCTGCGATCGGCGAGGTCGGCAAGCTGTCCGGCCGGCAGCACGAAGCTCACGAACGGCAGGAACTGCACGAGACCGGTCAGGCCCAGCGCGAGCGGATCACGTGTCAGCGCATAGACCTGCCAGCCGACGGCGACGGTGAGCATCTGCCAGGCGAGTGTCGCGAGCACGCGCGCGCTGACATACAGCGCGAAATCGCGATGTTTCAGCGCCTCCAGCGCGCTCGGCCGGGCGTCGTTCACGGCGGGCGCGATCAGTCGGCTGCGGTGATCGCTTCCTCGAGCAGCGCCAGCGCCGCCGCCGCGAAGGCCCACATGTTCTTCTCGCGCTCGTCGCCGGCGTTCTCGATCAGCCGCGTGAGCCTGACCGGGCCGTCGACCGCGAGCGCGCACATGCCGGCCGGATGCCCGTAGCGCGACCCGGTGGGCCCGGTCGTGCCGATCTCGGCGACCGCCCATGTCGCCCCGAGCTTCGTTCGCAACGCCTGCGCGCAGCGGGCGACGTACTCGGTGGTCAACGGCGTGAGGTGGCGCACGTCATCGTCGGGAATGTCGAGCAGGATGCGGCGCGCTTCGCGCGTGTAGATGATGCCGCCGCCGAGGTAGTAGGCGGAGGCGCCCGGCACCGCGAGCAACGCGGCCGAGATGAGACCGCCCGCAGAGGACTCGCTGACCGCGATGGTCTGTTCCCGGGCTTTCAACAGGGCGGCGACATTCGCCGCGGGCGTGGCTAGCATGGTCATCTTTGAATCCTGGCAAATCTGGCTGCGGAGGCCCCGAGAGTATGTTGGATCGAGCGATGACTCAAATGCGCGCGTGGCGCTGTCATGCCTTTGGCGACTGTCATGCGCTGCAGATCGAGTCGCTGCCGGTGCCGGCTGCCGGCGACGGTGAATTGCTCGTCGATGTCCGGGCCTTCGCGCCGGGCTTTCCGGACATGCTGATGGTGCAGGGACTCTACCAGCTGAAACCACCGCTGCCGTTCACGCCGTGCGCGGAGTTCAGCGGCGTCGTTGCCGCGATCGGCAATGGCGTGCGGGGTTTCGCAATCGGCGAGCCGGTCATGGGGGTGGTGCGATTCGGCGCCGCCGCCGAGCGCGTCGTGATCCGTGCCGACGACTGCATGCACCTCCCGTCGACGCTGGATTTCGCGCACGGGGCGGCCTATCTCATCGCCGCGAAGACGGCCTATGTCGGGCTCGTCGTGCGCGGCGGACTCGGCGCGGGAGAGACGTTGCTGGTGCACGGCGCGTCCGGCGGGGTCGGGCTCGCGGCGGTTGAACTCGGCAAGCTGCTCGGCGCGACGGTGATCGCGGCTGCGAGTGGCCCGGCGAAGCTTGCTGCCGTGGCGGCCAGGGGCGCGGACCATCTGATCGATTATCAGGACGGATCATGGCGCCAGCGCGTCAAGGAGCTGACCGCAGGGCGCGGCGCGGACGTGATTTACGACCCTGTCGGCGGCGACGTCTTCGATGAGTCGCTCCACTGCATCGCCACCTTCGGGCGCCTGCTCGTGATTGGCTTCGCGAGTGGCCGCATCCCGCAGGCGCCGGTCAATCTCGCGTTGATCAAACAGATCTCGATCATCGGCGTGCGCGCCGGTGAATACGGGCGCCAGTTCCCCGCTGGGGGTGCCGCCGTCAATGCGGCGCTGGCGGACTATGCGCAGCGCGCGCAGATTTTGCCGCTGGTGCAGCGGCGGCTGCCGTTTTCCGGTCTGGTCGAGGCGTTCGATGCGTTGGCCGCCCGGCAGGTGATCGGACGCGTGGTGATCGAAGCGGCCTGCGCGCCGGGTTGAACAGTCGGGCGACAATCCGCCGATGTTGGGCTTCCTGCGTCAGCCTGACGGTCATGAAGGACCTGCCTCACCCTGCAGGATGAAAGCTCGGTATCACCTGCCGTAGCCCGGATGCAGCATCGCGGAATCCGGGATTGGGGGCGTGCACGGCGTTGAACCGCGGCAGTCCGACCCGAGGTCAGGGGTGCCGGGGATGCGCGGCGGCGCCGCCGCGATCCCGGATTTGGCTGCGCGTCATCCGGGCTGCGAGAGGCCATGCTCGCGTTGCGTTGTCATCGCCCGTGGGCGGCGCGGCAACTCGCGTGCCGCGCTGCAACCGGGCTGTCAATGGACGCCGTTCATGTACGTTGACGGCCCGGTCTCCGGCGTGGGTGCGACACGCGGAGCGCGCGCGGGTATGCACCGCGGTGCCCCGGGGCGAACCACACGGACCGCGACAATTGCCGTACAGTCGCGACTTCGAACGATCCGTTCCAAAAAAAAATCGCGAGTCCGCCACCGCGTGGTTCGCCTGACATCGGGGGCAACACGATGACGAATCCGCAGTCGACGCGCGCAGGCGCACTCACCGCCGAGCATCGCGTCCGGCGCTATGTGCTCGGCGTGCTCGTCGTCGTGTACACCTTCAACTTCATCGACCGGCAGATCCTTTCGATCCTGCTGCAGGACATCAAGCTCGAACTGGGCCTGTCCGACAGTGCACTCGGCCTGCTGTCGGGATTTGCGTTCGCGATGTTCTACGCGACGCTCGGCATTCCGATCGCGCGCTATGCCGATCGCGGCAACCGCCGCAACGTAATCGCCATCGCGCTCGCGCTGTGGAGCGGCATGACTGCGCTGTCGGGACTCGTCACCAACTTCTGGCAACTGCTGGCGGCGCGCATCGGTGTCGGCATCGGCGAAGCCGGCTGCACCCCGCCGGCCAACGCGATCCTGTCCGACTACTACCCGCCCGAGCAGCGCGCGACGGCCTTCGGCATCTACGCGCTGGGCATCCCGATCGGCATCCTGTTCGGCTTCTTCGTCGGCGGCTGGATCAACCATTTCTTCGGCTGGCGCTGGGCGTTCTTCGTCGTCGGCGCGCCGGGCCTCGTGCTCGCCCTGATCGTGCGCTACACGGTGCGTGAGCCCGTGCGCGGAGAGGTCGAGCAGCGCGCCGCCGCCGTGGCGCAGCCGAGCCTCGGCGAGACGCTGCGTCACCTGCGCCAGCGCCGCGCGTTCGTGCACCTCGCGCTCGGCGGCGGGCTGGCCGCGTTCGTCGGCTATTCGTGGATCACCTGGATGCCGGCCTTCCTGATGCGCAGCCACGGCATGAGCTCCGGCGCGATCGGCACCGCGCTCGGACTCATCATCGGCATCGCTGGCGGCATCGGCATTGCGCTCGGGGGCTACCTCGCCGATCGCTACGGGCGTCACGACAAGCGCTGGGCGCTGTGGATCGTCGCCATTGCGGTGTTGATCAACATCCCGTTCGCCTTCGGTGTGTTCCTCACCGACGATCCGCGTTTCGCACTGGCGTTCATGGTGGTGCCGTTCCTGCTCGGCAACTTCTGGCAGGGCACCTGCTTCGCGCAGACCCAGAGCCTGGTCGGCCTGCGGATGCGCGCCGTTGCCGCGGCCGTGCTGCTGTTCGTCGCGAACATCATCGGGCTCGGTGCCGGGCCGCAGTTCGTCGGCATCGTCAGCGATCTGCTGCACGATGCCCTGGGCACCGATTCGCTGCGTTATGCGCTGCTGCTGTGTTCCCTGTTCAATGCCTGGGCGGCCGTGCATTTCTATCTTGCCGGCCGCGTGCTGCCGGCGGAACTGGCGCTGCAGGAAGCCGAAGCGGCGCGCGCCTGAGATCGTTCGGCTGCCACCAGCGGGCCGCGCACGCGTGACAGGCCCAGGATCGGGCGCATGGCGGGTGGTGACATGATCCGTGCGTACGCGACAGACCACACCCGACCAATCGGCGTCGGCCTGTAGTAGTCTGCCGCCCGCGCAACACTGCGGAAAACAAGGAAGTGAGGGGGCGATGTCGATCCGCCGGACGGTGCCGGTCGAACAGGCAGAATGGACCCTTGCACCGCCGCCTGCATGGCGGATCGCGCGCGACATCGACTGGGGCTGGCGCGCGCCGGCAGGCCACGGCGTCGCCTACCTGCTGATCGACGAACAGCACGACGTCGCGAGCCAGGCCTGCTCCCGGCGTTCGGTACGACAACTGCTGTCGATTTCAGCAGTTCAGGCGCTCGGTCAGGTCGAACTCGAGTTCGACCCGGCCGCGCAGCGCCTGTGCGTGCACGAACTCGTGGTCTGGCGTCACGACCCCGATGGCACCTGGCGCCGACGCACACCGGTGGCACGCGAAGCGTTTCTGCTGCGTCAGCGCGAACAACAGCTCGAGCAGCAGATGCTGAACGGGCGCGTCTCGCTCGTGGCATTGATGGAAGACGTGCGGATCGGCGACGTCATCGATCTCGCCTGGACCCTCGAACCCCGCGACCCGCTGCCGGGGCTCGCGTTCACCAGCTATTACGCGTTCGCGTGGCAGTCCGCCGTGGCGCGCGCGCAGTTCACGCTGCACCTCGACTCCCGCCATCCGGTGCGTTGGCGCGTGAACGTGCCCGACGGCACCGCTGCGCCGCGTGAGCAGGCCGGCGCACAGACAATCACCTGGGACATCGGCCAGCCGCCGCCCTTCGAGGCGGAAGCGAACGTCCCCGGGCATCACTGGCCCTGGCCGCTGCTCGAGGTGACGGGCTGGGAGTCCTGGGCGCAGGTCGCCCGGTTCTTCAACGACTGGTGGGCCGACGCGCTGCTCGAAGACGCCGCGGCGATCGCAGCGGAAGCGACGCTGCTGAACGCTGGCGATCGCGCGGCGGCGATCGCGGCCGCCGTGCGCTTCGTGCAGGAGGACGTGCGCTACCTCGCTGTCGATTTCGGACACGGTGCCGGCATGCTCCCGAACGGCGCGGGCACGGTGTTGCGCCGACGTTTCGGCGACTGCAAGGACAAGGCAGTCCTGCTGACCGCCCTGCTGCGCGCGCTCGGTGTCCTCGCCCATCCGGTGCTGGTGGCAGCGACCTGGCGCGAGAGCCTCGCCCGTCTTCTGCCATCGCCGAATGCCTTCGATCACGCGATCGTCAGTTTCGTCGTCGACGGCGTGCGCCATTTCGTCGATCCGACCTGCATCGGACAGCGGGGCGATCTCGCGAATTTCGTCGCGCCGGATTTTGCGTTCGGGCTCGAGTTGGCCCGGGACACCGCGGCGCTGCTGAGCCTGCCCGCCCGCCCGCCGGCCGGGCTTTCGCTGACCGAGACCTTCGAACTCGATCGCAAGCGGCCCGGCCGCGTGGTCCAGGTGCTGCGCGCGGACGCATGGCTGGCCGACGACCTGCGCGCCACGCTGCTGCGCCAGGGCCGGCAGGCTTTTCTGAAGGGGCGGGCGGAGTCGCTGCAGCAGCACTTCCCGGCGCTCGTGCCGAACTTCGATCAGGCCGTGGTCGACGACGACCCGCAGGGCAATGTCGTGAGCATCGCCAGTGAGCATGCACTGTCGACCTGGGGCAGCGTCGGCGACAAGCCGCCGTCGTTCTTCCGCTACGGTGCCTATGGCCTGCTGCTCGGGCTCGACACCGTGGACGAGCGTGAACAGCGGCAGCAGCCGTGGGCCCTGCGCTACCCGATGCGCGTGCAGCACCGCGTGGTGGTGCGCGGCCGGTGCGTGCACAAGGTCAAACCGAGCACTTTCGACCACACCGGACCGGGCTTTCGCTATCGCTGCGAAGTCAGGTCGAAGCGGCACGAGGTCAGTTTCGACTACGTCTGGGAAACGACCGCCGCGATCGTCACTGCGCACGAATGGCCTGACTACCGGACCGCGCGCGCGACCGCACTCGAGCAGACCGGCGCGCTCGTCAACACCCAGGGCATGACCTTCGGTCGCGCGCTGCGCATTGGCATCGGCTGTTTTCTGGGCGTGGTGTGGGGCACGCATCTCCTGCTGCGGCTCGCCGACGATCGCCCGCTGCAAAGCGGCAAGGAAGCGCAGGCGGCGATGATGCGCGACGTCGGTGACGCCTTCGAGGCGATGCGGCGCGGCGACGCGACGCGCGCGTATGCGCTGGCGGCACCGTATGCGCGCCACTACGAGGACAACTTCGAAGCGCAGATCCTGCTCGCCGAATCATCGATGCTGACGGGCCATGCCGACGAGGCCAGGGACGCGCTGGCGCGGGCCCGCTCGCTCAAACCCGATCATGGCCTGCCGGACGTCGTCGAAGCCAACATGCTCGAACGTGACGGCGACTTCGCCGGCGCGCGACGCCTGCTCGAGGCGGCCGTGGTGCGCAAGGACATCGACGCGAAAGCCTTCCTGGATCTCGCGCGTGTGACCGAACGCACCCACGATCCCGTCGCGGCGCGCGCCGCCTGGGAGCGGCTGTTGCAGCGACAGCCCGCGCACCCTGAAGGGCTGTACGGCCTGGCGCACCTGCTGTGGCTCGACGGCGAGCGGACGCGTGCGGACGAGCTCATCGTCGGCGCCGTGCGCTCACAGCCGACGCCCAGCGCCGTGCTCGAGGGCGCGCTCGCCCGTTATTACGCGTCGACCGGACGCCAGGCCGAAGCGCTCGACGCGGCGCGGCGCGCGGCTGAACTCGCGCCGGACGACGTCGCCGCTGCGCGCCAGTTCACGATGGCGCAGATGAACATCGGCGAGCGGGCCGGGGCCGTGGCGTCGGCGCGACAGATGACGCAGCGGTTTGCGGACAATCCGCTGGCGTGGAGTGCGCTGGCGATCACGGCGGCGGTGGCCGGTGAGCACGGCGTCGCGGCACCGGCCTTCGAGCGCTGGACTGCGCTGGCGCCGAACGATCCGGAAGCCGTGTCGGGCTATGGCTATTTCCTGCATCTCCAGGGCGACGACACGCAGGCGCGCGGGGTGCTCGCCGATGGCACGGGACGCTTCCCCGCCTACGGCAACCTGTGGCTCAACTATGCCGTGGTGCTCGAAGCGCTCGGCGATCCTGCTGCCGCCGACGCGCGGCGCAAGGCCGATGCCCTGATGACACCCGAGCAGCGCGCGACGCTCGCGCGCTGAGCAGGGGAGCGGCGACCGCGCGGCGCTGCCGTCCCGGCCGCGCCGCGCCAGCAGCGCCGGATCGGCGGCAATGCCTCCCGGCTCGATGCCGAGCGCTAAACCTGCGCCCCGATCGGGCCGATATGCCCCGCATCACCCATTGCCTCACTGAGACCCAGGTCTGGAGCACGCAGCATGACTACGCAGGAACAGAAATATCGACTGATTACCCGCAGCGACATGGACGGGCTGGTCAGCGCGGTACTCCTGAAAGAACTCGGCATCCTCGGCGAGATCGTCTTCCACCACCCGAAGGACGTGCAGGACGGCAAAGTCGCCGTCACCGAGCGGGACATCCTGACCAATCTGCCCTATGTCCCGGGCTGCGGCCTGTGCTTCGATCACCACGCGAGCGAGGCCCTGCGCAACAGTGGCAAGCCGACACCGGGCTATATCCTGAACCCTGCAGCGAAGTCCGCGGCGCGCGTGGTGTACGACTACTACGGCGGCAAGGAGCGTTTCCCGAACATCAGCGACGCGATGATGAACGCAGTCGACAAGGCCGACTCGGCCGGCTTCACCCGGGAGGACGTGCTCGAGCCATGTGGCTGGGAGTTGCTGTCGTTCCTGATGGACGCGCGCACCGGGCTCGGCCGCTTTCGCGATTTCCGGGTCTCGAACTACCAGTTGATGATGACCCTGATAGACTGCTGCCGCGATCTCACGGTCGAAGAGATCCTCGAACTGCCGGACGTCAAGGAACGCGTCGAGCTGTTCCATACGCAGTACGCGCTGTTCCGCGATCAAATCAGCCGCATTGCCGAGATTTACGACAATCTCGTCGTGCTCGATCTGCGCGAGGAATCGGTGATCTACGCCGGCAACCGCTTCGTGGTCTATGCGATGTTCCCCGAGTGCGATCTGTCGATGCACGTGATGTGGGGCCGCGATAAGATGAACACGGTCTACACCGTCGGCAAGTCGATCTTCGGCCGCCGCAGCCGGCTCGAGGTCGGCGAACTGATGCTGCGCCATGGCGGTGGCGGCCATCACGCGGCCGGCACCTGCCAGGGGCCGAACGAAACGGCCGACGCTCTGAAACAGCAGTTGATCCACGAACTGACCACCGTGCCCGCGACAGCGGCCGCCTGAGCCTGCACCCGTCTGGCGCTGCCGCGCCGCCGGCGCGGCAGTCACGCTGTCCGCCGCGTCCTGCCGTGCCGCGCCCGCATCCGGATCCGCCTGGTGCGACCGCACACGCTGCACTGCGCAACTGCCCTCGTTCATTCAAGCCGCTTCCCCTCGCGCGCCGTCGCGGTTACAACGGAGCACGAGAACAACGACGAGGGGAGAACCGTCATGCGTTTTGGCTTCATGCTCGACTTCCGCAACCCGAAACGCTGGCACATGCCGTCGCCCGCGTTCTATCACGCGATGATCGATCAGACCGTCCGCTGCGAGGAGTGGGGGTATGACCATGTCTGGCTGACCGAGCATCATTTCACCGACGATGCGTACAACCCCGCTTCGCTGTCGATGGCCGCGGCGCTCGCCGTCCGCACGCAGCGCATCCGCATCGGGACTTTCGTGCTGCTGCTGCCTTTCATCCATCCGGTACGTGCGGCCGAAGACGCCATCCTGGCCGACATTCTGTCGAACGGCCGCTTCGATCTCGGCGTCGGCCAGGGATATACGCACGAAGAGTTCAATGCGTTCTGCATGAACCGCGCGGAACGCGGTGCGCGCCTGCAGGAGGGCGTGGAGCTGATTCGCCGCCTGTTCACCGAGGAAAACGTGACGTTCGACGGCCGCTACACGCAGACGAAGGACATGACGCTGATGCCGCGCTGCGTGCAGACGCCGCACCCGCCGTTGTGGATCGGCGCGCGCGGGCCGAAGGCCATCCGGCGCGCCGCCGAGATGGGCGCGAACCTGATGGCCACGCTCGGGCCGGATCCCGCGCCGCTGTACCTCGAGACCCTGAAGAGCCTTGGCCGGGATCCTGCGCAGTTCAAGGTCGCGCAACTGCGGATGGTCTACTGCGCCGAGACGGACGATCTCGCGTGGGAGCAGGCCCAGCACCATCTGTGGCACGTGTTCGGCTATTACGCCGAGGTGCTGAAGACCGCCGCCGATGTCGAAGGCGACGAGCTGCCGCTGCCGTGCGCGCGCGCGGAGGATCTTCGCCATTCTCCGCTTGCCGACTCGCTGCTGATCGGCACGCCGGACACCGTCGCGCGCAAGTTCGACAGGTTCCTGGCCGAGTTTCCGTGCACGGACTTCATCATGTCGACGCATTTCGCCGGCATCGATCCGAAGTTGAGCACGCGCTCGATGGAATTGTTTGCCAAAGAAGTGATGCCGGCGTTCCGCGCGCGATGAGCGGCCGCCCGGACGGGAGACAGTATTGATGCGTATCGGGGTGTTATTGCGAAACATGGGGCCGCAGTCGGCGCCGGGCCTGCTGCGGGCCTGCGCGCTGCGGGCGGAGGCAGGCGGACTCGACGATCTGTGGGTGGTCGATCACATCGCGATCCCGCCCGATGACGCCGAGGGCTCGGACGGGCGCTACCTCGATCCGCTGTCGACTCTCGCCCACCTCGCCGGCGTGACGACGCGCATAGGCCTCGGCGTGACGGTGCTGATCGCGCCGTATCGGCCGCCGCTGCCGACCGCCAAGGTCATCGCCACCGTGCAGGAGTTGAGTGGCGGCCGCCTGCAGCTGGGTGTCGGCGTCGGCTGGATGGAAGCGGAGTTCCGCGCGCTCGGCGTCGACCGCGGTCGGCGCGGCGTGCTGACCGATGAACTGCTGGCATTCATGCACGAATGCTTCGCCGACGATGAAGTCACGCGCCACGGACAGCGCTTTCTGTTCAGGCCGCGACCCGTGCGTCCGCCGTTCCTGATCGGCGGCGCTGCGGCCCATGCGTTCGAACGCATCGTGTCCTACGGCGATGGCTGGATGCCGATGGACGGCAAGCCGGACGCGCTGCGCGAGCCGGTGCAGGAACTGACCGCGCGCCTGCGTGACGCGGGCAAGCCCCCACCGATGGTGATTCCGCTGACCGGATTGCCGCTGGACGACCTGCCGCGCGCACGCGACCAGCTCGAAGCGCTCGCCGACATCGGCGTCACCGGCATCGTGCACGCTGGCAAGTATGCAGATGAGCGCGGGTTTGCGGAAATCGTCGACCGTCTGCGCGAAGTGACGGCCGGCGCGTGACGCGCCGACGTCAGCGCAGCGCGTTGATCACGTCTGCAAAGGCGTCGATGCCGGTGGCATTCCACGGGTGCAGCATCACGCTCAGGTGATCGACGCCGGCGCGGCCGAAGTCGGTGATGCGCGCGGCGATCTCGCCGGCCTGGCCGCGCAGGGGCGCCGCGCCTGGAATCGGAAACGGCGTGTCATCGAGATTCACCGAGATCGTCGCATGACGCGTGATCGTGCCCGGATCGCGTCCGACGCGTTCGCACGCGGCCTCGATCGGCGCCCAGTGCTTCAGGAAGTCCGCCGGCGCGCTGTGGCCGAAGCCCAGCATGCAGTTCCAGTCGTCCGCGTATTGCGCCGTCAGGCGCGACATGCGCGGCTTGCCTTCGAGCACGCCAATCATCAGCGGCGGCCCCTTGGCACGTGGGCCTTTCGGCAGCAGCTGAGCGCCGTCGACGCGATGATATTGGCCGGTCAGTGTGAGCTGCTCGCCGGCGAGCAGGCCCTTGATGATCGGCAGCGCTTCCTCGAAGCGTGCGATGCGGTGATCGAACGGATAGCCGAAGGCGCGATGCTCGAGTTCGAAATCGCCGGCGCCGAGCCCGAGAATCACGCGCCCGTCGCTCAGATCGTCGATGGTGTCGACCATCTTCGCCAGCAGCGCCGGATTGCGGAAGCCAGCGTTCGACACCAGCGTGCCAATCTCGACGCGGGTCGTCGTGGCGGCCACCGCGGCGGCGAGGCTCCAGCATTCCCAGGCGCCGAGCCGCACGCCCGCATACTCGGGCGGGAACTCGACGCCGACGATGCGGAAGTCCGTATAGGGTTCGAAGTAGACGTGGTCGGAAATCCACACCGAATCGAAACCGACGGCCTCCGCCTGCTGCGCGAGCGTGACGACATCGCGCGCGCGCGGCGTCACGCCGTGCATGGCACCGGTCCAGGTCGGCAACAGCAGGCCGAGCTTCATACGACGCCCGCGTCGCGCAGACGCGCGAGTTCGGCGGCATCCACGCCGAGCGCGCCGAAGACCTCGGCATTGTCGGCGCCCAGCGCCGGTGCCGCGGTGCGCACGCGTGTCGGCGTGCGCGAGAATTTCGCGGCCGGACCCGTCAGCGGAATTTCACTGCCGTCGACGAGCGTAGTCGGCTGCAGCATGTCGCGCGCAGCCACGTGGGGTTCCTGCGCCGCCTCGGCATAGGTGTTGACGCGGGTGACCGCGAGCCCGGCCTCGGTCCACGTGCTGCTGACCTCGGCCGTCGTGCGCGTGGCGCACCAGGCGGCCACCAGATCGTTCAGTTCGTCGCGGCGCTCCAGGCGCTCGAGCCCCTTGGCGGCGCCGAGTTCGGGGCGTCCGATCAGTCGCGACAGCACCTTCCAGTGCGAATCGAGCAGGACGCCGCCGTAGATGTAGCCGTCGGTGCACTGGTAGCGATTGACGGGCGCGGCGAGCGAGAACTCGTTGCCCCAGCGTTTGAATGGAATGCCCAGCGCGCCGATCGTGAGATTGCCATTGCTCTGGAACAGCAGGCCGTCGGTCAGGGCGATGTCGACGTGCTGTCCTTCGCCGGTGCGCGCGCGGTGCATCAGCGCGGCCATCGCGCCGAGCGCCCCGTGCATGCCGCCGAGGTCGTCGCCGAGGAAGGTCGGCGCTTTCGTCGGCCCGCAGGACGGCTCGCCGTTCAGCGACGACCAGCCGCTGAAGTTCTGCGCTATCGGGTCGTAACCAGGGCGCGAGGACAGCGGCCCGAACTGCCCGAAGCCGCTGATCGACACGTACACGATGTCGGGCTTCACGCGCGCGACGTCGGTGTAACCGACGCCCCACTCGTCGAAGGTGCCGGGCTTGAAGTTCTCGATGACCACATCGGCCGTGGCGCACAGCTTCAGGAACAGATCGCGGCCGGCCGGCACGCGCAGGTCCAGCGACACGCACTGTTTGTTGCGATTGACCGTTTCGTTGAATATCGACAGCTTCGAGTCCGGCACGAACGGCGGCACGCGACGCGCGATTTCGCCTTCCGGATGTTCGACCTTGATCACCTGTGCGCCGAAATCGGCAAGCAGGCAGCCGGCCATCGGCCCCGCCCAGGTGGTCGTTGCTTCGACGACCCTGATTCCGGCGAGCGGGCCAGTGAGATCATGTCGGGCCCTCGCGTAGAACGCATCACGATCCATGGCAGGAGGCCTCAGGCGCGCTGCACGAATTCAACGATGTTCTGGTCCGGGTCGCGCACCATCGCAATCGTCACGCCTGGCATCAGCTCCTGCTTCGGGATCTCGAAACTCACGCCGGCCGCCTCGCAGGCCGCACACACTTCGTCGATGTTCGCGATCTGGAACGTGAGATAGCGAAACCCGAGTTGCGCCATCAACCCGCCGGGACCGGCCGCGGGGACCTTCTTCGGATCGACGAGCTTGACGAAACTGTCACCGAAGCCCAGCCGATGCATCAGCCCGAAGGGGAGCGGCGTTTCGCCGATCTTCGTCAGGCCCAGCAGGTCGACGTAGAACGCGAGGCTCTGCTGGATGTCGCTGACGATGATGCCGATGTCGATGCACTGCTTGGCGGGTTTCATGCCCATCTCGAATTCCTTCCTGCAAGGGGTTAGGCGCCGCCGGCCAGATGCTCGACGAACCAGTCGCGGGCGGCGCCGGCGGCTGCCGGAAATAATGTCGTATACGGGTCGTAATGACCACCGTCGAGCAGGACGAGCCGGCTGGGCTGCCCGGCCTCGGCGAAAGCGGCACGCTGGCCGGCGTATGGGGTTTGCGTGTCGCCGGTCGCGAGGATCATCAGCAGCGGAGTTGGCGCGATGCGCGCGACGAACGCCGCGGGCTCGTAGCTCGAAATGAGTTCGAGGCTGCGCTGCGTGATGCAGTTCGGATAAGTGTCCTGCGCGCCGATGGCCTGCACCCAGTCCCAGGTCTGATCGCCCGGCCGCGCCGGCTTCGTGGTCCGCGGGGGTTCGCCGCGATAGCGCGCGTCGCGGTCCTCGGCGAATCGATGCTGCATCGCATCCCAATGCGCGTCGCCGATCCACGCGCGCAGCGTCGCGTGCCCGGCGACGAACGGGACCTGCGCGACGACACAGCGTACGCGCCGATCGAGGGCGGCGACGGTCAGCGCGTGGCCGCCGGCGTAACTCGTGCCCCACAGGCCGATGCGCGCCGGATCGATGTCGGCCAGCGTGCGTGCATGACTGATGACGTCACGCATGTCCGCCACCTGTTGCCAGGGATCGATCTCATGGCGCGGCGTGCCGCCGCTGGCCCCGAAGTTTCGATGTTCGTAGACCAGCGCCGCGAGGCCGGCTGCGCTGAAGACCCGCGCATAGTCGAGCAGCCCCATCGCCATCGTGGCCGAGAAGCCGTGGCTCAACACCACCACCGGATGTGGCCCGGGGCCGTCGGGCCGCAGCAGCTGGCCCGCGAGTTCGATGTCACCGGCCGGGATTCGCAGTTCGTCGTGCATGCCGATTTCTCCTTTGTCAGCGGTATACTCCGGGTCCCGCGCGACGCGCAAGGCGTGTCGCAGCCTCCAGACCTCAAGCAAGCAAGAGTGGATTCAATGCAGCGCTACAAAGCGATCCTGTGGGATTTTGGCGGTGTTCTGACGACTTCGCCGTTCGACGCCTTTGCGCACTACGAAACGACGCACGGCCTGCCGCGCGACTTCATCCGGACGATCAACGCGCGCAATCACGAACACAACGCGTGGGCGCTGTTCGAATCCAGCCAGTGCACGATGGAGGAGTTCGACACCCTGTTCGAAGCCGAGTCGCGCGCCGCCGGCCATCCGATTCCGGGCCGCGTCGTGCTCGATCTGCTCGGCGGCGACGTGCGGCCGCGGATGGTCGAGGTGCTCAAACGCTGCAAGCAGGACTACCAGGTCACCTGCCTGACGAACAACATGAACATGGGCGAAGGCCCCGGCATGTGGCGTTCGCCCGAACGCGCCGCGCAGGTCGCGGAGGTGATGACGGTGTTCGACCTCGTGATCGAGTCGAGCAAGGAGGGCATGCGCAAACCGGATCCGCGCATCTATGCGCTGGCCTGCGAGCGCATGGGCGTGAACCCGGCCGAGGTCGTGTATCTCGACGATCTCGGCATCAACCTCAAACCTGCCAAGGCGCAGGGGATGACGACGATCAAGGTGACGGGTGAAGCGCAGGCGATTGCCGAGTTGTCCGCAGTGCTGGGCATCGCGCTGTAGTGTCAGGCGTCGGCGGCGCGCGTCAATGTCCGCCGAGCAGCGCTGCCGTTTTCTGCCATAACGCCTCTGCGAACTCGGCATCCTGCGCGCGCCGCGAGGCCGCCCGTTGCCGGCAGTCACTGAAGTAGCGGCCCGTCACGCCGTAGAGCGCCGGGCTGGTCGCGACATGCAGCGAGGTCTGCGCGCCGGTGGCCAGCGGCGCGCCACCGGCGCCGAAGCCGACCCGCAGCAGCTTGGTCGCAATCACGCCGGGATGCAGCGCATTGGACGCCAGCATGGACGGTTCGTGGCGCGCCGCCAGCGCGTTGCTGAACAGCACGTTCGCGAGCTTCGAATTCGAATAGGCGCGGTAGGCATCCCAGTCGCGGTCCATCTGCAGGTCGGCGAGATCGAGCCGCGCGCTTTCGTGCGTGCCGGAGCTGACGTTGACGACGCGCGCACCGGGCGCACGGGTCAGCAGCGGCAGCAGCCGCTGTGTCAGCAGCACGTGCGCCAGGTAGTTCACGGCGAACGTCAGCTCGAAGCCGTCGGCCGACTCCGTGCGCTGCCGGGTGTACACGCCGGCGTTGTTGATGAGCACGTCGAGCTGCGGCTCGTCGCGGTTCACGCGGTCCGCGAGTGTTTGCACCTCGGCCAGGCTCGCCAGATCCGCCCATACCGGAACGGCCGTGCCGCCGGGCTGCGTCAGCGCCGCCACGGCCGCCGTCGCCCGCGCTTCATGTCGCCCGTGCACCAGCACCCGCCAGCCAAGTGCCAGCAGGCCGCGCGCCGTCTCGAGCCCGATGCCGTCAGTCGCGCCGGTCACCAATGCCGTTTTCATGCCGTGTCCCCCGTGCTTCTTCAGTGATGTTAACCCCGAACCGCGCTGACGGGGTGCCGGCCTGGGGGGCGGTATCTGCCACCGAGAACGCCGAGAACACAGAGGAAGGAAATGAGAAGAATCGAAACAGGTCTCCCCCGGAGGCGGTCAGCGTGCCTGTCCCCACTTGCGCATCTTTTCCCCTCGGTGTTCTCTGTGTGCTCGGTGGCCATTCCCTCACCCAACCTACGCCCGCGTGCTCATCTTTGCCCGCGGTGTTCTCGGTGGCTATTCCTCCACCGCGAGCGGCGTGACGTCGTGCCGCGCACATCGGTTAAAGTGGGGGCTCCGACCCGATGGTTTCGAACTTGACTGCGACCCCCGATCAGCCGCCGCCGGCCCTGCCGGACGCGCCGTTTGCATTCGTGCTGCATTTCATCCGGTACTACCTGCCGGGCGTGGCCGCCGTCGCGCTGCTCGAAGCGGGGCAGTCGACCTGCGGCATCCTGCTGCCGTACGCGATCAAGCAGATCATGGACGCGGTGACGGGTGCCCAGGCCGCGGCGACCGACGCGTGGGCGCGGGTCGAGGGCCCGCTGTGGCTGTTCGCGCTGCTGAACCTCGGCATCCTGCTGTGTTCGCGCGGCAGCGGCACGATTCTCGTGCTGCTCGGACCGGCGCTGCGGCGGCGCATCCGGCGCGACCTGTTCAGCTACCTGCAGCACCACTCGCAGCGCTATTTCCTCGGCAACTTCGCGGGTTCGCTCGCCAACCGGATTGCGGAAACCTCGATGGGCACGGCGCAGGTGCTGTGGACCCTGATGTTCGACTTCTGGCCGTTGACGATCACCTTCATCGTGTCACTGGTCCTGCTGTCGCAGGTCAACACGATGCTGGCGCTCGTGCTCGGCGGCTGGATGGTGCTGTACGTCGGGGTCTCGTTCCTGCTGTCGAAACGCTGCCGGCGCTATGCGCGGGATTACGCCGCGGCGCGCAGCCTCGTCAGCGGCAAGATCGTCGACTCCGTCACCAACATCATGAATGCGAAGCTGTTCGCGCGGCGGGACTTCGAGCGCGAGTATCTCGAGCACTTCCTCGACTTCGAGGTCGGACGCGCGCGGCGCGTATTCTGGTTCATGGAGGCGATCCGCTGGTTCCAGTTCACCGCCGCGATGGGTCTGATGCTCGGCATCGTCGGCTACGCCATCAATCTGTGGGTCGACGGCCGGATGACGATCGGCCAGTTCGCGATGTCGGCGAGCCTGTCGTTGATCATCATCGAGCAGGCGCGCGGGCTCAGCCGGAAGTTCCTCGATTTCTTCGAATACCTCGGCAACGTCAACGACGGCGTCAGCATCATCGTGCGGCCGCACGAGGTCGCCGACGCGCCCGCTGCGCAGGCGCTGAGCGTCAGTCGCGGTGAAATCCGCTTCGAGCACGTCGGTTTTTCCTATACCGGCGGGCGACCGGTGTTCAGCGATCTGAACCTCATGATACGCGCCGGCGAGAAGGTCGGGCTGGTCGGCTATTCCGGCAGCGGCAAGAGCACCCTGCTGAACCTGGTGCTGCGGCTGTTCGATCTGGAGGAGGGGCGCATCCTGATCGATGACGTCGACATTGCGTCCGTCACGCAGGAAAGCCTGCGCCGGTCGATTGCGATGATTCCGCAGGACCCGATGCTGTTCCATCGCAGCCTGCTCGAGAACATCCGCTATGGCCGTCTCGATGCCAGCGATGCCGAGGTGCACGCCGCCGCGCGCCAGGCCCACGCCGAGGAATTCATCCTGCAGACCGAGGAAGGCTATGCGTCGCTGGTCGGTGAACGCGGCGTGAAGCTGTCGGGAGGACAGCGCCAGCGCATCGCGCTCGCGCGCGCCATCCTCAAGGACTCACCGATCCTGCTGCTCGACGAGGCGACGAGCGCGCTCGACTCCATCACCGAACGCCACATCCAGGACAGCCTGCGCTCGTTGATGCGCAACAAGACCGTGATGGTCATCGCCCATCGGCTCTCGACGCTGTCCCGTCTCGATCGCATCGTGGTTTTCCATCACGGCCGGATCATCGAGGACGGCAGCCACGAGGCACTGATCGGGGCTGACGGCCACTACGCCCGGATGTGGGCCATGCAGGCGGGTGGCTTCCTGCCGGACGACGAGGCCGTCCCCGCGGACGATGTCGAACTCGCGTGAGTGGTGCCGGCCCTGCGCGGCGTCGTGCCCGCGCGTGCTGCACGCCCGGCGTCAGGGCTGCACTGCCGCCGCCCGCTGCGCGCGGTTGACGACCATCAGGCCTGCGATCACGAGCCCGGCGCCGAGCAGCACGGGAAGATCGGGCTGCTCGCCGAGTGTCCACGCCGCGAGACCGATGCCGAACACCGGCACGAGATTCGAATACATCGCGGTGTTCATCGCGCCGATGTCCTTGACGCCTTCGGCATACCACAGGAAGCCAAGCGTCATGCTGAGGAAGGCCTGGACGCCGATGAGCGCGAGCAGCCCCGGATCGGCGAGCAGCGGGGCGGCGGCCCGCGCCTGCATCAGGCCGGGCCCGGTCAGCAGCAAGAGGCCGGCGGCACAGCCGTAGGTCGTCACCGCGATCGGCGGCAGGGTCGCGAACAGCGGGCGCGAAGCCATCGAGTACACGGCCCATCCGCAAATCGCGACGAGGAACAGTGCCTCACCGCGGCCGATGTCGCCGGTGAGCAGCGATGGCAGGTCGCCGCGCGAGGCGACGACGGCCGTGCCGAGAAAGCCGAGCGCCACGCCGAGCAGCGCCGCCCGCGGCAGCCGACGGCGGAAGCACAGGAAGTCGAGCAGGACGATCACGAGCGGAATCGCGCCGTTGAGCACCGCGCCGGCATTCGCGCGCGTGGTCTCGAGCGCTTTCATCATCAGCAGGTTGTGCACACAGAAACCGCTCAGTCCCAGCAGCACGATGAGGCCCAGCTGCCGCGCCGTCACGCGCCGCGCCAGGTCGCCACGGAGCCCCGCGATCAGCGCGAGGAACGCGGTGGCCATCAGCAGCCGCAGCATGACGACGAACACGGGCACCTCGAACTGCGCGAGGTGACGACCGAGTGGATAGGAGCTGGCCCAGAACAGCGCCATCACCACGAGTTTGACGTGCACGGACTTCATGCCGGACTTGCGTGTTTCATTCCCTCGAAACGTGGCAGTGACAGCGCGGCGAGAGCGCCGAGCGCGAACAGGCCGACGATGGCCCACAGCGCAATGGCGTAGCCGCCGGTCGCGTCGAAGAGCCAGCCGGCAATTGCCGGCCCGCTCGCGATGCCGATCCAGAAACACGAATACACGGTGCCATACAGAAAGCCATAGTGGCGCAGACCGAAATAGCGCGAGGTCAGGTAGGCCATCAGGTCGACCTCGGCGCCGAGCGCGAAGCCGATCAGAAACGCGGCGACCGGCGCTTCACGCGGGCCGCCCTGCGCAAGCAGCACGCAGCCGCAGGCCGCAATCGCGAAGATCGCGGCGGCGACGCGCGGCGCGAACAGGCGGTCGATGATCCAGCCGATCAGCAGCCGCCCGAGAATGATGCCGATGCCGATCACGGACGCGACGCGCGCTGCGTGCGCGGCGTCAAGGCCGGCGTCCTTCAGCATCGGCACCATGTGTACGACCAGTGCCGACGCCGCCATCGCCACCAGCGCAAAGGTCAACGCGAGCGTCCAGTACACGCGGGAGCCGAGCGCGGCGCGGCGGCTGATACCGTGGGCCGCGGCCTGCGACGCGGCCGTCGCGGGTGTCGAGCGCAGCCAGCACCACACCAGCGGCCATGACACGAGCGCAATCAGCGCGAGCACCTGGAAGCCCTGACGCCACGCACCGGTGCCGATGATGCCGACGAGAAACGGTGGCAGCACGATCGCGGCCGTGCCGGGGCCTGCGAGCGTGATGCCGAGCGCGAGGCCTCGTGCGCGGTCGAAGTGGCTGGCGACGGCGCGCGTATAGAGGATGGGCGTCGTGCCGCAGCCGAGGACCGCGGCCAGAAAGAAGCAGAGATAAAACCCGGTCAGATTGCCCTCGAGCAGGCTCAGTGCGTAGACAACGGCGGCAAAACAGGGAATCGACGCCAGCGCGACGCGGCGTTCGCCGGCACGGTCGATCAACCAGCCGAGCACGGGCGCCGCGAGCACGAGGCCCGCACTGCTGTAGATCATCGCGGAAGTGATGTCGCCGCGGGTCCAGCCGAACGCCGCCTGCAGCGGCGCGACGAACACGCCGAGGCTGTAGAAGATCAGCGACGACGCGCCGGTGCCGCTGCCCACGGTGGCGGCGACCAGCAGCGGCCAGCCGCTCGCCAGTTCGGCGCGCGCGCGCGGCCGGGTGTCGATGCTCACATGGAACTCCCCTGCGCGGAGCGCCGCCGTGGCGGCTGCGCCATCCCGCGCCATCGTTGTTATTGTGTCCGCGTAATGTGCCAGAACACGGGGCCGTGCCGCCACGGCCGCGCACCTGCCTGCGTGGGGCCGCGCTGGCGCGTCGCGCCGACGCGCTTATACTCAGGCAGCATGAGCGCGACGCCCGCCAAGGTCTGGGATCTGCCGGTCCGCCTGTTCCACTGGGCGCTGGTCATCCTGTGCGGATTCTCGTGGTGGAGCGCGGAGGAGGGTGGCCTCACGCTGCAGTACCACATGTGGGCCGGGTATTCGATACTCGCGCTGGTGATCTTTCGCGTGATGTGGGGTTTTGCCGGCAGCGCCTCGGCGCGCTTCGCCAGTTTTCTGCACGGCCCCGCGCGCGTGATGGCTGCCGTGCGCGAATTGCTGACACCGGCACCGATGCAGGTCGCGGGGCACAATCCGCTGGGCGGCTGGATGGTGGCCGTGATGCTGGTGTGCCTGCTCGTGCAGACCGGCAGCGGCCTGTTCGCCAACGACGACATTCTCAACGAAGGCCCGCTGTACAAGTATGCGGGCAAGGCGCTCAGCGATACGCTGACGTCGCTGCACCATCTGAATTTCAACGTGCTGCTCGGCCTCGTCGTGCTGCACGTGCTCGCCATCGTCTGGCACCGCGTGCGCAAGGGCGAGCGCCTGACCGCCGCGATGGTGCACGGGCGCAAGCCGTGGGCGGACGGGCAGCCGCGGCTCGCCCCGGCCTGGCGCGCACTGCCGTGGCTCGCCGCGAGCGCGGGACTCGTGATGTTGATCGTCAACCTGTAGCAGAGAGGAGTACCGGCATGAAGCACTCGAAGCAGAAGTTCGCGCGACTGGCGCTGGGCGTGGTCACGGCCGTGCTGGGCGTGACGCTCACCGGCACGGGGGTGGCAGCGCCGAAGCCTGAAGACGCCGTGAAGTATCGCCAGGGTGTGCTGTTCGCGATGGGCTGGAACGCCGGCGCGATGGGCGCGATGGTCAAGGGCGACGTGCCGTTCGACAAGGCGCAGTTTGCATTCATGGCCGATCGCGTCGCGGCCCTGGCGCCAATGCCGCTCGAGGGCTTCACGCCCGACAGCAAGGGCGCGAAGTCGCACGCGAAGCCGGAACTGTGGGACAACATGGATGACTTCAAGAGCCGCATGGGCGAGCTCGTCGAGTCGACGAAGGCGCTCGCGGCCGCGGCCCAGGGCGGCGATGAAGGCGCGATGAAGACCCAGTTCGGCAAGACCGTGCAGGTCTGCAAGGGCTGCCACGACGAGTATCGCGAAAAGCCATGAGCATGCGCCGGCAACGACTGCTCGACGTCAATGGCGTGCGCCTGCACGTGGTCGAGGAGGGTGAGGGGCCGCTGGTGATCTTCGTCCACGGCTTTCCCGAACTGTGGTACTCGTGGCGCTTCCAGTTGCCGGCGCTTGCGGCCGCCGGCTATCGCGCGGTGGCGATCGATCAACGCGGCTACGGCAGGTCGTCGAAGTTCTGGCACACCGATGCCTACCGTATCCACCGCATGGTCGAGGATCTCGTCGGCCTGGTCGCTGCGCTCGGCGAGCAACAGGCGGTGCTCGTCGGCCACGACTGGGGGGCGCCGGTCGCGTGGACGGCGGCCTGGCTGCATCCGAAGGTCTTTCGTGGCGTGATGGGCATGAGCGTGCCGTTCTCCGGCCGCGGCATCATCGCGCTGCCGGGCAATCCGTTCGGCGAACTGTCGCCGCACGAGATTCATACCCGCGTGTCTGGCCCCGATCAGGATTTCTATCAGGTCTATTTCGGCACGCTGGGCCCCGTGATCGACGAGATCGAGGCGGATCTCCGCGGCTGGGTCCGCGACATCGTGTGGTCGGTGTCAGGCGAGGCGCTGGCCGCCGCGGGCTTCACGCTCGAGGGACAGGACCCCGTCGAGCTCATTCGACACAGCGCGCTCTGTGTGCCGCACGGACACCGCATGCGCGAACGCTTCTTCACCCCCGAGACCATGCCGCACTGGTTCACTGACGCCGATCTCGATGTCTTCGTCGATGCGCTGGAGAAGGGCGGTTTTGCCGGTCCGCTCAGCTACTACCACAACATCGAACACGACTGGCACGACCTCACGCCGGTCAAGGATCGTCCGCTCGAAGTGCCGGCAATGTTCGTCGGCGCCGAATATGACGTCGCGACGTGGTGGGGCGCCGAAGCCATCGAGCGCGCGCCGGAGCGCATTCCGAACTGGCTCGGCAGCCGCATCCTCCCCGGTTGCGGTCACTGGCTGCAGCAGGAACGCGCGGAGGACACCAACGCGATCCTGCTCGAGTTCCTGCGCGCGCTGCGCTGAGCGCCGCTACTCGAAGTGGCAGACGTAGTCGACCATCTCCAGCGTTTCGATGTTGAAGCTGCTGTTGCCCGGCACCTTGAACTCGGTGCCGGCGGCATAGGTCTGCCAGTCGCTGGCGCCGTGCAGTTTCACGCGGCAGCGGCCGCCGACGATCTCCATGCGTTCCGGCGCGCCGGTGTTGAAGGTCAGGCTGCTCGGGAAGATCACGCCGACCGTTTTCTTCGTGCCGTCCGCCAGGGTCAGCGAGTGGCTGACGCACTTGCCGTCGAAATAGACATTGCTCTTCTTGGCGACGCTGACGCCATCGATCTGGGACATGGAAATACCTCGGTGTGGTCTGAATGTGCGCTGAATACAGGTTGAAAAATGCAGGGCCTGACGGCTGACGCGGATCCTAGCCGATTCGTGACGCAGCTGGCGCGTTCGCCTCTGCCGCCTCGCCGGCAAGCTGTTAAAGTGAGGCCCCCTTTGACGAGGAGGCGACGGATGCGCTTTTCCCCACTCGCGACGACCGCGCTGGCGGGCCTGATCGCGGCCCCCTGGACCGTGCATGCCCAGCAGATGCCGACGCCCGAACAGCTGCAGGAGATCCTGCAGCAGGTCCAGCAGAACCCCGATCACATGCAGCGGATGATGCAGCAGGCGGCGGACATGCAGGCCTGCTTTGCGAAGCTCGATCAGACGACGATGGATCGCCTGCGCACGCGCGGCGAGGCGATGGCGGCCGAGGTCCAGCAACTGTGCGCGGCCGGCAAGCGCGACGACGCCACGCAGCTCGCGGTCCGCTACGCGCAGGAGATGAGCGGCTCACCTGAACTGCAGTCGATTCAGCAGTGCGGCCAGCTCGCGCAGTCGATGGTTGCCGATCTGCCGTTCGCAACTCCGGGCCAGGCCGACGGTCCGGCCCACGTCTGCGATCAGTTGCCGCAGCAGTGACCCATGGCGGCGGCGGGCGTCCAGCAGGGTTTTGATTTCGACCGGGCACCCGAGCCCGCGTCGCCGAGGCCTGCGCCGGAGCCGGCCGTCGGTTTCATCGTCGACATCCGCCGCAGCCGCCGTCGCTCGCTGAGTATCGAAGTCCACGCGAGCCTGCGCGTGATCGCGCGAGTGCCGCTCGCCTGTCCCGATCCCGTGATCGAGGCTTTCATCGACAGCCGCCGCCGCTGGATCGAACGTCAGTTGCTGCATTTCGAGCATGCGCCGCTGGCGCCGGCGGCCTGCTATGCCGACGGCGAAACGCATCACTATCTCGGCGAGCCGCTGCAACTGCGGTTGTCGCCGACGTCGCGCACGGGCGTGGCGCGCAAACCCGGCGTGCTCGAAGTCGGCGGCCGCCAGGTCGCCGACGCGGCGCGCACTGCGCGCGCCGTTCAGCGCTGGTTTCGCGATGAGGCGCGCGCGGTGTTCAGCGAACTGATCCTGCGCTGGCAGGCGCATCCGCGTTTCGTGCGCTATCCCGTGCCGCCGCTGAAGATACGTTTGATGCGCACGCGCTGGGGCACCTTCAGCCCCCGCACCGGCATGACCCTGAACCTCGCCCTGATTCACGCGCCGATCGCTGCGATCGAATACGTCGTCGTGCACGAGCTCTGCCACAACCGCTATCGCGGTCATGGCAAGGGCTTCTACAGCATGCTCGAAGCCGTGCTGCCCGACTGGCGCGCGCGCAAGACGCTGCTCGAGGCAAGCATCGCCGCGCTCGCCCCGCCCACCTGACGTCGGATAGCGATTTCCGCCGGCACCCTGCCCACCCGCGTGCTTCCACGGCGACGCGGTGCGTGTTCACGCGTCCCGCTCAACTGAAGCGCGGCATGACGTGTCGCGCGAACAGGTCGAGAGAGCCTATGATCTGATCGCGCGAATGAATGCCCTGCGGCACGATCAGGAACATCTCGTTGATCGGCACGCGCGCGGCGGCTTCCTCGATGCGTCGGCTCAGCGTGTCCGGCGAGCCGTACAACAGGTTCACCGCGCCCTGGCCGAACGGTGTTGCCCAGTTCTCCCAGAACCAGCGCATGTCGGCGGCCTGGGCTTCGGCCTCGGCGTCCGTCCTGGCGCAGATCATGAGTCCGCCCCAGGCCGCTTCGTCGCCCGGCACCGGCGTGTAGCCGTGCAGCGCCGCCTCCTCGCGGTAGGCGTGCCACAGCAGCTCGCAGAAATCGAGGTCGCCCGACATCACGATCGGTTTGCCGCGATAGCGGGCCCAGAAGCGTGCCGTGCGCAGCGACGCGGAGAAGCCGCCATAGAGCGGCGGATGCGGCGTCGTGTAGGGGCGCGGGGCGATCCCGATTTCGTGAATGCGCATGTCGTCGGTGACGCCCTGGCCATAGCGCGTGTACACGCCGTGCGGATGCGGATTGACGAGATCGGGCGGTGGCAACTGCCAGTACTTGCCCTGGTGACTGAACGTGTCGTGGGTCAGGGCCTTGACGACGATGTCGACGAACTCGGCGAAATAGTCGCGGTTCTGCCGATCGGCCTCGTCCTGCTTGTTCCACGGGCCGACTGCGCCGACCTCCGCCTTGACCTTGAAGTTTTCGACCCAGCGCGACTGGTAGCCGCGCACGAGGCCGACGCCGAGCCGGCCCTTCAGCATGTGATCCATCGTCGCGATCGCTTCGGCGGTGCGCAGCGGATTGTGGGTCGTCGACACGAAGCCGCAGGTGATCACGCGCAGGCGTCGGCTGTGCTGGCCGAGCCACATGCCCATCAGCGTCGGATCGTTCGCCGCTTCGAAGCCTTCGATTTGCAGGTGATGTTCGGGATGGCCCCAGCCGGCGTAACCGGCGTCGTCGGCGAAGCGCACGTACTCGGCAATCTCCTCGAGCATGCGCTGGAACAGCACCGGGTCCTTGCCGGCCATGCCGCGTTCGAGTTCGGCGCGACGGCCCACGGTGCAGTACATGAACGGATTGAAGCGAATCACGGGCATCTCCTCGGGGTCTCGTCGGCGGGCCCGGCGACTGCCGGATTCGCGTATTCTCATCAGTCGCATCCCAAATGGAAACGACGCCGGCGCACGTGATCAACGATTCAGCAGTTTCAGCGGCGCGCGAGGACCTCGCGCCGATGGTCGCCGTCATCGGCGGCGGCCCCGCGGGCCTGATGGCTGCCGACGCCGCCATCGCGGCGGGCGCGAGCGTCGTGGTGCTCGACGCGATGGCGTCGGCCGGCCGCAAGTTCCTGCTCGCCGGCAAGGGTGGGCTCAACCTGACCCACGCCGAGGCGCCGGCCGCCTTCATGACCCGCTACGGTGACGCGCAGGCGCGTCTGGCACCGCTGCTCGCGGCGTTCGACGCGCAGGCCGTGCGCGAATTCGCGACAGGGCTCGGCATCGACACCTTCGTCGGCAGCTCGGACCGGGTGTTTCCGCGCGACATGAAGGCCGCGCCGCTGCTGCGCCGCTGGTTGCACCGCTTGCGCGGGCAGGGCGTCGAATTCCGCATGCGGCATCGTTGGGACGGCTGGGCGCAGGACGGAGCCTTGCGCTTCGAGACCGCCGCCGGCGAAGTCAGGTGCCGGCCGGGCAGCACCGTGCTCGCCCTCGGCGGCGCGAGCTGGCCGAAGCTCGGCAGCGACGGCGCCTGGACGTCGCTGCTCGCGGCGCGACAGGTCGCGATTGCGCCACTGAAACCGGCGAACTGCGGCTTCGACGTGGCATGGAGCACGCACCTCGCCGAACGCCATGCCGGTGCGCCGGTCAGGCCGGTCGGCGCGAGTTGCATCGACGCGCAAGGGCGCGTCGTCGCGCGGCTCGGCGAGTTCGTGGTGACCGCCGGGGGTGTCGAAGGCAGCCTGATCTACGCGCTGTCGGCCCCGTTGCGCGACGCCATCGACGCGCATGGCGCGGCCACGCTGACGCTCGATCTGCTGCCCGATCACCCGGCCGCCAGGGTCGCCAGGGCGCTGGCGCAGCCGCGCGGCAAGCGCAGCGTGGCCGAGTGGCTCAAACGCGCGCTCGGACTCGTCGGCGTGAAGGCGGCCCTGCTGCGCGAGGCCCTGGGGCGCGCGGGCTTCGACGACGTCGAGCGCGTGGCGCAGTGCATCAAGGCCTGTCCGCTGCGGCTCGACGCCGCGCGTCCGGTCAGCGAGGCCATCAGCACCGCCGGCGGCGTGCGCTTCGACATGCTCGATGACGACCTGATGCTGCGGGCGCTGCCGGGCGTGTTCTGTGCGGGCGAAATGCTCGACTGGGAGGCACCGACGGGCGGCTACCTGCTGACCGGCGCGTTCAGCAGCGGCTATCGGGCCGGCCATGCCGCCGCCGCGTGGGCCCAGGCCGCCGCCACGCAGACCCACGCCGCCGCCACGTGAGCCCGGCCCCGCCGGCCGGATGGCGCAAGGCCCGAGGTTCTGGCACCTTAAGGCCCCGTCCAGATCAGCAGCAGGCCTCGCGCATGAAATTCGGCAAATACGGCGTATTCACCTTCACCGACGCAATGAATGCGGCGCAGTGCGCCGAACTCGCACAGCGCGTCGAAGGTCTCGGCTATTCGACCTTGTGGTATCCGGAAGCCTTCAACTACGAAACCTTCGCAATCGGCGGCTACCTGCTGTCGCACAGCAAGAAACTCATCGTCGCCAGCGGCATCGCGAATATCTATGCACGCGATCCGGCGGCGTCCGTGATGGGCCACAACAGTCTGAACAGCCTGTACGGCGATCGTTTCGTGCTCGGCCTTGGCGTGTCGCATGCGCCGCTCGTCGCCGACATGCGGGGTCATCAGTACAAGCAGCCCGTCGCGACGATGCGTGCCTATCTGGATGCGATGGATCAGGCGTGGACGGCCCTCGGCGCCGGGCAGACTGACAAGAAGCTCGTGCTCGCCGCGCTCGGACCGAACATGAGCAAGCTGGCCGCCGAACGCACGCTCGGCGCCTTTCCGTACAACATCACGCCGGCGCAGGCCGCGATTTCCCGCGCGACGATGGGACCCGACGCGGCCGTCATCTGCGAACAGAAAGTCTGCCTCAGCACCGATCCCGTCGCGGCCCGCAAGGCCGCCCGCGCGGCGCTCGGCCCGTACCTGCCGTTGCCGAACTATTACAAGAACTGGTTCCGGCTCGGTTTCGACGAGAGCGATCTGAAGGACGGCGGCAGCGATCGCCTGATGGACGCCATGGTGTTCTGGGGGGATGCCGCGCAGATCAAGACGAAGCTCGAGGCCTACTTCGACCAGGGGGCGGATCAGGTCGTGATTCAGCCGATCCGGGCGGACGGCCAGCCGGGCCCGTGCTGGGCGGCACTGGAAGCACTGGCACCGGCCTGAGGAATCAGCACCCGGTGGCGCACGGCGCGAGAGGTGCCGACGGGTGCATCGACGGCGGCATCGAACAACCATGAGAGGGGAGGCGTCCATGAGCGAGATCAGGGAGTTCCGGTTCGACATACCCGAGGCAGACCTCGATGACCTCCGGCGACGGTTGGCCACCACGCGCTGGCCCGAGCGTGAAACGCCCGATGACTGGAGCCAGGGCATCCCGCTCGCCTACATGCGCGAAGTTGCCGAGTACTGGCAGACGCGCTACGACTGGCGTCGCGTCGAGCAGCGGCTGAACGGCTATCCCCAGTTCATCACCGAGATCGACGGGCTCGACATCCAGTTCATGCACGTACGCTCGAAGCATCCGCAGGCGATGCCGATGGTGATGACGCACGGGTGGCCGGGCTCGGTGATCGAATTCCTGAAGGTCATCGATCCGCTCGTCGATCCGGTCGCCCATGGCGGCGACGCGCGTGACGCGTTCCACGTCGTCTGCCCGACGCTGCCGGGTTTCGGCTTTTCCGGCAAGCCGACGGCGCCGGGCTGGAAGATCCAGCGCATCGGACGCGCGTGGGGGCAGTTGATGGCGCGCCTCGGTTACGACCGCTGGGTCGCGCAGGGCGGGGACTGGGGATCGGCGGTGACGCATTGCATCGGCCTCAGCGAAACCGATCACTGCGCGGCGATTCACGTCAACATGCCGCTCGTCAGCCCGAGCCCGGCGCTGATGGAGAATCTGGATGAACTGGAACGCGCGGCGCTCGCGAGCTGGCAGCACTACCAGGACTGGGATTCGGGTTATTCGAAAGAGCAGAGCACACGACCGCAGACGGTCGGCTACGGCCTCGTCGATTCGCCGGTCGCGCAGGCGGCGTGGATCATCGAGAAGTTCTGGGCCTGGACCGACAGTGACGGTCACCCCGAGCACGTGCTGACGCGCGACGAACTGCTCGACAACGTGATGATGTACTGGCTGCCGGCCACGGGCGCATCGTCCGCGCGACTGTACTGGGAGAGCTTCTCCGTGCTCCTGCAGAAGCATCAGCAGATCACGATCCCGGCTGGCGTCAGCATCTTTCCGCGCGAAATCTTCCGCGCCTCGCGCCGCTGGTGCGAAGAGCGCTATCCGAAGCTGCTGCATCACAACGTGTTGCCGAAGGGCGGACATTTCGCGGCCTTCGAGCAGCCGGCCGTGTTCATCGACGAAGTGCGCACGACCTTCCGCCAGGTGCGCTGATACCACGACGCCGACGTCGAAGGGTGCCAGCCACGCGCTTCGACGTCGGCCCCGTCGTGCGCCGCAGCCACCGACTATGGCCGGCGGTTGACGGCGCCGGCAGGCGATGCGGATCAGCGACGTGCCCGATCAGTCGCCGAGGGTCGGAATGAAGCTGGTTTCCTTGACCTCTTCCATCACCACGTAGCTGTGTGACTGGGCCGGCACTGACACCTTCTTCAGGATGTCGCCGAGCAGGTCGCGATACTCCGACATGTTGTGCAGGCGGGCCTTCACGAGGTAGTCGAAGCTGCCCGAGACAAGATGGCATTCCATCACCTCCGGCATGCCCAGCAGTTCCCTGCGCACCCGGTCGAAGACCTCGCCGGATTTCTGCGCGAGCGTGATCTCCACGAACACCAGCAGCGACCGGCCCAGGGCCTGCGGCGCCACGCGGGCGTGATAGCCCGTGATGACTCCGTTGCGTTCCATGCGCTTCACGCGCTCGGCACAGGGCGAGGTCGACAAGCCGATCTTCTCCCCCAGTTCGGTCATCGACATCCGTCCGTTGCGCTGCAGGACATCGAGGATTCTGCGGTCGGTGCGGTCGAGTGCAGGCATTTTTGCGGTCACTCCGGTTCAGGCCATGGTCTTTCAGCAATCTTAGCTTCAGAAGGCCACTAATTCAGGGAATTCGTCTGCGATAGCTCACATAAACTTCATGTAAAGATTGCTTGTGGAGAGCTTTGCATGAAAGTCATCGTTCTGGGCGGCGGCGTCGTGGGGATCACGACCGCGTACTACCTGGCCCGTGCCGGCGCCGAGGTCCACGTGCTCGACCGGCAACCCGGCGCGGCGCTGGAAACGAGCTTCGCGAACGCCGGGCAGGTATCGCCTGGCTATTCGACGCCGTGGGCCGCGCCGGGGATTCCCCTGAAGGCGGTCAAGTGGCTGTTCCAGCGGCATGCGCCGCTGGCCCTGCGTGCCGACGGCAGCCTGTTCCAGCTGCGCTGGATCGCCTCGATGCTCCGCCACTGCACCGCCGGGCGCTACGCGGTGAACAAGGAACGCATGATGCGGGTCGCCGAATACAGCCGGCACTGCCTGCGCCAGTTGCGTGCGGACACCGGTCTCGATTACGAGCACCGCACCGGCGGCACGCTGCAGGTGTTCCGCACCCAGTCCCAGCTCGACGCCGTCGCGCGTGACATCGAAGTCCTGCGTGAGTGCGGCGTGCCCTTTGAAGTGCTGGACCGGGCGGGACTTGCCGTGGCCGAGCCAGCGCTGGCGCTGTCCAAAGCGCGTCTCGTCGGCGGCCTGCGCCTGCCGAATGACGAAACCGGCGATTGCCACCTGTTCACGACGCGCCTCGCCGAGCGCGCGCGGTCGCTGGGGGTGCAGTTCCATTACGGTGTTGCCGTGCGTCGACTCGCTTTCGATGCCGGCGCCATCAACGGCATCGAACTCGCGGGACCTGCGCGCGGGATGCTGCGTGCGGATCGCTACGTCCTGGCCTTCGGCAGTTACTCGCGCGCGCTGCTTAAGCCGCTCGGTCTCGACATCCCGGTCTACCCGGTCAAGGGCTACTCGCTGACCATTCCGCTGCGCGACGCGTCACTGTCACCGGTCTCGACGGTGCTGGACGAAACCTACAAGGTCGCGTTGACGCGCTTCGAGCGGCGCATCCGGGTCGGTGGCATGGCGGAACTCGCGGGTTTCGATCTGACGCTGAACCCGCGACGCCGCGCGACCCTGGAGATGGTGGCAGGTGATCTGTTCCCGGGTGGCGATCTGCCGGCGGCGGAGTTCTGGACCGGGCTGCGGCCGATGACACCGGACGGCACGCCGATCATCGGTGCCACGCGTTACGACAACCTGTTCCTGAACACCGGCCACGGCACCCTGGGCTGGACGATGGCCTGCGGCTCCGGACAACTGCTCGCCGATCAGATCATCGGCCGCAGGCCGGCCATCGACGTCAGCGGACTGGCCCTGGACCGCTACGCCCGGCCGGCACCTGTGCGCGAACCCGCCCGACGTCCGGCCGAGGTGTCCGCATGAGCCGCCCGGCGCGTGCGCGCATCGATCTCGACGCGCTTCGCCACAATTATCTGCGCGCGCGCGAACTCCATCGTGGCCGCGCCGTGGCGGTGGTGAAGGCCAATGCCTACGGACACGACGCCGTGCGCTGCGCACACGCACTGGAGCCGGTGGCGGACGCCTTCGCCGTGGCATTCCTGAGCGAAGCGATCACCTTGCGCGAAGCCGGCATTCGCGCCCCGATCCTCCTGCTCGAAGGTGCGTTCACGGCGGCCGAACTCGAACGCGCGAGCCAGCTCGGGATCTGGACGGTGGTCCATCACGAGGAACAGGTGCGGATGATCGAGCGCGCCCCGTTCAACTGCACGCGGCTGCAGGTGTGGCTCAAAATCGATACGGGCATGCGGCGCGCGGGCGTACCCGCCGCGCAGGCACGGGCGTACCACGAGCGCCTGCGCGCGACCGACCGGGTCGCCGCGATCACCCTGATGAGTCATTTCGCGCGGGCCGACGAAACCGCGGTCGACACCACGCTGACCCAGATCGCGTCCTTCGACGCCGCGACCGCCGGCCTCGACGGCCCGCGCAGCCTCGCCAACTCGGCGGCTGTGCTGGCCTGGCCCCAGGCGCGACGGGACTGGGCCAGGCCCGGCATCCTGCTCTACGGCGTCGATCCGACGGGCCTCACGCAGCACGATCTGAGGCCGGTCATGGCGCTCAGCAGCGAAGTGTTCGCTGAACGCTCACTCGCGGCCGGCGAGGCGCTCGGCTATGGCGGCAGTTTCGTCGCCGAGCGGCCGTTGCGCGTCGGCCTCGTGGCGATGGGCTACGGTGACGGCTACCCGGGGCGCGCGCCCACGGGCACGCCGGTCGCCGTCGACGGGCAGCGCACGCGGGTGCTCGGACGCGTGTCGATGGACATGATGGCGGTGGACCTGACCGCATTGCCAGGGGCGGGACCAGGGAGTCACGTCGAACTGTGGGGAGCGCGGATCCCGGTCGCAGAAGTCGCCGCCAGCGCCGGCCTGCTACCGTACGAGCTCTTGTGCAACGTCAAACGCGTGCCGGTCGAACACGTCGAAGCGGCGGTCGCCTACGCGAACACGGGTACATGAGCCGGGTTGTCAGGCGCGCGCGAGGGCGCGGGTTCGGATAGTGACGGGCCCGTTCCGGCCGCGCGCCGGCTCGTACTGAACCGCGGGCTGTGGCAGGATTCCGGGCGCGCCGTGCGTCCGAGGTGACGGCGTTCCTTCCATAGCTGCAGAGTGCCCCATGAACCAGGTAGTCATCGTCGACAATATCCGCACCGGCCTCGCGAAGGCCCATCGCGGCACCTTCAATCTCACCCGCGCCGATGAACTCGTCGCCCACTGCATCGATGCACTGCTCGCGCGCAACCCGGCGCTCGATGCGGCCGAGGTCGACGACGTCGTGGTCGGCATTGCGCGTCAGATCGGCGAACAGTCCGGCAATCTCGCCCGTCACGGTGTCGCGCTGTCGAAACTGCCGCTGTCGGTCGGCGCGGCGACGCTGAGCCGGGCCTGCTCGTCGGGTCTGAACGCAATCTCGATGGCCGCGACGCAGATCATGAGCGGCTGCGCCGAAGTCGCGCTGGCCGGCGGTGTCGAGTCGATTTCGGGCCTCGAGCGCGGCACGCCCGCGAAGTTCGACGATCACCCGCGGCTGCTGGCCGAACTGCCGTCGATCTACATGCCGATGGGCAACACCGCCGAAGTCGTCGCCCGCCGTTACAACGTCAGCCGCGAAGCGCAGGATGCGTATTCCGTGCAGAGCCAGCAGCGCTATGCCGCGGCGGTCGACGCCGGCTACATCGCCGACGAAATCGCGCCGATGACGGTCAAATGGCGCAAGGTCATCAGCAAGGACACCAAGGAAACCGCGATCGTCGAGGGCACGGTCGATCGCGACGAGTGCAATCGCCCGGACACGACCGTCCAGGCGCTGTCGTCGCTGCCGCCGGCGTTCGAAGCGGGCGGCTCGGTGACTGCCGGCAACTCCTCGCAGCTGTCGGACGGTGCGTCGATGACATTGCTGATGTCCGAACGCCGCGCGATGCAGCTGGGTCTGACGCCGCTCGCGTACTTCCGCGGATTCGCGGTCGCGGGCTGCGATCCGGACGAGATGGGCATCGGCCCCGTGTTCGCGATTCCGAAGCTGCTGAAGGTCAAGGGCCTGACACTCGCCGACATCGATCTCGTCGAGCTCAACGAAGCCTTCGCCTCGCAGTGCCTGTACTGCCGCGACGCGCTCGACATCGACAACGCGATCTACAACGTCAACGGCGGTTCGATCGCGATCGGCCATCCGTTCGGCATGACGGGCTCGCGCATGACCGGCGTGGTCATCCGGGAGCTGCGTCGGCGCAAGAAGAAGCTCGGCATCGTATCGATGTGCATCGGCAAGGGCATGGGCGCGGCGGGCCTGTTCGAAGCCTGCTGAAACGGTGGCGGCGTCGCGCGCGGGGTGGGCATGCCATCCCGCGCGGGATGCTCGCCGCTCCCTCACATCATCAGCTGACTCAGCAGCACCAGGCTTTCGCGTTCCTGCGGCGACACCTGGTCATCCGACGCGACCAAGCGCCCCATCGCTTCGATGAAGAGCTGGCGATGCTCGGCCGGAATGTCCGACGGATCGACTTCGTCCGGTGCCGGCGGCACTTCGAGCCACGCCCACACCTGCTTGCGCTCGGCGTCGGTGAAATGCAGGCGGCGGATGCAGTCGGCGACGAACAGTTTTTCCTCGCCGCTGACCTGCAGGTCGGCCCACGCAAACGCACAGACGAATTTCATCAGTTGCAGCCGCTCGGCTGGGTTCAGGTCTTCGAACATTGGGCACCGGTCGATTGTGAATCAGCGACCAGTGTACCGTGCGCACCGCAGTGGCGGCGCTGGCAGGTCCAGGCATGGCCTGCGTCAGGGCCAGAGGACGACCGACGTCCGGCTCTCCCGGTCGTGCCGGGGCACGCGCCCGTCACGGAGCGGGCGAATCCCCGCCGCCGTCACAATGGCCGACGCGTGTCGCCTCGACGCGCTGCGAGAACGTCATGTTCTTGCCGCCCATCTTGACCTCCAATTGACCGATGAGTCCGTGCGTCCCCGCGCGCAACTCCACCGTGCCCGTGGCCACGCGCGCGCTGGCGCAGACCAGCACGAGCCGCGTGTGCGCGGCCTGCCGGCTCGCGTAGCCGAAGGTGCAGCCGTTGAGGGCCGGTTGGCGCATCACGGGGAAGAGGGCGCGTGCGTCGTCGGTCGCGATGCAGCGCGTCTCGCGGGTGATCGTCCGCCGCATTTCCTCGAGATGCGGCAGTTGCAGGCGTGAGGCGAGTTCGTAGCGGCCGCCGGGGAAGATCGCGGCTGCGGGTGCGGCCGGCGTTGCCGCGATCAGCGCGGGCGCGAGGACGGCGGCGTGGCGCCAGGTCAGCGCGCGGTGTGAGGTCGGCATGATTGATCCACCTTCGACAGTTGCACGACGGTAGCGCGCGGGCGGACGTGAGGCACTCCGCTTCTTGCGCCGTCGCGGACGCGCTGCCTATCGTTGACGGATGACTCGCACGACGACTTTTCAGCGCGCGCGCCGGCTGGTGCTGCACGCAGGGGCGGCGACGCTGCTGACAGGCATGCTGCCGCGCGCGCATGGGCGCGAGCCGGGAGTCGAACTCTGCGTCGACCCGGCGCTCGCGGCCTATGGCTTCCCGCCGCCGCATCCGTTCGGGACCGATCGACAGGCGGCGTTCCTGCGCGAGGCGATGGCAGCGGGCCTGCCTGAACGCACGACGCTGGCGCCTTCGCGGGTGGCCGACGACGCGGAAATCGCGCGCTTTCACGCCCCGTCCCACCTCGCGCGGGTGCGCAGTGCGCCAGCGGCGGGGCTCGCGTTCCTCGACGACGGGGACACGCCCGTGTTCCCCGGCATGCACGAGGCAGCCGCGCGGGTCGTCGGCACGGCACTGGACAGCCTCGCGCGAATCGTCGCGGGCCGCACGCGCTGCAGCCTGCAGCCGATCGGCGGCCTGCACCACGCGGCGCGCGCGGCGGCGGCCGGCTTCTGTGTCTACAACGACATCGGCGTGGTGATCGAGACGCTGCGCAGCGTGCACGCCATCGAGCGCATCGCGTACGTCGACATCGATGCCCATCACGGCGACGGCGTGTTCTATGCGTACGAGGACGATCCGGCGCTGATTCTCGCCGATCTGCACCAGGACAGCCGAACGCTCTATCCCGGCAGTGGCCGGCCCGAGGAAACCGGCCGCGGCGCGGCGCGCGGCACCAAACTGAACATCGAGTTGCCGCCCGGCACCGGCGACGCGGCGTTCATCGCGGCCTTCGCGCGCGTGGAAACCCACCTGGCGCGCTTCGAGCCGCAGTTCTTCCTGTTCCAGTGTGGTGCCGACAGCCTCGACGGCGATCCGATCGCCCAGCTCGCACTGAGCCCCGCCGCGCATGCCGGTGCGGCACGTCGGCTGTTGGCGCTGGCGCGATGGTACGCCGGCGGACGCCTGATGGCCTTCGGGGGCGGCGGCTATCGCCGCGACAATCTCGCCCGCGCGTGGACCGCGGTCCTGCGCGAACTGCTGGCCTGACGCCGACCGGTTGACGCGGTCTCAGCCGTCGCGGTTGCCGCTGGCGGACGCCTTCATCGCGTCCCAGAAGGCCTTCTGCATGCCGTCGATCGACTGCAGGTTGGCGGGCAGATAGGGCTTCATCAGGCTCAGCGGGTCGAAGCCAGCCACCCCTTTCATCATCTGTTCCTGGATCTGGGCCATCATCTGCTGCTGCAGCGGCTCGACGTCCGGGAGGCCGAAAAAAGTCCGCAATTCCTGCGGGGTCACGTCGATGTCCAACTTGATGTTCATGGCAGCTCCTGTGGCAGGGCCGGACAGCGGCCCGCCTGTTCTTTTACCGAAAGGGCGGGCACGACGTCCACTGGCGCGCCGCGCGGGGCCGTGCGCAACCGCACGGACGACCGGCCAACGCACGGGCAGGGGGGGGTGCTGGTGCCACTTCCGGCTTATACTCTCGTCCCACCGGGCCTGCGCCCGGTCTGGCCAGCGGGCCAGGCCGCCCGTCAAGCCGACTTTCGCCTCATGTCCGAGACCAGGATTCACAGTGTCCGATAAAACCCTTACCGATATTCTCTTCGACAATTTCGCCCTCCAACCGCCGCTGCTGCAGGGCCTGACGGAAGCCGGATTCACCCGCTGCACGCCGATCCAGGCGATGACGCTCCCCCTGACGCTCGCCGGCAAGGACGTCGCCGGGCAGGCGCAGACCGGCACCGGCAAGACCGCCGCGTTCCTGGTTGCGATCTACAACAGGCTGCTGAGCGGTGCCGGCCACGTCGAGCGCCGCGCGCAGGACCCGCGTGCCGTGGTGCTCGCACCGACGCGCGAACTCGCCGTGCAGATCGACAAGGATGCCCAGCAGATCGGGCGCCACACGGGCCTGAAGCTCGCGCTGATCTACGGCGGAGTCGATTACGAGAAACAGCGTCGCATGCTGGAGGAGGGCGTCGACATCATCGTCGCCACGCCGGGCCGGCTGATCGATTTCGTCAAGCAGAACACGGTCAGCCTGCGTGCCGTCGAAGTGATGGTGATGGACGAGGCGGACCGCATGTTCGACCTCGGCTTCATCAAGGACATCCGCTTCCTGCTGCGCAAGATGCCGGGGCCGAGCGAGCGGCAGAATCTGCTGTTCTCGGCGACCTTGAGCCATCGCGTGCTCGAACTCGCCTACGAGCACATGAACGATCCCGAGAAGCTCGTCGTCGAAGCCGATTCGATCACCGCGGCGAATGTTCGCCAGATCGTCTACTTCCCGGCCACCGAAGAGAAGATGCCGTTGCTGCTCGGGCTGCTCGCGAACAAGGACGCGAGCCGCAGCATCGTGTTCGTCAACACCAAGTATGGCTGCGAGCGCGTGGCGCTCACGCTCGAACGCGCCGGCTACAAGGTCGGCGTGCTGTCGGGCGACGTGCCGCAGAAGAAGCGGGAGTCGCTGCTGGCGCGTTTCGTGAAGGGTGAACTGACGATGCTGGTCGCGACCGATGTCGCGGCGCGCGGCCTGCACATTCCGGCCGTCAGCCACGTGTTCAATTTCGATCTGCCGATGGACGCCGAAGACTACGTGCACCGGATCGGCCGTACCGCGCGACTCGGCGCCGAGGGCGATGCGATCAGCTTCGCGTGCGATGAATACGCCATCAGCCTGCCGGACATCGAGGCTTACATCGAACAGAAGATTCCGGTCGGCCAGTTCGATGCGTCGATGCTGTTGCCGGTGCCGCGCGGGCGTCCACCGTCAGCCGGCGGCGAAGGCGGCATGAGCGTCATCGAGGACGCGCTCAGCGATGCCGCGGAAGAGCGCCGCCGCAAGCGCGAACGCGATGGCGGCGGCGCGCGTCGCGGCGGACCGGGCGGCGGCGGTGGCGGTGGTGGGCGCAGTGGTCCGGGTGGTCCGCGTCGGGGGCCCGGCGGCGACGCCGGGCGCGGCAGCCGGCCGCCGTATCGCGAACGTCAGCCCGAGGCCCCCGTCGTCGAAGCGGTCGTGGCACCCGTGGTGCCGCCACCGGTCGCCGACACCGAGGTGGCGCGCGGCGAAGGCGATGCGGCGCAGAAACGGCGGCGACGTTCGCGCGGAGGTCGTGGCCGTCGCGGCGCGGAGCAAGCGGCCGAGCAGGTCGCGGCGACCGCTGCCGACGTCGTGCAGCAGCCGGCGGCACCGCAGCCCGAAGCCCACCCGCGTCTGCGCACGCGCGTGAAGCTGGCCATCAAGTCGTGGATTCGTCGCCTCGGCATGCCGCGCACACAGCGCTGATCCCGGCGTCTGGTGTCAGCGTCGGCGCGCGCGGCATCAGGCCGTGCTTCGCCGACGGGCCGCGCGGATTCGCGGCCTCGAACAGCGTGTGACCTGCTCAGCCCACCCGGCGGGTCTTCGCGGTCGCCTCCATCCAGCGACGGATACGGTTGGCGTCGCCGATCGGCGTCAGCTTGCCCCACGAGTTCAGCAGCACGAACACGAGCGGGCGCCCTCCCACCGTCGCCTGCATCACCAGGCAGCGACCGGCCTCTGACGTGTAACCGGTCTTGGACAGCGCAATCCGCCACTCCTTGTTGCCGCTCTGCACGAGCCGGTTCGAGTTCCTGAACTGCAGCGTGCCGTGTCCGGGCAGCGCGATCGCCTGGCTGGCGGTGGTCGTGAACTGCCTGATCAGCGGATAGCGGTTTGCGGCCATCACCATGCGCGCGAGATCCTGCGCGGTCGACACATTGCGCTGACTCAGCCCGGTCGAGTCCTCGAAGCGGGTCTTGCTCATGCCGAGCGCCGCGCTCTTGCGATTCATCGCCGCGACGAAGGCCTTGGTGCCGCCCGGATAGCTGCGCGCCAGCGCGGCCGCGGCGCGATTCTCCGATGCCATCAACGCCAGGTGCAGCAGTTGTCGACGGGTCAGACGCGTGCCGACGCGCAGGCGCGACGCCGTGCCTTTGAGGCGGTCGACGTCGGCCTCGGTGATCCGGATTGGTTGATCGAGCGGCAGTTTGCCGTCCAGCGTCACCATCGCCGTCATCAGCTTGGTGATGGATGCGATGGGTCTCTGGACCGTCGCGTGACGTGCGACCAGCGCTTCACCCTTGGCCGGATCGACGACCAGTACGGCGTCCGAGCGCAGTTTGATGCGGGCCGGATCGATCGCCTGGCTGAGGTCCAGCGGTGCGGCGGCCGCCACCTTGATGCTGCCGGACGTGGACTGTGGACGGTCGTCGGCGTGCAGGCCGATGACGGTCAGCAGCAGCGCGAGGAAGAGGAGTGGGCGCATGGAGATTCCGGCTTGCTGAAGTGCGGCGCATTCTAACGCGCTCGCAGCAATTTGTGACGCCTTTGCGTCATTTCTTCCCCGCCTTGCGCGCACTGGCGCAAGGGCCTGAACTCGGTTATTGGTAGCGACGGACGCCCGTTCATCCCGACGATTTCCGGAGGTCAGCCATGTTCGAACTCGATCGTCTGCAATCTCTCGCCGACATCACGCGCCAGCAACGCGCGGCGCGGCCGCAGGCCGTGGCGCAGATCTTCGAGGGGCGCGAGACGACCTTCGAAGCACTCGACGAGCACGCGAGCCGGGTCGCCAACGGGCTGCGCGCGATGGCGCTCGGGCCACAGTCGCGCATCGGCTATCTCGGCAAGAACTCGGATCGCTTCTTCGAACTGGTATTCGGGGCATTCAAGGCGAATGTCGTCATCGTCAGCGTGAACTGGCGCCTTGCCCTGCCCGAGATCGTCTACATCCTCAACGATGCCGGGTGCGAGGCGCTGTTCGTCGGCGCGGAGTACACGGGGCTCGTCGAGGCGCTGACGGCCGAGTGTCCGCGTTTACGCCAGGTCATCGCGATGGACGGCCAATGCGCGCACCCGGCCTTCGCTGCCTGGCGCGACGCGCAGTCGAACGACGACCCGCGGCTTGCGATCGGCGCCGACGACGATGTCGTCCAGCTCTACACGAGCGGCACGACCGGCCACCCGAAGGGCGTGCAGCTGACGACGTCGAACTATCTGCATTTCTTTCGTGCCGCCGAGGCCGCGAAGTGGGGCGACTTTCGTCCCGGCGAGATGAACCTCGCCTGCATGCCGGTGTTTCACGTCGCCGGTCTGAACATGGGCGTCATTTCGATCGCGCAGGGCAGCACCTCGGTGGTGATGAAAGAAGTCGATCCGGGGCAACTGATCGAGTTCATTCCACGCTATCGCATCAACAACGCATTCTTCGTGCCGGCGGTGCTGTTGTTCATGCTGCAGCATCCGTCGGCGGCGAACGCCGATTTTTCGTCGTTGCGGCGGCTGTATTACGGCGCGGCGCCGATTGCCGAAGACCTGCTGACGCGGGCGAAAGCACGCTTCAACTGCGAGTTCTACCAGTTGTACGGACTCACCGAAACGGCGGGTGCCGGCACCTGTCTGCCGGACAGCGCGCATGATCCGGCGCACGGCAAGCTGCGCTCCTGTGGCGTGCCCTATCCGGGCATCGACATCAAGATCGCGGGCGCGGATGGCGCGACGCTGCCGGCGGGCGAAGTCGGCGAGATCCTGATCCGCGCCGGCCTCGTGATGAAAGGCTACTGGGGCCGACCGGACGCGACGGCGGCCGCGATCCGCGACGGCTGGTTTCACACCGGCGACGCCGGTTACTTCGACGCCGACGGCTATCTGTTCATCCACGATCGGCTGAAGGACATGATCGTGTCAGGGGGTGAAAACATCTATCCCGCCGAAGTCGAGAACGCAGTGTTCGGCCACCCCGCCGTCGCCGACGTCGCCGTGATCGGCGTGCCCGATGAAAAGTGGGGCGAGGCGGTCAAGGCGGTGGTCGTGTTCAAGCCCAACTGCAGCGCGACGGCCGAGGACATCATCGCCTTCGCGCGCACGCGCATCGCCGGCTACAAGGTGCCGCGTTCGATCGACGTCGTCGCGGCGCTGCCGCGCAATCCATCAGGCAAGATCCTGCGCCGCGAGCTTCGCGATCCGTACTGGGCGGGGCGCACGCGGCAGGTCAATTGATGCCCTGCCACGCCGCCTCGCTCACCGCCCCTTGAACACCGGCTTGCGCTTCTCGGCAAACGCGAGCATCGCCTCGCGTGAGTCCTCGTAGCGGCTGAGTTCGGCCGTCATGTTCTGTTCGAAACGATAGCCGTCGCGCAGGCTCATCTCCTCGATGGTGTTGAGCGCGTGTTTCGCGAGCTTGACCGCGATCGGGCTCTTGGACGCGATTTCGCGCGCCAGGCCGAGCGCGGTGTCCATCAGTTGTGCCTGCGGCACGCACGCCTCGACGATGCCCAGCCGGTACAACTCGGCGCCGCTGACGCGCAGGCCCGTGAACATCATCCGGCGCACCCGCGAGTGGCCGAACAGCCGCATCGCGTGACGACCGCCGCCGAGCAGGCCCACATCGATCTCAGGCAGACCCAGCGCGGCTTCTTCGGCGGCCACGAGGATGTCGCAGGCGGCGGCGACGGCGAGACCCGCACCGAGGGCCACGCCGTTGATCGCGGCGATCACGGGTTTGCGGCATTCGGTGATCGAATGGAAGCATTCGCGGGCACGACGATTGTGCTGCCAGAGATCGCCGGCGGCGGGCTGCACGCCGGCGCGCCCCTTGATGTCGGCGCCGGCGGAGAAACATTTGCCGGCACCGGTCAGCACGACGACGCGCACATCGTCCATGTCGCTCAGGCGATCGAACACGAGCATCGCTTCTTCGTGAAACACGCGCGCCTGCGCGTTGACCGGCGGATTGTTCATCGTGACCACGGCGATATGGTCATCGATGTCGACGTTGAATTGCGTGAGTTCGGCAAAGGCCTGCATGGGAGCTCCGGGACCGGGATCTATCGGGACCCCAGCATAGCAAAAGCGCGCCGAAGGCCTTCGCCTGTCAGCGTTCGTCCCTGTTGTCCGGCGGCTTGACTTCGATCAAGACCGGATGGTGCGCCGCCGCGTTGAATAGGCCGCGTGGCGTTGTGCACGGAGGGGCCTGTGACAGTGTTGAAGTGGTCGGACGAATTCCGGATCGACGAGGGGCCGATGGACGAGATTCATGTCGAGTTCGTCGACTGTCTCAACGTGCTCGGGGCCGCGCAGGGTGATGCCGCGCTGCCGGCGCTCGATGCCTTCATTGCCCATACGCAACGCCATTTCGCCGAAGAAGAGGCGTGGATGGCCGCCTGCGAGTTCCCGCGCGTGTACTGCCACAGCACCCAGCACGAATCGGTGCTGCAGGTTGCGCGCGAGGTGCGCGTGCGCATTGCCGGCGGCGAAACGACCCTGGCGCCGCTGCTCGCGGCGGCCGTGGCCGCGTGGTTCCGCGATCATGCCGCGACGATGGACACGATGCTCGCGCAACACATGGCAGCGCGGGGCTATGCGCCGCACGCGGAGGACGCGCTGGCCTGACGGACAGGCGACGCCGACGTCGGTGCTCGTAGCGGTTTTTCGTCAGCCTGCTAGAGTGCCGCCGCATCGAACCGACGCGGCCTGCGAATGGAAATCGAATATCTGATGCTCGGCGCGGCGGCGCTGTTTGCCGGCTTCGTCGACGCGGTCGCCGGCGGCGGCGGACTGGTGCAACTGCCGGCGCTGTTCGCTGTCATGCCCGAAACCTCTGCGGCGACCCTGTTCGGCACCAACAAGATGGCGTCGATCTGGGGCACGGCGACTGCCGCTTCGCAGTATCTGAAACGCGTGCACCTGCCCCCCGCCGTGCTCGGCGTCGCACTTGCCGCGGCGCTCGCCGGGGCGTGGTTCGGCGCGCGGACCGTCAGCGCGCTGCCGTCGTCCCTGATCCGCCCCGCGGTGCTGCTGCTGCTGGTCGCGGTGGCTGTCTACACTTTCCGCCGCCGGCATCTCGGCGTTGAACATCGTCCGCGCTGGCAGGGGCGGCCGGCGCTGCTCGCGGCGGCCCTGACCGGCTTCGGGCTCGGCTTCTACGACGGCGTATTCGGTCCGGGCACCGGCGCATTTCTGATCTTCATCTTCGTGCGGGTGTTCGGCTACGACTTCCTGCACGCGTCGGCGGCCGCGAAATTCGTCAACGTCGCGACCAACGGCGCCGCACTCGCGTACTTCGTCGCGCACGACAACGTGCTGTGGGCGGCAGCGGGCGTGATGGCCGTGTGCAACGTCACCGGGGCGGTCGTCGGCAGTCGCGCGGCGCTGCGCTTCGGCGCGGCGTTCGTGCGGCGTGTGTTTCTCGGCGTGGTCGTCGTGCTGATCGGGCGCCTGGCTTACGACATCGTCAGGACCTGGGGCGCCTGAGGCACGGGCGCGGCGACAGCGGACGGCGGCGGTGCCGCCGTCCGCGGCGAACTACTTCGCGAGCGCGTCGACGCAGGCCTGGGCGACCACGCCGTCCTGCTGCGCCGAGCCACCGGAGGTGCCGACCCCGCCGATGATCTTGCCGTCCTTGACGATCGGCAGACCGCCTTCGATCGGCAGCGCTTCGGGCAGGCGCAGGATGCGCAGCGCCGCGCCACCGGAGGCCACCATGTCTTCGAAGACCTTGGTCGAACGACGGAACGCCACCGCGGTGACCGCCTTCTGGCGCGCCGGCTCGACCGAGCCGAACATCGTGTTGTCCATGCGCTCGACGAGCACTTCATGACCACCCGGGTCGACGACCGTGACGACCATCAGCCACTGGTTCTTGACTGCTGCAGCTTGCGCGGCCGCCACACAGGCCTTGGCGGTGTCGAGGCTGATCGTCTCGCCGTACGGCAGCGGCGGGGGGGGCGCCGGCGGTGCGGCAGCGGGGGTTTGGGCCTGCGCGGCGAGCGAACTCAGGGCGAGCACACAGCCTAGACTCCAGCGTTTGTCGAACATCGGATGACTCCTTCAATGAATGCAGATGAGCTGTCTGCCGGAGGCAAAGCGCGCGTGGACCGCACGCGCCGGTGGCGGCAGAATCGGGGCTGACCATACGGCACTCGCCTGGAGAAGGAAATGATCAGCGTCAGTGATGTCCCCGTGCGCGATCTCGACGGCCTGCCCCTGCGCCGCGCCTTGCCTGTCGCCGGCCGGCGCGCGGTCGGGCCGATTGTCTTCTTCGATCACGTGGGGCCGGTCGACGTTGCCGCCGGCACCGGTGTCGACGTGAGACCGCATCCGCATATCGGCCTCAGCACCGTGTCATGGCTGTTCGACGGCGCGATCCTGCATCGCGACAGCCTCGGTCACGCGGTACGGCTGGCGCCAGGGGAAGTGAACTGGATGCGCGCCGGTCGCGGCATCGTCCATTCGGAGCGCACGCCTCCCGCGGAGCGGGCGAACGGCCATCGCCTGCACCTGCTGCAGTGCTGGATTGCCGCCAGCGACGCGCAGGCCGATGCCGATCCCGCGTTCGTGCATCTGCCCGCGAGCGAGGTGCCGCGCGTGCTGGCGCCGGGCATCGACCTGCGGGTGCTCGCCGGCGCCGGTTTCGATCGCGATCCGGCGCTGCCGACGGACACCCCATGCGTGATTGCAGTGCTGCGCCTCGCGAACCGCATGCGCTTCGAGTTTCGCGCCGAGTTCAGCGAACGCGCCCTCTACGTCGTGTCGGGGCGTGTGAACCTCGCGGGCCAGGCCTGCGCCGCGCAGCAGTTCGCGACGCTCGTCGACGAACGCACCGTCTACCTAGATGCACTCGAACCCAGCGTGATCGTGCTGCTCGGCGGCGAGCCGATCGGCGAGCGGGAGCTGTGGTGGAATTTCGTGGCGGGCAGTCGGGCACAGATCGACGCCGCGAGTGAACGCTGGGCCCGCGGCGATTTCCCCGCCGTCCCGGGCGACGACGAGCGCATGCCCCTGCCGCCGCGTTGATCGGCGGTCTCGAGCGGTCACTGCGACGCTGCCGTGTGCATCGATGCCGCTTGAAGATGGGCTTCGCCCGGCCACCGAGAACACAGAGAACACAGAGGGGAAATAGGGAGACGACGTCCCTGAGGTGCACGCGCCGCGTGGCACCTGCATCGCAGAGAGCACGAATCAATTTCTCTATTTCTCTTCCTAGGTGTTCTCTGTGTTCTCGGTGGCCAACCGGCCTTGTACATGCGCACAGAGACCCGGCACGGCAAGCTCACGCGACCGGCGTCTTGCCCGTTTCGCCGGCGATTTCACGCACGAGCTTCGGCACGAGGTAGCCCGGCAGGCCGGCGCGCAGTTCGCGCATCAGCGCACGCGCACGGGCCTGACCGACCGCGAAGTGGGCCGCGCCCTGGACGCGATCGAGCAGATGCAGGTAGTAGGGCAGCACGCCGCAATCGAACAGCCGCAGCGACAGCGCGAGCAACGCGCCGGCGTGGTCATTGACGCCGCGCAACAGCACCGCCTGGTTCAACAGCGGGATGCCGGCCGCGCGCAGGGGTGCGAGGGCCGTGGCCACCGTGTCGTCGAGTTCCTGCGCATGATTGACGTGCAGCACGATCACGGGCTTCAGCCGGGTGCCGGTCAGCCAGTCGACGAGCGCGGGCGTGATCCGGGACGGAATGGTCACCGGCAGTCGCGTATGCACGCGCAGACGCTGCAGATGGGGCAGGGCGGCGAGCCGCTGCACGAGGGCGGCCAGTCGCTCGTCGCGCAGGCTCAGCGGATCGCCGCCGCTCAGAATCACCTCGTCGATGTCAGGCATGCCGGCGAGTGCCTGCAGTGCCGCGTCGAGGCGGGCGGTGCCGACCGAGTCGCTGTAGGGGAACGCGCGCCTGAAGCAATACCGGCAGTGCACGGCGCAGGCGCCGGTCGTCAGCAGCAGCGCGCGGCCACGGTACTTGTGCAGCAGGCCCGGTGCGCGCTCGGCGATCAGATCGCCGACCGGATCGGCCACGAAGCCGGCGCGGGCGCGGGTTTCCTCGTGCACCGGCAACACCTGGCGCAGCAACGGGTCGTGCGGATCGCCCACGCGCATGCGCGCGGCGAACGGGCGGGGCACGCGGAACGGAAAATCGGCCGCTGCGGCGTCGCTGAGCCCGACCTCGGCCGGGCGCAGGCCCAGCAGTTCGAGCAGCGCCGCCGGCCGCGCCAACGATTCCCTGACCTCGTGCTGCCAGTCGGCAGGCTCAATTTTCGGCTGACTTCGCGCTATCATGCGCACCCTTTGCACCCTTCAGAGACAGCATTCTAATGGCCTCCTACAGTACCAACCAGTTCAAACCCGGCCTGAAAATCATGCTCGACGGCGATCCGTACAACATCGTCGACAATGAAATGGTCAAGCCGGGCAAGGGCCAGGCCTTCAACCGCGTCAAGGTGCGCAACCTGATGACCGGCCGCACGATCGAACGCACCTTCAAGTCGGGCGACTCGGTCGAGGGCGCCGACGTCATGGACGCGGAAATGCAGTACCTGTACTCGGACGGCGAGTCCTGGCATTTCATGAACCCGAGCAGCTTCGAGCAGATCCAGACCAACGCCCAGGTGATGGGCGACGCTGCGCAGTGGCTGAAGGGCCAGGAAATGTGCAGTGTCACGCTGTTCAACGGCAACCCGATCGCGGTGACGCCGCCGAACTTCGTCATTCTGCGCATCACGCAGACCGATCCGGGCATCCGCGGTGACACCGCCACCGGTGGCACCAAGCCGGCGACGATGGAGACGGGCGCCGTGGTGCGGGTGCCGCTGTTCATCGAAGAAGGTTCGCTGCTGAAGATCGACACGCGCACCGGCGAATACGTGTCGCGCGCGAAGGAAGAATAGGGGCCCGGGTGACAGCGGCATGACCTGGCGGCCGACGGCCAGCCGGTCGACGCTCGCGCGGCGCGGCGACATTCTCGCGACGATCCGCGCCCATTTCGCCGCCGCCGGCGTGCTCGAAGTCGACACGCCGCTGCTCGGTGCGGCCGGCGCGGGCGATCCCGCGATCGCCTCCTGCGCCGTCGACGTCGGTGGCCGTGTGCGCTACCTGCAGACCTCGCCCGAGTCGGCGATGAAGCGCCTGCTCGCCGCCGGCAGCGGCGACATCTACCAGCTCGGCAAGGCCTTCCGGCGCGAGGAGTCGAGCCCCATCCATCGCTGTGAGTTCACGCTGCTCGAATGGTACCGGCTGGGCTTCGATCATCATGCGCTGATGGACGATGTCGCGACGCTGGTGGCGCGCGTGCTGCCCGAGGTGCGGCTCGCGCGCGAGCCCTTGTCGGCGCTCTGTGCCCGGGCGGGCGCCCCCGACCCTCATCGCGCGACGACCGGCGAACTCGCGGCCTGGGCCAGGGCCCTCGGCCTGCAGATGACGCCACAGGACGCCGCCGATCGCAGCCTGTTGCTCGATCTGCTGCTCAGCGAGGTCGTGCGCCGGGCCTGGCCGACGGGCGGCGGGGGATTCGTCTATGATTTTCCGGTCGAGCAGGCGGCTTACGCGCGCATCCGGCCCGGTGTGCCGGCACTGGCGTCGCGCTTCGAACTCGTGATCGACGGTATCGAACTCGCGAACGGCTGGCATGAACTCGCGGATGTCGATGAACAGCAGGCCCGGTATCGCGAAGAGGAACGGGCCCGACAGGCGCGCGGCCTGCCGTCGATGCCGCCCGATCCGGCGCTGCTCGCTGCACTGGCCGCAGGCCTGCCGGACTGCGCGGGCGTCGCGATCGGTGTCGATCGCCTCGTGATGCTCGCCTGCGCGGCGCACGATCTGGACGACGTGCTCGCGTTCGGACGCGATCAGGCTTCAGAAACTACTTGAGCAACCGCGTGGTTGTTTAGAAAAATCATTTATTTATAATCACTGCTTAAACTTGGCCTCAATCAATTGCAAGGTCGCAGCCAGCGGATGACTGCCCGATGACCGTCTACTCCGTCGACAAACTGATGGCTGAAGCGCGACGCCTGGCCGCCGAGTATCGGCGCACCACCGGCAAGACGCTGCCCATCAGCGGCGAGATCGCGGTCAACGATGCCGTGCGCCTGCTCGGCCTGCGGGCCGCTGACGAACCCGGCCTGGGCTACGACGCGCTTCGCGGTGAAGGCGAAGCCGCCCAGCGCTTGCAGATCAAGGCCCGTGTGGTCTTCGACGAGATCAAGAGCGCGCATCGCATCGGCGAACTGAAACTGGACCGCCCCTGGGATGCCGTGCTGCTCGTGCTGCTCGACCAGGACTATGAACCCTTCGCCATCTACGAAGCGACGCGCGCCGGGATCGAAGCCGCACTCGACGACGCGCGCCCGAACAAGCGCGGCACGCTGACGGTGCCGCGTTTCCAGCGCATCGGACAGGTCGTCTGGTCGCGGGAAGACCCTGCGCTCGCCAGCGGCGCTGCCGGCGCCTGACTTCCGCTTGCCAGCCGATCTGACGCCCGCCGCTGCGCTAGCGGCCGACGGCCCCATCGCGGCGGCGGTCGAACGCTTCCAGGTCCGCACGGCGCAGGTCGAGATGGCGACGCTGGTCGCCGACGCCATCGAACAGCGCGGCACCCTCGTCTGCGAGGCGGGCACCGGCACCGGCAAGACCTTCGCCTACCTCGTGCCGGCACTGCTGTCGGGCCGTCGCACCATTGTCTCGACCGCCACGCGCACCCTGCAGGACCAGCTGTTCCACGTCGACCTGCCGCGGATCCGTCGCGCCCTGGGCCTGGAGACGAAAGTCGCACTGCTGAAGGGGCGGGCGAACTACCTGTGCCTGCATCGTGCCGAGCGCGCCGAGGGCGATCCGCTCGTCGGTCCCCGCGAACAGCGCGAGCTCCGTCGCATCAACGAATGGGGTCGGGAGACGCTGGACGGCGACATCGGTGCGCTGGCCGACGTGCCCGAGGAGTCGCCGATCTGGCCTTTCGTCACGTCGACCGTCGACAACTGCCTCGGCCAGCGCTGCCCGCGCTTCGACGATTGCTTCGTCAAGGAAGCGCGTCGCCGCGCTGCCGCCGCCGATCTGGTGGTCGTCAACCATCATCTGCTGTTCGCCGACATGGCGCTGCGCGGTGAGGGCTTCGGAGAAATCCTGCCCACCGCGCAGTGCGTGATCATCGACGAAGCGCACCAGCTGCCGGAACTCGCGGCGATGTCGTTCGGGCAGGCGGTGTCCGCGCGGCAGCTGCGCGAGCTGGCGCGCGACGCAGGCGTTGCGGCGCTGGCCGAAGCGGCCGACATGCCGAGCTTGCGCGAGGCGGCCCGCGTGCTCGAAGAGACCGTCACGCGCACGGTGCAGGCGCTGAACCTGGGGCCGGGGCGCCAGTCGGGTGCGATCCTCGACAGCCAGCCGGCGCTGCGCGAGGCGCTCGAGACCGCCCGTGCGGCGCTGGGCGTGCTGGCCGGCAATCTCGAGGCTGCCGCCGAGCGTGGCCCCGAACTCGAAGCCTGCGAACGCCGCGCCAGCGAGCTGACGGCCCGCTTCGCCGATTGCGTCGACGCGGGCAGCGAGGAATGGGTCAGCTGGTTCGAAACCAGTGCGCGCGGCTTCGTGCTGCATGCAACGCCGCTGTCGATCGCAGATCGCTTCCAGACCCACCTGGCGAATTACCCGGCGGCGTGGGTGTACTGCTCGGGTACGCTCGCCATCAACGGTGAGCTGACGCACTTCAAGCGCGAACTCGGCATCGTCGAGGCGCGCGAGGCCGTGTGGGTGAGCCCGTTCGACTACGGCCGGCAGACCCTGATGTACCTGCCGAAGTTCGACTGTGCCCCCGGCGACGCACGCTACCTGCCGACCCTCGTCGATGCCGCCGAGGCCTTGATCGAGTGCAGTCGTGGCCGCGCATTCTTTCTGTTCACCAGCTATCGCGCGCTCGAGTACTGCGCCGCGCAATTGCGCACGCGCCTGCGCTACCCGGTGCTGGTTCAGGGCGAGGCGCCGCGCGCCATGTTGCTCGAGGAGTTCAAGCGGCTCGGCAACGCCGTGCTGTTCGGCACCTCGACGTTCTGGGAGGGCGTGGACGTGCGCGGCGAGGCGCTGTCGCTGGTGATCATCGACAAGCTGCCGTTCGCGCCGCCAGACGATCCAGTGGCGCGGGCGCGTTCGGATCGCCTCGCGGCCGAAGGCCGCAATGCCTTCCAGGAACTGCAACTACCAGCGGCGGTGATCGCGCTGAAACAGGGCGCCGGGCGACTCATCCGCGACGAGACCGACCGCGGCGTGCTCGTCCTGTGCGACCCGCGACTGCGTTCACGGTCTTACGGCCGCACCTTTCTGCGCTCGCTGCCACCGATGCCGCAGGCCGCGGACATCAACGCGGTGCGCGAATTCTTCGCCGCCGACGTGCCCGCCCGCTGAGGCTGGCAGGCCGCGGCTCATCCGGTAAGATTGGCCCCCGCGTCGTCGACGCGCACCGGCATCATCATCCAAATGAGGGGAGCTATGAAAACGAAAAAAGTGGGCGACATCTCGATCGACGTCGCCGTGGAAATGGGCATCGACGACGGCTTCCCGGCCAATATGCTCGTGCCGTCCTTTGACATGGCAGTGCTCGAAGCGCACCGCGACATCTGCGTCCCGTTCTGCTTCAACCCGGCCACCGGCGGGCTCAAGCTCAGCATCCATACCTGGGTCGTGCGGGTCGGCAAGGAAGTGATCCTGATCGACACGTGCAACGGCAATGACAAGGAACGCCCGGCCTTCGAACTCGCGCACAAGCTGAACCTGCCCTACCTCGAGAAGCTCGCCGCCGTCGGCGTGAAGCCGGAAGACGTGACGATGGTGATGTGCACGCACCTGCACGTCGATCACTGCGGCTGGAACACGCAGCTGAAGAATGGCAAATGGGTGCCGACCTTCCCGAACGCGCGCTACATCTTCTCCAAGGCCGAATACGAGCAGTGGAATCCGAAGAGCGCGAGCTACCTGCCGTCCGACATCAACATGAACGTGTTCGAGGACAGCGTGCTGCCGGTCGTCGAAGCGGGACTCGTCGATTTCGTCGAAGGCGATCGCGATCTGAACGAGACGATGCGCGTCGAGCAGGCGCCCGGCCATACGTTTGGCAGCATCGTGCTGAAGATGCAATCGAAGGGTCAGCACGCAATGTTCGCCGGTGACACGATGCACAACGCGGTGCAGATCCTGCGTCCCGAGTGGAGCAGCGGTTTCTGCAACGATCCGGTGATGTCGGCCCAGACGCGGCGTCGCCTGCTCGAGTTCTGCGCGGAGAAGAACGCGCTGCTGATGCCGGCCCACTTCCCGCCGCCGCACGCGGTGCGCGTGAAGCCGCACGGCGAGCACTTCGTGTTCAGCCCGGAATGAGGACGGCCTGACATGAGCGATCCCCTGGCCCTGAAAGCGCGCGTCATGCTGCAGATGCAGGACGACATGAACTCGCGCGTCGACCCGGACTGGATCGACCGGGGCCGGGCGTGGTACCGCGCGGTGTGGATCGAGTGCGCCGAACTGATGGATCACTACGGTGGCTGGAAATGGTGGAAGGCGACGGGCAGCGACCGCGAGCAGGCGCTGCTGGAAATCGTCGACATCTGGCATTTCGGACTCAGCATGCGGATCACGCCGGCGCGCGATTTCGAGCGGGCGGCGGCCGAGATTGCCGACGAATGGCGCCGGCCGGCGCCGATTGCAGGCTTTCTGTCAGGCGTTGAGGATCTGGCGGTCGCCGCGCTCGGCGAACGCCGCTTCGCGGTGTCGCTGGTGCCCGCGCTGCTGGCCGACCTCGAGCGTGGCTTCGACGATCTCTACCGCAGCTATGTCGGCAAGAACGTGCTGAATTTCTTTCGTCAGGACCACGGCTACCGTGACGGCAGCTACGTGAAGACCTGGGCGGGGCGCGAGGACAACGAACATCTCGTCGAGGTGCTCGCACACCTCGACAGCAACGACACGGATTTTCGCACGGCCGTCTACGACGGCCTGGCGGCCCGCTATCCCGCGGCGCGCGATTCGAGGTAACGGTCGGCGTCGAGCGCCGCCATGCAGCCGGAGCCGGCGGACGTCACCGCCTGGCGATAAATGGGATCGGCGCAATCGCCGGCGGCGAATACGCCAGGCACGCTGGTCTCGGTCGCAAAGCCATTCGTGCCGCTCTTCACCTGGATATAGCCCCCGCTCATCTGCAACTGGCCCTCGAACAGGCCGGTGTTCGGCTGGTGTCCGATCGCGATGAAGATGCCGTGCAGGGCGCTGTCCGTCGTGGCACCGGTGGCGAGATTCTTCAGGCGCATGCCCGTGACGCCGTGGTCGTCGCCGAGGACTTCGTCGAGCACCGAATTCCATTCGATCGTGACCTTGCCCTGCGCGGCCTTGTCCTCGAGGTGCTGGATCATGATCCGCTCGGCACGGAAGCGGTCGCGACGATGCACGACCGTGACGTGGGACGCGATGTTCGCGAGATACAGCGCTTCCTCGACCGCCGTGTTACCGCCGCCGATGACGGCCACGGGCTTGTTGCGATAGAAGAAACCGTCGCAGGTCGCGCAGGCCGAGACGCCCTTGCCGCGAAACGCCGTTTCCGACGGAATGCCGAGATACTTCGCGGACGCACCGGTCGCAATGATCAGCGCGTCGCAGGTGTAGGTGCCCTGGTCGCCGATGAGTTTGAACGGCCGTTCGGTGAGCAGGGCAGTGTGAATGTGATCGTTGATCATCACCGTGCCGAAGCGCTCGGCGTGGGCCTTCATGCGCTCCATCAGTTCGGGCCCCATCACGCCCTGGGCGTCGCCCGGCCAGTTGTCGACCTCGGTCGTGGTCGTCATCTGCCCGCCGACTTCGAGACCGGTGACGAGCACCGGGTTCAGCGCGGCGCGTGCGGCATAGACGGCGGCGGTGTAGCCGGCGGGGCCGGAACCGAGGATCAACAGACGGGCATGCGTGTCGGCCATGAGGGCTCCTGGAAGTCAGCGGACGGGTGGCGGTCGATAGCTCGGGATCGAGGCTCTATACTGCGGCCGCGAGTCTAAGGCGCCGGGTCCGAAAACGGAACTCGCGCCGGCCCTGTCATCCCCGCAACCCCCTTCACCACGAGCGAGCCGCCACGATGCCCATCCCCGAATTGATGAACGCAGTCGAAATCACCGCGCCCGGCGGCCCCGAGGTGCTGAAGCCCGTGCAGGTGGCCGTGCCGGTGCCGGCGGCCGGCGAGGTGCTGGTGAAAGTGGCCGCGGCCGGGGTGAACCGCCCCGACTGCCTGCAGCGCGCGGGCCTCTACCCGTTGCCGCCGGACGCGAGCCCGCTGCCGGGCCTCGAGATCGCCGGCGAAGTGGTGGCCGTCGGCGCCGAGGCCGGGCGCTGGCGCATCGGTGACCGCGTCGTCGCGCTGACGCACGGCGGCGCCTATGCCGAGTACTGCCGGGCCCATGCGTCGCACTGCCTGCCGTGGCCGTCGAACCTGTCGGCCGAGGAGGCCGCGAGCCTGCCCGAGACCTGCTTCACCGTGCAGCACAATCTGTTCGGGCGCGCCCGGCTCGCCGGCGGGGAAACCTGCCTCATACACGGCGGCAGCAGCGGCATCGGCGCCACGGCCATCCAGCTGGCGAAGGCCGCTGGCGCGCGTGTGCTGACGACGGTCGGCAATGCGGACAAGGAGCGCTTCTGCAGCGAACTCGGCGCGGACGTGGTGATCAACTACAAGACGGCCGACTGGCTCGAGGCCGTGCTGGCGGCGACCGGCAAGCGCGGCGTCGACGTCGTGCTCGACATGGTGGCGGGCCCGTATGTCGAGAAGAACCTGAAGGCGCTGGCGCCGGACGGTCGCTACGCGATGATCGCGTTTCTGCTCGGCGCGAAGGCCGAGGTCAATTTCGGCCACGTGCTGGGCAAGCGGCTGACCCTGACGGGCTCGACGCTGCGGCCGCAGTCGGTCGCGCAGAAAGCGGCGATTGCCCGCGACGTCGAGGCGCTGGTGTGGCCGCTGGTGACGGCCGGCCGCTATCGCCCGTCGCTGTTCCGGGTGTTCCCGCTGCAGGAAGCGGCGGCAGCCCACACCTTGATGGAGTCCAGCCAGCACATGGGCAAGATCGTGCTGGCGGTCTGAGCCCCGGCCGCCGGCGCTCGGGACTCAGGTCCGTCCGGGCGCACGGCAGGTCGAAATCCGGCATAATTGCGCCCCCGGTCCAGTCCCGCGAGGGCCTGACCCTATCAACCAGGAGGAGTCGCGGCGTGCGATCTGCATATCTGTTCACGAGTGAATCGGTTTCCGAAGGCCATCCGGACAAAGTCTGCGACCGCATTTCGGATGAAGTGGTCGACTGTTTCTTCCGTGAGGCCGAGGCCACCGGACTCGACACGTCGAAAGTGCGCGTCGCCTGCGAAACGCTGGCCACGACGAACCGCGTCGTGATCGCGGGCGAGACCCGCGGCCCGTCGACCGTGACGGCCGATCTCGTGGCGCACCTGGCACGGCTGGCGATCAAGGACATCGGTTACGAACAGGATGGCTTCCACTGGGAGCATGCGCGCATCGAAGTGCTGCTGCATGGCCAGTCCGCCGACATCGCGCAGGGCGTGGATGCCGGCAGCGACAAGGACGAGGGCGCCGGCGACCAGGGCATCATGTTCGGTTACGCCTGCACGGAAACAGCGGACCTGATGCCGGCCCCGCTGTATTACTCGCACAAAATTCTTCATCTGATGGCGACGGCGCGCAAGAGCGGCCAGGCCAAGGTGCTGGGCCCGGATGCGAAGAGCCAGGTCACGGTGCGCTATGAAAATGGCAAGCCGGTCGAGGCCACCCAGATCGTCGTCTCCACGCAGCACCTCGACGAGAAAATGACGTCCGGCGACGTGCGTGCGGTGATCGAGCCCTACGCGCGCGAAGCGCTGCCGGACGGCTGGATCACGCCGAAGACGGTCTGGCACGTCAATCCGACGGGCGCTTTCGTCATTGGTGGCCCGGACGGTGACTGCGGACTCACCGGCCGCAAGATCATCGTCGACACCTATGGTGGTGCGGCCCCGCACGGCGGCGGCGCGTTCTCCGGCAAGGATCCGTCGAAGGTCGACCGCTCCGCGGCCTACGCGTCGCGCTACCTGGCGAAGAACGTCGTCGCGGCCGGCCTCGCCAGCCGTTGCACGATCCAGCTGTCGTACGCGATTGGCGTGGCGAAGCCGCTGTCGCTGTACGTGGACCTGCACGGCACGGGCAACGTCGACGAAGCGAAACTCGAGAAGGTCCTGCTCGAAGTGATGGACCTGACCCCGCGCGGTATCCGCACCCACCTGAAGCTGAACCGGCCGATCTACGCGCGCACCGCCGCGTACGGCCACTTCGGTCGCCAGGCCGACGCCGACGGCGGCTTCTCCTGGGAGAAAACCGACCTCGCCGACGCGCTGAAGCGGGCGGTGGCGTAAGCGATCCGATCGCGACACCGGCACGTAGCGAAGTCAGGCATTTGTAGCATCATTTGGAAGGGCAGGTTACATGAGCAGAGGAACACCAGGGATTACTGGCAACGGACGCAGCAAGCGGGCGACCAGCCCGAAGGCCAGCAGCCCGGATTACGTCGTCAAGGACATCGGCCTCGCCGCCTACGGGCGCACCGAGATCGAACTGGCAGAGCAGGAAATGCCGGGCCTGATGGCGATGCGTGAGGAATACGGCAAGAGCAAACCGCTGAAGGGCGCGCGCATCAGCGGCTCGCTGCACATGACGATTCAGACCGCCGTGTTGATCGAAACCCTGCAGCATCTCGGCGCGAAAGTCCGCTGGGCGAGCTGCAACATCTTCTCGACCCAGGACCACGCCGCGGCGGCCATCGCCAAAGAAGGCACGCCGGTGTTCGCCTACAAGGGCGAGACGCTCGAAGAGTACTGGGACTACACCGACCGCATCCTCGACTGGGGCGACGGCCTCGGCCCGAACATGATTCTCGACGACGGTGGCGACGCGACCCTGTTCGTACATCTCGGGTACAAGTACGAACAGAACAAGGCGGCGATTCCGACCGGCAACAACCCGGAAGAAGTGGCGCTGTACAACCAGCTCCGCAAGTCGCTGAAGCGCGATCCCGATCGCTTCCGCCGCATCGCTCCCGCCATCAAGGGCGTGACCGAGGAAACGACGACCGGCGTGCACCGCCTGTACCAGATGCACGAGCGCGGCGAACTGCTGTTCCCGGCGATGAACGTCAACGACTCGGTGACGAAGTCGAAATTCGACAACCTCTACGGCTGCCGCCACTCGCTGGTCGACGCGATCAACCGGGCGACCGACGTGATGCTGTCGGGCAAGGTGGCGGTCGTGGCCGGTTACGGCGATGTCGGCAAGGGCTCCTGCCAGTCGCTGCGCGGCCAAGGCGCGCGCGTCATCGTCACCGAAATCGATCCGATCTGCGCGCTGCAGGCGGCGATGGAAGGCTACCAGGTCATGACGATGGACGACGCCTGCAAGATCGGCGACATCTTCGTCACGACGACCGGCTGCTGTGACGTCATCACCGAACGCCACATGAAGCAGATGAAGGATCTGGCGATCGTCTGCAACATCGGGCACTTCGACAGCGAAATCCAGGTCGAAAAGCTGCGCAAGTACAAGTGGCACGAAGTGAAGCCGCAGGTGCATCGCATCGAGTTCTCGAACCGGAAGAGCATCATCCTGCTGGCCGAAGGCCGCCTGGTGAATCTCGGCTGCGCGACGGGCCACCCGAGCTTCGTGATGTCGAACTCCTTCACCAACCAGACGATTGCCCAGATCGAGTTCTTCCTGAATGCGGAAAACTACCGCACCGGCGTGTACACGCTGCCGAAGACGCTCGACGAAAAGGTGGCGCGTCTGCATCTGAAGAAGATCGGGGTCGAGCTCGAGAAGTTGACGAAGGACCAGGCGAAATACCTCGGGATTTCCGCCGACGGTCCGTACAAGCCGGTGCATTACCGCTACTGAGCGGTGGTGGATTGCGGGGGCGGGGCCGTCAGCAGCGGCCCCGCAGCCTGCCGGCCCAGGCCGAAAGGACGCCTCCATGCTGAAGAACACACGCGATCGCTACGGCCTCGTCACGAAGCTGTTCCACTGGGCGATTGCGTTCTCCATCCTGGGCCTGATCTGGCTCGGCTGGTACATGGTCGATCTCACCTACTACGATCCCTGGTATCACAAGACGCTGAGCCTGCACCGGGTGCTCGGGCTCGGTGTGCTGGCCGCTGCGGTGTGCTTCCTGCTGTGGAACCGCGTGTCGCCGCCGCCGGCGCTGCCGCGGTCGATTCCACGGGCCCAGCAACTCGCCGCCGCCGGCGTGCATCACCTGCTGTTCCTGATGATGCTGCTGCTGCCGGTCACGGGCTATCTGATTTCGACATCAGCGGGGCAGGGCATCCCCGTCTATGGCTGGTTCGAGGTTCCGGCGCTGCTCGCCGTCAGCGAAGCGACGAGGGATCTCGTCATCGCTATCCACTATTATTGCGCCTACGGAACCGGTGTCCTGGCCGCGCTGCATGCCGCCGCGGCGTTCAAGCACCAGTTCATCGACCGCGACGGTGTTCTTGCGCGCATGATCTGGCGTTGAACGCCGCGCGTCGCGTTGGCCGCGACCGGCCGCAACCCATCCCCAGACGAACGCCATGCCGCTGTATCTTCACAATTCGCTGACCCGCCGCAAGGAACTGTTCGTTCCCGGCGACCCCGAACGCGTCACCATGTATGCCTGCGGCCCGACGGTGTACAACCCGCCGCATATCGGCAATGCGCGTGCCGCCGTCGTCTACGACATGCTCTACCGCGTGCTGCGCAGGCACTACGCGAATGTCGTCTACGCCCGGAACATCACCGACGTCGACGACAAGATCAATCTCGCGGCCCGCGAGCAGGGCGTGCCGATCTCCGTGATCTCCGAGCGCTTTGCCGAGATTTATCACCGCGACATGGCGGCGCTCGGCGCGCTGGATCCGGTGATCGAACCCAAGGCCACCGAGCACATCCCGCGCATGATCGCGATGATGGAGAAGCTGATTGCGAGCGGGCATGCCTACGTCGCCGAGGGCCATGTGCTGTTCAATGTGCCGTCGTTCGACGCGTATGGACGCCTGGCGGGTCGTTCGCGCGACGAGATGATCGCCGGCGCGCGCGTGGACGTCGCGCCGTTCAAGCGCGACCCGGCCGACTTCGTGATGTGGAAGCCGTCACCGGGCGATCTCCCGGGTTGGGACAGCCCATGGGGGCGTGGCCGGCCGGGCTGGCACATCGAGTGCTCGGCGATGATCGAACAGCATCTGGGGCAGACGATCGACATCCACGGCGGCGGCAACGATTTGAAATTTCCGCATCACGAGAACGAGATTGCACAGGGCACCTGCGCGCACGACGGTGCGCTGTACTGCCGCTACTGGGTGCACAACGGCTTTGTCGAAATCGAGAACGAGAAGATGTCGAAGTCGCTCGGCAATGTGCTGCTCGTGCAGAACCTGCTCCAGCGTTTTCCGGGCGAGGCCATCCGCCTGGCCCTGCTGAAAGGGCGCTATCGCGAGCCGATCAGCTGGAGTGAAGGCCTGATCGGTGACGCGAAATCGCAGCTCGACCGCCTGTACGGCGTGTTGCGCCGCATGCGCGACGTTGCGCCCGCCGGGCCGATCGTGCCCAGCGCCGACTTCGCGTCCGCGATGGACGACGACCTCAACAGTCCGCAGGCGCTCGCCGTGCTGATGGAACTCGTGACCCGCGCAAACGTCGCAACGGACGAAGCGGAACTCGGCCAGCTCAAGGCGGCGCTGCTCGGTGGTGGCTACGAACTCGGCATCCTGCAGCAGGATCCCGAAGCGTGGTTCTCCTACGCTTCGGGCGGCGCGATTGACGTCGCGCAGGTCGACGCACTGATCGCGGCACGCACCGCGGCGCGCGCCGCCAAGCAGTGGGCCGAGGCCGATCGACTGCGCGCGGAACTGACTGCGCTCGGCGTCCAGATCGAGGATGGCGCACAGGGCACGACGTGGCGCACCCACTGATCCCCGCCGGCCTGGCGCAACGTTGCGATGCCGGTCGACAGCGGCTGGGGGCGCGCGCCGTGGTGAGCCCCCGACAGCTTGTGCGCCGCGACTGGCTCGCGCCGTGCAGGCGGCGCCCGTGCCCGTTATTCATCTGCCTGCCCAAGGATCTCCGCGCATGAACTCATCGCCAGACCGGCTCGCCGCCGCGGCCGAACTGCTCGCCGCCCAGGAAGAGATCGTCGACACGTTTTCGCTGCTCGAGGACTGGACGGATCGCTACCAGTACATCATCGACCTCGGCAAGCAGCTCGCCCCGTTCCCGGAAGAGTACAAGACCGAGGACTATCGTCTGAAAGGCTGTCAGTCACAGGTATGGATTCGCACCGACCTCGTCGACGGTCTGCTGCACATCCGCGCCACCAGCGACTCCGCGATCGTCGCCGGACTGATCGCGCTGCTGCTGCGCGTCTACAACGACCGCCGTCCCGGCGACATCATCGCCACCCCGCCCGACTTCATTCGTCGGATAGAGCTCGAATCCCACCTGTCCCCGACCCGTAGCAACGGGCTCTCGGCCATGATCCAGCAAATCCGCCAGATGGCCGTCGAAGCACTGGCGAAGGCGCATCGGGCTGGTTAGCGCTTGGGCATAGCCACCGAGAACACAGAGAACACCGAGAGCAGCGACTCGGCAAGTAAGCTTGAGACGATGCCGAGAGGCAGGCTGGACCTCTGCCAATATTTTTCTTCTCTGTGTTCTCGGTGGCAAAAAATCCGCTTCTAATCCTGCAGCGAATCCCAGATGGCGGCCATCGCTGCGTGTTCGCGGCTGAAGATTTCAATGAGCCTGGGGTCGAAGTGGGCGTGCGGGTCGATGCGGTTGTCGCCGCGGGTGAGGATGTCCACGCTTTTCTCGTGCGAGAAGGCCGGCTTGTAGGGCCGTTCGGAGCGCAGGGCATCGTAGACGTCGGCGACCTGCACGATGCGCGCCGACAGCGGAATGGCTTCGCCGGCAACGCGGTTCGGGTAGCCGGTGCCATCCCATTTTTCATGGTGATGCAACGCGATCGC
>LNFM01002526.1_pt1 | contig 105983 bp, 102 predicted proteins | sample 596031 | NCBI WGS metagenome assembly LNFM01 (sample SAMN04254537, study PRJNA301005) | activated carbon metagenome | isolation source: dual media filters at the Ann Arbor, Michigan drinking water treatment plant | place: USA: Ann Arbor
GCCCTCCCAGTAGTCCTTGCCGTAGTCGTCGTTCTGCATCAGCACGGCGATCTTCGGATCCTTGACGTTGGCCAGGATGTGCTTGGCGTAGATCGCCGCCTCGGTGTGGTAGTCGGGCTGGAAGCCCATCGTCCACGGAAAGTCCTTCGGCTTGCCCCACTTCGACGCGCCGGTGGCGACGAAGAGGTGCGGCACCTTCCTCTGGTTCATGTAGCGATGGATCGCCGTGTTGGTCGGCGTGCCCAGCGTGTTGAACACGCACAGCACCTTCTCCTGCTCGACCAGCTGACGCACCATCTCGACGGTCTTGGGCGGGCTGTAGCCATCGTCGAGGGTCACGAACCTGACCCTGCGCCCATTGATGCCGCCCTTGTCGTTGATCATCTTCCAGTAGGCTTCGATGCCCTTGCCGATCACGCCGTAGGCCGAGGCCGGGCCCGAGTACGGGTTGGTATGGCCGATCTTGATCTCGGCGTCGGTCGCGCCGTCGTCGTACTTCTTCTGTGCCAACGCGGCGCTACCGCTGAACACCACGGCGGCCGACATACCGCCGACGAAACCACGCCTACTCGTTGTCATTGAGTATTCCTCCTCTACAGAGCGTCTTCGGGAACGCGGGACAAAGAACGCCGGATCAACCGCGCAGGCGGCGCCAGGCCATGACGATCCCGCCGGCGATGCCCAGCGGCATGACATACATAAGGATCAGCAGCAGGATTCCATAGATGGCATAGGCCGAAAGATCGAACGGTAGGCCGAGATCGTTCTTCACGAAGTTCGACAGCGCTTGCGCGGAGTTCTGCACGAGCACGGTGAAGACGCCGCCGATGATCGAACCGGCGAGCGAGGCGACGCCGCCGACGACCAGGCCGATCAGCAGCGAGATCGACAGGAAGAAGCCGAAGCTGTCGGGCGCCACGAAAGCGATAGCCGAGGCCGAAAGCGCGCCGGCGATGCCGGTATAGGCGGCGCTTATGCCGAAGGTCACCGTCTTGTACTGCGCGGTGTTGATGCCCATGGTGTCGGCGGCCATCTGGTGGTCGCGGATCGCCATCATGGCTCGCCCGTTGCGGCCACGCAGGATGTTGAAGGCGATGAAGTACAGCGCCACCATGATGATGAGGATGTAATAGTAGAGCCACTGATCTTCGCTCAGCGGCAGGCCGAACGGCGGCACGGGCTTCAGGAGCACAAGACCCTGCACGCCGCCGGTCAGGCCCTCGAGCCACTTGTACTTCAGCAGCTGCGGCACGGCGAGCGCCAGCGCGAAGGTCGCCAAGGCGAGGTAGTGACCCTCCAGCCGCAGCGCCGGCAGGCCAAACAGATAGCCAACAACGAAGCACATCGCCGCGGCGGCCGGGATGGTCAGGAAGTAGTAGTCCGGCATCCACGAGATCTTGTCGAGCATGACGGCGGCGGTGTAGGCGCCGACGGCGTAGAACGCGCCGTGGCCGAGCGAAATCTGCCCGTTGAAACCGGTCAGCAAATTCAGGCCGAGCACCGCGATGCCGGCGATCATCATCGTGCTGATGACGAACAGACGATAGTCCGAGATCACGTTCGGGACGACGAACTTCAGCAGCGGCAGGACGAACGCCACGGCGACAACGGCCCAGACCCAGGGCTTGACGGCGGCGGAACGGGCCGGCGGCGCGGGAACCGCGGCTTCTTGCGCGGCGGAGTCCGCGGCAACGGCGGTCTCGGTCGTGGCCATGGCTAGACCCTCTTCACGACGACGCGGCCGAACAGGCCGCTCGGCTTAACCGTCAGCACGGTGATGACGATGATCAGCGCCACGGTGAGCTTCTCGCCGTTGCCGATGATGTAGACGCCGAAGGTCTTCTCGATAGCGTTGCCGATAAAGGCAACGAGGTTTTCCAGCACGCCGACGATGAAGCCACCGAGCACGGCGCCGCCGGGGTTGGATATGCCGCCCAACAGCGCGCCGGCGAAGGCGTAGAGCAGGATGCCGCCCATCATGTTGGGATCGAGGTAGACGATGTGCGCCACCATGGTGCCCGCCACGGCGCCCACCGCGGCGGCCAGACCCCAGCCCAGCGCCAACATCCAGTCTACGCGAACGCCGGCGAGGCGGGCGGAGACCGGGTTCTGCGCCGCCGCGCGCATCGCCAGACCGAGCGGCGTGAAGCGGAAGAAGACGAAAAGCAGCGACAGCACGACGATCGTCACCAGCACGACGCCGAACTGATGCGGGCCGATCAGGCCCGCCAGCCCGAACGTGTCCTTCGGGAACGGCGAGGGGAACTCCTTGATCAGGTAGCTCCACACCGTGCCGGCGATCGAGTTGCAGATCGCCAGCAAGCCGATGAAGACCACAACGATGGACAGCACCGGCGCCGAGTGTAGCGGCCGCAATATGACGCGTTCGATGGTCAGGCCGCCGACGAAGGAGACGGCGATGGCGATAAAGAACGCCGGCCAGAAGCCAGCACCCCACTGCATGAGCTGCCAGGCTATGTACGTCGAGAACATCGCCATCTCGCCCTGGGCGAAATTGATGTGGTCGGTCGAGACGAAGATCATCACCAGCGCCAGCGCGACGCAGGCGTAGATCGCGCCGTTGGCGAGGCCCGAGACGACCTGCTGCATGAGCTGTTCCATGGCGCGGCCCTCAGTAACCCAGGTACGACTTGCGGATGTTCTCGTCGTTCTTCACGACATCGGACGGCCCCGACATCACCACGCGGCCGGTTTCCAGCACGTAGGCGTGGTCGGCCAGGTCGAGCGCCAGCGCGGCGTTCTGCTCGACCAGCAGCATGCTGCACTTCGCCTCGCCGTTGATGCGCCGCAGGATGCGGAAGATGTCGACCACGATGAGCGGCGCCAGGCCGAAGGACGGCTCGTCGAGCAGCATGACGCGCGGCCCCAGCATCAGCGCGCGGCTGATCGCCAGCATCTGCTGCTCGCCGCCGGAGAGCGTACCGGCCTGCTGCTGGATGCGCTCGCGCAGGCGCGGGAAATACTCGAACACCATGTCGAGGTCGCGCTTCACCGCCGCCTTGTCGGAGCGCGTATAGGCGGCGATACGCAGGTTCTCGTCGACGGTCAGCGTGGTGAAGGTGCCACGGCCCTCCGGCACGTGTGCGAAGCCCAGGCGCACGATCGACTCGGTGGCCTGGCCGCGGATCGAGCGACCTTGGAAGACCACCTCACCCTCGGTGCGCACCATGTTGCAGATGGCCCTGAGCGTCGTCGTCTTGCCGGCGCCGTTCGCGCCCAGCAGCGTGGTGATGCCGCCTTCGAGCAATTCGAAGCTGACGCCATGCAGCGCCTGAGTCTGGCCGTAGTACGCCTTGAGGTCCTTGACCCCGAGCACCACCGTCATGTCACGAAGTCCCCAGATAGGCGCGGATAACCTCGGGATCGCGCTGGACCTCCGCTGGCGTGCCGTCGGCGATCTTCTTGCCAAAATCGATGGCGACGACCTTGTCCGACACCGACATCACCAGGCTCATATGGTGCTCGACCAGCAGCACGGTGACATGCTGCAGGTCGCGCACGCGGCGGATCTGTTCCTTCAGAGTCTCGATCTCGTCGTGGTTCAAGCCGGCGGCCGGCTCGTCGAGCAACAGCAGCTTCGGGCTGGCGGCCAATGCGCGCGCCAACTCGACGCGTTTGCGGATCGGAAACGGCAAGGGACCGGCAGGAAGGAAGGTGAACGGCTTGAGATCCATGAAATCGATGAGCTCTTGCGCGCGCTCGGTGATGCGGAGCTCCTCGGCGCGCACCGACGGCAGGCGTAGCGCGTTGGCGAAGAAGCTTGCGCCGGTCTGGCTGTGACAACCGACCTTTACGTTGTCGATCACGCTCATCTTGTCGAACAGCGCCACGTTTTGAAACGTGCGGCCCAGCCCAATGACCGGGATATCGTGGCGCTTGGAGTTGAGGATCGAGCGGCCTTCGAAAAGGATATCGCCGCTGCTCGGCTGGTAGAGCCGGCTGAGGCAGTTGAACAACGTGGTCTTGCCCGCCCCGTTGGGGCCGATCAGACCGGCGATCTGGCCGGGAAAGACATCGAAAGTCACACCGTCCAGCGCAACGATACCGCCGAACCGGACGGATACGCCTCGAACACGCAATAGGGGTTCGCCGGATGATGGCCGCGAGGCGCGGCTGTTCTCTGCAATGGCCGTCATGGGCGTCCGGTCATCTCCCTCGCGGCTCGCCTCCAACACCCGCCGTCACAGCTCGTGACCCGATGACGTCGCCGTCCCGGTTCGCCGAGCGCGCGACCGATTCGTCGCGTCGCGGATGGTGCAGACCTTGCCGCTCCCTGCCGATGCGGGCGTATGTCACCCGTCGTGGCCGCGCACCTTGGACGATTCGACTTTGCCTTTCAATAGCGGCAGCCCGACGCAGTGCCGTCCGTGCGAGACGATTCCGCTGAGCGGACACGCCTCAATGGCGACTCAATCCCCGCCCAGGGTTGACAGGCGCTGGCAGGGGGACCGATATCTCGCCGCCGCGCGGGGTTGCATGCGGTACGGGGCCGCCGCACCCAACGCAAGGCGGAGTGATGGGATGACGAAAATTGCGGCGATCAGCCTGACCGCAGCACTGACTTTGGTGCCGGCGCTATCGGCTCTTGCCCAGCAGACCCCGCCCGGCCCGCCGCGCATCGCCCCCGCACCGCCGGCAGCAGCGACGCCGCCCGCCGCAGCGCCACCGGCCGCCAAGCCGGCGCCAGCGCCGGCTCCCGCGGCCGCGCCGCCGCCGATTCAGCTGCCCGACTGGTTTGTCGAGATCGACACCGCCAAGAGCGGCGTCGTCACCCGTGAGCAGTTTGTCGCCTATCGCATGAAGCTCTTCGACCAGCTGGACGCCAACAAGGATGGCACGCTGAGCAAAGAGGAGTTCCTCAAGCTGGCGGAGCCGCCCTTCACGCCAGATACCCCCAACCTGCCGCCGCTCGCCGACCGCAGGTCGTTTTATGAAAAGCAGTTCGAGACCATCGATACCGACGCCGACGGCAAAGTCACGCGCGGCGAGGTGCAGGCCTATATCGCGCTGGGCTTCCGCGAGTTCGACATCGACATGGACGGCCGCGCGACCCGCGAGGAAGTGTTGTTGGTGATCCGCGAGGCGCAGAAGCGGCAGGCTCAGGTCGACGCCGAGATCGACCGGCGTAACCGCAACAACCCGGACCGCAACGGCGACGGCTTGATCGATACCGAGGAGTTCGCGACTTTCGAGACCGGCCGCATGCTCGAGCTCGACGCCAACAAGGACGGCAAGGTCAGCCTGCAGGAGTGGCTGGTGCTCGCCGGCGAGGCCAACCAGAATCCGCCGGGACAGCCGCCCTATCAGCAGCGTCGCGACGCGCTCACCCGGCGCTTCCAGGAGCTCGACACCAACAAGGACGGGCAGCTCGACCAGGCCGAGATCCGCGCCATGGCGCTGGCGCTGTTCAAGAGGATCGATGCCGACGGCAACGGCAAGGTCACGCCGCAGGAGTGGCAAATTGCCAACACGCCGCAGCCGCAGCAACCACCGCCCAAGCCGGCGCCAGGACCCGCGGCCGCGCCCGCCGCCCAGCCGCGTCCGGCACCAGCGCCGGGGCCGCGTCCAGCGCCCGCTCCGGCACCCGGCCCGGGCGGGCTGCAGCCCGGCGTGCCATTGGGACGCTAGCCACCAGGGAGGACGCCTCTGACCGGCCGGACGACACGACTTCTCACGACGATCGCGCTGGCGTTGCCGCTGCTGCAATCGCCGGCATCGGGGCAACAGCCGACGGTACCGCAAGGGCGCGTGCAATTGCCGTCCTGGTTCATGGAGATCGATACCGGCAACACGGGCATCGTCAGTCGCGAACAGTTCGTCGCGCATCGAATGAAGGCGTTCGACCAGCTCGACAGCGACAAGGATGGCCTGCTGAGCCGGGTGGAGTTCGCCAAGCTCGCCGAGCCCCCCTTCGCCCCACCGCCGCCCGACCCGGCGACGCTAGGCCGTCGACGCGCGTTGTACGACCAGCAGTTCAGCGCCATTGACACCAACGATGACGGCCGGGTGAGCAGGACGGAGTTCCAGACCTCGGCGGCGCTGAGTTTCCGTGAAGCCGACCTCGACGGCGATGGCCGGGTCACGCGCGAGGAAGCGTTGCTGGTCGAGCGCCTCGCCGAGACCGAACGGCAGAAGGTGCGCACCGAGCATTGCCGCACCAACGTCGACTGCAATGGCGACGGCGTGATCGATCTCGAGGAGTTCGTCAATTTCGAAACCGCCCGGATGATGGAGCGGCTCGATACCGATAAGGATGGCAAGATCACCCTGCAGACCTTCCTGGTGCTCGCCGGCCCGACGGCCAATGTCCCGGGTCAGCCGACCTACCAGCAGCGACGCGATCAGGTGGCCCAGCGCTTCAACGAGATCGACGCCAACAAGAACGGCGTCATCGACGCCACCGAGATGCGCGTCTGGGCGACAGGCATCTTCAGGCGCCTGGACCTGGACGGTGACGGCAAGATCAACCCGTCGGAGTGGGAGATCGCCAGCACCACGCCCATCACCCGGCCGCCACCGGCGACGCCTCCCGCGACGACGCCCAAGACGCCGCCTCCGGCCGGCAAGCCGACCGCCGCGAAGCCCGGCCCTGGACCGGTCAAGCCCCCGCCCCCGCCCCCGCCGCAGCCCGGCGGCCTGCAGCCAGGCACGCCGTTGCGTTGAGGGTGGCCGTCAGTCCGCGATCACGTCGTCGGCCGCCGACCCGGCGCCGGGTGGATCCTCAGCCCGGCGCCCAGCTTCACATTGGCGCGCGCCTCCAGCCCAAGCCATGCCTGTAGCTGTGGCGACAGCTCGGCGAGCGTTTCCGGCGACAGGCTAGCGTTCCAGTTCTGCTGCTGGCGCACGAAGGAGCGCGAATAGTAGCCAAACAGCAGGGCGCGCTCGCGCGACTGGGAAACATTGGCGCCCGATGTGTGCCAGACGCGGCCGTCCATAACGACGATCGAACCCGCCGGCGCTTCGAATGGCACGGTCTTCTCGGCCGCATTCTCGGGAAGCTCCGACGCCGTGCGGATCCGATGGCTGCCGGGGATGTAGCGCGTGGCGCCGTTCTCGGCGTCGATGTCATCGAGGCACCAGATGACGTTGACGCTCCAAGGCTGCAGCCATGGCTCCGGCACGACGATGCCCTGGTCAGAATGCAGCTTCATCGACTGGCTGCCCGGCAAGGCGATGTTGGCCGTGAAGTTGGAGATCAGGAAGTCGCCGCTCAGCAGCGCGGTCACGAAATCGATCGCGGTCGGATGCTGGATCAGCTCGCGGAAGATCGCATCGCGCTCGAGCAGATAGAAGACACGCACATTGTGCTCGTTCGGATCCAGCCCGATCTGCCGCGTCGGCACGCCCTGCCGCTCACTCTCCTCGGCCGCGCGCCACAGACGTGCGCGCACGTCATCGGTCTCGGCCGGCGTCAGGACGCCGGGCACGACGCAGCACCCGTCCTCGAGCAGCTGGCGCTTCTTCGCTTCGAGATCCATCCGACCCTCCGCGCGCTACTCGACGGTGACGCTCTTGGCGAGGTTACGCGGCTGGTCTATGTCGGTGCCCTTGGCCAGCGCCGTGTAATACGCCAGCAGCTGTACCGCGACGGTGTAGAGGATCGGCGCCACGACAGGATCGATGTCGGGCACGGCGATCGAGGTCTCGGCCTTGGCGCCCAGCTTCGCCACGCCCCGGGCGTCGCTCAGCAGCACCAGCTTGCCGCCGCGCGCGCGCACCTGCTCGAAATTCGAAGCGATCTTGTCGAAGATCGAATCGCTGGGCGCCACGACGACGACCGGCACCGCATCGTCGATCAGCGCGATCGGCCCGTGCTTCATCTCGCCGCCGGCATAGCCCTCTGCGTGGATGTAGCTGAGCTCCTTGAGCTTCAGCGCGCCCTCGAGCGCGACCGGGAAGGAGGAGCCGCGGCCGAGATAGAGCACGTCGCGCGCCGCGGCGAGCGTGTTCTCGGCGATCCGGCGGTAATCGCCCTCCATGTTGAGCGTCTCGTTGATGCGCGCCGGCAGCTCGATCATCGCCAGCGCCAGGCGCTCTTCCTCCGCCCGCGACAAGGTTCCGCGCGCGCGGCCGGCGGCGATGGCGGCGCTGAGCAGCACGACGAGCTGGGTGGTGAACGCCTTGGTCGAGGCGACGCCGATCTCCGGTCCGGCGAGCGTCGGCAGCACGGCGTGCGAGAACCGCGCGATGGCGCTCTCCGGAACGTTCGTCACCGACAGCAGGATCTGTTTCTGCGACTTGGCGTAGCGCATCGCCTCCAGCGTATCGATGGTCTCGCCCGACTGCGAGACGGCGATGCATACGCCGCCCTCGGGCAGCGGCGGCTCGCGGTAGCGGAACTCCGAGGCGACCTCGATCTCGACCGGCAGGCGCGCCAGCTTCTCGAACCAGTACTTCGCGACCATGCAGGCGTAGAACGCCGTGCCGCAGCCCGTCATGGTGAGGCGGCTGACGTCGGTCCAATCAAACGGCATCGCCGGCGTCCGCACCGTACGCGTCGCCGGGTCGAGATAGTATTGCAGCGTGTCGCCGACCACCGCCGGCTGCTCGTAGATCTCCTTCAGCATGAAGTGCTGATGGTTGCCCTTGCCGATCAGCGCGCCCGACAGACCGCTCTTCTTCTCCGGCCGCTCGACCTTGGTCTCGCCTTGGTAGACGGTGCAGCCGGACGAGCTCAGGACCACCCAGTCGTCGTCCTCGAGATACGTCACACGGCTGGTGAACGGCGCCAGTGCCAGCGCGTCGGTGCCGACATACATCTCGCCGTCGCCGTGGCCGACCGCCAATGAGCTGCCGCGGCGCGCCCCCATCAGGATATCGTGACGACCACTGAACATCGCCACCAGCGCGAAGGCGCCGCGCAGGCGCCCCATCGCCTTGCCCATCGCCGCTTCCGGCGTCATCTGGCGCTCCAGATACGACGTCAGCAGTTGCGCGACCGCCTCGGTGTCGGTGTCGCTCTCGAAGCGGCGCCCCTCGGCCGCCAGCTCGTCCTTGAGCTCCTGGAAGTTCTCGATGATGCCGTTGTGCACGATGGCCACGCGGTCGGTGGCGATGGGATGCGCGTTGCGCTCGCTAGGCTTGCCATGCGTCGCCCAGCGCGTGTGGCCGATGCCGATCGTGCCGGAGAGCGGCTCGGCCCGCAGTCGCGCCTCGAGGTTGACCAGCTTGCCCTCGGCGCGACGACGATCGATGTGGCCGTTGATCAGGGTGGCCACACCGGCGGAGTCGTAGCCGCGATACTCGAGGCGCTTGAGAGCGTCGACCAGCAGGGGCGTAACCGGCGCGTTGCCGATGATGCCGATGATGCCGCACATCGTGGAGGGTCCTTCCTCAGGCCTTGCGGTTCTTCATGGAGGGATCGGCGGCGCGCGCTTTCAGCCGTTCGCGCATCTTGGGCGCCAGGCCGGGCTTGTCCTCCTGGCGCGCGCGACCGAACGCCATCGCCTCATCGGCGACGTCCGACGTGACCACGCTGCCGGCCGCGACGTTGGCGCGATCGCCGACGCGCACCGGCGCCACCAGCGCGGCGTTCGAGCCGATGAAGGCCTCGCTGCCGATCACGGTGCGCCACTTGCCGAAACCATCGTAGTTCACGCAGATGACGCCAGCGCCGATATTGCTACGCGCGCCGATATCGGCGTCGCCGAGATAAGCGAGATGGTTGGCCTTCACGCCATCGCCCAGCGTGGCGTTCTTGACCTCGACGAAATTGCCGATATGCGCCGCGCGCCCGATACGGCTGCCCGGCCGTACGCGCGCATAGGGACCGACGACGGCGTCGTCGCCGATCTCGGCGCCTTCGATGTGGCAGAAGGCCTTGATCTCCGCGCGATCGCCGATTCGCACGCCTGGCCCGAACACGGCGTGGGGCTCTATTCGCACGTCACGACCCAGCACCGTGTCGGCGCTCAGCCAGACCGACGACGGATCGATCATGGTCACGCCACCATCCATCGCGCGCCGGCGCAGGCGGTCCTGCATCGCCGCCTCGACGGCCGCCAGCTCGACGCGCGAGTTGACACCGAGGAACTCCGCCTCTGGCCCTTCGACCACGACGCAGCGCCGGCCGTCGGCTCGCGCATGCTCGATCAGGTCGGTGATGTAGTACTCGCCCTGCGCGTTTGTCGGACGCAGCCGTTCGAGCAGCCCCGGCAACAGCGCGCCGTCGAAGGCCATGACGCCGGAGTTCACCAGGTCGATCTTGACCTGCTCCGGCGTGCAATCGCGCGCCTCGACGATCTTCAGCGGCTCGCCGGCCGCGTCGCAAACCAGCCGGCCATAGGGCGTTGGATCGGCGGCGCGGAAACCCAGGACGGCGACGGCCGCCCCGGCCGCGCGGCGCGCCTCGACCAGCCGGCGCGTCGTATCGGCGGTCAGCAGCGGCGCATCGCCCAGCACCACCAGCACCTCGCCGCCGCCGCGCAGCGCCGGCAGCGCCGTGATCAGCGCGTGGCCAGTGCCCTTTGGCGGGTCCTGTACGACCGTCGCACAGGGTGCGACGGCACGGCCGACCGCCTCGTGCCCGGCGCCGACCACGACGACCACCCTCAAGGGCTGCAGCGCGCGCACGGCGGAGACCACGTGCGCGACCATCGGCACGCCCGCGACGCGGTGCAGCACTTTGGGCAGATCCGAATTCATCCGTTTGCCGGCGCCCGCCGCCAGCACGACGACTGAGAGGGTCAGGGGCATCGTTCCTGTGTTGGTTGGCCCGCCGGAACGGGCGGTTCCGAGACTACCATGCGCGGCCCCCCTTGCCATCGATCATCCCCTGCCGCAAGAGAGGCGGCGTATGCCGCTGGACCTCACCACCCTTCCTTTTCACACGATCGTCTTCGACCTGGACGGCACCCTGATCGACAGCGCCCGCGACGTCGGCGAGGCGGTCAATCGGGTGCTGGCCGAGCACGGGCTGGACCCGCTCGACGAGGCGACGATGCGCTCCTTGATGGGCGAGGGCGGCCGGGTACGTACCCGCAAAGCCTTCGCACTGCGCGGCGTGAGCCTCGACGGCGCGGCGCTAGCGGCGCGGGTACGCGACTTCGCGCGCCACTACGCCGAGCGGCCGGTCGTGCATACGCGCGTCTATGACGGGGTCGCCGAAACCCTCGCGGCGCTGGCGGCGTCCGGCGTCCGTCTGGCGGTGTGCACCAACAAGCAGGAGGCCTCGGCGCGCGACGTGCTGGAGCGGCTGGACCTGATGGCGATGATCAGCGATGTCGCCGGAGCGGACACTTTCGACGTGCGCAAGCCCGACCCCGGCCACATCCTGCGGCTGCTGGCGCGCATGGGCGCCGATCGCGCCCAGGCGGCCATGGTCGGCGACTCGGTGCACGACGTGCACGCCGGCCAGCTCGCCGGCCTGCCGACCGTGGCGGTATCCTGGGGCTACACTGAAACGCCGGCGCACCTTCTGGGCGCCGATGCCGTGGTCGAGCGCTTCGCCGACATCCCCGCCGCGCTGGCCCGCCTGCGGCCGCCGAGACCCTAGACAGCGCCGGTCCGGCACCCTATACCGCGCCTCCATCGGGCGCGTAGCTCAGCGGGAGAGCACACCCTTCACACGGGTGGGGTCGTAGGTTCAATCCCTACCGCGCCCACCAATGCCCCGCGCGTCCCAGCATGGCGAAACGGGCCTTGCCGATCTCCCTGACCATCTATCATGCCGAACGCCTTGCGATCGCCACTGGATCCGGCGAGGTGACGCTTATGGATCTGATCGCCCTCGCCAAGGAACTCTTCCAGAGCGGCGTCCTGTCCTATGGGCGGATCATCGATCTTTCGCACGCGACTGTGACGTTGAAGGCCGGCGAGATCCGCGCCATCGCTCAAGCCGTCGCGGCGACGACGGCCAACGGCACGCTGGGACCACTCGGCGCGGTCGCCTTCATCGCCAGGTCGGAAGAGGTGCGTGACATGACTCTGCTGTTCGCCGATCGCACCGCCAGTGCCGACCGGCCGCTCAGGATCTGCGCCAGCATGGCCGAGGCACGCGACTGGCTCGCCGGCCTGCACCGCGGCCAGGCATCCTGAACGACGATACCATGCTGTCACCTTGCCAGGGGCGCTTGGGCACGGTCCGAGTTGACTGATCGGCGCCTCAGTTCGGGAAGGGCGAAGCCACCTCGTCGAGCGGCCAGACCGGCCGGCGCAGCTTGGTGTACTTGAACCGTCGCACATCGGGCGAGCACAGGGCGCCGGAATCCACGACCATGATCTCGCTGGCGATGGGCGCGAAGGCGGCGCGGAAATGCTGCACGCTCTTGACCACCAGTACGCGGCGGCGCGACGGGTCGATGCCCTGGCTGAGAAAGACCTGGCGGTCGATGGTCTGGATGCGATTGGAAATGACGATGACATCGATGCCGCCGATGCGCAGCACGGCGGTCGGACCCATGGACGTCGCCACGCCCTGCTGCATCGGCCCGTCATTGACGAATTCGCCGTTCGACAGCAATCGCACCATCGCCGTCACGCGGATCGGCGCGCCGAATTCGGGATCGTGGTGGCCGCCGAGATCGACGGTGACGCTGTTGCCGACACCGGCCTTCATCGCCGCCCGCACGGCCGCGGGGTCGAAGATCGTGCCCACCGCCGCGTCCCGCGCGTCTGCGTCGATCAACGCCTTCAGCAAGCGCGTGGCATCGCCATAGGCGCCGCCGCCGGGATTGTCCGTGCCATCGGCCAGCACCAGAGGCCCGGCCGCGTCGCCGCGCGATCTCAGCCGCGCCATGGCCTCCTCGACGCTGGCCATGCCCACGGTCTTCTCCGCCTTGCGATCCCAGATCTCCTGGCAAAGCTGACGGGCGATGTCGCGGGCGCGGGCTTCCTGGCCGGGTTCGTAGCTCACGGCGATCGACGGGCCGACATTGGGGATATCCGACGGACCAAAGCCGGCCTGAACGCTGACCACGTTGATGCCCGGCTCCTTCTCGAAAGCATCAGCCCTGGCCAGCAGATCGAGCATCGGCCCCGGTTGGGTCGTGCGCCCGCCATCCGCGCCTGAGATCGTCGCCGGCTGCAGCGCCAGGCAGCGGGGCCGCTTCCTGCCCTCCATCGCCGCCTGGACCAGCGCCGCGCCCTGCTGCGCGCGCTCGTACTGGTCGATATGCGGATAGGTTCGGTAGCTGATCAGCGCGCTGGCCAGCGACGCCATGCGGTCGGTGACGTTGGCGTGCAGGTCGAGCGTCATGCTGATCGGCACGTCGGGCCCGACGATGGAGCGCAAAGCCTCGAGCAGTTCGCCCTCCGGGTCGTCCGATGTCTCGGTGACCGCCGCGCCATGGCAGGCCAGGCAGATGCCGTCGATCTTGCCGGCCTTGCGCGCGCTCTCGACGATGCCGTCGCGGATATACGCCCAGGTCTCCGCAGTCAGTCTGCCCGAGGGCGTGGCGTTGGCGGCGATCGAGGGCACGAGGTCCCAGCCGTACCGGCCCGCGGCGTCGAGCAACCCGCCAATTTCGGTCTTCGTGCCCTTGAAGCGGCTGGCCAGTTCCGAACCAGGAGCCAACCAGCGCCGGCGGTAGTCGTCCAACGTGGTCGGCAGTTTCGAGAACGTGTTGGTCTCGTGCATGAACTGCGCGATCAGAACGCGGTACGCCATGATGTCGATCCCCCGGAACCACAAGCGCGCGGAGCATCGCCCACGCCGGCGCGCCGGGTCAACGCATGGCCCGAGGTCTACCGTAGGCGCGTCAGACGCGGCCTATCGCTTCAGGAAGGGATTGAGAAAACGGCCGAAAATGCCGGTCAGCCGCACCGGCGCCTCGGCGATCACCAGGCAGATGCAGGGCTGGTCGAGGTCGGCCGCCGGCTTGTGCTCGACCGATGCGTCGGCGACGCAGATATCGCCGCGGTCGAAGCGCCCCCGACCATCGCTGAAGCTGCCGGACAGAACCAGCGTGTACTCGCTACCGGCATGGCGGTGGCCCGGGAGGCCGCGACCCGCCCCGATGCGCATCAGAGTGGCGCGGTAGCTCTTGTCGCCCAGCGGCAGCTCGATCTCCTCGATTCCACCCCATGCCGGCCGCCAGCGGGCGTCGTGCGGAAGATAGCGACGCAGGGGCGCCGGGATCGCGGTGCCGACGATCTCCAGGGCGGCGTCCTTGGGCCTAGCCGCCGGCGCTGGTGCCGGTTCGGCGTCAATGCGCGCCAGGGTGCGGGCTAGGGCATCGTCGGGCAGCACTTCGGCTGGCATCGACGCCAGCATGTCGCCGGCGGCCGCCTCGAACGCTGCGACATCGGCGCGCGCTTCCTCGCTGTAGGCAAGATGGCTGGCGACCAGCAGCGCCGGCCCCTCGGCCAGGGCGCCGCTGGCATAGTCGAGCAGCAGCTCGGACGGTGCGGGATTGTGGATCATGGGACGTCACTCTGCATTGCCTCGCGCAGGCGCGACAGCGCCAAGCGGATGCGCGACTTCACGGTACCCAGGGGCAGCTTCATCTCCCGGGCGATGACCGAATGCGACTTGTCCTGGAAGAAGGCCATGCGCAGCACTTCGATCTGATCCGGGGTCAGCGCCTGCATCACGGCGCCGATGCGCTCGCGCACCTGGCGGCCAATCGCGGCGTTGTCGGCACTTTCCGGCGCTTCGGTCGAGAACAGCACGTAGTCCTCGGGGTCGAAGCCGGCGTGGGTAGCGCGGCGCAGCAGGTCGATACGCTTGTTACGCGCGATGGTGAAGATCCAGGTCGCCGCCCCGGCGCGGGTCCGGTCGAACGTCTCGGCTCGGCGCCAGACAAGGACCATCGTTTCCTGCGCCACCTCCTGAGCCAAGTCGGGGTCCGCGCCAGAACGCATCACGAACGCCTTCACCCTAGGCGCGAAGCGGCGGAACAGCTCGGCGAAAGCGGCGCGATCCCGGCGCTGCGCGACGGCCTCGATCAGCTCAGCGGAGTCGTCGACTCCCGGCTGGACAGCGGAGACGGCGATCCTCGACGTATCGCTCACGGCTGCCGCCGCCCGGCCCCAACCGTCGGGGAAAGGTATCGCGGGAACGCGGATGGCGACAGAAAGCATGCCCCATCTACGGGACGCCGCGCCGATCGGATCATGCCAACCGAGGTCATCATCAGCCCGGTCGGCCCTGCTCGCCGAGATCCCAGAACAGCCCGGTCATCAGCCGAAGCCCCTCGCGCGCCACCGGTGCCAACAAATGCTCGTTCGGCGCGTGCTGGCTGCACGATGCATAGGAATGCGGCACCCAGACCGTGGGCATGCCGAGAATGTCGACAAAGACCTCGTTGGGCAGCGAGCCGCCCAGATTGGGAATCACGTCGGGCTTCTTCCCGGTCGTGCGCTCGATCGAGGCCACCGCCATCTTGGCCCAAGGGCTATCAGGATCGAGCCGGGTAGCGTTCATCAGCACCTCGCGCATCGAGGTGATCTCGATGGCCTGGAAGCCGTGCCTATCAAGGTGGCGGCGCAACGCCGGCAGGATGTCTTGCGGATCGGTGCCGACGACGAAGCGCAGCTGGCACCAGGCGGTTGCGCTGGGCGGGATGGCGTTGACCACGCGATCAGGGTTGCCGGTCTTGAAGGCCAGCACCTCGAAGCTGTTCCAGCCGAACACCCGCTCCGGCGGCGTCAGCGACTCCTCGCCCCAGTCGCGATCAATCTGTGGGCCGTCCGGGCCTCCGTCGATCTCCAGCCCGGCCAGCGCCATGCGCACGGAGTTGGTGAGCGTCTTGGGCCGCCACTCCGGCACCTTGATCTGGCCACGACCGTCGGCGATGCAGGCCAGGGCATGCGCCATGATCAGGCCGGGATTGGCCAGCAGGCCGCCCCAATTGCCGGAGTGATGACCGCCCTCGCGCATGTCGAGCTTCAGGACGAAGTTCAAGGTGCCGCGCGTGCCGCCGAAGATCGCCGGCTTGTGCGGTTGCAGGCGCGGGCCATCGGAGCCGATCAGCGCGTCGGCCTTCAGCAGATCCTTGTGGGCGCGGCAGAAGTCGGCGAGGCCGGGCGAGCCGGTCTCCTCGCCGGTCTCGATCAGGATGGTCGAGTTGAAGCCCAGCGAGCCGCGCTCCTCCATCACCGCCTGCAGGGCGGCGATGTTGATGGTGTGCTGGCCCTTGTTGTCGGCCGTGCCGCGGCCGTAGATCCGGTCGCCCTCGACCACGATGTTCCACGGCGACAGACCCTGGCGCCACTGATCATCGAGGCCGCGGATGACGTCGCCATGGCCGTAGGTAAGCACCGTCGGTTTGGACGGATCCTCGATGCGCCGCGCCACCATGAAGGGACCGAATTTCGCCACCGGGTTGTCGATGACCTGGAAATCGTAACCCAGCTTGCTCAGGCTTGGACCCATCTCCTCCGTGAGATAGGCGCGCAGCGCGGGGCCGCTGTCGGTCTCCTGGCTGGTGGTCGGAATCGCGACGCGACGCCGCAGCTCGGCGAGAAACCCGCCATCGTCGAAATACTTCTCGATGCGTGCGATCGCGCCGTCGCGGGTGCCGGTCATTGTGCCTTCCGATGGGGTTACGCGGGTCACTCTGGAATAGACGCACGGGCCGTTCAAGCGCCCGGCACTACCTCTCGGTGCGGCCCTTGCGCCGGGCGACGGCCTCGGACAGCAGGCAGAGAATCTCCCACATCATCGTCGCGCCCACGAGCGCGGTGTTGCCGGAGGGATCGAAAGGTGGCGAGACCTCGACCACGTCGCCGCCGACGAGGTCCAGGCCGCGCAGGCCGCGGATCATGCGCTGCGCCTCGTGCGTGCTGAAGCCGCCAATCTCGGGCGTGCCGGTGCCGGGGGCGTAGACCGGATCGAGGCCGTCGACATCGAAGCTGACATAAGTCGGCGCCTCGCCGACGACCCGGCGCGCTTCAGCGATCACCTTCTCGACGCCGAGCTCGTAGTACTCCTCGATGCCGATCACACGGATACCCTGATCGTACGCCCAGCGCATGTCGTCGGCGTTGTACAGCGAGCCGCGGATGCCGATCTGCACAAAGCGCTTGGGATCGATCAGTCCCTCTTCGATGGCCCGGCGGAACGGCGTGCCATGCGTATACTTGTAGCCGCCGAAATAGGTGTCCCAGGTGTCGCTGTGCGCGTCGAAGTGCACCATGCCCAACGGCCCCCTGGTGGCGATGGCGCGCAGAATCGGCAGGGTGATCAGGTGATCGCCGCCGGCCGACAGCGGCACGGTGCCGGCGGCATGCACCTTGTCGAAGAACGCCTTGATGCGCACGAGGCTGTCGTCGAGATCGGCGGGATTGACCGGGGTGTCGCCCAGATCGCCGCAGCGCGCCAGACGGTATGGCGCGATACCGGTGACGTGGTGAACGCGCCGCATCAGCGTGGATTGATCGCGCATCTGGCGCGGCCCGTGCCGCGCGCCGGGACGGTTGGTGGTGCCGCCATCCCACGGCACGCCGATCAGGCCGATCTCGACCTCGGTCGGATCGCGGAACAGCGGCAGGCGCATGAAGGTCGCGATGTCGCCGAAGCGCGGCACGACCATCCCGGACAGCGGCTGCGGGAACTTCTCGGACTCACTCATGCCGCCCTCTTCTGGGACCGCCGGTGGGATACCAGCGCTCCCGCTAACGCCTCTTGTAGATGCTGTAGCGCTCGACATCCATCAGGTGCTGATAGCGTTCGAACGCCTGGGCGAACCGGGCGTTGCGCTGGAAGTATTCGAGATAGGCGAACTCGCGGCCCTGGCAGCGTGGAATGCCAGGCACGCGATCGACGATCAGCAGGTCGGGCTTCTCGCGGTCGAAGTCTTCCGACACCGACTCATAGAGGAAGCGCTCGGCGTCCTGCATGTCCTCGGGCGCGGTGTATAGCGTGGCGAACTCCTCGCAGTCGGCGTAGATGCCTTGCAGCACCCACATGGTCTGGAAGCGCATCGCCATGCGGGCGTGCGCGTAGTTGATCATCGGATAATGCGGGTAGATGCCAGGTGACAGGACTAGCACCTTTCGGTTGGGCGCGTTGCGCTCGACGACGTGCAACAGCACGCCCGTAATGCTGTCCTGGAAGTCGCGCTGCTTGTGGAACGGCGTCATCGACAGCGCCGCCTGGAAGTACAGCAGGATCAGAAAAGTCGCGCCGATCGCCGCCACCGGCCGTCGATGCGCCTCGCGGCTGAGCGGCAGATAGCGGTCGACCATCTGCGAGAGCGTCACGGCCGCCAGCAGGATCGCCGAGCCGAGCGCCGGCATCACATGGTAGGGCCAGCCCTTGGCCTGCGCCGCCGCCGCGAGCGCCGCGCCCACGCCATAGGCCACGATCACGCGCGCCGCCACGGTGCGCGACAGGAAGGTCGCCAGCGCGCCGAGCGTCAGGAGCGCCAGCAAGGTGGGCAGCACCGTGGCGCCCAGCAGCACTTGCCGCAAGCTCGTACCGCCCATCACAGCGTAGGAGTCGAACATGATCGGCAGCACGAAACGAGCATAATTCGGCGTCAGCAGGACGATGTAGGCGAGGTGCGCCACGGCGATGCCGCCGATGAGCCACGGCACCGGATCGCGCAGCATGGGTCTGATCCCGCGATGCACCAGCACATAGGCTTCGACCGCCAGCGGGATCAGCATGAAGTGCGGCTTCTGCGCCAGCGCCACACCGGCCGAGATCGCCACGCTCCAGACGAAGAGCCGCGACAGCCGGCCCTCGGCCCCCTCGGCGCGCGCGCTGGCGAGCAGCACATAGGGCGCCATGGCGATCATCAGCAGATGCTCGCGCTGCCCGAAATTCTCGTTGGGCAGCACGATGAACAGGAACAGCAGGGTCGGCGGCACGACCGCCTCGGTCAGCGGGTGCGCCAACGAAGGCACGACATGCACCAGCTTGCGCGAGGCGAGAAACGAGGCGGCGATGGCGATGAAGAAGCAGATCGTCAGCCACGTCATCGCCGTCCATCCCAGGAACGGCGTGGCGCGCGACAGCAGCTCGGGGATGGCGTGTAACGCGAAAACCAGCGGCAGGTTCACATCGATGATGTCGACATAGAGTCGCTCGCCGTTGACCCAGCGATGGGCGATCTCCAGCAGGCAGCCGACATCGTGGTTGATCGGCGGATAGAGGTAGCCGATCGCCCAGCCCGCCGGCACCAGGATCAGCAGCAGCTTGATCAGACGCGCGGTGGTATCCGACAGCGCGTCGCTCCGTCCCGGCCGAGGTGCCCACCAGCGCGGCGCGCGTAGACGCGCCGCCTCGACCTCGCGCTGCCGCTCGACGGGCGCCGGCTGTTGGGGCGGATCAGGATCTGGCAGGTGGCTGTCCACGGAGAGCGGTAATCGGGGCCGGCGGATTGTCCGTTGGCGTCACAAGGTATCAGAGGCCATCCGGCGCTGCCATCTTGGCCAGACCGTGGCATGGTGCAGGCATGGAGCGCCGCGAGTACGAGCTGATGGCCGCCGTCGAGGACCGCCTGTGGTGGTATCGCGGCCTCCGCGCACTCGCCGCCGAGCTCTTCGCACGCCACGCCGCGCCAAGCGGGCAACCGATCCTCGACGCCGGCTGCGGCACCGGTGGACTTTTGGCCCGGCTGGTCGAGGCGCGGTTGCGGCCCACGCCGGTCGGACTGGAATACGACTCCACGGCCGCCGGCATCGCCGTCACCAAGAGCGGTCGGCCGGTGGCGGTGGGCTCGGTCAACGAGCTGCCTTTCGCCGACCGGACGCTGTCGGGCATGTTCAGCCTTGACGTGCTGTGCCACCGCATGGTCGAGCCGAATCGCGCCCTGGCCGAGGCGCATCGCTGCCTCGAATCCGGCGGAATTCTGTTGCTTAACCTGCCGGCCTATCGCTGGCTGGCTTCGGCGCACGACGCGCGCGTGCATAACGCGCGGCGTTTCGGGAGACGCGAGGCGGTCGGCCTGCTGGAGGCCGCCGGCTTCCGCATCAAGCGTGCGACGCACTGGAACAGCTTCCTGTTTCCGCTCATGGTGCTGCGTCGCCTGGTGTCACGGGAGGATGCCGCGAGTGACGTGCGGCCGTTTCCGGCGCCGCTGAACGCCTTGTTCGGCGCCATCGTGGCGGCCGAGCGGCGGTTGATTGGATGGGGACTCGACCTGCCTTTCGGCGGATCGATCATGCTGGTGGCGGAGAAGAGATGAACGCGCCTTTTGCGCTCAGTGTCGTGATTCCGGTCTACAAGGGCGCCGCCAGCATTGGCGAGCTGGTCGAGGCGCTGCGCGCGCTCGACATCGAGGGCGGGCTGGAGATCGTGCTGGCGGTCGACGGCAGCCCCGACAACAGCTTCGAGGTCTGCCGCGGCCTGATGCGGCAGCCGGGCGCGCCGATCACGCTGGTCAACCTCAGCCGCAATTTCGGCGAGCACAACGCGGTCATGGCGGGGCTGGCGCAGGCGCGCGGCGCCTACACCATCACCATGGACGACGACCTGCAGAACCCGCCGGAAGAAGTGAAGCGGCTGTTCGAGCACACGCGCGACGGCGGCTACGACCTGGTTTACACCTTCTATGCCAGCAAGCAGCACGCGGCCTGGCGCAATCTCGGCAGCGCCTTCACCAACTGGTGCGCCGACAGGCTGATCGACAAGCCCAAGGGCCTGTACCTCTCGAGCTTCCGCTGCATGAACGCCTTCGTGCGCGAGCAGATCGTGCCCTACAAGGGCCCCTATCCCTATGTCGATGGCCTCCTGATGCAGGTGACGCAGAACATCGGCCGCCTGCAGGTCAAGCATTTGCCGCGCGCCGCGGGGCGCACCAACTACACGCTGCGCCGGTTGGTGCGACTGTGGCTGTCGATGTTCCTGAATTTCTCAGTGATGCCGCTGCGCCTAGCCAGCCTTACCGGCATCGGGCTCTCGGCGCTGGGCTTCCTCGGCTTCGTGTTCATCCTGGCCGAGGCGCTGATCAATCGCGACCTGCCCACCGGCTGGGCCTCGACCATGTCGGCCGTCGTGCTGCTGGCCGGCGTGCAACTGCTGATCCTGGGCGTCATGGGCGAGTATCTCGGCCGCATGTTCCTCACCGCCAACCAGAAGCCGCAATACATCGTACGGGAGGTGCTGCGGATGGAGAGTGCCAGCCAAGCGGCGGACGCCCCCGAAGCGCCGCGCGCGACACCCAACCTGACAGCTGTACGCTAGGACTTACGCACCATGTGGCCCTACTACGCCGCGCTCGCCGGCGGCATCATCACCGGCATCGGCGGCCAGATGCTGCTGAAGGTCGGCGCCAGCGCCGAGAACCTGCTCGCCCAGTTGCTGCGGCCCTCGACCCTCATCGGCCTGTTCTTCTACGGTGTGGCGGCCTTCCTCTACATCATCGCGCTACGCAAGCTGCCGGTCTCGGTGGCGTTCCCCAGCGTCTCGCTGAGCTACGCCATCGTCGCCGTCCTGGGCCACTGGCTGTTCAATGAGCCTTTCGGCTGGCAGCAGATCGCCGGGATCACGCTGATCATGGGCGGCGTGCTTCTGGTCAACCAGCACTGACCCGTTGCCGTCCTCGGGCCGCGCCACCGGTTCCGCGCTACGGACCGATGGCCTTCCGCCCTCGCGGCCAGCGCGCTAAGCGTGGCGCACGGAATCGGCGGAGGATGGCATGGACTACGAGCAGATCCAGTACGCGGTGAAGGACAACATCCTCACCCTGACGATGAACCGGCCCGACAAGCTCAACGCCTTCACCGGCCGCATGCTCTCGGAGTTCCTCGACGCGCTCGATCGCGCCGATCGCGACGACGACGTGCGCGCCATCGTCTTCACCGGCGCCGGGCGCGGCTTCTGCGCCGGCGCCGATCTCTCCGGCGGCGCCAACACCTTCGACGCGCAGAATCGCGGGCCGGTCGATCCCGGCCTCGACGGCCATCGCGACGGCGGCGGCCTGCTGACCTTGCGCCTCTACGACTGTCTGAAGCCGACCATCGCCGCCTGCAACGGCCCGGCGGTCGGCGTCGGCATCACCATGCAGCTCGCCATGGACGTGCGCCTGGCCTCGGAAGCGGCGCGCTACGGCTTCGTCTTCACACGCCGCGCCATCGTCATGGAGGCCTGCTCGAGCTGGTTCCTGCCGCGCCTGGTGGGTCCGCAGCAGGCGCTGGAATGGGTGATGACCGGCCGTGTCTTCTCCGCCGAGGAGGCGCTGAACGGCCGCCTGGTGCGCTCGATCCACAAGCCCGACGAACTGCTGCCGGCGGCCTACGCGCTGGCGCGCGAGATCGCCGACAACACAGCGCCGGTCTCGGTGGCGCTCAATCGCCAGATGATCTGGAAGATGCTGGGCGCCGACCATCCCATGGAGGCGCACAAGGTCGACTCCAAGGGCATCTACGCCCGCGGCAAGTCGGCCGACGTCAAGGAAGGCGTCACCGCTTTCCTCGAGAAGCGCCCGGCGCGCTTCCCGATGAAGGTCACCGACGGCATGCCGAGCTACTTCCCGTGGTGGAAGGAGCGGACGTTCGGCTGATCGTCAGGTCAGCCGCTTTCCTTCATTAAACACCTGGCGCCATTCCAGGATACGCACCGTACGGCGCAACCCTGTCGGCCAAAAGGGATCGTCGCGGTACAGTGCTTCGACTGACTGCCGGCCATCAGCCTCGACCAGCCAGAGGCCGCCAACCGGCTGGCCATCCGCGGCATCGCGTAACGGGCCGGCGGCGAGGATCGTGCCGGCATGCCGCTCCAGCCACGCCAGGTGATCCGGCATGAGCCGCTGCCGCACCTCGGCGTGGCCGGCATTGTCCTCGAACAGTATGGCGTAAAGCATGCTCCCTCCTATCAACACAAGGGAGGTAGTCCTGTTGCATGCCCTCTGGAAATCCGCGTCCGCGCAGCCTTAACCTGCGGAAATGCAGGATTGGGACGATCTGCGCTACACGCTGGCGATCGCCCGCACAGGCACCTTGTCCGACGCGGCACGGCGACTGCGCGTGCACGAGACCACTGTCGCGCGCCGGCTGGTGACGATCGAGGCAAGGCTGGGCACACGGCTTTTCGAGCGTGTCGGCGGCGCTCTTCGAGCGACATCGGCCGGCGACATCGCGATCGCGCGCGCCGAGCGCATCGAGCGCGACGTGGCGTCGATGCAGGCGGCAATCAGCGGCGCCGATGGCGAGGTGGCCGGAGTCGTTCGCCTCACCGCAGTGCCCATCCTCATCAACCGGGTATTCGTGCCGGCCGTCTCGATCTTGCACCAGGCGTATCCCCGCTTGCGGCTCGAGCTGATAGCCGAGCCACGCGATATCAGTCTGACCAGCCGCGACGCCGACATCGCCCTGCGCCTCGCCCGCCCGCGTGGCCTGAACACGATCAGAACCCGCCGTATCGGCCGTATCGACTACGCGGTCTACGCCGCTCACGACCGCACGCCCGACGGGTTGCCATGGATCGGCTACGATGACGCCATGAGCGGCCTGCCGCAGGCGCAATGGCTGTCGGCTGCGATACGGCGCTCAAAGCGACGATCGCCTCTGGCGACCAACGATGCAGAAGGGCTGCTGCAGGCCGTGAACGCAGGCCTTGGTAAGTCACTTCTGCCCTGCGCCATCGCCGATCGCGAGCCGTTGCTGTGCCGGATCGCGAAGGCGCCCACGCTATCGCGCGAATTGTGGCTCCTGGTGCACGCCGACATGCGGCCGCTAGCCAGGATCACCGCCGTCATCGAGTGGGCGGAACAGACGCTTCGGCAGGCCGGTATCAGCGCCCGGTGAACTTCGGCGCCCGCTTCTCGACGTAGTGGGCGACGCCTTCCTTGAAGTCGTCGGCGGCGAAGCTCAGCTCCATCTCGTGGTTGGCCTTCACCGTGGCCTCGGCGAGCGTCTGGAACTGCGCCTCCCAGATCTGGCGCTTCATCACCGCCAGCGAGCGCGGCGAGACGGTTTCGGCCAGCAGTTTGGCATAGGTCTTGGTCTCCTTCAGGAGATCGGCGTCGGGCAGCACGCGGTTGACCATGCCCAGCGCCAGCGCTTCGGGCGCGCGGAACTTCCTGGCCGAGAGCAGCAGGTCCATCGCCGCCGGCAGGCCGACGAAATGCGGCAGCAGCCACGACACGCCGTGCTCGGCGATCAGGCCGCGCGCGGCGAAGGCTGTCGTGAAGACCGCGTTCTCGGCGGCGTAGCGCATGTCGCAGTAAAGCGAGATCACCAGGCCCAACCCGGCACAGGGCCCGTTGATCGCGGCGATGATCGGCTTGGGGATCGACGGGAAATATGAGTAGTTCATGCGGAAATCGGCGATGGTGCTGCCGCCCGCCGGCACGTCCTGGGTCTTGGTCGAGCGGTCGACCACCGCGCCCGCGGCGCCGATCTGCTGCAGGCCGCCCATGTCGGCGCCGGCGCAGAAGCCGCGGCCGGCTCCGGTGAGGATGATCACCCGCACCTCGGGATCGGCGCCGGCCTCGTGCATGGCCTGCTTGAGCTCGCTGTGCATCGTGCCGGTCCAGGCGTTCAGCCGGTCCGGCCGGTTGAGCGTGATGGTGCGGACGCGATCGGCGGTCTCGACGAGGATCTGCTCGTAGGCCATGGACGTTCCCTCCGGAATGGGCGCGTTGCGCCGATGTCTGTTGATTCGTGGCGCCGTCCATTGTGAGGTGGGCCAAAGCGGTGGACAAGCTGCGCCGACCGCCATACGGGACGCCGTGACAGATCTGAAGCGCCTGACCGCCGCCCCATTCCACCCCCGTGGTCGTTATCGACGGCATGAGCCGGTTTCGTTTGCGCGACCGGCCGGTTCGGCGCTACGCCGGACGACGAAACATTCCTGAGGAGAGGGAGGACAGCATGGCGAAGCGAACCGTGGACAGCCCGCAGGCGATGAAAGCGCTGGTCGGACAGGAGCTGGGTGTCAGCGACTGGCTGGAGATCACCCAGGAGCGCGTCAACACCTTCGCCGACGCCACCGGCGATCATCAGTGGATCCACGTCGACGTCGAGCGCTGCAAGAAGGACATGCCCGACGGCAAGCCGATCGCGCACGGCTATCTCACGCTGTCGCTGATCCCCTGGTTCAGCCACAACGTCCTGCACGTCAACAACGTGCGCAACGGCATCAACTACGGTTCCAACAAGGTGCGCTTCACCAACCCGGTGCAGGTCGGCGCGCGGGTGCGCGGCCGGCAAAAGCTGGTGGCCGCCGACGACGTCGCCAACAACGGCGTGCGCATGACTTACGAGTGGACGATCGAGATCGAGGGCAAGGATCGCCCGGCCTGCGTCGCGGAGACCATGGGCATCGCCTACGCCAAGACATGAACGACCGCGCTCCCCCGCCGCACGACAAGCCCACCATCTGGGGCAAGACCGGCCAGCCGCTGGTGCGCGAGGAGCTGACGGCGGAGCGCATCGATCAGCTGGCCGAGGAAGCGCGCAAGCTCGGCTTCGACTACTTCCTGCCACGCGAGGACCGCGACCAGCGACTCACCGATTGCCTGGCCGGCTGGACCGAAGGCACCGACGCCTGGGTCTTCGGCTACGGCTCGCTGATGTGGAACCCGGCGTTCGACTATGTCGAGCGCCGGCCGGCGCGACTCGAGGGCTGGCGCCGCAGCTTCTGCTTCTGGACACCGATGGGCCGCGGCACACCGGAACGACCCGGCCTGATGCTGGGTGTCGAGAAGGGCGGCGCCTGCGACGGCGTCGCCTATCGCATCACCGCCTCGCAGGTCGAGACCGAGATCTCGATCCTGTTCAACCGCGAGATGCTGAGCGGCATCTACGACGCCGCCTGGGTCGACTGCACCGACGAGACGGGCAACGGGTTGCGGGCGCTGACCTTCGTTATCAATCCTCAGCATCCGCAGTATTGCGGCGGCATGAGCGTGACGACGAAAGCCGAAAGCATGGCCTTCGCCGAGGGCCGCCGCGGCACCTGCCGCTCCTATCTGTTCGAATGCGCCGACCAGCTGCGCGCCATCGGCGTCACCGACCCCTATATCGAGTCGCTGGAGACTGAAGTGCTGCGCCTGCGCGGCGGCCAGCGATGACGGCGCTCAAGGCCTGGTGGGCGGCGCAGCCCGGCAATCTACGGGGCATCATCCTGGTCGGCATATCGGGCGTGCTGTTCTCGGCGCTGAACATCGCCACCTACTTTCCGGCGCAGGAGCTCAATTCCTACATGATGGCGTTCTGCCGCTATCTGTTCGGCGCGGTGTTCCTGCTGCATGTCTTCTATCGCCATGGCCTGATCCAGCCGTTCCGCACCCGCAAGCTCGGCACTCACGCGCTACGTGGCGCCTTCCACAGCGCCGGCATGCAGCTGTGGTTCGTCGCGTTGCCGCTGATCACGCTGGCCGATCTGACGGCGCTGGGCTTCACAGGCCCGATCTTCGTCACCATCGGCGCCGCCCTGTTCCTTGGCGAGGACGTGCGGTTGCGGCGCTGGGCGGCCGTCGTCGTCGGCTTCATCGGCGCCATGATCATCATCCGCCCCGGCTTCGAGACGATCACCTTGGGCGCCATCTGCGCGCTGGCCTCGACGCCGCTGTTCTCGGCCTCGAACCTGATGGCCAAGTCGCTGTCGGCCACCGACCGCGCCGACACGATCGTGATCTACCAGTCGGTCTTCATCGTGCTCTGCGCCGCGCCCTTCGCGATCTGGCACTGGCAGCCGCTGACCTGGACGCAGGCCGGCTGGTTCCTGCTGGCCGGCTTCTTCGGTACCGCCGGCCACCTGATCATGCAGCGTGGCTACCAGGTGGCCGAGATCTCGGCCCTGCAGCCGATCGGCTTCCTGTCGCTGATCTGGAACACGCTGTTCGGCTTCCTGCTGTTCTCGCAGCAGCCCGGCATCTGGACCTTCGTCGGCGCCGCCGTGATCTTCGCCAGCGCGCTCTACATCTCGCACCGCGAGGCGGTGCGCCGCGCCCAGGTGCGCAGCGCCGACGCCCGGCCGCCGGCGGCCCCGTGATCGCGACCCGCATGGCAGGGTTCCGCACCCGCCGGTAGTGCGTATGGCGCGCGCCCGACTATAGTCCGCCGCGTGTTTCAGGCTCTGCCAGCCGCGTTGCGCGGCATGCTGTGGATGGCCGCCAGCGGCGCGCTCTTCGCGGCGCTCAACACCATCATGAAGTGGCTGGCGCACGACCTCGATCCGTGGGTCGTCGGCTTCCTGCGCTATTTCTTCGGTTTCGTCGTGCTGCTGCCGATCGCATTACAGCTGGGCTGGAGCCGCATGCGCACCGGCGCGCCCGGCCTGCAGGTGCTGCGCGCACTGTTTCATCTCGGCGGCCTGCTGCTGTGGTTTCTCGCGCTGCCGATGGTCAGCATGGCCGAGATGACGGCGCTGGGCTTCACCGGCCCGATCTTCATGTGCCTGGGCGCTGTGCTGGTGCTGGGCGAGAAGATGAGCGTGACGCGCTGGGCGGCGGTGTTCATGGGCTTCATCGGCGCGCTGATCGTCGTGCATCCCTGGACCGCGCCCGGCTTCAGCGGCGTCACCTGGGGCAACGGGCTGTTGCTGCTCGCGGCGCCAACCTTCGCAGCCTCCTTCATCGTCGCCAAGCTGCTGACGCGCCACGATACGTCCGAGGCGATCGTGATCTGGCAGCACGGGCTGGTGGCGCTTTTCGCCCTGCCCTTCGCGCTCTGGGACTGGACCACGCCCTCGACCTGGCAATGGGGTTGGTTCGTGCTCTGCGGCTTGCTCGGCGCCGCCGGCCATTATTGCGTCACCCAGGCGCTGCGCGTCGCCGACGTCTCGGCCACGCAGCCGGTGCGCTTCCTCGACCTGCTGTGGGCTTCGCTCGGCGGCTACATCGCCTTCTCCAGCGTGCCCGAGAGCTGGACAGTCGCCGGTGGCGTGGTGATCTTCAGCGCCACGCTGTGGCTGGCGCGGCATGAAGCGCGTATCGCCCGCGCCGCCAGGGCGCCCAAGACCGCGCCACGACCGGCAGCGGCAGAGTAGATGTCCGCCGCCGACCGCCTGCCCGACCTGCTGGAGCGGCTGATCCCCTCGCGCGCCGCGCGCGCCTTCTCCTTCGCGATCCTCGCCGGCATCTTCTTCCAGGGGCTCAACGCCACGGTGCGCCACCTCACGCTCGAGCTGCCGCCGCTCGAGGTGTCGTGGGGCCGCTGGATCGCCGGCCTGCTGTTCACCGCGCCCTTCCTGGTCAAGGGCGGGCTCTCGTCGCTGCGCACGACGCAGCTGCCGCGCCATCTCCTGCGCTCCGTCTTCCACACCGCGGGCTACGGCCTGTGGTACTGGGCGATCGCGGCGATCCCGCTGGCGCAGGCCGCCGCGCTGGGCTTCACCGGACCGATCTTCGTCACCCTGGGCGCCGCCCTGTTCCTCGGCGAGCGCGTGCACTGGCGGCGCTGGCTCGCGGTGCTGCTGGGCTTCTTCGGCGTGCTGCTGATCGTGCGGCCGTGGAATGCCGGCCTCAATCCCTTCGCCCTGGTGATGCTCGCGGCGGTGCCGCTGACGGCGGCGTCCAACCTCGTCGCCAAGGTGATCTCCGCGCACGAGAAGCCGGAAGTCGTCGTCTTCTGGCAGAGCGTGCTGGCCGTGCTGTTCTTCGCGCCGCTCGCGCTGTGGGATTTCCGCATGCCCACGCCGGAACAGCTCGGCTGGTTCGCCGTCGCCGGCGTCACCGGCACCATGGGCTATTTCCTGATGACCTGGGCGTTCCGCCTCGCCGATATCTCCTCGGTGCAGACCGTGGGCTTCCTCGGCATCGTCTGGGCGACCTTGCTCGACCTGGCGGTGTTCGGCCACACCGCCGACCTGTGGACCTTCATCGGCGCCGCCGTGATCGTCGTCGCCACCAGCTATATCGCACACCGGGAAAGCGTCGCGGCGCGCACTGGCGCGACCCGCGCCGGTACCGTTTAATCGCTATTCCACGGTTCACGGGAGCGCCAGCCATGTCGCGCAACACCACCATAGCCGTCGTCGTCGGCGCCATCGTTGTCGCGGTGCTCGGCGGCTGGCTGGCCGTACGCCTGCTAGGCGGCGTGTCCGAAGCTGAGTACGCCCGGAACTTCACCAAAGGCTGTGAAGACTCGGCGCGGCAGGCGCTGATCAAGGACGGCAAGCCGGCATCGGAGGCGCAGGCTCAAGCCGCGGCCTATTGCGCCTGCGCGCTGGGCATCGTTGCGCCCATGTCGCTGGCCGACAAGCGCGAGCTGGAAAAGGGCGGCGGCCCGCGCGCGCAGCAGATCGCCGCCGAAGTGCGGACGAAGTGCCTGAAGTGATCGGGGGAACTTGATATGGCGGGACGGCTGAACGGCAAGGTGGCGCTGATCACCGGCGGCGCCTCGGGACTGGGCGAATGCGCCGCCCAATTGATGGCGCGCGAAGGCGCCAAAGTGATGATCGCCGATATCGCCGAGGAGCGCGGCCGCGCCGTTGCGGCGAAGATCGGTTCGGCCGCCGATTTCGTGAAGCTCGACGTCACCAGCGAGGATCAGTGGAAGGCGGCGATCGCCGCGGCGATGGCGAAATTCGGCGCCCTGCACGTGCTCTTGAACTCCGCCGGTATCGGGCTCAGCAAGACGGTCGAGGACATCGAGCTGGAGGAATGGCGCAAGGTGCACGCCATTGATCTCGACGGCGTCTTCCTGGGCTGCAAGCACGGCGTGAAGGAGATCAAGAAGCACACCGGCACGCTGGGCGGCTCGATCATCAACATCTCCTCGATCTCCGGCATCATCGCCGGCGCCAACATGGCGGCCTACAACTCGGCCAAGGCCGGCGTGCGGCTGCTGTCGAAGTCCGTGGCGCTGCACTGCGCCAAGTCCGGCTACAACATCCGCTGTAACTCCGTGCATCCGACATTCATCGACACGCCGATCCTCGACAAATACCGCGACCGCTTCGGCAACGAGCTGATGCAGCAGAAGCTCGGCCGCCAGGTGCCGATCGGCCGGCTGGGCAAGCCCGAGGAGGTCGGTTGGGCGCTGGTCTTCCTGGCGTCGGACGAATCCGCGTTCATGACCGGCTCCGAGGTCGTGATCGACGGTGGCATCAGCGCGATGTGACGGGCGCAGGGCGCCCGTCATCCAGAACCAAGCGAGGGATCTCCCGCGGAGGACAGCATGCTTCTCAACATCGACAACCACCGCATCTACTACGACCTGTCCGGCGATCCGGGGGCGCCCGTCATCACCATCACGCATTCCCTGTCGTCGGATGGCGGCATGTGGGCGGAGCAGATGCCGGTGCTGCTGGCGGCGGGCTTCCGCGTGCTGCGGCTGGACATGCGCGGTCATGGCGGCAGCGATCCGGTCACCGGTGACTACACCATGGCGATCCTGGCGCAGGACGTGATCAAGGCGCTCGACGCGCTCGGGATCAGCAAGACGCACTACATGGGCCTGTCGATCGGCGGCATGATAGGCCAGGCGCTGCTGCTCGATCACGCCGCGCGCCTGCAATCGGCGATCCTCTGCGACACCCAGCCCAGCACGCCGCCCGGCTCGACCGCGTCGTGGGACGAGCGCAAGGCGGCGGTGCGCGCCAACAATGGCCTCGCGACCTTGGCCGACGGCACGATGGACCGCTGGTTCACGCCGTCGTTCAAGACGGCCAACCCGGCGCGCTACAAGCAGATCCACGCCACCATCGCCGGCACCACCGCGCAGGGCTTCCTCGGCTGCGCCTCGGCGATCCAGAACTTCAACTTCGAGGACCGCCTGCACACCATCAAGACGCCGACCCTGGTGATCTGCGGCGACGAGGATCCCGGCACGCCGCCGGATCGCAACCAGTTCATCGCCGCCAAGATTCCCGGCGGCCGCTATGTCGGCATCCCGAACTCACGCCACCTGCCCAACGTCGAGCGGCCCGAGCCTTTCAACAAGGCGATGATGTCGTTCCTCTGGGCGCAACGCTGATTCGGTTTTCTCCCTCTCCCCGCATGCGGGGGAGAGGGTCGGGGTGAGGGCTGTGTCGAGTGACGCGCCGCCACCCCGCGCAACTTGAGCCTACCCCTCACCCCAGCCCTCTCCCCGCATGCGGGCCATGGATTTCGCCTTCACCGACGATCAGCTCGCGATCCGTGACAGCGTCGAGAAGCTGTGCGCGCGCTTTGACGACGCTTACTGGCTGAAGAAGGACAAGGAAGGCGGCTTCCCCAACGACTTCTACGCCGCCATGGCCGATTCGGGATGGCTTGGCATCGCCATGCCGGAAGAGTACGGCGGCTCGGGCCTGGGCATCACCGAGGCGGCGCTGCTGATGCAGACCGTGGCCGGCTCGGGTGCGGGCTTCAGCGGCGCCTCGGCGATCCATCTCAACATCTTCGGGCCCAACCCGATCGTGGTGTTCGGCACCGAGGAGCAGAAGAAGCGCATCCTGCCGGACATCATCAAGGGCAAGGTCAAGGGCTGCTTCGCCGTCACCGAACCCAATGCCGGGCTCAACACCACGGCGCTGGAGACCAAGGCCGAGCGCGACGGCAACCAGTACGTCGTGCATGGCAAGAAGGTGTGGACCACGACGGCGCAAATCGCCGACAAGATGCTGCTGATCGCCCGCACCACGCCACGCGAGCAGTGCAAGAAATCGACCGACGGCCTGTCGCTGTTCTACACCGACTTCGATCGATCGAAGATCGAGGTGCGCGAGATCGACAAGATGGGCCGCAAGGCGATCGACACCAACCAGGTGTTCATCGACGGGCTGAAGGTACCGCTCGAGGACCGCATCGGCGAAGAGGGCAAAGGCTTTCACTATCTGCTGCACGGCCTGAACCCCGAGCGCGTGTTGATCGCCGCCGAGGCGATCGGGCTAGGCCGCCTGGCGCTGAAGAAGGCCACGCAATACGCCAAGGAGCGCGTCGTCTTCGGCCGGCCGATCGGCCAGAACCAGGGGATCCAGCATCCGCTGGCGAAGAACTGGATGGAGCTTGAAGCCGCCGACCTGCTGACCTTCAAGGCCGCCTCGCTCTACGACAACGGCAAGGAGTGCGGCGCCGAGGCCAACGCGGCCAAGTACATGGCGGCCGAAGCGGCGTTCACCGCCTGCGAGCGCGCGGTGCTGACCCATGGCGGCTACGGCTACGCCAAGGAGTTCCACGTCGAGCGCTACATGCGCGAGATCATGATCGCGCGCATCGCGCCGGTCAGCGCCGAGCTGGTGCTGTGCTACATCGCCGAACGCGCGCTGGGGCTGCCGAAGTCGTATTGATCCGCCGTCATCCTGACTGGCCCGCCGCCATCCTGAGGGAAGCGGAGGATCTCACGGTGGCGCGCGCGGACTCTGCGCACGCGTATGGCCGCGATACCGCAAGGTCCTTCGCTGCGCTCAGGACGACGGTGGGCTCAAATGATGTTGCGCTCGATGACCGGCCGGTTCGCGGCGATGCGATCGAAGCCGAACGGCGTGAGGTCGAGGCTGACGTAGCGGCCCTGGGCGATCAGCTCGGCGACGGCGCGGCCGGTCGCTGGCGATTGCTGGATGCCATGGCCACTGAAGCCGGTGGCGAAGATCAAGTTGGTGATCGTCGGATGCGGGCCGACGATGCAGTTGTGATCGAAGGTATTGTACTCGTAGTAGCCGGCCCAGGCGCTCACCACCTTCACCGACTCGAAAGCCGGCACACGCGCCGCCAGCGGCGGCCAGACCAGCTCGTCCCACTCGCTGTGGTCGACCTCCAGCGGCAGGCCATCGACATCGTTCTCGGGCTTCGGCGGCGCGCCCGCCAGCCAATAGCGCCCCTCCGGCCGGAACCAGATTCCCGACGCATCGATGGTCAGCGGCGCACCCTCGAAGCGCTCGTGGCAGTCGAAGACGAAGACGCAGCGCCGCCGCGCCTCGACCGGCAGCGTCACCCCGACCATCGCCGCGACCGAAGCCGACCACGGACCGCCGGCGTTGACCACGATACCCGCCGATATCGTTTCGCCAGAGCGCAGCCGCAGGGCGTTCACGCGGTTTGCCGACACGTCGATACCAACCACCTCGTCGTGCAGATAGACCGCGCCCTGCGATCGCGCCTTGCGCCGGAAGGCCTGCATCAATGCCGGGCCGTCGAACCAGCCTTCGTTGGCCGTGCCGAGCGATGCCTGCACGACGCCGTCCATGTCCATCCAGGGATAGCGCGTCTTGACGGCGGCGGGATCGAGCAGCGCTACGGCGCAGCCTTCGGCGCGCTGGATGGCGTGATTGTCGCGCAGCACGGCCTCGCCGGCCGCCGTCGCCAAGAACAGATAGCCGGGCTCGCGCAACCCGAGCTCGACCGGCTGCTCGCCGTCGACGCCGAGATACGCATTCACGTCGCGTAGGAAGCCGATGCCGAAGCGCGACAGCGCGATGTTGAGCGGCGTGGAGAATTGCTGGCGGATCGAGGAGGCGCTGAGCGCCGAGGACGCGCGGGCGTAGGTCGGATCGCGCTCGATCACCGCGACGCTTCCGGCCCAGGCGGGATCGCGTGTTAGCCAGTAAGCGATCGAGCTGCCGACGGCGCCACCGCCGACGATCGCCACATCATAAGAGGTCGTCATGACAGGACGCGCGGCAACCACAATGCGATGTCGGGGAACACCGTGATCAGCATGGTGAACAGCACCATGATGATCAGGTAGGGCAAGGTGACGCGCGCGATGTAGCCCAGCCCGTCATTGGTCAGGCCCTGGATCACGAACAGGTTGAAGCCGACGGGCGGCGTGATCTGCGCCATCTCGACCACCAGCACCAGAAAGATGCCGAACCAGATCTCGTCGAAACCGGCCGCCTTCACGATCGGCAGCACGATCGGCAAGGTCATGACGATCATGCTGAAGCCGTCGAGGAAGCATCCCAGCACGATGTAGAAGGCCATCAGCGCCACGATCAGCATGAACGAGGACAGGCCCAGCCCCTTGACGAAGCCGGCGATGGCGGCGGGGATGCCGAGGAAAGCCGCGGCGTTGCCGAGGATCGAGGCGCCCAGCACGATCAGCGCGATCATGCTGCAGGTCAGCACGGAGCCGATCGCCACATCGCGCAGCGCCTGTAGCGTGAGCCCGCCCTGCGCGCGGGCCACGAGCACGGCGCCCAGCACGCCGACGGCGGCGGCCTGCGAGGGCGTCGCCAGGCCGCCATACATCGAGCCCAGCACACAGAGAATCAGGAAGATCGCCGGGGCAAGGTCGCGCAGCGAGGCGAAGCGCTGCGACCACGGCATGTGGCGCATCGCGTGCTCGCCTGACGGCACCAGCGACGGCTTGATCGTGGTGTGGATCATCACCCAGGCCATGAAGCACATCGCCAGCAGCACGCCCGGGATGAAGCCGGCGGTGAACAGCTTGAGCACCGAGACGTCGCCCAGCACGCCGTAAATGATCATGATGTTCGACGGCGGGATCAGGAACCCCAAGGTGCCGGCGCCGGCCAGGCTGCCGACAGCGATGTCCTTGGAGTAGCCGCGTCGCGTCAGCTCGTCGAGCGAGATGCGGCCCACCACCTGCGTCGTCGCCGCCGACGACCCCGAGATCGCCGCGAAGATCGAGCAGCCGACGACGTTGACGTGCACCAGGCGCCCGGGCAGCAGCGCCGCCCACGGCGCCAGGCCGGCGAACAGCTTGCGCGAGAGCTGGGTGCGGAACAGCAGCTCGCCCATGACGATGAACAGCGGCAGCGCCAGCAGCTCCTGCGTCGTCAGGATGTTCCAGGTGTATTGCGGCAGCAGACGCTCGAGCGGGATGTCGCGATAGATCAGGAGCAGCACGACGCCCGTGAGGCCCAAGGTCAGGCCGATCCAGATGCCGCCGGCGAGCGCGCTGAACAGCACGGCGAACATGGTCGAAACGGCGGAGAACATCGCTTACTCCGCCACGCCGGCGACACGCATTCGGGGATCCTCGAGCGGCAGGCCGCAGACGGCCTGGAGGAAGCGCGCGAAGAACTGCAGCGACAGCAGGATGATGCCGAAGGTGATCAGCGCCTGGGGAATCCAGATCGGCGTGTCGCTGTTGATCGAGGTGGCGCCGCGCGTGAAGGAGCCCCAGGTGAACAGCACCATCGAATAGGCCAGGAACCCCGAGAGCAGCGTGCCGGCGAGCGCGGCGACGATCTCGAGCAATCGCCGATGCGCCGGTGACAGCCGCGCCAGCAGCAGCGTGACGCGGATATGGCCGCCGGCGCGCAAGGTCATGGCCGCGCCGAAGGTGAAGCTCGCGGCCATCAGGTAGGAGCTGTACTCCCAGGCGTTGGGCACGCTGGCCGGGATATCGGCTGGCAGCCAGGCGAAGCCCTTGGCTCTCAGCCAATAGATACTGTTGGCGACGGCGCTGACCACCACCTCGGCGATCATCAGCGCCGTCAGCGCGATCAGGCAGCCACCGGCGATCCAGCCATCGAGCCGGCCGAGCCGGTCGATGACATCGAGCGCTGGCCGAAGCAGCGCCGGCGCGCCGTCGTTCAACCCCGGCCCGTGACCGACGGCCATCGCCTCTCCCCGCTCAGATCGCTTGCGCGCGCGTCAGGCCTTCTTGATCTCCGCCAGATAGGCGCGCACCGGCTTCTCCGCCGCGGGCACGCGCTTGAGGAAAGCGTCGAGCAACGGCGCCGTCTTGGCCTGGAAGTCCTTCATCATCTGCGGCGGGATGTTTACGACCTCCATGCCGCCGGCCTTCAGCTTCGCCAGGCTTTCGACATCGTTGGCGATCGAGACCTTCCAGAAGTCCGGCTCGAGCTTCTTCGCCAGATCCTCGATCGCCTTTTGGTGCTCGGGCTTGAGCTTCTTCCAGGCATCGACATTGACGTTCATCATCTGGCACGACCAGGTGTGATTGGTCGGATAGATATACTTCAGGAACTCCCAGAACTTGCCGTCGACACCCGATGTCGCCGACGTCGACACACCGGCTACCGCGCCTGAGGCCAGCGCCGGGATCGTCTCGCCCCAGGGGATCAGTGCCGGCGCCATGCCGACGGCGGCCAACATGTCCTGCGCGTTCTTGTCGGGCACGCGGATCTTAATGCCTTTCAGGCCGTCGAGCGTATCGACCTTCGCCTTGAGGTGCAGGTACTGCGTCGGCCACGGCACCATGTAGAGGACTTTCTGGTTGTTCTTGGCCGCGACTTGCTCGTAGATCGGACGGAGGTACTTGTGCAGCACCTTCAGCTCGTCGGGCGTGCCGACCAAGAACGGCACCGACTCGGTGCCGAGGATCGGCTCGTCGCCGATCTGCTGGATGTTCAGCACGTCGGCCATCGGCACGAGGCCATCGCGAACCGCGCGCAGATGCTCCGGCCCCTTGAAGCCGAGCTGGCCGCCGGCCTTCACCGTGATCTCGACCGCCCCGCCGGTGGCCGCCTTGACCTGCTCGGCGAAGACCTTTGCGTTGGCGGTGTGGAAGTTGCTGTCCGGCCACACCGTCGATAGATCCCATTTGATCGACGCCTGCGCGCGCGCCACGACTGGCGCGCCCAATGCCACAGCCGCCGCGCCCGCGCCGATCCGGAAAACATGCCTGCGTGAAGTGCTCATCGTCCGCCCCCTGTTGTTGGTCACTCCGCCGCTTTCAGCGGCAGCCCATAAACACGCTCAGCCGTCTCGCGCGAGACCAGCCCTTCCTCGACATCCTCGGCGACCGCCTTGGGATCGCGCAACTTGGGATCGCCGATCCCGGCGCCGCCCGGCGTCATGATCACCAGCCGCTCACCCGGCGCGATCAGCTGCGAGCCCTTGCCCTTGAGCCTCTTGCCGGTCGTCAGGCCGACATAACCGGCCGCGCCATCGACACCGCCGTCGCGGCCACGTGGCGGAAAGTCGATGCGGTCGTAAGCGGCCAGCAGATCGAACGGCATGTCGACGCCGGAGGAGACCTCGATGATCTGCCCCAGGCCGCCGCGCGTGCGCCCGGCGCCGCCGCTCTCTGGACGCAGCTCCTTCTTCCAGAAGATCAGCGGCGTGATCGACTCGGCGATCTCCACCGGCGTGCCGCGCACGCCTGAGGGATAGGCCGTCGCCGACAGGCCGTCAGCCGCCGGCCGTGCACCGGTGCCGCCATTGCTGGTGATGGCGACCGAGAAGCCGTAATTGCCGCCGTCGCCATCCTTCACCATGCCGCGCACGTTGATGTTCCACAGGCACGAGGTGCCTTCGGCCGGCACGCGATCGGGGATCGCCTGGCGCAGGCAGCCGAACACCATGTCGGGCAGCATCTGGCCGATGACGTGTCGCGACAGCACCGGCGCGGGCTTCAGCGCATTGAGGATCGTGCCTTCGGGCGCCGACGCGGTGAGCGGCTCGAGCGAGCCGGCGTTGTTGGGAATGCGGGCGCTGACGACGCAGCCCAGGCCGAACACGGTGTAGGCCAGCATGTAGGCCGCCGGCACGTTGATGCCACGCTTGGCCTGCGGATCGGTGCCGGTGTAGTCGACATGGATGCCGGTGTCGCTGACCGTGGTCGTCGCCACCAGCTTGATCGGCGCGTCGTAGCCGTCGATCGTCATCTCGTTGCGCCAGCTGCCCTTGGGCAGCTTGGCGATCTCCGCCAGGACGGCGGCGCGACTGTTGTCGATGATAAAAGTGGTGAGTTCGTCGAGATCGTCGAGGTTGAATTCCTCCATCATCTCGACGAGGCGACGGCAGCCGACATCGTTGCAACCAGCCAATGAGTAGACGTCACCTTCGGTATCAACAGGCGTGCGCGTGTTGGCGCGAATCATCGCCAGCAGGGTCTCGTTCATCTTGCCCTGCTCGGCCAGCTTGAGCATGGGGATGTAGAGGCCCTCCATGAACACATCGGTGGCGTCCGGCCCGAAGCCGATGCCGCCGATATCCATGATGTGGCTGGTGCAGGAAAACAGCGCCACCAGCCGGCCGTTCTTGAAGCAGGGCGTGGTCAGCACGAAGTCATTGGTGTGGCCGGTGCCCATCCAGGGATCGTTGGTGATGTAGATGTCGCCGGCCTTCATGGTCTCGACCGGGAAGTAGCGGATGAAGTGCTTCACCGATTCGGCCATGGAGTTCACATGGCCCGGCGTGCCGGTGACGGCCTGCGCCAGCATGCGGCCCTGCTTGTCGAAGACGCCAGCCGACAGGTCACCGGCCTCGCGCACGATCGAGCTGAACGCCGTGCGCATCAGGGTTTGGGCCTGCTCCTCGACCACCGCGATCAGGCGGTTCCACATGATCTGCAGGTCGATCTGGCCGAGGCTGTTGGACGCGGTCGTCAATGATCTCTCCACGAGGCGGGCCGACGCAAACTCCGTGCCGCGGAACTTACGGGTTTGCGGCGCGCGCCGCCAGAGTGGTCGTACGGATGGCCGCAAGGAAGGCGCCGACCGCCATGACGGCGGCGACGCCGAAGACCACCATGACCGCCAGAATCATGTCGTCCCGCGTCGCCGCGCGCGCAAAGCCGGCGAGATTGGCAACCAGGCCCGTCACGGCGCCGCCCACGGCGTAGCCGGCGGACTGCACGGTCGGCAGCAGGCCCGAAGCGCGGTCGCGCTCGCCGTCGCCAGCCGCCTCCATCACGGTCTGATTGAGGAACCCCCAGGTAACGCCGAAGCCCGCGCCGACCGCGACCTGCGCCGCGACCAGAATCGTCACCAGGTCGAAGCGGAACGCCAGCAGCGTGCCGACGAAACCCAGCACCAGCAGCAGCGGACCGGCGCAGACCAGCATACGGCGACGGCTCGCGGTCACGACGTTGGCGACCGGGATCGCGGCGGCGCTCCACGACAGCGCCATGATCGCGCCGATGGCGCCGGCGAGCGTCGGCGTGTAGCCCCAGAGCTTCTGCAGCAGCAGCACGAGGTAGACGGTCGAGGCCGACTGCGCCATCGGCATCAGCAGCACGACCCATAGGCCGTTGCCGACGATGGTGCGCGGCGAGAAGGCGTCGCGCGGCATCAGCCGTGTCCGGCCGCCGCGATCGAGCAGCACGGCCGAGGTCAGCAGGATCGCGGCCGCCACCAGCAACGCGGCCGAGACCTGGACGTCGCGCGCGATGCTGGCCAGCGAGACCAGCATGATGCCGACGCCGATGATCGCCAGCCGCGTCATCGGCAGTGAGAAGCGGCCCGGCTCGGGCGCGGCGCGCGGCACGACCCATAGGACGAGGGCGATGAAGATCGCCGCCATGGGCACGTTGACGAGGAACGCGGCGCGCCAGGAGATGTATTGCGTGAGCGCGCCGGCGAGAAGCGGCCCGCCGAAACCGGCGATCGCCCAGACCACCGCTTCGACGCCGAACACCTTGGGCACCAGCTTGAGCGGATAGAGCTCGATCGTCAGCACCGAGACCAAGCCGGCGACGACGCCCTGGCCGACGCCTTGCAGGGCGCGACCGACCAGCACCTCGGGCATGGTGGTGGCGATGCTGGCGACCACTGAGCCCAGCATGAACACCAGCGCGGCGACCGCCAACGCGACGCGCGCGCTGAAGCGGCGCTTGAGCAGCGCCGCTGACGCGCCGCTCATGATGGCGAAGACCAGGTAGACCGTAAGGGACCAGGAGATCAGCGCCAGGCCATCCAGCTCCTGCACCGCCGTCGGCAGCGCCGTGCCCACCAGGAAGGTGTTGAAGGCATAGAGCGCCACGCCCAGGCACAACGTCGCCGTCGTCGCCAGATAGGGCGGGCGCAAGACCTCGCCCCAACCACCACGCTCATCCGCCATGTCGCCGCGCCTATCGCATCAGGCCTCGACCTCACCCTGAGGAGCGTCGCAAAGCGGCGCGTCTCGAAGGGTGGGCAGCCCGCTCGGTGTCTGTGGCCCATGCTTCGAGACGGCCGCTACGCGGCCTCCTCAGCATGAGGTCGCTGCGAACCTAGTCAGGCCCGCCGCCGCTCCAAGGTGATGCCGCCGGCATTGTCGAGCCAGGCGTCGAAGAGCGCCGAGACAAAGGTCGAGGTCTCATCCTCGGCGATGATCGCCGGGCCAGGCACCACGCCGCCGGGCTTCAGGTCGTCGCGCCAATAGACCGGCACGTCGACACGCTTCGACAGGCGCGCGTCGTAGAAGGCGCGACTGCCGATCGGCTTTGGGCCGTTGGCGCGGGCCGGGTCCTTCACCGGTGATGGCAGGGTCGCCTCGGTTGAGACCGTCACCGACCAGCTCAGCACCTCGATGATGGCGTTGGGAATGAAGCGCTCGAAGAGCTGCGCGTATTCCTTCTCGTAGGCGGCGCGCATCGAGGCGGCATCGCCCTCGGTCAATGGCCGCGCCGGCAAGGGCACGACGATCTCGTGGCCCTGCCCGAGATAGCGCATATAGGCGACGCGGGTCTCGAACACCGGCCGGCCGGCGGCGCCGGGCGCCACCAGCGCCTGCGCCTCGGCGCTCATCGCCTCGATAACGGCGTTGGCCGCGGCGGCGTCGAAGCGATCGAGCCGCATGTAGCGGCTGCGCACCAGCTCATAGGCCACCGGGGCGCGCAGGAAGCCGACCGCCGAGCCGACGCCGGCATTGGCCGGCACGACGATGCGGGCGATGCCCAGTTTTTCGGCCAGGCGCGCGGCATGCAGCGGCGCCGCGCCACCGAAGGCGATCAAGGTGTGCTCGCCGATCACCGCGCCGCGCTCGACGGCGTGCACGCGCGCGGCATTGGCCATGTTCTCGTCGACGATCTCGCCCACGCCATAGGCCGCCGTCTCGCTGCCCAGCGACAACGGCTGGCCGACCGCGCGATCGACCGCGCCGCGCGCCGCCTCGACATCGAGCGCGATGGTGCCGCCGGCGAAGCGCGCCGGATCGATCTTGCCGAGCACGACGTCGGAGTCGGTCACTGTCGGCAGCAGGCCGCCGCGGCCGTAGCTCGCCGGGCCGGGCTCCGAGCCGGCGCTGTCGGGGCCGACGGTGATGCGCCGCAGCTCGTCGACGCGCGCGATCGAGCCGCCGCCGGCGCCGATCTCGACCATCTCGATCACCGGCACGCGCACCGGCAAGCCGCTGCCCTTGAGGAAGCGCGCGGCGCGATCGACCTCGAAGGCGCGCGACTTGAACGGCGTGTAGTCCTGGATCAGGCAGATCTTGGCCGTCGTGCCGCCCATGTCGAAGGACAGCACCTTGCGCTCGCCGCGCTCGGCCGCGACGTTGGCGGCGAGGATCGCGCCGCCGGCGGGACCCGATTCGACGAGACGGATGGGAAAGCGCCGGGCCGTCTCCAGCGCCGTGAGCCCGCCGCCCGAGGTCATCAGGTAGACCATGCCCTTGAAGCCCTCGGCGGCGAAGCCGTCGCGCAGCCGCGCGAGGTAGCCGGCCATCAGCGGCTGGATGTAGGCGTTGGCGATGGTCGTCGAGGTACGATCGTACTCGCGCACTTCAGGGCAGACCTCGCTGCTGAGCGTCACCGACAGCGCCGGCAGCGCCGCATGCAGGATATCGCGGGTGCGCCGCTCGTGCGCCTCGTTGGCGTAGGAGTGCAGGTAAGCGACCGCTACCGATTCGACGCCGGCTTCGGCCAGCTTCGGCGCCAGCGCGCGCACCGCTTCCTCGTCGAGCGGCAGGCGCACGGCGCCGTGCACATCGACGCGCTCGGGCACGGTGAAGCGCAACGCGCGCGGCACCAGCTGGCGCGGCTTCTCGATGAACACGTCGTACTGATCGTAGCGGCTCTCGTAGGCGATCTCGATGGTGTCGCGAAAACCGTCGGTGGCGATCAGCGCCGTCTTGGCGCCCTTGCGCTCGATGATGGCGTTGGTGGCCAAGGTCGTGCCGTGGACGAAGACGTCGATGTCGGCGAAGCCGACGCCGGCGTCGGCGAGGATCGCGCGCGTGCCGTCGAGCACGCCTTCCTCCGGCGCGCGCGGCGTCGTCAGCACCTTGCGCGTGAAGCGCTTGCCGCCCTGCCCCGCCTCGCCGATTTCCAGAACCATGTCGGTGAACGTGCCGCCGATATCGACGGCCAGACGCGTGGATTGCGCCACCCCGGAACCCCTTTTTCAACACGACGCCCAATCAGGCCGGCGACACTAGTGGCCCTCGCCAGTCGCGGCAACCCGCCGCAGGCGCTCCCACCATCGTGACGCAGAGTGACTGGCGAGCGACGCTAGGCGCGGCAAGAGTGCGGCTCACGAGAAACCAAGGGATGAACGTCATGTTTCGCATACTGCTCATCTCAATCGCTTCGGCCGTCATGCTCAGCGCTTGCTCGCAGACCGCCGGCACCGACACCGGATCGACCTACCGGCACGGCGGCAGCGGCCCGCCGTTCTCCTCGCGCATCCTGCCGTAGGGCGGCTGAGACGCGCCGTTACACATCGCCGTCGATCGACCCTGATTTAGTCCCGCGAAGGACGCGATCCGCGACCACCTTCGAAGCGTCGAAGGAGGATGCCATGATCCGTGCTCTTGTGATCGCCGCCGGCGCCGCGACGGTGCTCGGCGCCTGCACCGTCGCCAACGATCCGTATTACGGCGGCGGCTCGTCCTACAACCCGCCGGGCTGGGTCGACCGCGACCGCGATGGCCGCGACGACCGCGTCGAGCGCCGCGAGCGCCAGCAGGGCGGCTACTACGACCGCTGGGGCAACTGGCACCGCTACCGCTAGCCTTGCCGAGCGTCCTCGTAGGCGCGCAGCCCCGGCACCGCCGACCACAGGATGGTGAGGAGCTGCGCGCCGAAGCCTATGGTGGCCGTCCAGATCGCCGCCTCGACGCCCCACGCCTCGCCGATGACGCCGCCGAGCAGCGCGCCGAAGAAGCGCGAGCCGTACTGGATCAGGAACTGGATGGCGATGACCTGACCCAGCATGGCCGGCGGCGTCACCGTCTGTCGCAAGGTCGTCTGCCCCACCGTCCAGTACATCGGCCCCAGCCCGAGCAGGAACATCGCGATCGCCGCCTGCGCCGCACCGCCGCCGAACAGCGGCGTGACGATCAATACGCCTAGCACCGAGATCGCCGGCCCACTGACGATGAAAAGCCCGGCCGGCATGCGGCGCCCGACAGCGCCCGCGGTCAGCGCCGCGACGATCATGCCGGCGCCGTTCGCCGCCAGCATGATTCCGATCGCCGCCGCCGACAGGCCGAGCGAGCGGCTGGCGTAGAGCACCAGCACCGTCACCAGGATCGACCAGCTCATCGCCCAGCCCATGGCGGTCAGCGCGATCGGGCGGAGGTGGGGGTGTTGTATGACATATTTCAGACAAGTCCCGAGTTCGCGGCAGCCGGGCAGGCGCTTGCCGGTGGATGCGACTGCGACGCGAGCGCGATTGACCAAGGTCGCGGCCAGGGCTGAGAGGGCGCCGGAGATCAGCAGGGCGGCGACGGGCGTGACGAGCGACAGCAGCACGCCGGCCAGCGCCGGGCCGGCGGCCGTGGCGCCGGCCCGGGCGAGTTCCATGCGGGCGTTGGCCGACGCCAACGCCTCGCGCGGCACGAGCGAGGGCACATGCGCCTGGGCGGCGACGCTGAAGACGCAGGTCGTGGCGGCCAGCGCGAAGCCCAGCGTGCCGAGCAGCGGCAGGCTCAGCGCGCCCGCCCAGGCGAGGCCGGCTCCTATCATCAACAGCACCGCGCGCGTCGCCTCGGACGCCGCCATCAGCCGCGCGCGATCGAGCCGATCGACCAGTACGCCCACGGGCAGCGCCAGCAGCAGCCACGGCAAGGTCTGCAACATGTTCAGCCCGCCCATGTCGGCGGCATCGGCGCCGAGCAGCAGGACGGCGGCCAGCGGGATCGCGGCGAAGGCGATCTGGTCGGCGCCATGCGCCAGCGCTGCCGAGGTCCACAGCGGTGTGAAGGCGGTGGTGGGAGAGAGGGTCGTGTCGCTCATGCGCACGACATAGAGCCGCCCGCCCGACCACAGCCATCCGCCATCCGGCGGCGAACTGTCTTCAGCGATAGCGCCGCGCGTAACGCACCAGAAGGACCATGGCGACCAGACAGCCTAACGCCATCGCCAGCCCGACCCAGTTCATCACATCAGGCCCCTGCCGCTGCAGCAGCGCGGCGAACAGCACCGGCGAGGCGGCGAAGACGAGGTTCTGCGGCGTCGTCAGCCGCCCGGTCCACGTCCCGTACTCAGCGCGACCGAACAGCGCCAGCGGAATGGTCGCGCGCGCCAAGGTCATCAACCCGTTGCTGATGCCGTAGCACAGCGCGAACATCACCGCCGCCCACACCGCGCCGCCGCCGATCAGCAGGCCGATGAAAGCCAGCGGCATCACCGCCGCCGACGCCAGCCCGGTGATCGTCGCCGGATAGCGGCCGCCGAGCATGAACTCGACGACGCGCGCCGCGGCCTGGATGGGCGCGGCGAGCGTGGCGATGAACACCGCCGTCGTCGCCGACAATCCACCCGCCTTCAACAGCTCGATGATATTGAGCGCCACGCCCCAGGAGATCATGCCGGCGAAAGCCAGCATAGCGGCCAGCAGCCAGAAGGCGCCGCGCCGCGCCGCCGCCGGCAGGCCGTCATCCTCCAGCGACGCGCCCGACGCCGACAGGCGCACCGGCACGCGCCGGCCCAGCACGGCGAGGTGGACCGGCACGCAGATCACCAGATGCAGCGCCGCGAACAGGAGCGCCGTCTGCCGCCAGCCGACCATCGGCTCGAGCCAGCTCGCCAGCGGCCAGAAGAAGAAGGACGGCAGGCCGGTGAAGAACAGCAGGATCGACACCGCGCGCCGCGCGCTGGGCCCGGCGACCTGCGCCAGCGAGGCCAGCGTGCCGGCGCCGAGCGTCATCGGCGTGGCCAGCCCGATCAGCGCCCAGCCGATGAAGTACAGGACCGGCCCGTGCGCCTGCGAAATCAGCGCCAGGGCCAGGGCCAGCAGCGCCGAGCCGGCGACCATGATGGCGCGGCCACCGATACGGTCGATGCGCCGGCCGATACGCGGCGCCACCAGCGCGCTCGCCAGCAGCTGCACCGAGATGCCGCCGAACAGCACCTCCATCGAGATCCCGATCGACGGCGCCATCACCGAGCCGAGCACCGCCGGCAAATGGAAGGTCGTGCCCCAGCCGATGATCTGCGTCACCGCCAGCCCAGCCACGGCGCGGCGCGAGACGCCGTCGAGACGCTGCGGATCAGATGTCGCGTTCATTGCCGCCAGTCTACAGCAGACCGCTCCGCTGTCATGCAGCGAGCGGCGAGGACTCTTGATGTCACCGGAAGGATTCCGCGCGCCGCTCGGCGTGACAGGTCTCGTGGACGCCCTGAGCCGACACCTCTTTGAAGCTAACGGCGAACCACAAGAACGCAAGCCTGACACCGGACCCTGGACCGGCTCCTGAACCGGCTTTGGTGTCTGGCTTGCATTATTGCGTTATTTGATAGATGAGACAGAACAGGGTCGGAAGCGACGGTGGGCGACGTACTCGGCGGGATGCGATGAATAACGCAATATCGCAAGCCTGACACCATTATCGTTGCCACCCCGAGCCGGCACCTCCGCTACGCCGACAGAAAAAACGCAAGAACGCAAGCCTGACACCGCCTCTGGCGGTGTCAGGCTTGCGATATTGCGTTATGCTGCGGGTGAGATAGGCGTCTCTGTCGAGGCGGTTGGCGAAGACGCAGCGAGCAGCCTGGATTCCTCGCCATGCTCGGAATGACGGAGATCCGGCACTACCGCAGCAGCGCCCAGGTCAGCTCGTGCTTGTTGTGGTGCAGATGCAACAGCCGACCGCCGGGAATCGCGGCGAAGTGAGCCACCGTGTCGTGGTCGGTGTCGCCCTGGAACTTGATGGTGCAGACGAAGTTGCGCACGCGGCCCTCCGCCATCCAGCGCCGTACCAGCGCTAGCAGCCGTGCCGGATAGCAGATGATGTCGCTGAACAGCCAGTCGATTGGGCCGACGCTCGCTGGGTCGAGCGCGAAGGCGCTCTCGCCGCGCCAGCGCACGCCGGGCATGGCGGCGACCTTGGGATCGAGCGGCGCCTTGTCGATCGCTAGCACCTCGGCGCCCAGCGATGCCAGCACCCAGGTCCAGCCGCCGGGCGTGGCGCCGAGATCGAGGCAGCGCGTGCCCGCTCCCGGTCGCGCGCCCAGCCGCGTCAACGCTTCCCATAGCTTAAGATAGGCGCGGCTTGGCGGTCCGTCGCGATCCTCGACGAAGGCGACCTCGCCGTTGGGAAACGGCGAGGCGCAGCGCGCCGCGCACAGCAGGCGATCCGACGCGAGCAAGGTCCACGATCCCAACGGCGCGGTCGGCGCTTCGGCCGGGAACACCAGTGGTTTCGCGGAGACATGCGGCAGCCGCTCCTGGATCAGCGTCGCGCGGCGCGCGTGGACCGGCGCGTACATCGCCCAGTTGCGCTGCATCGCGCGCAGCTTCGCGGCCGCGTCGCCGATCGAGGCGATACCGATTTCCTCGACGTCGAACCAGGTGTTCGCGGCCCAGGCCGACGGCGACGGCGCGTCGTCGCACACGAACAGCCGGCTGTGCTCGGCACGGACTCCGACGCCAAGACGGCGCAGCTCCTCGCGAAGCTGCGCCTCGAAGCCTTCGGCGGCGAGATGGGCGGTCGTCATCGCCGCCGGTGTGGCGGCGATGACGGGGCTCGTCCAGTGGCTTCTTTATTCCTTCTCCCCGCGAAGGCGGGGAGAAGGTGCCCGAAGGGCGGATGAGGAGCGTCGCGGAATCTCAACGACGACGACATCGGTCGTTACGCGAGGAAGCCCCTCATCCGCCTCGCTGCGCTCGGCACCTTCTCCCCGCCCTCGCGGGGAGAAGGGCTTTGCGTCCTACGCCGCCTGCGCCACCGCGCGCGCCCGGTCGAACAGCGAGCGGTTGTGCGGGCTGGTCGGCTTGACCTCGCGCCGTTCCGCCGTGAGCGCGCGGGCCAGCGCGGTGTCGCCGCCGCGCTGCGCCGCTTCGATCATCGTCAGATCGAGCAGGTCGCGCTGGGCGTGGCTGCCGCCGAAGCGGCTGGCGACGCCGATCACCGGCCGCAGCAGGCAGACGACACGCTTGTAGTCGCCGTCGCCGAAGGCCTTGAGCGCCAGCGACATCGGGCGGCCGACATCGCGCGTGAACATCGCGTTGTCGTCGTCGCGCGCCATCGCCTGCTCCTGCGCCTCCAGCACCTCGACCATCTGCGCCCTGCGCCCGGCGGCGATGAAGGCCATCATGGCGTGCGCGTCGTTGAAGGCGTAGTTGCCGGCCGAGGCGAACGGCGCCCAGCGATCGGCCACCGCCTGCCAACGGTCACCGACATCGACACCGCGCAGCATCAGCCGCCACAGCATCGCCGAGTGGTCGATCAGCTCGAGCGCCACCGACGACTTGCCGCCGTTGATTGGCCCGTCGTACAGCTTCAGCACCTCATCGATCTCGCCGAGATCGAGGTGGTACAGCGCGAGGTGCCACCAGTTGTGCACGGCGAAGTAGCTGTCGCGCGTCCAGTTGTCGGGTGCCGCGCGCATCCAGGCGATGCCGTCCGCCTGGCGGCCCTGCATCTCCATGACATGCGCCACCGCGTGCTGCGCCCAGGAGTCGCGCGCGTCGAGCTCGACGGCGCGCTTGCCCTGGCGCTCGGCCCGCGCGTAGTCGCCGCACTCCTCCAGGCCGAAGGCGTGCATGCCGAGCAGCGCGTGGTAGCCCGGCATGGCGGGGCTCCACTCCGGCAGAGCACGCGCGACGCGGTCGCGCAGCATGCGCGCATTGCCGGTGAAGAAGTCGATCGCATGACCGACCTGCAGCGCCAGCGCGTCGCGCGGATTGTCGACCGCGACCTGCGCCATGGTGCGCGACGCGTCCCACCAGCGATTCTCGATCACCTGGCCGATCGCCGCGACATGGCCCTGCTCCCGCGCCGTGCCCGCCGTCGCCTTGGCCGCCGCGTGGGCGGCCCGCGCCGGCTCGAAGCCGCCCGGCTCGGTGCCGAGCAGGAACATCCAGGCCTTGAGCGCATGCGCCATGGCGAAGCCGGGGCTGTCGGCGAGGGCGGCCTCCGTCTTCGCCATCGGGTCGTTGCGATAGACCCGCATGAGGTCGAGCGCCGCTTCGTAGTGCTCGCGCGCGGCGCCCGAGGCGCCGGTCAACACATTTCCGTGGGTGTCCTTGATCAACATAGTCCTCTCCAGTCGTTGCGCGGCGGCGACGTACCCTGAGGCCCGTCGTCACTGCTTCGATGGCAACCGAACTATCCCAATCCGCTATCCGCCTCTGTTCCCCGTGGCACTAGAATTGTCCTAACTCCCGACGAAAGTGTCTCTACCTTCCCCCGGAGGGGGAAGGTGGCGCGCAGCGACGGATGGGGGATGTCTCAACACACTCGGAGTCCGGCTTCAACATCCCCCTTCCGCCCTTCGGGCACCTTCCCCCTCCGGGGGAAGGGTTGTCGCCCGCCGCATGCTTCCCTTCTCCCCGTCGTCGCGGGGCGAAGGAAAACCTTGCACGCCGACCCGGCCGGTTTGCTAACGTCGCGCCAAATCGAGGAGTTCACCATGGCCAAGTTCGGAATCGGTCAAGCTGTGCGTCGCGTCGAGGATCCCCGCCTGCTGACCGGCGGCGGGCGCTACACCGACGACACCAAGGCCGGAATCGGTGTGGCGCGCGGCTATGTGCTGCGCAGCCCGCACGCGCACGCCAGGATCCGCGGCATCGACATCGCGGCGGCGAAGAAGGCGCCGGGTGTGCTGAGCGTCTTCACCTATGCCGACGTCAAGGCGGCGGGCTACGGCGACCTGCCCTGCCTGGTGCCGATCACCAATCGCGACGGCACCGAACGCGCCGACACATCGCGGCCGATGCTGGCCAACGGCGTCGTACGCCATGTCGGCGATCCGGTGGCCTTCGTCGTCGCCGAGACGCTCGAGCAGGCCAAGGATGGCGCCGAGCTGATCGAGATCGACTACGAGCCGCTGCCGCATTCCGTCGACACCTATGGCGCGGCGCAGAAGGGCGCGCCGCTGGTCTGGCCACACATCAAGGACAATCTGATCTTCGACTGGGAGATGGGCGATCGCGCCGCCACCGACAAGGCCTTCGCCTCGGCCAAGCGCGTGGTGAAGCTGCAGCTCGTCAACCAGCGCCTGATCGTCAACTCGATGGAGCCGCGCGGCGCGATCTGCGAGCACGACGCGGCCCGGGACCACTCGACCCTGTGGGTGTCGTCACAGGGCGTCAGCGTCATCCGCCCGGTGCTGGCCGACATGGTGCTGAAGATTCCCCAGGACAAATTGCGGGTGCGCACCGGCGACGTCGGCGGCGGCTTTGGCATGAAAATCTTCATGCACCCCGAATATCCGCTGGTGGTCTGGGCCTCGCGTCTGCTGAAGCGCACGGTGAAGTGGATCCCGGATCGCCAGGAGGCCTTCCTGTCCGACGTGCAGGGCCGCGACCACGTCTCGTTCGCCGAGATGGCGCTCGACAGCGAGCACCGCTTCCTCGGCCTGCGTGTGACCACCTACGCCGCGCTGGGCGCCTATCTCTCACACTTCTCGGCCTTCATCCCGACCATGGCGGGATCGAGCATGCTGGCCGGCCTGTACCAGACGCCGGCGATCTACGTGAACGTCAAGGGCATGGCGACCAACACCGTGCCGACCGACGCGTATCGCGGCGCCGGCCGGCCCGAGGCTGCCTATCTGCTGGAGCGTTTCGTCGATCACATCGCGCGCGAGGTCGGCGTCTCGCCCGACGAGATCCGCGCGCGCAACCTGATCCGGCCCAACCAGATCCCGTTCAACACCGCGCTGGGCGACGTCTACGACTCCGGCGACTTCGAGACGGTGATGCGCAAGGCGATGCAGAAGGCGTCGTGGAGCAGCTTCGAGTCGCGCCGCGCCGAGGCGAAGAAGCGCGGCAAGCTGCGCGGCATCGGCATGGCGACCTATGTCGAGAAATGCAGCGCCGCACCGCAGGAAACGGCGATCGCCAAGTTCAACGCCGACGACACGATCACGCTCTATCTCGGCGTGCAGACCAACGGCCAGGGCCACGAGACGGCGTTCACGCAGATCATGTCGGACCGACTGGGCATCGACGCCGAGCGCATCCGCATCGTGCAGGGCGACAGCGACGTGACGCCCGAGGGCATGACCGGCGGCTCACGCTCGATCCCGGTCGCCGGCGCCGCGGTCTATGGCGTATCCGAATCGATCATCGCCAAGGGCAAGCCGGTGGCGGCCTCGATGCTCGAGGCGTCAGCCCAGGACGTCGAGTACAAAGACGGCGACTTCCGCATCGTCGGCACCGACCGCAGGGTCTCGCTATTCGACGTCGCGCGGGCCGCGAAGGATCCCAAGCACGGCGGCAAGCCGCTGGACGACGAGTTCACCCGCGTGCCCGACGCGGCGACCTTCCCCAATGGCTGCCATATCTGCGAGATCGAGATCGATCCCGACACCGGCACGCCCGCCATCGTCAACTACACCATCGTCGACGATTTCGGCGGGGTGATGAACCCGCTGCTGCTGCAGGGCCAAGTGCATGGCGGCGTCGGCCAGGGCGTCGGCCAGGCGCTGACCGAGCGCACGGTCTACGACAGCGAGAGCGGCCAGCTGCTGTCGGGCTCGTTCATGGACTATGCGCTGCCGCGCGCCGACATCGTGCCGCACGTGCATTTCGACACGCACCACTCGCGCTGCACGACCAACCCGCTGGGCCTGAAGGGCGCCGGCGAGGCGGGCGCCATCGGCTCGCCGCCGGCGGTGATCAACGCGATCGTCGACGCGCTCAAGCCAGCCACCGGCCTGAAGCACATCGACATGCCGGCGACGCCGCGCGCGATCTGGGAGGCGCTGCACGGCGGGGCGATGAAGGTCGCGGGGAGAAGGAAAACCTCTAGAGCCCCTGCAGTGCGCGGCCGTCCATGTCGTCGGTGGGCAGGCCGAGATGCGTCAGCACCGTGGGCGCGATGTCGACGATGCAGGTGGGGTCGTCACAGACGGTGCCCGGCGCGAAGCCGGCGCCTTCGACGGTCAGGAATGGCGCCTGCTCGAAGCGGCCGGTGCCGCCGTGCTGGCCCAGGCCGAGCTTCTCGGCGGCGCCCGCCTTGGCGACGATCAGGCTACCGCCAGGACAGCCATGTGCGTTCGGCGCCTCGGTCTTGGCCATGCTGAAGGCGAGGTGCAGGTGGCCCTCGGGCGCCATGCCGATCGCGGCCAGCCCCTCGCCCGCGAACACGCCATCGGCCCAATCCTGCGCGCGCACGAAGGCCTCGATGGCGGCGCGGCGTTGGGCGGCGCGCGGCGCGACATAGATCAGGCCGGAGGTGCCCTGTGAGGCCACCGCGACCTCGCGCGAGTCCAGCGAGTCCTTCAGGCCGGCCTCGACCAGCAGGCGATCGACCTCGATCGCGCCGGTGACGGTCTCCTGCCCGTGGTCGGAGCCGACGATCAGCAGGATGTCCTCGCCCGACGCACGCAACGCATCGACGGTGGCGCGGACTTGCGCCACACAGGCATCGGCTGACGCGATCGCTCGCAGATGTACAGGGCCGCCGAGTTCGCTGGCGTGCATGGTGGCGTCGGGGTCGCTCAGCCAGAGCACCGCGAGCGGCGGGCGGCGCTCGCGCAGCACCTCCTGGCAGAAACGCGCAGCCATGGCACGATCGCCCGAGGCGTCCTTGGCGATGTCGAGCCTTCCGGCGCCGCTGATCGGCACCAAGCCGGGCGCGAAGGAGCCGGCGCGGTGATAGACGTGGCCGTGCCCGTCGGGATCCTGGAAATAGGCGGCGCCGGGCGAGACATTGGAGAACACGATCGAACCGCCGGCGTCGCGCAAGCGTTCGGCCAACGTTGGAGCCTTCAAGGTGCGACCCAGCGCCTGGCGCATGGCGTCGCGGAACTGCGGCGGACCGACATCGTGCACGACCACACCGTCACCGTCGGGCAGGCCCATGGTGTTGCCGTGCAGGCCGTGCCGTGCCGGATGGCAGCCGGTGGCGATCGACGCCGAGGAGGCGCGCGTCACCGATGGGAAGACGCCGCGATGATTCCCGAAGCGCCGGCCGAAGCGGCCGAGATCGACGATCGCCGGGCACAGCTCGGGCCGCACGAAGTCGCGACGATGCCCGTCGCAGATCACCAGCACCACGCGTCGATCGGCCATGTGTCACCTGCTCCCGCGAACCAGCGATACCATAGACCAATCCGTCTCTGTCATCCCGAGCGGAGCGAGGGATCTAGTGTCGGCCGAGATCCCTCGCTCAGCTCGGGATGACAGATTTGCTTCAGTGGTGGTTCTGCTACCCTGCGCAGCCATGCCCCACACCACCCTGCGCGACGGCGCCTCGCTGTACTTCGAAACCCACGGCTCCGGCCCGCCCTTGATGCTGGTCACCGGCCTGGGCGGCGTCGCCACCTTCTGGGAGCCGCATGTCCAGGCTTTCGAGCGGCACTTCACGGTGATCCTGCACGACCATCGCGGCTGCGGCCGCTCGGCGCTGTCGCGCATCGACTACTCGGTCGAGCAGATGGCCGACGACGCGCTGCAGCTGATGGACGCGCTGGGCGTCGGGCGCGCGCATTGGGTCGGGCATTCGACCGGTGGCGCGATGGGTCAGGCGATCGCCATCGATCATCCTGAACGTATCGATCGGCTGGTGCTGTGCGGCACCTGGGCCAAGACCGACGCCTTCTTTCGCCGCGGCTTCGAGCTGCGCGCCACGGTGCTGCGCGAACTCGGACCGGAGGCGTATCTGAAGACCAGCGGCCTGGCGCTGCACGCGCCGGCCTGGATCCGCGACCACGACGACGTGCTGGCGGCCAACGAGGCGCGCGCGCAGGAGACCATCCCGGTGCCCGAGATCCTGCTGTCACGCATCGCCGCCATCGTCGCGCACGACCGGCGCGATCAGATGCATCGCATCGGCGCGCCGACCCTGGCGATCGGCGCGCGCGACGACCAGGTGACACCGTCCTATTTCACCGAGGAGATCGGCAGGTTGGTGCCGGACTGCCGTACGGTGGTCCTGCCCTATGGCGGGCATTTCTTTCCCAACGTCGTGCCCGACGCCTATCAGCGGATCCTGCTGGATTTCCTTTTCGGCAAGGCAGCTTCCGCGACATGAGGGATGCGGCGCGCCCACGGGCGTGACAGGGTGCCGCGCAAATCCAGGGAGAGGATCGATATGGCCACCAATATGAAGCGCATCCTGATGCCCATGGGGATGCATCCCGCCGGCATGGCGCTCGTCGACGCGCGTGACGATGTCGAGGCGGTGGTCCTCAACAACTTCACCACGGCGCAGTTCCACGAGGCGCTGAAAGAGGCGCACGGCGTGACCTTGGGTCTCACACCGCTGGGCGAGCCCGAGCTGCAGGTCGCGAGCAAGCTGATGTGCGCGGCGCGCATCGGCGTCGGCTACGACACCGTCGACGTGCCGGCGTTGACCAAGCGCGGCCTGCCGCTGATGATCGCCGGCGTCGCCAACTCGGTGACGGTCGCCGAGCACGCGATGTTCCTGATGATGGCGGTGGCCAAGCGCGCGCTCGACTACGACCGCATGGTCAAGGAGAACCGCTGGCAGGACCGCCGCCACGACATGCCCGTCGATCTCTGGCAGAAGACCCTGCTGATCATCGGCTTTGGCCGCATCGGCACGCGCACCGCCAAGCGCGCGCTGGGCATGGAGATGTCCGTGCTGGTCTACGATCCCTACGTGAAGGCCGAGACCATCCGCGCCGCCGGCTGCGAGCCGGTCAGCGATTTGAAGGCCGGGCTGGCGCGCGCCGATTTCGTCACCGTGCACTGCCCGAAGAACACGGAGACGATCAACCTGATCGGCGCCAACGAGCTCGCGGCGATGAAGAAGACGGCCTACATCGTCAACACCGCGCGCGGCGGCATCATCAACGAGGACGCGCTCTACGACGCGCTCAAGGGCGGCGTGATCAAGGCCGCCGGTCTCGACGTGCTCGACAAGGAGCCGCCGACCGAGATCCACAAGCTCTGCTCGCTGCCCAACATCATCATGGCGCCGCACATGGCCGGCGTGACGGTCGAGTCCTCGGCCCGCATGGCCCAGGCCACGGTGCAGAACGTGCTCGACGTGTTCGACGGCAAGCCCGACCCGAACAACGTGGTGAACAAGGAAGTGCTGAAGCGGTAGGTTTTCCTTCTCCCCGCGAAGGCGGGGAGAAGGTGCCCGAAGGGCGGATGAGGGGCTTCGCGGTGCCGCTACCAACAACGTCGGCGATGTTGAGACAGAAGCCCCTCATCCGCCTCGCTAACGCTCGGCACCTTCTCCCCGCCTTCGCGGGGAGAAGGTATTCAGTCGAACGCGCTCTTCACGTAGTTCGTTACGCTCCATCCGCCATCGACGGCCAGCACATGGCCGTTGATGAACGAGGCCTCGTCCGACAGCAGGAAGGCGATGGCGTTGGCGATGTCCTCGGGCTGGCCCCAGCGCGGGAATGGCGTGGTGTCGAGCATCAGCTTGCGATAGCGCGCATCGCCGTGCAGGCGTTCGCGCGTCATGCCGGTCTCGATCAGGCCCGGCGCCACGGCGTTAACGCGGATGCCCTTGGGGCCGTAGTCGGCGGCCATCTGGTGCGTCAGCCCCACCACCGCCGCCTTGGCCGTCGAGTAGGCGGCCGAGCCAGGGTAGCCGATCAGGCCGAAGACCGAGGCCAGGTGCACGATGGCGCCGCGGCCGGGCCGCATCACGCCCAGCGCCTGGCGCGAGAAGCGGAACACGCTGCGCAGGTTGGTCTGCATGAAGCGGTCCCAGTCGGCGTCCTCGGTGTCGGCGACATTGGTCGACCGGCCGATGCCGGCGTTGTTCACCAGCCAGTCGAGCCCGCCAAAGCCATCGACCGCAACGCGCACGGCGTCGGCCGGCGCGGTGTCGTGCGTCACGTCCTGCACCAGGGTGCGCAGACGGTCGCCGGCGGCTGCCAAGGTCGCCGTCTCCGCCAGGCCCTTGGCGTCGCGATCGGTGGCGACGACGCGCGCGCCGGCGGCCAGCAGCTTGCGCACCGTGGCGCGGCCGATGCCCGAGCCGGCACCGGTGACCAGTGCCACGCGATCCTGTGCCATGCGTTCCTCCCCGCTGCTGACGCGTGACCCTGCCATGCGGCGTGGCCGATGGCGATGAATTGAAGGTAGCCGGGCAGGCCTCTACGATCCCCCGTGAAACATCGACAGGGAAGGAACGACCATGGCCGAGCTGCGCAATTCCGCGCGCGAGCGCATGAACAAGGGCGAGCCGGCATTGGGCTGCGGGCTGCGCCAGGCGCGCACCGTCGACATCGCGCCGGCGATGAAGACCGCCGGTTTCGACTGGCTGTTCATCGACTGCGAGCACAACTCGATGAGCCTCGACATGGCGGTGCAGATCTCGGTCGCCGCCAACGGCTACGGCATCGCGCCGATCGTGCGCGTGCCGGAGTTCCAGCTCGACATGGCCACCCGCGTGCTCGACGGCGGCGCCATGGGCATCGTCATGCCGCATGTCGACACGCCGGAGCAGGCCAAGGCGATCGCCGACCGCCTGCGGTATCCGCCTGTGGGACACCGCTCGGTCGCCGGCGCCGCACCGCAGATGGCCTTCGAGGCCCTGTCGCAGGCGCAGAGCACCAAGATGGTCAACGAGGCGATCCTGGTCACGGTCATGCTCGAGACGCCGCTGGCGATCGCCAACGCCGAGGCCATCGCCGCCGTGCCGGGCATCGACGTGCTGATGATCGGCACCAGCGACCTGACTATGGAGATGGGCGTGCCCGGCCAGATCGACCATGCCGATGTCGTGAAGGCCTACGAGACGGTGATCGCCGCCTGCAAGAAGCACGGCAAGCAGCCCGGCATGGGCGGCGTCTACAACCCGCCGATCATGGAGCGCTACATCAAGATGGGCGTGCGCATGCTGCTGGCCGGCAACGACTTCGCCTTCCTGATGGAAGCCGCCCGCGCCCGCACCAGCTTCCTGCGCGGCATCAAGCTGTAGCCATTCCGCGCTCTGCGCGGGATGACAGCAACCACTGCACCAAATCCGCACGACCGCCCCGGAACATGGCGGTTTTCCGGCCGCGCTCGCCCACGCGCGCGCATGACGCGTGCGACGCTTCGGCCGTTGTCCGACTCATGCCCCGCGCTTACAAAGACTCACCCTCTTCGTACCGGTGTGCCAACGTGCGTACCCTGATCTTCGTGTTGTCGCTTCTCCTGTTCACCATGCCCGCTCAGGCGCAGCAGGGGATGCCATCCATCCCGTTCGTCGAGCCGCCGCCGCCGCCGACCTCGGCCGATTTCGCGGCCCCGCCCAAGGGCGGCGCCTGGCCGCCCAACGCAAACGTCGCCCCCGCCGGCCCGCCACCGGCCAAGGTCACCGTCGCCGTGATGGGCGATTCGCTGGGCGACGGCATGTGGGGCGGCCTCTACCGCCTGATGGTGCGCGACAAGCGCTACAGCTTCCACAGGGGCGCCAAGAACTCGGTCGGCTTCACCGGCAGCGACCTCACCGACATGATCGACGCGGCGCTGGCCGCCGGCCCGGTCGACGCCGTGGTGATGATGATCGGCGCCAACGACCGACGCTCGTTCTTCGTCGGCAACCAGTCCAAGGCGCTGTTCCGCAGCAAGGCCTGGCAGGAACTCTACGCCGGCCGAGTCGGCGCCTTCATGGACAAGCTGCAGCAGCACAAGCTGCCGACGATCTGGATCCTGCTACCGGTCATGCGCGCCGACGACGCCAGCGCCGACGCGCGGCTGATCAACGAGATCGTCACCAACGCCGCCCGGACCCGTCCTTACGTGAAGCTGTTGCCGACCTGGCAGATGACCGCCGACGAGAACGGCGCCTATCAGGCCCATTTCAAGGACCTCAAGGGCGTCACCCGGCTGATGCGCGCCAATGACGGCGTGCATTTCGCCGACCCTGCCTACGAGTTGATCGGCGATTCGGTGCTCAAGCTCTTGCGCGAGAACGTGCCGCCGTTCAAGATTCTGGCGGCCAAAGGCTAGCGTCGCCCGTTCCGCAGAAGGACGGCGGCGGTTTCCCCCTCACCCGGACGGACCACGCCGCCCATGATGCCGCGCTTGACCTCCGCGACCGCCCTCGCGCCGCGCCGCCTGCCGCTGTTCGCCGGCATCTTCGCGCTCGGACTGATGCTCGCGTGCTCGCCCGACAGCGGCGAGAGCAGCACCGCCGGCGGTGCCGCGGCGGCGGCGCCCGCGACCCAGCTCACCGGCCTGCACCGCCAGCTCAACGAGCTGCAGAGCGGCCGGCGCGGCCGGGTCAACATCGTGCAGATCGGCGACAGCCACACCTCCAACGATCATTTCAGCGGCCGCCTGCGCGAGCTTTTCCAGCGCCAGTTCGGCGACGCCGGCCGCGGGCTGATGCCGCCGGGCTATCCCTTCCCCTACTGGCGGCCCTACCAGGTCAAGGTGCAGCAGACCGGCGCGTGGCAGGTGCTCAGCAGCAACCGGGTCGGCGCCGAGGGCACCTTCGGCCTGTCGGGCTTCGTCACCCGTGGCAGCAAGTCGACCGATTCGATGTCGCTGGTCGCTGACAACGCCAACGCCCGGGATGGCGGCTCTTTCGACAGCGCCGAGATCCACTATTTCAAGCGGCCCGGCGGCGGCGCCATCCAGGTCTATATCGACGGCCGCTTCCATTCCGAGATCAACACCTCTGGCGGCGCCTATCTGCTCGATCGCGCCACCATCAACGCGCCCAACGCGCGCTCGCTGGAGCTGCGGCCGCGCGGCAACGGGCCGGTCGATATCGCCGACTGGGGAGTCTACCGCCGCCAGCGTGGCGTGACGCTCGCGGCGCTGGGCTTCGGCGGCGCGCAGATCAATATCCTCGGCCGCTGGGACTGGAAGATCACCGCCTACGAGCTCAAGCATCTCGATCCCGGCCTGGTGGTGCTGGCCTTCGGCACCAACGAAGGCTTCGCCGCCAAGGAGCGACTGGGCGACTACGGCCGCGAGTTCGGCTCCTATGTCGATATGATCCGCCAGGCCGTGCCCAACGCCTCGGTCGTGATCGTGGGCCCACCCGACGCCAACCGCTTCCCGTCCTTTTGCGGCGGTGGCGGCGCCGGCGCCAGTTGCGCGCCGTTGCGCGGGGCGGAGATCGAGAACTACACCGCCATGCTCAACGGACGCGACCGCAAGCTCTGCCGCTGGCACGCGCCGGCGGGCATCGCCCATGTGCGCGAAGCGCAGCGCCTGGCGGCGCGCCAGCGCAACCTCTACTTCTTCGACTGGTCGCGCGTGCAGGGCGGCGACTGCGGCGCCGACCGCTTCGCGCGCGACGGGCTGGGCCATGGCGACCGTGTCCACATGCGCGAAGCCGGCTACCACCTCACCGCCGACCGGCTGTTCACCGAGCTGATGGCCGGCTACCGCCGGCGCTGAGATGAGCTCGCGCCGGGTCCTTCGCTGCGCTCAGGACGACAGCACCTCGCGATGATCTTCCCGACGCTCAACTTTCTGCTGTTCTTCCTGGTGGTCTGCCCGATCGCCTGGGCGTTGGCGATCACGCGCGCGCACACTCTGCACAAGCTGGCGATCATCGGCGCGAGCTATTTCTTCTACGCCTTCTGGAACTGGAAGCTGGCCTTCCTGCTGTTCGGCAGCGTGGCGCTGAACTTCATCGCCGGCAGGCTGATCGACCGCACGCGCGGCACCGTCTGGTGCAAACGCGTCGTCATCCTCGCTGTGATCCTCAACCTCTCGCTGCTGGGCTTCTTCAAGTACTACGGCTGGTTCATCGAATCGCTCGGCGAGCTGCTGCGCTCGCTCGGCATGGAGCGCGAGCTGCCCTTCCTCGAGATCATCCTGCCGGTGGGCATCTCGTTCTTCACCTTCCAGGGCATCTCCTACATCGTCGACCTCTATCGCGGCGATCTCGACCGCTCGCGGCCGCTGATCGACGTGATGTTCTTCATCTCGTTCTTCCCGCATCTGGTGGCCGGCCCGATCGTGCGCGCCGCCGCTTTCCTGCCGCAGCTCGAGACGCCGCCCAGCCCCAACCGCGTCTTCGTCGGGCTGGGGCTGATCCTGATCATGTGGGGCGTATTCAAGAAGGCGATCGTCGCCAATTATCTGGCGGTCAGCCTGGTCGACAAGGCGTTCTTCGATCCCACAGCCTACGGCGCCGTCGACCTGCTGTTCGCGGTCTACGCCTACGCGGTGCAGATCTACTGCGACTTCAGCGCTTACAGCGACATCGCCATCGGCGTCGCCGCCCTGCTCGGCTATCGCTTCCAGCGCAACTTCAACCAGCCCTACCGCGCCGAGACCCTGGCCGATTTCTGGCGCCGCTGGCACATGTCGCTGTCGAGCTGGCTGCGCGACTACCTCTACATCCCGCTCGGCGGCAATCGCGGCAGCGAGCTCAAGACCTATCGCAATCTGCTGCTGACCATGGTGCTGGGCGGCATCTGGCATGGTGCTGCGTGGAAGTTCCTGATCTGGGGCGCGCTGCATGGCGGCTTCCTCGCGCTGGAGCGCGCCACCGGTTTCGGCCGCGACGCCGAAAACAAGCCGCTGTGGCGCCGCGCGCTGGGCGTGCTGCTGATCTTCCACTTCGTCTGCTTCTGCTGGATCTTCTTCCGCGCCGAGAACCTGGCGCGGGTCTGGGAGATGCTGGCCGGCTTCGGCGACTGGTCGCGGCCATCGGAGCTGCTGACGCCCTTCCTGTTGGTGTTGATCGCCTTCGGCATGGCCATCCAGTTCACGCCGGCCGACACGTTGCAGCGCACCGATCGCCTCTACCACCGCCTGCCCACCTGGGCGGTGGGCGCGCTGATCGGCGTCTCGCTGCTGGTGATCGAGGCGATCGGCGGCGATGGTGCCGCCCCCTTCATCTACTTCCAGTTCTGAGGGAGCACGGCGATGAGCGCGAGCGACGACCTCGCCCCGGGCACGATCGAGCTCGAGACCGACATGCGGCCACAGCGCCTGTGGGTGCTGCCGCCGATCATGGCCATCGCGCTCGCCATCCTGCTGGTGTTCAACAGCCAGGGCCTGGCGAAATGGTCGCGCGACCTGCCGCCCTCGACCTTCAACCTGCATGTCGCCGACACCGCCGCCTGGTGGCACGAACTGATGCTGAAGCTCGGGCCGGCGAAGGCCTTCGAGGCGCTGCGCGACGCTATCGGCGTGGAACTGAAGTAGCCCACGCATAATTCATTCATCCCGGTCCGGGGCGCCCGGGCGTATTCTGCGGCCATGGACTTCGCGAAATTCGACCAGCGTCACTACCCGACCGTGCCCGTGCGCGAGGGCTACGGCGAATGGGCTCGCACGTACGAGGACACAGTCCTCGACCTGATGGACCTGCGGCTGCTGGGCCGTTTACGAAGCGTCGAGTGGCCGCGCGCCGCCAACGCCATCGACCTTGCCTGCGGCACTGGCCGCATCGGGGTGTGGCTGCGCAAGTCAGGCGTCACGAATCTGCACGGTGTGGACTTCACCCAGGCGATGCTCGAGGGCGCGCGCGGCAAGGGCGTCTATCAGCGCCTGACACTCGCTGATATCACCGCCACGGGACTCGGCGGCGGTTCATGCGATCTCGCGACCATGGTGCTGGCCGACGAGCATCTTGCCGATCTGCGGCCGGTATATCGCGAGGCCGCGCGCCTGCTCGCGCCCGGCCGCCGTTTCGTGCTGGTGGGCTACCACCCGTTCTTCCTGATGATGGTCGGCATGCCGACGCATTTCGATCGCGCGCCGGGCGAGCCGGTTGCGATCGAAAGCCACGTGCATCTCACCAGCGATCATGTCGCGGCCGGCCTCGGTGCCGGGCTGCGCCTGGCGGAGATGGTCGAGGGCCTGGTCGACGACGACTGGATCGCGGCCAAACCCAAATGGGCGGCGCAGCGCGACCGACCGGTGAGCTTCGCCATGGTCTGGGCGAAGGATCAGGCGGCGGCCTCGGTCTCGACCAGCCGCGCGTAGCTGCCGTCGGACAGGCGCAGTCGCGTCCAGCGGCAGCGGCCGCGACGGATCGGTACCTCGCGCGATTCGTTGGCGCCGGTCAGCACCTCGACTTCTGGTGGGGCCTCGCCGTACCAGCCCAGCGCCGGCAGCGCCGCCTCGGCGCGGGCGATCGCTTCGGTGTGGAAGCGCCACATCGACGTGCCCAGCAGCTCGCGGGCGGACAGCCTCCAGCGCCGCTCGCGCGCGGGCGAGGCGGCCAGCAGACGATGCGTCAGGTCGCAAATCAGGTGCGCCTCGCGCGACGATCCGCGCACCAGCCGCGCCAGCGCATGATCGGCCGCGCCATCGAGCCGTGCCGCCATCAACGCGCGCAACGCCTGGCGTTCGGGCGACGTTGGTGCTTGGTGGCCGGACTCCCAGCGCGACACCGTGGCCTGCGATACGCCGAGCAACTCGGCGGCGTGGCCCTGTTTCATGCGGCGCAGCGCGCGCCAGACGCGCAGCGAGCGTCCCAGATCGCCGGCCTCAAGGGCGGCGCCGTCGGTTCCGTTCATGGCGATGTCCCTTTCGCCGGCACCATAGCCATGGCACGACGCCTTGCAACCCGCTCCGCGCCTCTCGAAGATGGGGCGAGGGCGCAGAAGCCTTCCGGAGGATCCATGCCACCGGCCGACACGCCAGCGTTCGGGTCGCACGAGATGGCCGCCCTGTTCGGCCTCGACCCGGACATCGCCTATCTCAACCACGGCGGCTATGGCGTCACGCCGGTGCCGGTGCGCGTCACCCAGGACGTCTGGCGCCGCCAGATCGAGGCCAACCCCACGGCGTTCTTCGACCGCGAGCACTTCGCGGCGCTGGCGCGCGCCGCGGCCCATCGCGTCGCGGCGTGGCTCGGCGGCAGCGGCGAGAGCTGGGTGTTCGTTGCCAACGCCACGGCCGGGCTGAACAGCGTGTTGCGCTCGCTCGGCCTGAAGGCGGGCGACGAGATCGTGCTGACCGATCACGGCTACAACGCCGTGCTGCAGGCGGCGCTGTACGAATCATCGGCGCCCGGCGCGAAGGTGGTGATCGCGCGCCTGCCCTGGCCCGATTACAGCCACGACGGCGCTGTCGAGGCGGTCGAGCGCGCGATCACGCCGCGCACGAAGCTGGTGATCGTCGACCACATCACCTCGCCCACGGCGCTGATCCTGCCGGTGGCGCGCATCGCCGCGCTGTGTCGGGTGAAGGGCGTGGCCCTGGCGATCGACGGCGCGCACGCGCCCGGCCATCTGCGCGACGTCGACGTGCCGGCGCTGGGCGCCGACCTCTATGTCGGCAACCTGCACAAATGGGCCTTCGTGCCGCGTGGCTGCGGCGTGCTGTGGGCCTCGCCGGCGTGGCGCGAGCGGCTGCATCCCACGGTGATCAGCCATGGCTACGGCCAGGGCTACAACGCCGAGTTCGACTGGCAGGGTACGCACGATCCGACGCCGATGCTGTGCGTCGACGCCGCCTTCGACTTCGCCGAGCGGATCGGCCGTGCGCGGCTGGTGGCGTGGAACTATGGCTTGATCGAACACGCCGTGCCGTCGCTCTGCGCCGCGCTCGAGGTCAACGAGGCGACGCCGCCGGACGCGCGCGCGATGATGGCGACTGTCGCGCTGCCCTCGCGCGTATCCGGGACGCGCGATAACACGCTCGCACTGAAGAGACGGTTGCGCGAGGAGCATGCGCTGGAAGCGCAGATCGTGCCGTTCCAGGACCGCGCCTGGGTGCGAATCGCCGCGGCGCCCTATCTCTCGGCCGATGACTTCGGGCGGCTCGGCGTGGCGCTACGCGCGGTACTGGCCTGAGACCTGCGCCTCAGGACATCTTCGAGAGGTTCATGAAGGCGACAACGACGACGATCAGCGGCACCACGAGGGCGAGAGGATTCCACACGCCCATCGCCAGCAGGACAACTTGATTGATCACCAGCAGGCCGGTGTACAGGAACACCGCCCACTTCTTCATCATCCACAGGCCGACCATGCAGGCCAGGCCGATGACGCTGCAGAGCGCCAGGTAGGGCGGGTACCAGGCACCGATACTCCGCGCGACCGAGGAGAAGATGAGGGGGACGGAGACCACCGCGCCGATGAGACCCAGCACGCAGATGATGGTGATGGCGATCGGACGCTTGGCCTTCTCGGCGGCGGGCATGGACATGTGTGGAGTCTTCCCTGGTCCGATCTAGCGCTGCGCGATCTCGAACAGCGCGTTCCGCAAGAGTTCCTCGGCTCGGACGACGGCCGCGTTGTTTTCAGTCGTCCCCTCGGTAGTGAACAAATATACACCCTCCTTGGCCCACGGCATGAGGATGATTCTCGACACCCTTTGGGGTGTCTCATCCGAGCATGAGACGTGAATTCGTCGCACCGCGGCGGACCTCACGTCGGGTGCCATTGTGAGTGTGAACTCTCCCTTGCATTGCTCGCCCATCGCACCGGTGATGGCCGACGCAAGCTTCGGGATGGTCGCTTCCGTCTGATTGGCAAACAAATGGATCGCCCCGTAAGCGCCACCTTCGGAGCGCCAGACAACCGCCGCTTCCAGCTTGGCCAGCGTCGGATTCAACGCCCTCTGTTCCTCCTCGTTCAAGATTCGGAACCCGGGCATTTTCGTCAGCAGGTTCGCCGCGAGACGCACCGCGTTGACGCGCTGGTCGGCGGTGAGCAAAGGCAGAGCGCGCGCCGTCTGACCGTCGCGCGGGGCGCCCGACGCCGGGGGTGGCGGCTCGGTACCCCTATGTCGTGCAGCGCAGCCGCGGAGGGCGGTCAAAGCGGCGTTGGTTGCCGTGAGAACGAACGCGTAGCTGGCGCCTCCCTGCGCGCGAACGTACAATTGGCCACCGGTACGGAGTTGATCGAACAGGTCGGGCGAATCGTGGAGGACCGCGAGCAGCCAAGGCTCCTTGGCACTGCCAACACGCTTGGCATCGACGGTATGCGGCGACGATCCGTCGACCCAGAATGTAACGGAGATCGTCTGGCCAACGACGTAGCGCCAGTCCGGGTGCCACCAGCGAATCCGCAACTGATCGCCTTCCAGCACGAAGTTCATGTGGGCGCCGTTGGAATAGCCGACAATCATCGAGCAACCGGAACGGCCGCCTTCTCTCCATGCGACAAGATCCCAGTTACCAAGTTTTTGTCGAGTGCCGGGAATCTCCTCCCACGCCTGGCCTAGAGCGGACATCGGCATCAACGCCGCGAGAAAAGCTAGTGATGCCGGAATCGATCTCATGGTGCGCCCTCCGCTCCATATCCAACCCGATCGGCGCCTCAACCATATCGCGCGACCATCCAACCGACAATGGCGTGAGCCAGCCGCATCTTCAGCACATGCTTGGTATCGGGCAGGGTTGGTGAGCGCGGCGGGGATCGAACCCGCGACCCTCTGATTAAAAGTCAGATGCTCTGCCGCTGAGCTACGCGCCCGCCCTCGGCGGCGCCGGTATAGGCGGCGGGCTCGACGCGGTCAACGCGTGTGGACAGAAGACAGAACCGGGCGGAGGTGACTCCGCCTGGTTCGGTGCTGTTGCCGAGGTTACTGCCAGCTGCCCTCGACATAGATCCAGCCTGACCCGCTGCGCTCCCAGCGACCAGGCACCCAGGTCGCGCCGGTGCGTGGACGCACGACGTAACGACCCTCGACCCAGTCGTGGCTACGGCCGTTCCAGCGCCAGTAGCCGGGCTGCCAGAACTCGACCTCGCGGCGCTCCATCGGAATCACCGGCACCATCTCGACACGCGGCGGAGGCGGCTCCATCGGCACGATCTGGATCTGTGGTTGCGCCAGCGCAGACGACAGGACCAACGCACAACCGCTGGCCAGCGCCAGGCTGGCGAACATACCTCGGCGGGACAGGACGCTCATGGGAAGGCTCCTTCACATCCGATGCCGGGGATCGGCGTCGGGCTGAAGGCCTAAACGGCGAGGGAGGCGAGCGCGTTCCCTGTGACCGCCCTGTGACCGGGACTTCGCGGCACCTCAGTTCACGCCGCGCTCACCGGCGAATTTCGCCTTCAGCCGCTCGAAGACCTTGGGCGAGACGAACGACGAGGTGTTGCCGCCCAGCCGCGCGATGTCCTTGACCAGGCTCGAGGCGATGAACTGGTGCCGGTCGGAGGCCATCAGGAAGATGGTCTCGATCGCCGGCTCCATGCGCGCGTTCATGTTGGCCATCTGGATCTCGTACTCGAAATCCGACACCGCGCGCAGGCCGCGGATGATGCAGGTGGCGCTCTGCGACTTGGCGAAATGCACCAGCAGGCCGGTGAAGGGCACGATACTGATGCGCGAGCGGATCTCCTCGGGCTGCTCGGCGATCACCTCGCCGAGCATCTCGATGCGCTCCTCGAGCGAGAACAGCGGGCCCTTGCCGACATTCATCGCCGGCGCGAGCACGAGGTTGTCGACCAGGCGCATCGAGCGCCGCACGATCTCGGAATGGCCGCTGGTGATCGGGTCGAAGGTGCCCGGATAGACACCGATCCGCTCGTTCGCCATGTTCCCCCCGCCGTCTGAACCGACGTTTATGGTGCGTTGCGGGACGACCTATTAGCCGGATTACAGGCGGGTTGCCACCATGTTGCGGCACCGCAACACAGCAGAGCGGAATTAGCCGGGCTCGCCCTCGCTCCCGTTTGCGCCCTCGCCTCCGCTCGCATCCGCGCCTTCGCCCTCGCCCGCGGCGGCCGAGTCGTCGGCGCTGTCGTCGACGATGCGCGTCACCGAGGCCACCCGCTCGCCCTCGCGGACATCCGCCAGCCGAACGCCGCGGCCTGTGCGGCCCATGATGCGAATGCCGTCGACCGGAATGCGCACCACCATGCCGCCGTCGCTGGCCAGCATGATCTGGTCGCGCGGCTTGACCGGGAACATCGCCACCACCTGCGCGCCCTCGGCCAGCGCGATCAGCGCCACGCCCTGGCCGCCGCGGCCGGTGACGCGGAAGCTATAGGCCGATGTCCGCTTGCCGAAACCGTCGGAGGTCGCGGTCAGGATAAACTCCTCACGGCCTTCCAGCTCGCGCAGGCGCTCGTCGGACAGCACCACCAGCTGGGGTGTTGCCTCTGCCGGCTCGGCGCCGTTCTCGCCCTCGGCGTGCGGCTCGGGGCCGTTGCTCTCCGGACCGTTGCTGTCCTCGTCCTCGACGCCGGTCTCGGCGGCGCGCAGCGCGCGCATCTGGCGCACATATGCGTCGCGCTCGGCCGAGGTCACGTCCTTGCCCGAATCGATCAGGGTCATCGAGATGACCTCGTCGTCGCCGAGCAGACGCACGCCGCGCACGCCGACCGAGGAGCGGCCGGCGAAGACGCGCACCTTGTCGACCGGGAAGCGGATGGCGCGGCCGTTGCGGGTGGCCAGCAGAACGTCCTGGTCGTCGCGGCAGATCTGCACGGCGATCAGGCGATCGCCCTCGTCCTCGCCCTCGAACTTCATCGCGGTCTTGCCGCCGCGCTGGATCGATTCGAAATCCGAGAGCTGGTTACGGCGGAGATAGCCGCGCGCCGTGCCGAACATGACCTGCAAGCCGCCCCAGGTCGTCTCGTCCTCGGGCAGCGGCATGACCGTCGAGATGGTCTCGCCTTCCTGCAGCGGCAGCAGGTTGACGAAGGCCTTGCCGCGCGCCTGCGGTGCGCCCAACGGCAGGCGCCAGACCTTCAGGCGATGCACCTGGCCGCGGCTGGTGAAGAACAGTACCGGCACGTGGGTGTTGGCGACGAACACGGTGGAGACGACGTCGTCGTCCTTGGTCGCCATGCCGGCGCGGCCGCGTCCGCCGCGGCGCTGCGCGCGATAGGCCGCCACCGGCACGCGCTTGACGTAGCCGCCCTGCGTCACGGTGACGACCATGTCCTCGCGCTCGATCAGGTCCTCGATGTCGGTCTCGTCCTCGATCTCGACGATCTCGCTGCGGCGCGGCGTGGCGTAGGCGTCGCGCACGGCGACCAGCTCCTCGCGCATCAGCGCGTAGAGCTTGGGCCGCGAGGCCAGCAGCTCGAGGAAGCCGGCGATCTGCGTCGCGACCTCACCCAGTTCCTCGGCGATCTTGTCGCGCTCCAGCCCGGTCAGGCGCTGCAGGCGCAACTCGAGGATGGCGCGGGCTTGAACCTCGGATAGCCTATAGGTGCCGTCCTCGGCGACCGCGCGGCCGGGCTCGTCGATCAGCTCGATCAGCGGCTTCACATCATGCGCCGGCCAGGCCCGCTCCATCAGGCGCTCACGCGCCGTCGGCGGATCGGGCGCCCGGCGGATCAGCTCGATCACCTCGTCGATATTGGCGACGGCGATGGCCAAGCCGACCAGGACATGGGCGCGGTCGCGCGCGGCGTTGAGCTCGAAGCGCGTGCGCCGCGTGATGACGTCTTCGCGGAAGCGGATGAAGGCCTGCAGCAGGTCCTTCAGGCCCATCAGCCGGGGGCGGCCGCCGTCGAGCGCCAGCATGTTGGCCGGGAAGGTCGTGCGCAGCGACGTGAACTTGTAGAGCTGGGCCAGCACCACCTCGGGTGTGGCGTCGCGCTTGAGCTCGATGACGACGCGCACGCCGTCGCGATCGCTCTCGTCGCGCAGGTCGGAGACGCCCTCGACCCGCTTCTCGCGCACCACCTCGGCGATGCGCTCGACCAGCTTGGCCTTGTTCTCCTGGAACGGCACCTCGGTGACGATGATCGCCAGGCGGCCGCCGCGCAGCTCCTCGACCGAGGTCTTCGCCTGCATGACGATCGAGCCGCGGCCGGTCTCGTAGGCCAACCGGATCTGGTTGCGGCCGACGATCAGCGCGCCGGTCGGAAAGTCCGGGCCGGGCACGATCTCGTTGAGCCGCGCGGCCGTCGTCGCCGGATCGTCGATCAGCGCGCAGCAGGCGTCTATCACCTCGCCGAGATTGTGCGGCGGGATGTTGGTCGCCATGCCGACGGCGATGCCGCCGGCGCCGTTGATCAGCAGATTGGGGAAGCGCGCCGGCAGCACGGTGGGCTCGCGCGCCGACTCATCGTAGTTGGCCTGGAAGTCGACCGTGTCCTTGTCGATGTCCTCAAGCAGCGTCTCCGCCGCCTTGGCCAACCGCGCCTCGGTGTAGCGCATGGCCGCCGGCGGATCGTCGTCCATCGAGCCGAAATTGCCCTGCCCGTCGATCAGCGGCAGGCGCATGGAGAAGTCCTGCGCCATGCGCACCATGGCGTCGTAGATCGCCTTGTCGCCGTGCGGGTGGTACTTGCCCATCACGTCGCCGACGATGCGCGCCGACTTGCGGTAGGGCTTCGACGAATCGTAGCCCAGCTCGCGCATCGAGAAGAAGATGCGCCGCTGCACCGGCTTCAGACCATCGCGCGCGTCGGGCAGCGCACGCGCCACGATCACGCTCATGGCGTAATCGAGATAGCTGCGCCGCATCTCCTCTTCGATGGTCACCGGGGCGACGTCGCCGCCGCCCATGGGCGGAATCGGAGGCGTCGGCGGAGGCGGTTCGTCGATGTCGCTCAAGGGTGGTGTCTAAGGCCGATCGGGGTGGGTTCCGGGCGCGATTCTGAGGCCCCTGAACACGATCGGCGCACACTATCAGACAGGCCTCTGGAGGCAATCGAAATCGATGCTATTTCAGGCACGATAACCAACTGATTTAATTAAAGAAAATGCCTCTCATTTTGCATCTGCGAAGGCTTGGCCGCGGCTTTGCCATCCTGACGAATCTGGTCGCCCCGAAAGCCGCCTCGGGCTAGGGTCCGCCGCCCCTGTTTGCGAGGTCCCGTGCGCTCCGTTTCAGCCGCTCCGCCGTCGGTCGTGGTGTTCGATCTGGGCGGCGTTATCGCCGACTGGAACCCGCGCTATCTGTTCAGCTCGATCATCGCCGAGACGCGCGAGCTCGACTGGTTCCTGGACAATGTCTGCAACCAGAAGTTCTTCCTCGCGCTCGACCTGGCCAAAGACTCGCACGAGGCGGCCAAGCCGCACATGGCGCTGTTCCCCGACCACGCGCATCACCTGAAGACTTACGTCGAGCGTTTCGCCGAGACGGTGCGCGGCGAGATCGCGCCGATGGGCGACCTGATGCGCCGACTGCACAGAGCGGGCGTGCCGATGCATGGGCTGACCAACTGGGCGGCCGACACCTTCGCCGCAACCCGCGCGCGCCTGCCGGTGCTCGACCTGATGGGCCACATCACCGTGTCGGGCGAGGAAGGCATCATCAAGCCCGACCCACGCATCTTTGCGCTGGTCTGCCGGCGCGGCGGCTTCACGCCCGAGCATGGCGTGTTCGTCGACGATTCGCTGAAGAACGTCGAAGGCGCGCGCGCCTTCGGCCTGCGCGCCATCCACCACCGCACGCCGGACGAGACCATCGCCCAGCTACGGGAGATGGGTCTGCCGGCCTAACTCCTACCTTCCCCCGCTGGCGGGGGAAGGTGGCGCGAAGCGCCGGATGGCCGGCGCCCGCATCTGACCGCGATGCCGGCACCCCCATCCGCCCTTCGGGCACCTTCCCTCGCGAAGCAGGGGGAAGGAATAAAACGATCAGAACGGAATATCGTCGTCGAGGTCGCTCTTGCCACCACGCGCGGCCGGGCGGGCCGAGGCCGCGCGTGCGCCGCCGCCACCACCACCACTGCCGCCAGCGCCACCGCCGTCATAGACGCCGCCATCGTCATCGGCGCCCTCGCCCATGCCGCCGCCGCCGCGGCTGTCGAGCAGGGTGAGCGTACCGCCGAAGCGCGGCACCACGACCTCGGTCGTGTAACGCTCCTGGTTGTCCTTGTCGGTCCATTTGCGGGTCGTGAGTTGGCCCTCGAGATAGACCTTGGAACCCTTGCGCAGGTACTTCTGCGCGATCTCGCCCAGCTTGTCGTTGAAGATCACGACGCGGTGCCACTCGGTGCGCTCCTTGCGCTCGCCCGAGGCCTTGTCGCGCCAGTTCTCCGACGTCGCGACCGACATCTGAACGATCATGCCGCCGCTGGGCATGTTGCGGACCTCGGGGTCGCGGCCGAGATTTCCGACGAGAATCACCTTGTTCACACTGCCGGCCATAGCGGCCTCCTTTCGGCTTTCCCGGAGCGGCGGGGACCGCTCCTACCTCACGCGCCAGAACATAGCGCGAACTCTTGTGGATAAACTACCGATTTCCTCACACGGCCTCTGACCGCGCGGGCGCACCCTCGCCGATCCTCAGGCGCGAGTCACGGTGCATAACCCAGCCTCGCCGTCGCATGATTTCCCGTCACCCCTAGGTGCGAATTCCGCGGTTGTACCGGCGTCCGCAAGCCGCCACAGACGCGGCCCATGACCAGTAGTACCGCTCCGCTTTCCCGCTCCCAGACCATCGCCGTGCTCGTCGGCGCCGCCACGATGCTGACGCTGAGCATGGGCATGCGCCAGAGCCTCGGCCTGTTCATGCCGCCGATGGTGCGCGACCTGCAGCTCTCGGCGGCCGACTTCACCTTGGCGCTGGCGGTGCAGAACGCGGTGTGGGGCATCACCCAGCCGATGATCGGACCGTGGGTCGATCGCTACGGCGTGCGCTGGATCGCGGTGATCGGCGGCGCGATCTATGTCGGCTCGATCGCGCTGATGATCTGGGGCGGCTCGCTGCTGACGTTGATCCTCGGCGCCGGTGTCGGCATCGGCATCGCACTGTCCTGCACCGCCTTCGCCACCGCGCTCAACGCCACCACACGCAGCGTCTCGCCGGCGCGGCGGGGGCTGGCGGTCGGCGTCGTTTCCGCCGCCGGGTCGTTCGGCACTTTGCTCTGCGCGCCCTTCGCGCAAGCGATGATGCAGTCCTTCGACTGGCGGATGGCGCTGCTGGGCTTCCTGGCGCTGGCGATCGCCATCCTGCCCGCCGCCTTCGCCACCGGCATCGCCGATCGCGTTCCGGTGGCCGCGTCGAGCGACCGCGCGCTCAGCCTGCGCGAGGCGCTGGTCGAGGCTGGCGGTCATCGCGGCTATGTGGTGATGACCATCGCCTTCTTCGTCTGCGGCCTGCAGCTGGTGTTCATCACCACGCATCTGCCGACCTATCTCGCCACGTGCGGCATCGACCCGATGGTGGGCGCGCAGGCGCTGGCGCTGATCGGCGCCTTCAACGTCGCCGGCTCGTTCCTGTTCGGCTGGCTGTCGGACCGCTACTCCAAGCGCCTGCTGTTGGCGATCATCTACCTCGTACGCACAGTGGTGTTCGGCCTGTACTTCGCGCTGCCGCCGACGCCGCTCTCGACCCTTCTGTTCGCCGCCGCGATGGGGCTGACATGGTTGGGCGTGGTGCCGCTGGTCAACGGGCTGATCGCGCAGATCTTCGGCCTGCGCTTCATGGCGACGCTCTACGGCATCACCTTCTTCAGCCACCAGCTCGGCTCGTTCCTCGGCGCCTGGGGCGGCGGCCTGCTCTTCGATTGGGGCGGCAACTACGACCTCGCCTGGAGGATCGGCGTCGTCATCGGCCTGGTCGCCGGCACGATGCAGCTGCTGATGGATGAGAAGCCGACGGCTAGAATGGCGGCCCAGCCGGCCTGACGGACTGTACACATTTTCAGAATTATGCCTTTAACTTAGGCAGTTTTTTCTCCTGGAACCCCTGAAGCGCCCATTTCCCGGCGCTTCTGCGTTGGCCCGACGCTTGCTCTCCCATCGTTCGCGATCGGGGCCGCGAGAGGCCTCCGCCTTCGATGGGGACCTCCAATGAACGACTTCACCGCAATCGGCCGCCGCCGCCTGCTCGGCACGACCGCCGCCGGCCTTGCCGCCGCCGCCCTGCCGCTGGGCGGCGCGCTGGCGCAGGCCAAGCCGCTGGTCGTGGGCTTCATCTATGTCGGGCCGCGCGACGACTATGGCTACAACCAAGCCCATGCCGAGGGCGCCGCGGCGCTGAAGAAGATGGCCGGCGTGAAGGTGCTGGAAGAGGAGAAGGTGCCGGAGACCGTCGCCGTCGAGAAATCGATGGAGAGCATGATCAACCTCGACGGTGCCTCGCTCGTGTTCCCGACCTCGTTCGGCTACTTCGACCCGCACATGCTGAAGATGGCGGCGAAGTTCGCGAAGGTGCAGTTCCGTCACTGCGGCGGCATGTGGACCCAGGGCAAGCACCCGATGAACACGGGCAGCTATTTCGGCTACATCGACGAGGGCCAGTACCTCAACGGCGTCGTCGCCGGCCATGCCAGCAAGACCGGCAAGCTGGGCTTCATCGCCGCCAAGCCTATCCCCCAGGTGCTGCGCAACATCAACGCCTTCACGCTCGGCGCGCGCTCGGTAAATCCGGCGGCGACGACGCAGGTGATCATCACCGGGGACTGGGCGCTGCCGGTGAAGGAAGCCGAGGCGACCAACAGCCTGATCGCGCAGGGTGTCGACGTCGTGACCTGTCACGTCGACAGCCCGAAGGTCGTGGTCGAGACCGCCGAGCGGCGCGGCATCATGACCTGCGGCTACCACGCCAACCAGGCGAAGCTCGCGCCCAAGGGCTACCTGACCGGCGCCGAGTGGAACTGGCACAAGGTCTATGGCGACTTCATCGCCGACATGCAGGCCGGCAGGGCCCCGGGCAATTTCGTGCGCGGCGGGCTGAAGGAAGGCTTCGTGAAGACCTCGCCCTACGGCGCGGCGGTCCCTGAGAAGGCGCGCACCATGGCCGAGGGCATCAAGGCGCAGATGCTGGGCGGCGCCTTCACCATCTTCAAGGGCGCGCTGAAGGACAACAAGGGCAACACCGTCATCGCCGCCGGCAAGTCGCACGCCCAGACCGATCCGTGGCTGGAGTCGATGAACTGGATGGTCGAAGGCGTCATCGCGTAACGAGCGCGCGGTGAGCGTCACGACGGCCGCCAGCGTCCGCGCCGAACGGCCGGCGGCGTTGATCACAAAGGTGCTGGCGGCGGCGCAAGCCGCCGCGCCGACCGTGTTCGCCCTGCTGGTCACCGCGGTGATCTTCGCCGTGTTCCTGTTCGCCGCCGGCGCCGATCCGTTAGCGGTCTACGGGCTGATCTGGACCGGCGCCTTCGGCAGCTGGTTCTCGCTGCAGAACACGCTGCTGCGCGCCGCGCCGCTCTTGCTGGTGGCGCTGTGCACCGCGCTGCCGGCGCGGCTCGGGCTGGTGATCATCGGTGGCGAAGGCGCCATCGTCTTCGGCGGCCTCGCCGCGGCGGCGATCGGCGTCGTGTTGATCGATGCGCCCTACGTGCCGGCGCTGCTGCTGATGGCGGCGGCGGCGATGGTCACCGGCGCGGCGCTGATCGCGCTCGCCGGCTGGCTGCGCCATGCGCGCGGCGTCAATGAGACGATCTCCAGCCTGCTGCTGACCTACATCGCCGTCGCGGTGTTCAATCATCTGGTCGAGGGACCGCTGCGCGATCCCGCCAGCCTGAACAAGCCGTCGACCGCGTCGATCGGCGATCACCACATGATCGGCAATATCCCCGGCACCGACGTGCATTGGGGCCTGGCCATCGGCATCGTGGTCTGCCTCGCCATGGCCGTGCTGATGCGCAAGACGACCTTCGGCTTCGCCGCCCGCATGGTCGGCGGCAACGCGCGCGCGGCCAGGATGGCCGGATTGCCGATCGGCAGACTGGTGATCACCACCTGCGCCATGGGTGGCGCAGCCGGTGGGCTGGCCGGCATGATCGAGGTCGCCGCCATCCACGGCAAGGCCAACGCCTCGCTGGCGACCGGGTACGGCTACACCGGCATCCTCGTCGCCTTCCTCGCGCGGCATGAGCCGGCAGCCGTGATCCCCGTCGCCATCCTGTTCGGCGGCATCAACGCCGCCGGCGGCCTGCTGCAGCGACGCCTGGACCTGCCCGACGCCACGGTGCTGGTGCTGCAGGGCATCCTCTTCGTCGTCCTGCTCGCCAGCGAAACGCTGCGCGGCCGCAGCCTGTTTGGTGGCAAGGCATGAGTGGTCTTGCGCCTTACCTTCCCCCGGAGGGGGAAGGTGCCCGACAGGGCGGATGGGGGATGTCGAAGACGAACATCCATGTCGTTGAGAGATCCCCCATCCGTCGCGCTGCGCGCGCCACCTTCCCCCTCCGGGGGAAGGTAAAGGACGCGTCCCATGTCCGGTGACCTCGGACTCTGGGCGGTGCCGGTGGCGATGCTGGCCGGCGCGATTCGCGTCAGCACGCCCTATATCTTCGTCAGCCTTGGCGAATGCCTCACCGAGCGCTCCGGCCGTATCAATCTCGGCCTCGAGGGCACGCTCGTGCTGGGCGCGATGAGCGCCTACGGCATCGCCTATCTCAGCGGCTCGCCGTGGCTCGGCGTGCTGGTGGCGATGCTGGCCGGCGCCTTCCTCGGCGGACTGCACGCGCTGCTCTGCGGCCTGCCCAAGGTCAACGACATCGCCGTCGGCATCTCGCTGATGCTGTTCGGCACCGGCATCGCCTTCTTCCTCGGCAAGCCCTTCGTGCAGCCCAAGGCGCCCAACCTGCCGTCGATCTCGCTGGGCTGGTGGATCGAGCAGCCCGAGTTGCGCGCGGCGCTGGAGATCAATCCGCTGTTCGTCGTCGGCATCTTGCTGGCGCTGGGGCTGACCTGGTTCCTCGGCCGCACGCGCTGGGGCCTGATCCTGCGCGCCGCCGGCGACAGCTCCGAAGCTGTGCGCGCCATGGGCTATTCGGCCGAGACCATGCGCTTCACCGCGACCACGGCCGGCGGCGCCCTGGCGGGCATCGGTGGCGCGTTTCTCTCGCTGTACTATCCGGGAAGCTGGAACGAGGGCCTGTCGAGCGGCCAGGGATTGATGGCGATCGCACTGGTGATCTTCGCGCGCTGGCAGCCGATTCGCTGCATCTGGGCCTCGCTGCTGTTCGGCGCCGCCGGCGCGCTCGGGCCGGCGCTGCAGTCGGTCGGCGTCACCTGGGGCTACTACCTGTTCGGCGCCGCGCCCTACGTGCTGACCCTGGGCATCATGATCGCCACCTGCTCGCCGACGCGCAGCCTGCGCGGCGCGCCGGCCGAACTCGGCGTCACGCGATAGGAGAGAGGGACCGATGAGCGGACTGGGCGGACTCAACAAATCGGCCAATGGCGTGGTGATAGGCCTGGTGCAACTGCAGTTGCCGGTGATCGAGACTCGCGCCGACGTCACCAGACAGGCGGCGAAGATCGTCTCGATGGTCGCCAAGGCCAAGCGCGGCATGTCGACGATGGACCTCGTCGTATTCCCCGAATACTCGCTGCATGGCCTGTCGATGGATACGCGGCCGGAGATCCTGTGCGATCTCGACGGGCCCGAGGTCGCCTCCTTCCGCACCGCCTGCCACGCCAACAAGATCTGGGGCTGCTTCTCGATCATGGAGCGCAACCCCGACGGCAATCCCTACAACAGCGGCCTGATCATCGACGATACCGGCGCGATCAAGCTCTACTACCGCAAGCTCCATCCCTGGGTGCCGGTCGAGCCTTGGGAGCCGGGCAATATCGGCATCCCGGTATGCGACGGGCCCAACGGCTCCAAGCTGTCGCTGATCATCTGCCACGACGGCATGTTCCCCGAGATGGCTCGCGAGGCTGCCTACAAGGGCGCCGAGATCATGCTGCGCACCGCCGGCTACACCGCGCCGATCCGCCACGCGTGGAAGGTCACCAACCAGTCCAACGCCTTCTGCAATCTGATGGCCACCGCCAGCGTCTGCATGTGCGGCACCGACGGCACCTTCAACTCGATGGGCGAGGCGATGATCTGCGACTTCGACGGCACGATGCTGGTCGAAGGCAGCGGCATTCCTGATGAGATCATCACCGCCGAAGTGCGGCCCGACCTGATCCGCGAGGCGCGCAACGGCTGGGGCGTCGAGAACAACATCTACCAGTTCGGCCATCGCGGCTATGTCGCGGTCAATGGCGGCGCCGGCGATTGCCCCTACTCCTACATGCATGATCTCGTCGGCGGGAAGTATCGCCTGCCATGGGAAGACCAGGTGCAGGTCAAGGACGGCACGAGCTGTGGCTTCCCGGTGCCCAATCGCACCTATGGAGGTGCTACGTGAGCATGATCACCGCCGATCCCTATCCCTGGCCCTACAACGGCGAGCTGCGGCCGGCCAACACGGCGCTGATCATCATCGATATGCAGACCGACTTCTGCGGCAAGGGCGGCTATGTCGACACGATGGGCTACGACCTGTCGCTGACCCGCGCGCCGATCGAGCCGATCAAGCGCGTACTCGGCGCGATGCGCGCGAAGGCCTACCACATCATCCACACGCGCGAGGGTCATCGCCCCGACCTCTCCGACCTGCCGGCCAACAAACGCTGGCGCTCGCAGCGCATCGGCGCGGGGATCGGCGATCCCGGCCCGTGCGGCCGCATCCTCGTGCGCGGCGAGCCGGGCTGGGACATCATCCCCGAGCTGGCGCCTGTGGCGGGCGAGCCGATCATCGACAAGCCCGGCAAGGGCAGCTTCTGCGCCACCGATCTCGAGCTGCTGCTGCGCATGCGCGGCATCGAGAACCTCGTGCTCACGGGCATCACGACGGACGTCTGCGTCCACACGACGATGCGCGAGGCCAACGACCGTGGCTTCGAATGCGTGCTGCTGGAGGATTGCTGTGGCGCCACCGACCACGGCAACCACCTCGCGGCGATCAAGATGGTGAAGATGCAGGGCGGCGTATTCGGCTCGGTGTCCAACAGCGCCGCCTTCGTCGAGGGCTTGCCGTGAACCGTCTTTCTCCCTCTCCCCGCAGGCGGGGAGAGGGTTGGGGTGAGGGGCTTTATCAAGTGTCGCTCGATCGCTGTACGCAACCTGAAACCACCCCTCACCCCGATCCTCTCCCCGCGCGCGGGGAGAGGGAGGGCATGTCGTCATGACGCCCGACGTCATCGGCGTGCCGCCGCGCGCCGCCGACCTGCCGCGCGCGCTGGCGCTGGAAGCCGTGCACATGAGCAAGGCCTTCGGCACCAACAAGGCGCTCGACGACGTCTCGCTGAAGGTCGAGGCCGGCGAGCTGCATGCGCTGTTGGGCGAGAACGGCGCCGGCAAGAGCACCTTGGTGAAGTGCGTGATGGGCTTCTATCACGCCGACGCCGGCCAGCTCATGATCGACGGCCGCGAGCAGGTGGTCGACGGGCCGCGCGCGGCGCAGGCACTGGGCATCGGCATGGTCTACCAGCACTTCACGCTCGTGCCCGGCATGACGGTGCTGGAGAATTTCGTTCTGTCGCGCGCCATGCTGCCGGCGGTGCTCGACTGGAAGGCGGAGCGCGCACGCCTCGAGGCCTTCCTCGAGAAGATGCCGTTCAAGGTGCCGCTCGACGCCTACGCCGCCGATCTCGCGGCCGGCGACAAGCAGAAGGTCGAGATCCTGCGCCAGCTCTATCTCGACAATCGGTTTCTGATCCTCGACGAGCCGACCTCGGTGCTGACGCCGGGCGAGGCGACCGAGGTGCTCGGTCTGCTGCGCGCCATGACGCGCGAGAAGTCGATCACCGTGATGATGATCACCCACAAGATGCGCGAGGTGATGGCCTTCGCCGATCGCGTCACCGTGCTGCGCCAGGGCAAACTGGTAGGCAGCGCCGACGTCGCCACGGGTGGCGCCGCGCAATTCGCGGCGATGATGATCGGCGATGGCGAGATCGCGCCGCCGGCCGCGCGCGCGCAGCGCGACGCCGGCGAGGTGCGGCTCAAAGTCGAGGGACTGGCGGTCACCAACGAGGCCGGCAAGCGCATGCTGCGCGGCGCCTCGCTCGATGTGCGCGCCGGCGAGATCGTCGGTATCGCCGGCGTGTCCGGCAATGGCCAGCGCGAGCTGGTCGAGATCCTCGCCGGCCAGCGCATCGCCGACGAGGGCGGCATGGCCATCGACGGCAAGGCCTATGGCGCCACGCGCGCTGAAGCCTCGGCGCTGGGCGTCGCCTGCCTGCCCGAAGAGCCGCTGCGCAACGCCTGCGTCGGCGCCATGAGCGTGGCCGAGAACATGGCCTTCCGCGACTTCGACGTGCCGCCGCACGCCAAAGGCGGCTGGTGGCTGCAGCCGGCCTCGATGCGTGAGCGCGCCCGCGGCCTGATCTCGACCTTCAAGGTGCGCACGCCGGGACCCGACGCGCCGATCGGCACGCTCTCGGGTGGCAACGTGCAGCGCGCGGTGCTGGGCCGCGAGCTGGGCCGCGCCGCGCGCGTGCTGGTGGTCGCCAACCCCTGCTTCGGCCTCGACTTCGTCGCCGTCTCCGAGACGCGCCGCCGCATCGTCGAGGCGCGCGACGCCGGCGCAGCCGTGCTGCTGGTCAGCGAGGACCTCGACGAGATCTTCGAGCTGTCGGACCGCGTGCTGGTGATGTTCGAGGGCCGCATCGCCTACGACGCCCCGATCGCCGAAGCGCGGCCCGACATCGTCGGCCACCATATGGCCGGGCATTGAGATGCTCGTAGCCTTTCTTCCCTTCTCCCCGCGAAGGCGGGGAGAAGGGCTTCGCGGTGCTTCAATAGCAGCGGCGCTGATCGTTGCGCGAGGAAGCCCCTCATTCGCCTCGCTACGCTCGGCACCTTCTCCCCGCCTTCGCGGGGAGAAGGAAACAAAGGTCCCTCCACCATGCCCGTGATCGACGCCCAGCCCTATGCCTTCGAATTCCCAGCCGGCAAGCTCGGCCTGATCGTCATCGACATGCAGCGCGACTTCGTCGAGCCCGGCGGCTTCGGCGCCACGCTGGGCAACGACGTGCGGCCGATCGCGGCGATCGTGCCCACGGTGCGCCGGCTGCTCGATGGCGCGCGCGCGGCGAGGCTGCCGATCATCCACACCCGCGAGTGCCACCGGCCCGACCTGTCGGACTGCCCGCCGGCCAAACTGACGCGCGGCAAGCCCTCGCTGCGCATCGGCGATCCCGGCCCGATGGGCCGTATCCTGATATCGGGCGAGCCCGGCGCCGACATCGTGCCCGAGCTCGCGGCGCTGCCCGGCGAGATCGTGCTCGACAAGCCCGGCAAGGGCGCCTTCCACGCCACGTCGCTCAACAAGATGCTCACTGATCTCGGCATCACGCATCTGCTGTTCGCCGGCGTGACCACCGAGGTCTGCGTGCAGACGACGATGCGCGAGGCCAACGATCGGGGCTACGAGTGCCTGCTGGTCGAGGACTGCACCGAGAGCTATTTCCCCGAATTCAAGCGTGCTGCCCTCGACATGATCCGCGCCCAGGGCGCTATTGTCGGCTGGACCGCGCCGTTGGCGAAGGTGCTGCCGGCACTGTAAAGCGCTTCCGCATCGCGGGCAGCCATGCCGCGAACGCATGGTCACGCGACTCCGCGCGGCCGTACTATCCACGCCATGTCGACACCGTTCCACACCGAGCTTGTCGCGCGCCGGCAGGCCTACGCCCTGCTCGGCAGCGCCGCGCTGATGATGACGCTGGCCATGGGCATGCGTCAGAATCTCGGCCTGTTCCAGAAGCCCGCCGCCGACGGGCTGGGCATCGCCGTCGCCGATTTTGCCTTTGCCGTCGCCGTGCAGCAGGTCGCCTGGGGCGTCACGCAGCCATTCGCCGGCATGCTGGCCGACCGCTTCGGCACACGCTGGGTCGCCATCGCCGGCAGCGTAATGTTCATCCTCGGCCTGTATATGGCGGCGACCGCGACCAGCGCGCTGCACATCACCATCGGCGTCGGCGTGCTGATCGGCACGGCGCTCTCCTGCACCAGCTCGAGCATCACCTCCAACATCGCCGCGCGCGTGGTCCGCCCGCAGCGCCGCACGCTGGCCTTCGGCATTGTCGGCGCGGCGGGTTCCGTCGGCAGCCTGCTCACCGCGCCGCTGGCGCAGTACATGCTGACCACGGAAGGCTGGCGCGCCGGGCTGTGGGCCTTCGCCATCCTCGGTCTGGCGATGCTGCCGGCCGCCTTCATCGGCGGCGGTGCCGATCGGCTGCCCAACGGCACGGCTGCCGACCGCCAGCTCACCATCGGCGGGGCGCTGGGCGAAGCCCGCGGCCACGGCGGCTTCATCATCATGGCCTGCGCCTATTTCGTCTGCGGTCTGCAGCTGGTGTTTCTCACCACGCATCTGCCGACCTATCTCGCGAGCTGCGGTATGGACGGCGCCTATTACGGCGCGCTGTCGCTGATGCTGATCGGCGGCTTCAACATCCTGAGCTCGTGGGGCGCCGGCTGGCTGGGCGACCGTTTCCCCAAGCGCTACCTGCTGGGCGGCCTCTACCTGTCGCGCTCGGCCGTGCTGGCGCTCTATTTCATGATCCCGCCGACACCAGCCACGACGCTGATCTTCGCCGCCGTGATGGGCATTCTGTGGCTGGGCGTGATCCCGCTGGTCAACGGCCTGGTGGTGCAGATCTTCGGCCTGCGCTACCTCTCGACCATCACCGGCTTCGCCTTCCTCAGCCACCAGGCCGGCTCCTTCCTCGGCGCCTGGGGCGGCGGCTATCTCTACGACCTGATGGGCAACTACGAGACGGCGTGGAAGATCGGTGTGCTGATCGGGCTCATCGCGGGAACGGCCCAGCTGCTGATGAACGACAGGCCGACGGCGCGCGTGGCGGCACAGGGCGCGGCGGCTTGAAGTTCAGTCAGTTATAACTTATGTTCTAACGATGAGCGGCCCACTCAAGGTCAAAGTCACAGCGGTCGGCAACTCGGTTGGAGTGATCCTGCCGAAGGAAATAGTCGCGCGCTTGAACGTGGAGAAGGGCGACACCCTGACGGTTGTCGAGACGCCAAACGGCGTTGAACTCACGCCCTACGATCCGGAGTTCGCGGCCGACATGGAAGCGGCGCGCAAGGTGATGCGGAAGTACCGCAATGCCTTGCGTGAGCTCGCGAAGTGAGCGCAAAGGTCACGCGCTGTCTGCCGACCAAGACCGTCCTGACAATCCACGAGGAACAGATCCGGGACCATGGCGGCGGCAGCGGCGTACGCGATGCCGGTCTGTTGGAGTCGGCACTCGCGCGACCCAAAAACCTTGCCGCCTATGGCGAGCCTGATCTTGCTGAGCTGGCTGCGGCGTATGCGTTTGGCATCGCGCGCAACCACCCGTTTGTGGACGGCGACAAGCGCACGGCCTTTGTGACTGCGGGCGCGTTCCTCGTGCGGAACGGCGCGTTCATCGATGTCGCTGAAGCCGAGGCGGTCGTCGTCTTCAACGATCTCGCGGCCGGCAAGCTGACCGAGGCCGAACTCGCGGCGTGGTATCGCAGGCACTTGTCTGAGGCCTGAATCCGGTCCTGTCTGTGGACAACCCCACAACAAGAACATGGCGCGAACGGCGGTGGCACGGATAATGCGCGTCCGGTTTGCCGACCCCCTCGCGCGTTCAGTGTCCAATGAGCAAGAACCAGCCAGCTTTCCGCAGCCACGCCGAGCCCAGCCGCTTCATCAGCGTGCGCGGCGCGCGTGAGCATAATCTCAAGAACGTCGACGTCGACCTGCCGCGCGACCGGCTGATCGTGATCACCGGCCTGTCGGGCTCGGGCAAGTCCTCGCTCGCCTTCGACACGATCTATGCCGAGGGCCAGCGGCGCTATGTCGAGAGCCTGTCGGCCTATGCCAGGCAGTTCCTCGAGCTGATGCAGAAGCCCGATGTCGATTCGATCGAGGGCCTGTCGCCGGCGATCTCGATCGAGCAGAAGACGACCTCGCGCAACCCGCGCTCGACCGTCGGCACGGTCACCGAGATCTACGACTACCTGCGCCTGCTCTACGCGCGCGTCGGCATCCCCTACTCGCCGGCCACCGGCCTGCCGATCGAGAGCCAGACCGTCTCGCAAATGGTCGACCGCATCAAGGCGATGCCCGACGGCACGCGGCTCTACCTGATGGCGCCCGTGGTGCGCGGGCGCAAGGGCGAGTACCGCAAGGAGCTGGCGGAGTGGCGCAAGCGCGGCTTCCAGCGCGTCAAGGTCGACGGCAAGCTCTACGAGATCGACGAGGCGCCGACCCTCGACAAGAAGTACAAGCACGACATCGATGTCGTGGTCGACCGCATCGTCGTGCGCGCCGATCTCGGCAACCGCATCGCCGATTCGCTGGAGACGGCGCTGGAGCTGGCCGAGGGCATCGCCGTGGCCGAGAACGCCGATGGCGGCGAGCGCACGATCTTCTCGGCCAAGTTCGCCTGTCCGGTCTCAGGCTTCACTATCGAGGAGATCGAGCCGCGCCTGTTCTCCTTCAACGCGCCGCAGGGCGCCTGCCCGGCTTGCGATGGGCTGGGCGTGAAGATGTTCTTCGATCCCGATCTCGTCGTCCCGGATGACCGGCTGTCGCTGTCGGAGGGCGCGGTGGCGCCGTGGGCGGATTCGTCGTCGCAGTATTACGGCCAGACGCTCGAGAGCATCGCCAAGCACTTCAAGCAGAAGATGACCACGCCGTGGCGCGAGCTGCCGGCGAAGATGCGCGACGCCATCCTCAAGGGCAGCGGTACCGAACCGATCACCATGCGCTACGACGACGGCATCCGTCAGTACCAGACGACCAAGCCGTTCGAGGGCGTAATCCCCAACATGAACCGGCGCTGGAAGGAGACCGATTCCTCCTGGGTGCGCGAGGAGATGGAGCGCTTCCAGAACGAGCATGCCTGCGAGGTCTGCAAGGGCGACCGCCTGAAGCCCGAGGCGCTGGCGGTGAAGATCGGCGGGCTGAATGTCAGCGAAGTCACGCGCTTTGGCATCGGCGACGCGGTGGCGTGGTTCGCGGGATTGCCGGCCAAGCTCAGCGCCAAGCAGCGCGAGATCGCCGCCCGCATCCTCAAGGAGATCAACGAGCGGCTGGGCTTCCTCAACAACGTGGGCCTGAGCTACCTCAACCTCAACCGCTCCTCCGGCACGCTCTCGGGCGGCGAGAGCCAGCGCATCCGGCTGGCCTCACAGATCGGCTCCGGCCTCACCGGCGTGCTCTACGTGCTCGACGAACCCTCGATCGGCCTGCACCAGCGCGACAACGACCGCCTGCTGCGCACGCTCACCCGACTGCGCGACCTCGGCAATACGGTAATCGTCGTCGAGCACGACGAGGACGCGATCCGCTCGGCCGACCATCTCGTCGACATGGGTCCGGCGGCCGGCGCGCATGGCGGGCAGATCGTCGCCGAGGGCACACCCGAGCAGGTGATGCGCAACCCGAACAGCGTCACCGGCCAGTATCTCTCCGGCTTCCGCCAGATCGAGGTGCCGGCCAAGCGCCGGCCGATCGACCGCAAGCGCCAGCTCACAGTGAAGGGCGCGAAGGAAAACAATCTCCAGAACGTCAGCGCTTCGATCCCGCTCGGCACCTTCACCTGCGTCACCGGCGTATCCGGCAGCGGCAAGTCGACCCTGATCATCGAGACGCTGTACAAGGCGCTGGCCAAGCGCCTGAACGGCGCACGTGAGCAACCCGGCGCGCACGAGCGCATCGAGGGCGTCGAGCACCTCGACAAGATCGTCGATATCGACCAGTCGCCGATCGGCCGCACACCGCGGAGCAATCCCGCGACCTATACCGGCGCCTTCTCACCGATCCGCGACTGGTTCGCGCAATTGCCCGAGTCGACGACGCGCGGCTACAAGCCCGGCCGCTTCTCGTTCAACGTCAAGGGCGGGCGCTGCGAGGCCTGCCAGGGCGACGGCATGATCAAGATCGAGATGCACTTTTTGCCTGATGTCTACGTGCAGTGCGATGTCTGCCGGGGCAAGCGCTACAACCGGGAGACGCTCGAGGTGCTGTTCAAGGGCAAGTCGGTCGCCGACGTGCTTGAAATGACCGTCGACGAGGGCGTCGACTTCTTCAAGGCCGTGCCGGTGATCCGCGACAAGCTCCTGACTCTGCAGCAGGTCGGTCTCGGCTACATCCATATCGGCCAGCAGGCGACGACGCTCAGCGGCGGCGAGGCGCAGCGCGTCAAGCTGGCCAAGGAGCTGTCGCGCCGCGCCACGGGTCGCACGCTCTATATCCTCGACGAGCCCACCACCGGCCTGCATTTCGACGACGTGCGCAAGCTCCTGGAGGTGCTGCACCGGCTGGTCGAAACCGGCAACACGGTGCTGGTGATCGAGCACAATCTCGAGGTGATCAAGACCGCCGACTGGGTCCTCGATCTCGGCCCCGATGGCGGCGCCGGCGGTGGCCGTGTCGTCGCCGCGGGTTCGCCGGAGGACGTCGCGCGCGTCGCCGAGAGCTTCACCGGCCAGTACCTCGCGCCACACCTGCGCAAGGGCGGCACCAACGCGGCGCGCAAGCGGGCGTAGGTCATGAGCCTGCCCTTCGAGGTCGCGCCGCTCACAGCCGCGCATGCCACGGCCGCGCATGGCCTGACCAGCGCTGTCGGATGGGCTCATCGCTACGAGGACTGGCAGTTCGCGCTATCGGTCGGCCGCGGGCTTGGCGCGCTCGACAGCGACGGTGCGTTGCGCGGCGCACTGATGTGGTTCCCGTACGGCGAGACCTTTGGCTCGATCGGCATGGTCGCCGTCGATCCCTCCTTGCATCGCGGCGGCATAGGCCGCGCGTTGATGGCGCGCATGATCGCCGACGCCACCGGCCGTTCGCTGCAGCTGATCTCGACCGACGCCGGTCGCCGGCTCTACGAATCACTCGGATTCGTGGCCATCGGCGGCAACTGCGCGCATATGGGTACCGCGGTCGATCCCGGCGTATCCGGCGTGATCGAGCCAGCAAGCCGTGCTGACTTGCCGGCGCTCCTGGCGCTCGACGCCGCTGCGCTGGGCTTCGCGCGCGATTCCTTGTTCACCGCGCTGGCCGTTTCAGGCGAGATCGCCGTGCTGCGGCAGGATGGTGGTATCGTCGGCTTCGCGATCTGCCGCCTGTTCGGCGCCGGACACGTAGTCGGCCCGGTGGTCGCGCGCGACGATGACTCGGCGCGCCGGCTGATCGCATTCTGGCTGAAGCACCATCTCGGCAAGACGCTGCGTATCGACGTGCCGACCGAGCACGCGGCGCTCGGCGCCTGGCTCGACCAAATCGGCCTGAAGCGCGGTGGTGAATCACCCATCATGGTGCGCGGCGACGTGCCGGTTCCCGCCGGTCCAGTACGCCGCTTCGCGCTGATCAGCCAGGCGATGGGCTGACGCTGCCGGCCGAGACCGGCACGGCATTGCCGCTGGCATCGGGCTCCCAGCCCATCACGCGCAGCGACCCATTGGCCGGCGACATGTCGACGCTCAGACGCGTGAAGGCGTTGAGCACCGGCGGCACCACCCAGTCGAAGGACGACGCGTCGCGACCAGACCATGCCGACAGCGCGGCGATGCGCCTGGCGTTGTTCTCGGCCGGTCGACCGATGCCACAGACGCGCGGCTCCCAGCCATCGCGCGCATCCTGCCAGGCATTGGCGATCGCCTCGTCGGCGACGCGGGTGCGGAACGTCGTCTCCTCGCGCTCGATCACCACGCGCTCGCTGGCCTTGGTTCCCACCAGCATGAACAGCACCGCGCGCGCGAGCGGTGCCCGCTCCAGCAGCGCTCGGGCCTCCTCGAACGTCACGCAGGTCTCGAAGACGTGGCGCAGCAGGTGTTCCGGCGGCCAGGTGTCCTTGGACCACAACGGCCGCATGGCGTTGCGGGCGTAGTCGGTCCAGCGCAGCGCATCGGCCGCGGTTCGGCGCTGCATCGGCGCCTGGTTGATCGACGCCGCGAAGCGCCCCGGCGCCATCGCGGTGAGCACGCCGACGAAGCCCGGCCAAGTGACATTGACGAAGTCACCCGCCGGTCCGCTTTGCCACACCGTCTCGGCAAGTCGGCCCAGGCCGGGGAACGGCCAGTCGAGCGTGCGCCGCAGCCTTGGGCCGGCCGCGGCTTCGTCGGCCAACGCTGTGCAGCCGAAGAGATAGGCGCCGTGCAGGGTCCACGCGCCAGACCGCCCGAGCTGCGCCTGGATGTCGGCGATATCCTCGACATAAGGCGACGCGGACCGGCGCATCCAGCGACGGACCAGCGGATCGGCGACCCGCGCCAATGCGCCGCCGGCCGGGAACCAGCCGAGGCAGGCGTCGCGCACCGCCAGCGCCTGCGCGACACGCGCGCGCGCGTGCGCCGCCGGCCCGCCATCGCGGGCATCGAAGAAGGGGACAGCCACGAGGCTCATGGAGTGAGTATGCGCTCATTTTAAGGAATCGGCAACCGGCTGTCGATTCCGCCCCGGCTCGCCCGTCTCTAGAGTGTCCAACCAAGGGAGACTGAGATGGCCAAGTTCATGTTGCTGCTGCATAGCGTGCCCGGCGAGTTCACGTCGCTGTCGCCAGCGGAGATGCAGGATATCATCGGTCGCTATCGCGCCTGGTCGCAGGGCCTGCGTGACAAGGGTCAAATGATCTCCGGCGAGAAGCTGAGCGACGATGTCGGCAAGGTGCTGCGTCACACCGGCGCGACCATCGCCGTCAAGGATGGCCCCTATCCCGAGAGCAAGGAGATGATGGGCGGCTACTTCATGGTCGAGGCCGCGGACTACGCCGCCGCGGTCGAGATCGCCAAAGGCTGCCCGCATATCCGGCCAGGCTACACCGGCGCCATCGAGGTCCGCCAGATTCACGAGACCTGAGCGCGATGACCGGCGCGGCGGATGATATCGGCGCCCTGGTCGACCGGCTGTTCCGCCGCGAGTCGGGGCGCATGGTCGCCGCGCTCGCGCGCACTCTGGGCGCGGCTCGTCTCGATCTCGCCGAGGATGTGGCACAGCAGGCGCTGCTGCAGGCGCTGCGCGTCTGGCCCTATCGCGGCGTGCCCGACGATCCGGCGGCGTGGCTCTATACCGCGGCGCGGCGGCTGGCGATCGACGCCGCCCGCCGCGACGCCAACCTGCGGCGTCACGCCGGCACCATCGAGCGCGAGCTGCTGGCGCGCGCGCCCGCGCCGCCCGGCGCGCGTTTCGCCGACGAGCTGGCCGACGACGAGTTGCGTCTGCTGTTCATGTGCGCGCATCCGGCGCTGTCCGAGGAGATGCGGCTGGCGCTGATCCTGCGCGTCGGTTGCGGCCTGTCGACCCGCGAGATCGCGGCGGGCGTGCTGCGCGAGGAAGCCACGGTGGCGCAGTGGCTGGTGCGCGCGCGCCGGCGCGTGCGCGAGCAAGGCCTGTCGCTCGACATGCCGTCATCGGCCGAGCTGCCGTCGCGGCTCGCGCCGGTGCTCGACGCGCTCTACCTCGCCTTCAACGAAGGTCACGGCGCGGCCAGCGGCGACGCGCTGGTGCGCGCCGACATCTGTGGCGAGGCGGTACGGCTGGCGCGCCTGCTCGCCGACCATCCGGTCACCGGCGTGCCGCAAACCCAGGCGCTGGCGGCGTTGCTGCTGTTCCATCTCGCACGGCTGCCGACGCGCACCGACGCCGCCGGCGAGATCGTGCTGCTCGCCGACCAGGACCGCTCGCGCTGGGATGGCGCCGCCATCGCCGAGGGCTTCGCGCGCATGCAGCGTGCCGCCACCGGTGAACGCCTCCAGGAATTCCACCTGCTCGCCGGCATCGCCGCCGAGCACGCGCGCGCCGCCACATTCGAGGAGACCGACTGGCCGGCGATCCTCGACTACTACGACGCGCTGGTGGCGCTCGCGCCCTCGCCGGTGCATCGCCTCAACCGCGCCGTGGCGGTCGCGATGACCGATGGCCCGGCCAGCGGCCTGAGCGAGCTGGACGCGATCTCGGGCGAGGACGTGCTCGCCGACTACTTCCTGCTGCCCGCGACGCGTGGCGAGCTGCTACGCCGGCTAGGTCGCCACGCCGAAGCGTCGGCCGCGCTGGCCGAAGCCGCACGGCTCACCGCCTCGGCGCCGGCGCGCCGCTTCCTCGCGCGACGTCTCGAAGCCCTTTCGCCGCCGTGCTCGTGAGCGCGGCGAAGGACGACAGAAGCGTCAGGGCTTGGCCGCGACCACCTCGACCTCGACCAGCATGTCGGGCGACGCCAGGCCGCTGACGAGCACCAGGGTCGAGGCCGGGAACGGGTCGTGGATGTACTTGTCGCGTACCGCGCGATAGGCGCCAATGTAACGCGCATCGGTGAGATAGACGTTGGCCTTGATGATATCGGCGTAGCCCATGCCGGCGCTCTTCAGCACCGTGCCGATGTTCTTCCAGACATTGTCGCACTGCTTCTCGATGCCGGCCGCGACCTTGCCCTTGGCGTCGGTGCCGACCTGGCCGGAGACGTAGAGGACGCGCTGCCCCGGCGGCAGCTCGACGCCATGGGTGTACTTGCCGGAGAGCGGCACCGTCTTCGGATTGTGGCGCGTGACTGGCATGGATCCTCCCGATCGTCCGCGACGCGCCGGCGATTGCGCCGGCAGGCCCGCGGGACTATTGCTGCGCCTCCCGAGACGCCTGATGGGATTGAAGCGGTGTCGGCAGCGATGTTCAAGCCCGTGCATGTGATTGGCGGCGGTCTCGCCGGCAGTGAAGCCGCCTGGCAGCTCGCGCGCGCGGGTGTTCCCGTGATTTTGCACGAGATGCGGCCAATTCGCGGGACGGATGCGCATCTGACCGATTCGCTGGCCGAGCTGGTGTGCTCCAACTCCTTCCGCTCCGACGACGCCGCCAACAACGCCGTCGGCCTGTTGCACGAGGAAATGCGCCGCTGCGGCTCGCTGATCCTGCGCGCGGCGGACGCCCACAAGGTCCCGGCGGGCGGCGCCTTGGCCGTCGACCGGCACGGCTTCTCGGGCGCGGCGCAGGCGGCGATCGAGGCCGAGCCGCTGATCGAGATCCGTCGCGAGGAGATCGCCGGCGCGCCGCCGCAGGACTGGGACAGCGTGATCGTCGCCACCGGCCCGCTGACCTCACCCTCGCTCAGCCAAGCGATCCTCGAACTCAGCGGCGAGAGCAACCTTGCCTTCTTCGACGCCATCGCGCCCATCGTGCATCGCGACTCGATCGACATGAACATCGCCTGGTTCCAGTCGCGCTACGACAAGGTCGGGCCGGAAGGCGACGGCGCCGACTACATCAACTGCCCGCTCGATCGCGACGGCTACTACGCCTTCATCGACGCGCTGATCGCCGGCGAAAAGACCTCGTTCAAGGAATGGGAGAAGGACACGCCCTACTTCGACGGCTGCCTGCCGATCGAGGTCATGGCCGAGCGCGGCCGCGACACGCTGGCCTTCGGGCCGATGAAGCCAGTGGGCCTGACCGATCCGCGCACCGGCCGGCGGCCGCATGCCGTGGTCCAGCTGCGCCAGGACAACGCGCTGGGCACGCTGTTCAACATCGTCGGCTTCCAGACCAAGCTGAAGCACGGCGAGCAGACCAGGATCTTCCGCATGATCCCCGGCCTGCAGAACGCCGAGTTCGCGCGGCTGGGCGGCCTGCACCGCAACACCTTCATCAACAGTCCGCGCCTGCTCGACGGCACCTTCCGGCTGAAGGCGCGCCCGGCCCTGCGCTTCGCCGGCCAGATCACCGGCTGCGAAGGCTATGTCGAGAGCGCCGCGGTCGGCCTGATGGCCGGCCGCTTCGCCGCCGCCGAACGGCTGGGTGCCGCCCCTTCCTTGCCGCCACGTACGACGGCCTTGGGTGCGCTGCTGGCGCACATCACCGGCGGCGCCGACGCGGCGACCTATCAGCCGATGAACGTGAACTTTGGCCTGTTCCCCGACGTGCCGACTCCGGCCGGCGCCAAGCGTCCGCCGCGCGGCAAGGACAAGAAGCTGGCCATCACCAGCCGTGCGCTGGCCGACCTCGACGCCTGGCTGGGCGTGACGCGGCAGGCTGCGGAGTAGGCCACTCTGTCATTCCGAGCGTAGCGAGGAATCCAGGCCGCTCAGTGGATTCCTCGCTACGCTCGGAATGACAGAGTGAAGAGATGTGCTTTAGTCTCCCGCCAACGATAGCGGGAGGACCAGGCATGAAGATCGGCATCACGATGTTTCCGACGGACTATTCGATGCAGCCGCACGAGCTGGCGGTCGAGGTCGAGGCGCGTGGTTACGAATCGCTGTGGTTCCCCGAGCACAGCCACATCCCGACCAGCCGCAAGTCGCCGTGGCCCGGCGGCGCCGAGCTGCCGAAGTGGTACTACGACACCTATGACCAGTTCGTCGCTTTGGGCGCCGCGGCGGTGGTCACCAAGACCATCAAGCTGGGGACCGGCGTCTGCCTCGTCCAGCAGCGCGACCCGATCTACACCGCCAAGGAGGTCGCCACGGTCGACCGGCTGTCGAACGGCCGGCTGCTGTTCGGTATCGGCGGCGGCTGGAACGCCGAGGAGATGGCGGACCATGGCACCGCCTTCGAGACGCGCTTCAAGCTGGTGCGCGAGCGTATCGAGGCGATGAAGGAGATCTGGACGAAGTCGAAGCCGAAATACCAGGGCGAGATGGTGAAGTTCGACGAGATGATGCAGTGGCCCAAGCCGGTGCAGAAGCCCTATCCGCCGATCATCGTCGGCGGCGGCTTCCCGCAGGGCGCGCGGCGCGCCATCGCCTACGCCAATGGCTGGATGCCGATCGGCGGCCGCGGCGGCGACACGCTGTCGATGCTGCCGCCGTTCCGCCAGATGCTGAAGGAGGCCGGCCGCTCCGAGGCCGACGTGCCGGTGACCATCTTCGGCACCGGCATGAACGGTGACGCGCTGAAGCAGGCGCGCGACGCCGGCGTCGATCGTGTCGTCTTCGGCGTCCCGCCGGAAGGCAGGGACAAGGTCCTGCCGCTGCTCGACAAGGGCGCCGCGCTGATGCGCGCCGCCTGACGCCTGTTCGGCCTCTTCCCTTCTCCCCGCGCAGGCGGGGAGAAGGTGCCCGAAGGGCGGATGAGGGGCTTCTTGCGCAACGACCAGCATTGTTGCCGTTGAGACTCCGAGAAGCTCCCCGCCTGCGCGGGGAGAAGGGAAGAGGCGCACGGTCTATAGCGCCGCCTACTCAGCGGCGACTGACCGCGCCTTGATCGCCTTGCAATGCGCCGCGATCCGCGCGGCCAGCTTCTGGCAGAGCGCGGCCGGGATCTCATGTCCCATGCCCGGCTCCTCGTGCATGACGGCGCCGGGCACCGCGGCGGCGATATCGCGGCCGCATTCCACGGGGAGCAGCGGATCGTCGCTGCCGTGGATCACCAGGGTCGGCACCTTCACCGACTTCAGGAGGTTGGTGCGATCGCCATCGGCGATGACGGCGAAGTACTGCCGGCTCGCGCCCTGCGGATAATAGCGGCGGTCGATCTGCCGTTCGACTTTGGCCCGCAGTTCCTCGTCGTTCTCGGGATAGGCCGGGCCGGCGATAGCGCGGCGCAGCGCGATGCTGTGGCGCAGGATCTCGGCGCGATCGTCGGACATCGGCCGCGTCATCAGCATCTTCACCGCTTCGGGCTTGCCGGGCGGCAGGCCGCGGCGGCCCGAGCTCGACATGACCACGGTCATGCTCTCGACGCGACCAGCATGCTTCGTCGCCATGTGCGGCACGATCATGCCACCCATCGACAGGCCGACGACATGCGCGGACTTGATGCCCAGCGCGTCGAGCAGACCGATGCCGTCGGCCGCCATGTCGGCCACGGTATAGGGCGGGCTGATCGGCCTGCCCGCGATCGCCTTCATCATCACTTCGTTCATGTCGACGACGCCTAAGGAGTCGAAATCGCTCGACAGGCCGACATCGCGATTGTCGTAGCGCACGACGTGCAGGCCGCTGGCCGCCAGCACCTCGACGAAGGCATCCGGCCACAGCGTGAGCTGGGCACCCAAACCCATCACCAGCAGGATGGTGGGGTTACGAGGATCACCCGATGTCTCATAGGCGATGGTGAGGCCATTGGCCTTGGCCGTGGGCATGTCCGCTCCTGTGTCGTCGATGGCGCCATCGTGCCTCAGAAACGGCCCGTGCGCACCGCCCACCACAGAAGGATCGGATCGGTGGCCGAGGGCGCCTCCTGGGGCTGATCGAACATCTGGTGATCCGCACGCCGGATACCCGCGATGCGCCGGTCGAGCAGCCGTGCCGGCAAGAGCGCCGGCAGCGCCGGGGCGGGCACTTTGTGGCGGTGGCGCCGCGCCTCGACCAGGAGCGCGGACGCGCGATCGACCACTGCGCGCAGCACGTCGGCCAGGCGGCTGTCGGGCCGGCCGGTGAACAGCGATTCGGGATTGATGTCGCCCATCAGGTCCCCAGGCAGCATCAGCTGGCGACGCGCGGCCAGGTGTGGGGTCGCGCGCACCAGGCCGACCAGCGCCCAGGCGGTGCCAATCGCCGCTGCCGCCTCGCGCGCGGCGCCGTCGTCGATACCGAGCACGTCCAGCATCAGCAGCGACAACGTCGCGGACGTCGCCTGGGCATAGGCCTCAAGGTTCGCGAGGGTCGCGAAGGGCTCATCGTCGAGATCGCGCAGACGGCCGTCGAGCAGGGTCTCGAAGCACTCGCGCGGCGGCCGGCGGCGGGCGATGGCATCGGCCAATGGCGCCATCACCTGGTGGGCACGGGCTCGCCCGCCATAGGCCTCGGCGATCGCCTCGCGCCACCATTGCAGGCGGATCTGCCCCAGCATCGGCTCGCGCACGACCTCGCGGGTGCGGGCGATCTCGGCGTTGAAGGCCAGCAGCGCCCAGAGGTCGCGGCGGGCGGCTTCCGGCGCGAACAGGCTGCAGAGCCAGCGGCCGTGATCGGCGGTCCGCGCCTGGGCCGCGCAATAGGCCCAGGCAGCCGCCATTTCGCCGTCACCCCCCTGGGGGTCATGCCGCATCGCGATACCTCGTCCGACCGCAAGGCGGACCTACCACATATTGAAACGACTCGCCGATATGATAGCCTCCGGTCCCGATACCGAGTCCCACAAGAACCAATGAGGGGAGCCAGCTATGGCCGTTATTCTCCAGTCCCTAGGGCGCACCCTGCTGGCAGGCCTTGTCCTGCTGATCGCCATCATCGTCATCGTCGGGCTGCTGAGCGGCGGCATGCCCAAGATCGATCACACCTGGGGCGCCTTCATCATGCGCTGGCTGCACGTGGTGTCGGGCATCATGTGGATCGGCCTGCTCTGGTATCTGAACTTCGTGCAGATCCCGACCGTGCCCAAGATCGAGCCGGCCGAGCACCGCGCGGCGATCAGCAAGTTCATCGCGCCTGAGGTACTGTTTTGGTTCCGCTACGGCGCGCTGGCCACAGTCGTCACCGGCCTGCTGCTGGCGTGGATGAACGGCTACCTGATCGAGGCGCTGATCCTGAAGAAGGGCGTGCACGCCATCGGCATCGGCATGTGGCTGGCGCTGATCATGGCCTTCAACGTCTGGTTCATCATCTGGCCGAACCAGCAGAAGGCGCTGGGCCTCGTCGACTGCCCGGCCGACCAGAAGCCCAAGGCGGCGCGCACCGCGATGCTGACCTCGCGCATCAACACCATGCTGTCGATCGCGATGCTGTACTGCATGGTCGCGCAGCAGAACGGCGGCCTCTGAACACAATCGCTTGACGACACAATGCGACGGGGCCCCGCGGGGCCCCGTTTTCGTTGGCTCCCCGTTTTCATCGGCCCGTCTTGTCGCAGAACACTTCCTGCACGAAGTTGGGCCATTCCGAGGCATCTGCCGGGATAACCGTGCAGGCGTCATGGGCAGACCCCATATCGACTCCATCCCCACAGCAGGAGTCGCGTCATGGACCATCACAACCCGCACCTGTCGGAAACGCCGCCCACCGCGCCTGGGGCCATGGGCCTGGTGACTCACGAGCTTCCGCCACTGCCCTATGCCCGCGACGCGCTCGAGCCGCACATCTCCGCCCGCACGCTCGATCACCACCACGGCAAGCACCACGCCAAGTACGTGACGACGCTCAAAGAGCTGATCCAGGGCTCCAAACTCGCCAAGATGCCGCTGGAGGAGGTGATCCGCGCCACGGCGCGCAAGAAGGCCAAGGCGAAGATCTTCAATAACGCCGCACAGGTGTGGAACCACACGTTCCTCTGGCACAGCATGAAGCCGCAGGGCGGCGGCCGCCCCACAGGCGCGATCGGTGAGCGCATCGATGCGGATCTCGGCGGCTACGAGAAGTTTCGGGATGCGTTCAAGACCGCGGCGACCGGGCAGTTCGGCTCCGGCTGGGCCTGGCTGGTGATCGCCGACGGCAAGCTCGCCGTCACCAGCACCGGCAACGCCGACCTGCCGATGGTGCACGGCCAGAAGGCGCTGCTGACGCTCGACGTCTGGGAGCACGCCTACTATCTCGACTATCAGCAGGATCGAGCGAAGTACGTTCAGACCTTCCTCGATCACCTGGTCAATTGGGACTTCGCCAACGGCAACCTGGTCTAGCGTTCAGGCCACCGGCAGAAGGGCGGCGGCCACGCGCCGTCCTTCGGACAGCAGGATGTTGTAGGTGCGGCACGCCGCCGGCGTGTCCGCAACCTCGAGCGCGACGCCGCGCCGCTTGAACGCCTCGCGCATCGCCGGCGTCACGAACGCCGCGCGCGCACCGCAGCCGATCACCAGCACATCGATCTCGGCGGCGATCGAATCCGGCGCGAGCGTCGCGATTCCGGCATCGGCCCAGGCGATCGTGCGGCCCGCCGTCACGATGATCGCGCCGTCATGGCGCGCATTGCTGACCCTGAATCCGCCGTCGCCGTAGCTCTGGATGACCTGCCGCTCCGACGGATCGGGCATCGGCAAGGTCTTGTCGGTCGGTGTCGTCATGGGCGCAGTCTTGCCTTCACCCGCTGGCGGGGGAAGGCAAGCGATGCATCACGGCCGCGCCGGCGTGGTGGTCGGCTTGGCGTCGTCGTCGGGCCGCAGCCGCTCGGGCCGCAAGTTGAGATAGACGAGGCTGGCGTTGGCGATCCAGATCGAGGAGTAGGTGCCGACGATCACGCCCCACAGCATCGTGTACGAGAAGCTGTGCAGCACCGGCCCGCCGAACAGGGCCAGCGCCATCATAGCGAAGAACACCGTGCCCGATGTCATGAGGGTACGCGACAAGGTCTCGTTGACGCTGACATTGAGCATGTCGACAAGCGACATCTTCTTGTAGCGCCGCATGTTCTCACGCACGCGATCGAACACCACGACGGTATCGTTGATCGAGTAGCCGGCGATGGTCAGCAGCGCGGCCAGCGCCGTCAGGTTGAACTCGAGCTGGGTGATGACGAAAAAGCCGATAGTGGTCAGCACGTCGTGCGTCAAGGCGATCAGCGCGCCGACGGCGAACTGCCACTCGTAGCGGAACCACACATAAGCGGCGATGCCGAGCATGGTGACGATCACGGCGATGATGCCCGAGCGCATAAGCTCGGCGCCGATCTTCGGGCCCACCGTCTCGGTGCGGCGGATGTCGTAATCGGCGCCCAGCGAGGCCTTGACCAGGCGGATCGCCACCTGCTGGCACCATTCAGCCTGCTGCTCCGGGGTCATCAGCACGCGCGACGTGGCGCCGGTGCCGCGCGCCACCTGGCCGTCATTGACGGCGATGGTGCGCGCCACCTCGACGCGACGCTCGTCGTTCAGCGGCTGCGGCGCGATGACCTCGAGCTCGCCGCCCAAGCCACCGGTCGCCGGCTTCAGGCCCCAGCCCGGGCCCAGCGCCGCGACCAGCAGCTTGCCGGCATTGGCGACGCAGACCGGACCGGGATCCTGGCGCTGCACGCGCACCAGCACGGTCTCGGCGTTACCGAACTCCTGTAGCGTGACCTCACCGACACCCAGCGTGGCGGTCGTCGTGCGGATCGCGGCGAGATCGGCTGGGCCCTTGGTGGAGCGCGCCTCGATGGCGATACCGCCCAGGAAGTCGATGCCGAAGTTGAGGCCAACGGTGAAGACCAACACCAGCGCGGCGATGTTCGTCGCCGTCGACAGCACCAGTGCGGGGATGCGCTTGCCGAGGAAGTCGAAGTTGGTCTTGATCGGGATCAGGCGCAGGGGTTTCCACATGGCGGCCTCAGATCACCAGTTCGCGCGGGCGGAAGGTGCGCAGCCACCACCCCAGCACCATGCGGGTGAAGATCGTCGAGCTGAACATCGACGTGATCAGGCCCAGCGACAGGGTCACGGCGAAGCCGCGGATCGGGCCGCTGCCGAAGCCGAACATCAGCAGACCGGCGATAAGCGTCGTGAGGTTGGCGTCGACGATCGCCGATAGCGCGCGCTCGTAGCCGGCGACCAGGGCCGACAGCGGCTGGCGCCCCGCCGCCTGCTCTTCGCGCACGCGCTCGTAGATCAACACGTTGGAGTCGACGGCCAGACCCACGGTCAGCACGAGACCAGCGATGCCCGGCAGGGTCAGCGACGCGCCGAGCACCGACATGCCGGCGAAAACCATGATCATGTTCACGACCATGGCGAGGTTGGCGAAGAAGCCGAAGACCACGCCATAGGAGATGAACATGAACAGCACGACGAGCACGGTGCCGACGATCGAGGCGATCAGGCCGGCGCGGATGGCGTCGGCGCCGAGATCGGCGCCGACCGTACGCTTCTCGACGATGGTGAGCGTCGCCGGCAGCGCGCCGGCGCGCAGCAGCAGCGCCAGCTCGTTGGTCTGCTGCACGGTGAACTGACCGGTGATGATGCCGCTGCCGCCGCAGATCGCGCTGTTGATGCGCGGCGCGCTGATCACCACGTCGTCGAGCACGATGGCCAGCGGCATGCCGACATTGTTGGTCGTCACGCGGCAGAACGAACGGCCGCCGACGGTGTTGAACTGGAAGCCGACGATCGGCTGGCTGGTCTGCTGGTCGTAGGTCGCGTTGGCGCCGGTGAGATCCTCGCCGCCGACGATGATGGCGCGGCGCACCGCCTGGCACTGCACCTGGAAACGACGGCAGACGTCGGCGGCGCGCAGTTCCTTCTCGTCCGGCCGCTTCTGCGTCTCCCACAGCTTCAGCGCCGCGTCCCAGCCTTCCTTGGTGGGCAACAGCACGGCGCTGGCGGATACCGGGGAGCCGGGAACCCAGTCGATGTCGGCGAGGCGGAACGACAGGCGCGCCGTCTTGCCGACGATACGTTCGAGCTCGGCCGGATCCTGTACACCCGGCACCTGCACGACGATCCCGTCATTGCCCTGGATCTGCAGCGACGGCTCCTTGGTGCCCGACTCATCGATGCGCCGGCGCAGCACCTCGATCGACTGCTCGAGGATCTCGCGCCGGCGACGCGTCTGCTCCTGCTCGCTGAAGAACATGCGGAAGGTGGTCGGTGTGGTGCGATCCACCGTCAGCGTCGCATCGATGCTGCGCAGCACCGCGAGCGCGTCGTTGCTCTGCGCCTCGTCGCGAATGGTGACGGTCACCGTGCCGGCTTCGGCGACGATGTCGCGCGCCTGGATGCCCTTCTCGCGCAGCCGCTCGCGCGCCGTTCCGGTGAGGTTGATGGCGTTCTGGCGGAAGACCGAACGCGTATCGACGTCGAGCAGCAGATGGACGCCGCCGCGCAGGTCGAGGCCGAGATTGATCTGATTGCCGGCGTACCAGCTGGGCAGATGATTGAGCACCGAACGCGGCAGCAGGTTCGGCAGCGCGAGCAGCACACAGAACAGGGTGATGCCGAAGATCGACCAGATCTGCCAGCGCGAGATATTCAGCATCCGGGGCGGGCCCGGCTACTTCTTGCGGCCGCCGAACAGGCCGCCCAGCAGGCCGGCCGGCTTCTCGGCGGCGTCCTTGTTGGCCGCCTCCTTGGCCGCCGGCTCGCCACGGCTGACGATGTTCTGCAAGGTACCCTTCAGCGCACGCACGCGCACACCCTCGGCGAGCTCGATCTCGATCTCCGTCTCGTTCAGCACTTTGGTGACCTTGCCGAGGAAGCCGCCGCCGGTGACCACCTGGTCGCCGCGCCGCACGCTGGCCAGCATCTCCCGGTGCTCGCGCGCGCGACGCTGCTGCGGACGGATCAGCAGGAAGTAGAAGACGACGAAGATGAGGATCAGCGGGGCGACGTTCGCCAGCAGCCCGTCCATACCGCCGCCAGCGCCCGCCGCCTGCGCATAGGCCTTGCTGATGAACATGTCGCGTCCCCGGATCTGGGCCCGCAGGGGGGCCGGAAAAAAGACGCCGGACTATACAGACCCCACCCCGCATTGCAACGCGACAGATGAGGTGTCGAAGGCCCCAGCGCGAGGCGCGCTGCTGGAAAAATGCCTTGGATGATCAAGGCATTAGAGATAGGTTCCCGGCCGCTTCCGCCCCGCCATCAGCCGCTAGCGCCCCCAATGACAGCCGAGACCGAACCCCTGTTGCGCCGGATTGCCGACGCGCTCGAGCGCCTCGCCCCCGCAGCCCGCCAGGACACCGACCTGAAAGCCGCCGACGCCTTCGTCTGGCATGTCGACAGCCATCGCCTGGAGCCGGTGCCCGAGGTCAGCCGGGTCGATATCGGCCTGCTGCAAGGCATCGACCGGCAGAAAGCGCAGCTGCTCGACAACACGCGGCGCTTCGCCAAGGGCTTCCCGGCCAACAACGCCCTGCTGTGGGGTGCGCGCGGGTCGGGCAAGAGCTCGCTGGTCAAGGCCGCGCATGCCGCGATCAACGACGAGATCCCGGGCCGGCCGCTGGCGCTGATCGAGATCCACCGCGAGGACATACCCTCGCTGCCGACCGTCCTGGGCACGCTGCGCCGCGCGCCGCGCCGCTTCATCCTGTTCTGCGACGATCTGAGCTTCGACGGCCAGGACGCGGCCTACAAGTCGCTCAAGGCGGTGCTGGAAGGCGGCGTCGAGGGCCGGCCGGAGAACGTGATCTTCTACGCCACCTCGAACCGCCGGCACCTGATGCCGCGCGACATGATCGACAACGAGCGTTCGACGGCGATCAACCCGGGCGAAGCGGTCGAGGAGAAGGTCTCGCTGTCGGACCGCTTCGGCCTGTGGCTGGGCTTCCACAACGCCGATCAGCCGACCTATTTCGCGATGATCGAGGGCTACGTGCGGCGCTACGGCCTGGACATCGATCCCGAGAGCCTGCGCGCCCAGGCGATCGAGTGGTCGGTGACGCGCGGCGGCCGCTCCGGCCGCGTCGCCTGGCAGTTCATCCAGGACCTCGCCGGCAGGCTGGAGCGCCGGCTAGAGTAGCGACCCGCCACAGCCCGGAGACCGGACCATGCCCCCGTTCGACCCGATCGCATCGGCCACCGTACGGGTGGCGCCGCATCTCGAGCCCGGCTTCGTGCACAAGGAGCAGGTCGAGGTCGCACGGCGCAAGCTCGCGGACCGCCTGGCGCGGCGCAAGAAGCGGCCGAATATCCTGATCTTCCTGATGGACGATGTCGGCTGGGGCGATTTCGGTTGCTACGGCGGCGGCGTGGCGGTGGGCGCGCCGACGCCTAACTTCGACAGGGTCGCGCGCAACGGCCTGCAGCTGACCTCCTGCTATTCCGAGCCGACCTGCTCGCCATCGCGCGCCACGCTGCTCACCGGCCGCGTGCCCAACCGGCACGGGTTGCACCGCCCGCCGATGTACGGCGAACCCGGCGGCCTGCAGGGCGAGATCACCATCGCGCAACTGCTGTCGGACGCCGGCTATACGACGCAGGCCGTCGGCAAGTGGCATGTCGGCGAGAACGAAACCTCGCAGGCCCAGAACGTCGGCTTCGACGATTTCTACGGCTTCCTCTCCGTCTCGGACATGTACACGGAGTGGCGCGATCCGCACTTCTTCCCGGAGATCGTCTACTCCGACGCGCGCACGGAGTGGATCAAGAACATGCCGTTCAACCGCTGCTTCGTGCACGCCACCAAGGGCGGCAAGGCGCAGGATGTCGAGGAGGTCACGATCCCCGTCCTGTCCCTGCTCGACGAGAAATGGTGTCGCTATTCCGAGGGTTTCATCGAGCGCATGGCCGGCGGCGATAAGCCGTGGCTGCTGTACCACTGCACGCGCGGCGCCCATTTCGACAACTACCCGCACGAGAGCTTCCTCGGCAAGTCGCCGGCGCGGCATCCCTACAAGGACACGCTGCTCGAGCTCGACGCGATCATGGGCCGCCTGGTCGAGACGTTGCGCCGTACCGGCCAGCTCGAGGACACGCTGATCTTCGTCTCCTCCGACAACGGTCCGCACATGGAGACTTGGCCGGACGCCGCGTTCACGCCGTTCCGCTGCGCCAAGGGCTCGACCTGGGAAGGCGGCGTACGCGTGCCGGGTCTGATGATGTGGCCGGGCATGATCGAGGCGGGCCGCCAGAGCGACGGCATGTTCGACTTCAACGACATCCTGCCGACCTTGCTGGGCATCGCCGGCGAGAGCGCGCGCCTGCCGAGCGACCGCTACATCGACGGCGTCGACCAGACCTCGTTTCTGCTCGCCGATGACGGGCTGTCGAATCGCAAGTATCACCATTACTGGCTGGTGAAGACGTTCTCGGCGATGCGCTGCGGCGAGTACAAGATGGTGCTGTCGGCGATCAGCGACGACGCGAGCGACGCGGCGGGGCCGGGCGGGTTCACCGGCACCTTGGACCGCTTCACCTACGCCAGGCTCTACAACCTCTATCTCGACCCGAAAGAGCAGCACAATTACATGACGCGCAAGCTCGCCTATGTGGACGCGTTCCAGCAGGGCATGCGCGACCACCTCGCGACCTTCCGCAAATATCCGCCCAAGACGGTGATGGGGCTCTCGGCGCGGCGCGAGTAGGCGCCGACTGGGCTGACAGAACGTCCGCATAACGTCCGCAGCATAGGGCCCGATAAACCAGCACTGCGGACGTTATGGACGTTATCTCCCTCATCCCTCCTCTGTTGAAGAAAGAAAAAAAGAGGAGGGGGGATATAAAAGGGGGGGAGGTTAGGGAACGTCCTTGTCGTCCGCAGGGTCCCGCGCCCCTGGACGCGGCTCTGTAGGGGGCACCGCGGACAAAACGTCCGCAACGTCCGCGGCAGTCACCGGGCTCAGTCGTGGCGCAGCGCCTCGATCGGGTCGAGGCGCGACGCGCGCTGGGCCGGGTAGAAGCCGAAGAACACGCCGATCAGGGCGCTGAAGCCGACGGCGACGACGATGACCTCGGGCTGGATCAGCGTCGGCCAGCCGGCGGCGCGCGCGACGATCACCGAGCCGCCGATGCCCAGGACCACGCCGATGGCGCCGCCGATCGCCGAGAGCGTCGTCGCCTCGATCAGGAACTGGCGCATGATGTCGCCGCGCCGCGCGCCCACCGCCAGGCGCAGGCCGATCTCCTTGGTCCGCTCGGTGACCGAGACCAGCATGATGTTCATGATGCCGATGCCGCCGACCAGCAGCGACACACCGGCGACGGCGGCCAGCAGCAGCGCCAGGATGCGCGCCGAGGCGGCCTGTGTCTCGGCCACCTCGGTGAGATTGCGGATCCAGAAATCGTTCTCCTGCGCCGCCGTCAGGCGGTGGCGCTGACGCAGCAGGTTGGTCAGCGCCTGCTCGGCGTCGCCCATGTCCTCGCCGTCGCGGACCTTGATCAGCACCGCGGCGACGGCGCGCGAATTGGCCCGGCTGGTGCCGACGACCTTCTGCTTGGCGGTCGACAGCGGCACCAGCACGGCGTCGTCCTGGTCCTGGCCCGACGTGTTCTGGCCCTTGCGCGCCAGCACGCCCACGACCATGAAAGGCGTCGACTTGACGCGGATCGTCTGCCCGACGGGATCGACGTCCTCGCCGAACAGGTTCTTCACCACCGTCTCGCCCAGCAGGATCACCTTGGCGGCGCCGGAGATTTCCTGGGCGGTGAAGTCGCGGCCGCTCTTGAGCTCCCAGTCGCGCGCCTCGAGAAAGCCCGCGGTGACGCCGAGCACGACGGTCGACCAGTTCACGCCGCCGGCGACGATCTGCGCGCTGCCGCGCACCGTGCCGACAGCGACCTGCACCGCCGGCACCTCGCGCGCCATGGCGTTGACGTCCTCCTCGGACAAGGTCCAGCGCGACCCGAAACCCATGCGCACGCCGCCCGAGGTCGTGCTGCCGGAGATCACGATCATCAGGTTCGAGCCCAGGCTCTGGATCTGCTGCATCACCTTGGCCTTGGCGCCCGAGCCGACCGCGACCATGACTATCACGGCGGTGACGCCGATGATGATGCCCAGCATGGTGAGCGCGCTGCGCAGCAGGTTGGCGCGCAGCGCGTCGAGCGCGGAGCGCAGGGCCTCGAGCACGCTCATCCCGCGTCCTCGTGCTGCCCGACGCCGGCGATGAGTCGGTTGAGCTCCTTGGCCGCGTCGTTCGGTTCCTGCCGCCGATCGTCGACCACCTTGCCGTCGCGGAAGCGGATCACGCGGCTGGCGAAACCTGCGACATCGGGCTCATGGGTGACGATCACCACGGTCTGGCCGTCGCGGTTGAGCCGCTGGAACAGCGCCATGATCTCCAGGCTGGTGCGCGAATCCAGCGCGCCGGTGGGTTCGTCGGCGAGCAGCAGCGCCGGATCGTTGACCAGCGCGCGGGCGATGGCGACGCGCTGCTGCTGGCCGCCTGAGAGCTGCGCTGGACGATGGTCGAGACGATCGCCGAGTCCGACCGTCTCCAACGCCGCTTTGGCCTTGGCTTCGCGCGCCGCGCGCGAGGCGCCAGCATAGACCATCGGCAGGCAGACATTGGCCAAAGCGGTCGAGCGCGGCAGCAGGTTGAACGACTGGAAGACGAAGCCGATCTTGCGATTGCGCAACGCCGCGAGCTGGTCCGGCGACATGCCGGCCACCGATTCGCCGTCGAGCACGTAGTCGCCCTTGCTCGGCGTGTCGAGACAGCCCAGCAGGTTCATGAAGGTCGACTTGCCCGAGCCCGACGGCCCCATCACCGCGGCGAAATCGCCACGGGCGATCGACAGGCTCGCGCGTCGCAACGCGCGCACGCGCTGATCGCCCATGATGTAGGTCTTGGCCAGATCGCGTGTCTCGATCAGGGCGGTCATGGCAACCCTCTTCTCCCTCTCCCCGCAAGCGGGGAGAGGGAGATGAACGAGCATCACCATCAGAAGCGCAGGCGCGGCGGTCCGGAGGAGTCGGCCGCGGCCGGCGTAGCGCGCGGGCCGCCGCCAACGATCACCTCGCTGCCCGCCTTGAGCTCCGTCGTGATGATCTCGGTGGTGGTGCCGTCACTGACGCCGAGCCGGATGCGCACCGGCTTGGCGAGGCCGTCGGGACCGACGACGAACAACTCGGCCGGCGGCGCGCCCGCCGCCGCGGCGCGGATCGCGGCGTACTTCGGTTTCTGCTCGGCATCGAGCATGGCATCGATCTGCTTGGCGGCAGCCTCGCGGATGGCGCGCACCTTGGCGCGGCGTTCCTCCGGCGGCGCGCCGCTGGCGAACACCGCGCGGATCTCGTTGCCGCTCTGGGCGAAGATGCGATCGAGCTCTTTGCGCTGGTCGTCGGTGAGCTTGAGCTGCTCGGTCAGCGCCTTCTTCATCGCATCGGCGTTGGCCTGCGGATTGGTACCGCGCGGCGTGCCGCCCTGGGTCGTCGGCGGCGCCCCCGGCTCGTCGCCACCGGCGCCCGGCTGCGGCTGCGGCTGCTGCGGCGCGCGACCCGGTGGCTTCCAGCGCAAGGCGGCATTGGCGACCTTTAGCACGTCGTCGCGTCGGTCGGTGATGATCGTCACCGTCGCCGTCATGCCGGGCAACAGCTTGAGGTCGGGATTATCGGCGGCGATCACCACCGTGTAGGTGATGACGTTCTGGATGTTGTTGGGCGCCAGCCGTACCTGCGCGACCTTGCCGGCGAACCGCTCGTTGGGATAGGCGTTGACCGTGAAGGTCACCTCGAGACCGTCGCGCACGCGGCCGATATCGGCCTCGTCGACCGTGGTCTCGACCTGCATCTGCCGCAGATCCTGCGCCACGGTGAACAGGGTCGGCGACGCCAGGCTGGCGGCCACGGTCTGCCCGACGTCGATCGAGCGCTGCACGACGACGCCATCGATCGGCGCGCGGATCACCGAGCGCTTGATGTCGACCTCGACCTGGCGCACCGCGGCCTGGCGCTGCTGCACGATCGCCCTGAGGTTCAGGAGCTGCGCCTCGGCGACCTTGAGGTTGGCCTCGGCGGCGCGTAGCGAGGCGCGCGTCGCCAGCGCGGTGTTGCGCGCCCGCTCGGCGTCGGCGGTCGACCCCGCGCCGCTGCGCGCCAGCCCCTCGCGCCGCGTCGATTCACCCTCGGCGGTCGCCAGCGTGGCCTGGAAATTCTCGACGTCGGCGGCGGCCTTCTCGATCTGCGCCGCCTGCATGATGACGGCGGCCTCGGCGGCGGCGAGGTCGGCCTTCGCCGAGAGCAGCCGCGCCTCGATCAGCTCGGTATCGATGCGCGCCAGCTCCTGGCCAGCCTTCACGCGCGTGTTGAAATCGGCCTTGAGCTCGACGATCTGGCCGGAGAGCTGCGAGCCGACGACGACCGTCGTCACCGGCGTGACCGTACCGGTCGCGGTGATGACCGACGTGATCGGGCCGCGCTCGATCTTCACCGTGCGGTACTTCGGCGGCGGCTCGCCGCCCGACGTGAAGGCGAACGCGCCCACCGCCAGCGCCGCCAGCAGCACCGCTCCACCGATCAGCCATTTCCACTTGTTGAGCACCACGAGCCCTGTCGCATAGGTCCGATGCACCCTTCCGGGGCCGGATCACGGGACTCTATACACCCGCCCCCCGGCCGACTCACGCCGGGGTTTGTGACGCCGCGTTGCCGCCTCAAAAAGTGATCGGCGTCGGGCCCTGGGTCACCGTGGCCCAGAACTCGGGATCGTGGCCGAAGAAGATCCGCGCCCCGCCGGCCTCCAGCGCCGCCAGGCGGTCGAGCGAGGCGTACATCTGCTCCCGGTCGTGGGCGAAGCGTGGCAGGCGCCGCTCACGGAGCGTGCGGCAGAAGTAGCAGGCGTCGCCGGTCAGCACGACATCGCCGCCGTCCAGCCGCACGCGCAGCGACTGATGGCCCGGGGTGTGGCCTGGTGTCGGCAGGCAGACCACGCTGCCGTCGCCGAACACGTCGTACTCGCCCTCTGGCGCGATAACCGGATGACCGCAATTCACCTCATCAGGGTTGAAGCCGTAGCGTTGAGCCTGTTCGGCGTCGCGGCCGACCTCGAACTCGGCACGCTGGATCACCAGGCTGGCGTTGGGGATCTGGGCGTTGCCGCCGGAATGGTCGAAGTGCAGGTGCGAGTTGATGAGATAGTCGATCCGCCTGGGATCGCGATCCATCGCCTCGAGCTTGGCCGAGATCTCCTCGCCCGGCGCGTACTCGAACTTGAAGATGCCGGCGAGGCGCTCGCCGACGCGCGCCGCCGGCGCCGTCTGGCATTGCGGATGCATGCCGCTGTCGTACAGCGCCAGGCCCTTGGGATGCTCGATGAGGTAGCTCGGGATCGGCAGACGCACGTCGCCTTCGCCGCCCTCCATCAGGTGCTTCAGGCAGCCGGTGAGATGGCCGCAGGTCAGCGCGTAGAGCTTCACGGTCATAGCGTCACACCGTCAGCACGATTTTTCCGAAATGCTGGTTGGCCTTCATCATCGCCAGCGCGTCCGCGACCTGGGCCAGCGGAAAGGTCTTGTCGATCGGCAGGGTGAGCTTGCCGGCCTCGACCGCATCCCACAGATCGGCGCGCATCAGTCTGACGATCTCCCGTACTTCTTCCGGCGAGCGGGTGCGGAAGGTCACGCCGATATAGTCGATGCGCTTGAGCGCATGCAGGTCGAAGTTGAATTCGCCCTTGTTGCCGCCGAGCCGACCGACATTGACGATGCGGCCGAGGATGGCGCAGGCCTCCATATTCTGGTCAGCGACGCCGCCCGAGACCTGGTCGACGATCAGGTCGACACCTTTGCCGCCGGTGGCCGCCTTCACCTTCTCCGGCCATTGTGGGTCGGTCGTGTCGATAGCGAGGTCGCAGCCATATTCCTTCAGCCGCGCGCGGCGGCCCGCGTGGGTCGACGTGCCCATGACGATCGACGCGCCCTTCAGCTTGGCGATCTGCATGCCCATCAGGCCGACGCCGGAGCTGGCGCCCTGGATCAGCACGCTCTCGCCCTTCTTCAGGCGCCCGGCGGTGATCACCGCGTTGTGCATGGTCTGCAGCGCCACGGGATAGCAGGCGGCCTGCTCGAAGGTCATGTTGTTGGCGGGAACGCGACTGACGCGCCCGGCATCGGTGACGGCGTATTCGGCATAGCCGCCGGCCGCCGATGCCATCACGCGGTCACCCGCCTTGATGTCCTTGACCGCGCTGCCCACCGCCTCGACCTCGCCCGCGCATTCCAGGCCCAGGCGCGCGCCGACGCCGCCGATCGAGCCGTGCCGCGCGCCCGACGCGATGCCGAGATCGGCGCGGTTCAGGCTGGCGGCGCGCACGCGGATCAGGATCTCGTCGGCCTTCGGCTCCGGCTTGGGCACGTCCTGTATCTCGACGCCGTTGGCGCCGACGACTGCTGCTTTCATGACGAATTCCTCCAACTGTTCTTGTCCTTCTCCCCGCGAAGGCGGGGAGAAGGTGCCGAGCGCCAGCGAGGCGGATGAGGGGCTTCCTCGCGCAACACCTGCGGCCTTCGTCGTAGAGACTCCGCTAAG
>LNFM01000417.1_pt1 | contig 105982 bp, 109 predicted proteins | sample 596031 | NCBI WGS metagenome assembly LNFM01 (sample SAMN04254537, study PRJNA301005) | activated carbon metagenome | isolation source: dual media filters at the Ann Arbor, Michigan drinking water treatment plant | place: USA: Ann Arbor
GAACGCTACTCGACACCTTCCCGCCACACGAATGCGCAAGCTACCTCCGAAACAGCGGATACGCCTCAATCTAATCAGGACAGACTCTAGGGCCGGAGGCGATAGGGTTCACGCGGAGGCGCGGCGACGCGGAGAAGAAAAGGCGGCGCTGCGCAGAAAATCGATCTTGTCCCGGATGGATCAGGTCAATCATGTCTTCCGACGCACCAGCTTGGTGAAACCACTCCGCGTCGCCGCGCCTCCGCGTGAACCCAATCCCAGGTCAGCCCTCAAGGAATGGCCCGGCAATCTCGTCGCGCACGCGCAGCAGCCGCCCGGTTGCGCGGTCGATCAAGGCCCAGGTCGTGACCGCTTCAACCTTCACCTTGCCGTCCGCGCCGGTGAAGCGAACATGCCGGTCAAACCGCGCGCCATAGGGTTTGCCCGGCACCCAGGTCTTGCCGGTCACGGTCTCTCCCACGCTGACATTACCGCGATAATCAATCTCGTGCCGGGTCACGACCCAGACATAGGCAGCAATCTGGTCAGCAGGCGCGACGGCGCGCCAATGTGCGGTGGCAAGGTCCTGAATCCAGCGCACCCACACCGCATTGTTGACATGGCCGAGCTCGTCAATGTCGGCCGGCCCAGCGGTAATGGTCAGCGTGAAGGCCAAGCCTATCCCTCCACCCCCAGCTGCCACAGCACGAAAGCATGTTCCTCGGCGGCCTCGCGCAAACTTTCGAACCGGCCCGATTTGCCGCCATGCCCGGCACCCATGTTGGTCTTGAGCAGCAGGACATTGTCGTCGGTCTTTTCGTGGCGCAGCTTGGCAGCCCATTTCGCGGGCTCCCAATAGGTCACGCGCGGATCGTTAAGGCCGCCGCTAATGAACATCGGCGGATAGGCCTGGGGCTTCACCTGATCATAGGGCGAATAGCTGCGGATCAGCGCGAATGCTTTTGGGTCTTCGATCGGGTTGCCCCATTCGGGCCATTCGCCGGGCGTCAAAGGCAGGCTTTCGTCCAGCATAGTGTTGAGCACATCGACAAACGGCACATCGGCAATCACTGCACCCCATAGTTCGGGATCGGAATTGACGACCGCGCCCATCAGCTCCCCGCCGGCCGAGCGCCCGGCGATGGCGATCTTGCCCGCGCTGGTCCAACCGCCCGCGATCAATCCCTTCGCCACATCGACGAAATCGTTGAAGGTATTGGTGCGCTTCTCCAGCTTGCCGTCGAGATACCATTGCTGACCCAGATCATCGCCGCCACGGATATGCGCGATGGCATAGGCAAAGCCGCGATCGAGCAGCGACAGCCGCCCGGTCGAAAAGCCCGGCGGGATGGCATAGCCGTAAGCACCGTAAGCGTAGAGGAAGACCGGGCGCGATCCGTCCTTCGGAAAATCCTTTGGATAAACGATCGACACCGGCACCTCAGTGCCATCGCGCGCGACAATCTTAAGCCGGTCGGTTGCGTATTTGCTGGCGTCGTACCCGCTCGGGATTTCCTGAACCTTCAGGACCGTCATCTTGCCGGTCTCGACGTCATAATCATAGACCGTCCCCGGCGTGACCATCGATTCATAACCGAGCCGCAGCACGCTCATGTCATATTCCGGGTTATCGCCGAGCCCGGCGTCATAGCTCGCCTCCTGGAAGGCGATCCGTTTGGGTGCGCCGCCCTCATAGCTATGGATCTCGATCTGATCGAGGCCCTCTTCGCGGCCATCAACGATGAAGAAGCGCGCAAAGCAGCTGACGCCGGTCATATAGAAATCGCGGCTTGGCCCGATCAGCTCGGTCCAGCTGCCGGGGTCGCTGATCGGCGCGGTGCAGAGCCGGAAATTGGGGTCGGTATCGTTGGTGTGGATGAACAAGGTCTCGCCATGCGCATCGACATCATATTCGCGCTCGACCTGGCGCGGCGAGACGCAGACCGGCGTGGCGAGCGGGTCGCTGGCGGGGAGCAGCCAGACTTCGCTGGTGACATGATCGCCGGTTGCGATGACGATCCATTGCCGGTTGCTGGTTTCTGAGACACCGACGCGAAAGCCTTCATCGGCTTCCTTGAACAGCTCGATATCGTCGGTGATGGGCGTGCCGAGCCGGTGGAACCGCGCATTGTCCGTCCGCCATTGGTCGTTCGCAAGACCGTAGAGGAACCCGCTGTCGTCCGCCGCCCAGACGATTTCGGAGAGCATGCCGGGGATGATTTCGGGCAGATGTTCGCCGGTCGCGATGACCTTGACCCGGACTTCGAAGCGTTCCGAGCCATTGTCGTCGATCGCATAAGCGAGCAGCGTGCCGTCATTGCTGACGGACAGCGCACCAAGCCGGAAATATTCCTTGCCCGCCGCCAGCATGGGTTCATCGAGCAGCAATTCATCCGCGCCGCCGCCCACGGGCTTGCGCCACCATTTGCGATACTGGCCTCCGGTTTCGAACGCGGCCCAGTAAAGCCAGTCGCCATCCTTTTGCGGGACCGACGACTCGTCTTCCTTGATCCGCCCCTTCATCTCTTCATAAAGCCTGTCGGTCAGCGGCTTGAGCGGGGCCATCACGCCCTCGAAATAGGCGTTTTCGGCTTCGAGATAGGCAAGCACGTCTGGATCGGTGACCTCAGGATAGCCGGGGTCCTTCAGCCAGGCATAGGCATCGTCGATGGTCTGGCCGTGGGCGGTAAAGCTATGCTGGCGGCGCTCGGCGCGGGGCGGCGGGGTGGTGATGGTCATCTTCTATCCCTAACCGTTCAAATGACGCTTCGTCGAGAGGCAGGGACGCAAAGGCGGCGGCTCGACTTGGCCGGGCACCAGCGCGTAAGATATGCCATCATCAGAGTCAGGATAAGCCATGTCTACCCATGCCGACCGTCTTTCCGCCCTGCGCGACCAGCTCAAGCGCGATCGCTTGGATGGCTTTGTCGTGCCGCTCACCGATGAGCATATGAGCGAATATGTCGGTGCCTATGCGCAGAGGCTCGCTTGGCTGACGGGGTTTCAGGGATCGGCCGGGACGGCGGTCGTGCTGCCCGAGGCCGCAGCGATCTTTACCGATGGCCGTTATACGCTGCAGGTGCGGCAGCAGGTCGATGGCACTCATTGGGCCTATATTGGTGTGCCGCAGGCCAGCGTCGCTGGTTGGCTGGGCGACCATGCCGGGCAGGGCGCGCGCATCGGCTATGATCCCTGGCTGCATACCCGCGCCTGGGTGCAGGAAGCGAGCAAGGCATTGGCCGAGCGCGGCGCCGTGCTGGTTGCTGTCGATACCAATCCTGTCGATGCGGTCTGGCCCGATCGCCCGGCCCCGTCCGCCGCTACGCTTAGCGTGCAAACCGATGATCAAGCCGGGCAGTCATCGGCGCAGAAGCGCGCCGGGATTGCCGACTGGTTGGCTGCGCGCAAGGCCGATGCAGTGGTGCTGACCGCGCTCGATTCGATTGCCTGGACGTTCAACATCCGCGGCAAGGATGTCGATCATACCCCCGTCGCGCTCGCCTATACGATCGTCCAGGCGGATGGCACCGCCGATCTGTTCATCGCGCCCGAAAAACTGACCGACGCGGTCCGCCAGCATCTCGGCAATGCCATCCGCGTGCGCGATCGCAGCGAATTCGCCGCAGCGCTTGCCAGCTATGCGGGCAAGCGCGTTGCCGCCGATCCGGAACGCGCCGTCGCCGCTATCTTTGACGCGCTTGATGCTGGCGGTGCGAGCGTGCTGGCGCAGCGCGACCCAGTGGTGCTCGCCAAAGCGCTCAAAAACCCTGTGGAAATCGCCGGTCACCGATCAGCGTCCGCGCGCGATGGTGCAGCATTGGCCCGCTTTTTGCGCTGGGTAGAGGCGGAGGCGCCCAAGGGGGGCCAGACCGAGCTGAGCTGCGCCGCCAAGTTGCTCGAATTTCGGCAGGCATCGGGCGTGCTGCTCGACACCTCGTTCGATACCATTTCGGCGACCGGTGCGCACGGGGCGAGCCCACATTACCGCGTCGATGAAGAATCGAACGCGCCGCTCGAACTTGGCCAGCTTTATCTGGTCGATTCAGGCGGGCAATATCAGGATGGCACCACCGATGTAACGCGGGTGCTGCCGATCGGTCCGCCTACCGCCGAGATGCGCGATCGGTTCACGCGCGTGCTGAAAGGGCATATCGCACTCGCCACCGCCGTCTTCCCACACGGCACCAATGGCGGCCAGCTTGATGCGTTTGCGCGGCGCCCGCTATGGGAAGCGGGGCTCGATTATGCGCACGGGACTGGGCACGGCGTCGGCGCCTATCTGTCGGTGCATGAAGGCCCACAGCGGATCGCCACGCCCAATTACCCCGGTGGTGGCCCGTCAGAGCCACTCCGCGCGGGCATGATCATTTCCAACGAGCCGGGATATTACAAGGCGGGTGAGTATGGCATCCGCATCGAAAACCTGATTCTGGTCGAGGACCGCGACCTACCGGGCGGCGAAGCCCCGATGCTTGGCTTTGAGACGCTGACTTTTTGTCCGATCGAACGATCCCTAATTGTGCCCCAAATGCTGACCGCAAGCGAGCGCGCCTGGCTCGATGCCTATCATGCCCGTGTCCTCGCAATACTAGGCCCGCAAATGCAGGGCGACGATCTCGCCTGGCTCACCGCCAAATGCGCGGCCATCTGAACGGGAGACAATGACGATGTCATCGCTGCTGACGACGCCGATTCATCTTGGCCCTGGTGCCAGGGCCCTGGTCCAGCCCGATTTTACCGGCGTGGACTGGTATGAAGGCTATGGCGAACGCCACGACGCCGACGGGATCGAGGGGCGGCTGGTGATGATGTACCGCTTCACCGAAAGCTGGAATTCGTGGGAAATGCACCCCAGCGGCGATGAAGTCGTGGTTTGTGTGGCCGGGGAAATGACGCTGCACCAGGAATTCGCCGATGGCAGCACGGCAACCGCGACGATTGGTGCGGGGGATTACGCGATCAACCCGCCCGGCTGCTGGCACACCGCCGACGTAGCGGGGGAAGCGACGGCGCTGTTCATCACCGCCGGTTTGGGGACTGAGCATCGTCCTCGTTGAGCGGAGCGCCAGCGGCGATATCGCGCGCGCGCGCCTTTCGCTTCTTCAAATTCTCGCGCAATTGTGCCGCCAACCGCTCTGCGCGCTCGTCCTTTTGGGTCATGCACGCCCTATCCCGCGCAACTGCCTTGCTGACAAGCTCGCCTTGACAAGCGCCGTCGCGTCAGACCATAGGCGCGCTCCCGCCCCAAAAAGCGGCGAAACGCTGCCGTAGCTCAGTGGTAGAGCGCATCCTTGGTAAGGCTGAGGTCGTGAGTTCAATCCTCACCGGCAGCACCATCTTCTCCCTTGAAATCGTTACAAATTTTCCCCTTTTGGGGAATTACGTGAACTTACGCGGCATCTTTCAATGGTCGATGTAACAGCCGCGAAATGCACGCTGTTCACAGTGATCTCGGCACAATTTTGTCCATTGGCTGCGGGACACGGCCCCTTGCCGGCAAGCGGTTCGAGCGCCTGACTTCTGCTGCGGGCGATGTCGCCCAGCGAAACCCAAGGAGAATAAGAGGAAGGTCGATCCGGGACATGGCGGGTTGAGGCTGAGAGAAAGGCTCTTGGCGCCCGTCGTGACGACCCGCCATGGCCACTGTTCTCCCCGATACTCGCCCGTCCCGCGCTTCACGGCCATCGTCGCAGTTCAAGAAGGTCAGCATGGGCAGCCTCAATCAAGATAACGGCATGAGCGTTGGCTAGCTTAACGTGGTCGACGACCAGGCGAAGGTCGACGGCCTTCTGAAATGGGTTGGTCAGACTGGCAGCTATGCAAAGCATTGGGAAATCGAGCGTTCGACCTGGCTCGGCCAAGGCCATATGCGCCTGGTCCTTACCACCGGCCCAGCCATCGTCGAAGCGCCCCGGCAAGCCAAGGAAAGCCGATGCCCGCGCATGGCCGAGAAAATCGCCGCGCAGGCAAAGAAGCCATTTCGCCCGCAAAACGCCTTGGATGTGCGCAATGTTGTCGATCGAGGTGAGCGTGCGGTCTGAGGTCGCGACCGCCCTCTCGTCGCGCTGCGCAGGTGGATTGGTAAGGCCCGGCGACATGGCCTCCGTCCGGTCGCGGGTACCGGGAACCAGTCCCAGGCAGATCGAATAACGACCCAGTAGGCGTAGCCGAGACGATCAATGACCCTTACAGGGGCGTGGCCATCCATCGGCGCGGACCATGGCGATCCCTCGAAGGCGAGGAATACGCGACCCTCGCATGGGTCGACTGGTTCAACAAACGACTGCTCGAACCTATTGGCAACGTCCCCCCAGCGGAGACCGAAAGACAACATTACACTTTGCTCGACCAGGGTCGGGCGGCCCCGCAACTTATGCCAACAGGTCTACGACAGATCCCGAACGGCTCATCTTGCCCATCTTCAAATTTCTTTACTATCCCAAAATAGCAGAGATTCTGGACCACGAGTAAGCCGGCGAGTCAGTTATCAAACCTTTCGGCGCATATATTTACGCCGTGAATTAGATTGGTTTTGCCTCGCCTCTTGATTCGTTTGCCTTAGCCAACCATAAGGTAACGACATCAATAGGGGGTAATATGCAACGATTCTCTCGTGCCGTTTTTTTGCCTGTAATTGCTCTTAGCATTAGCACGGAAGCTTTGGCGCAGGGGCCTCGTCTTCCTGGTGTGGCTATTGTTGAAATAGACGACATCGCGCAATCAGGTAAGGCCGCAGCATTGACGGCAATGATTCAGTCGTCAATTGCCGCTACCAACAAATTTCGCGTAATCGAGCGCGAACAACTTGCCAAGCTCGAACGGGAGCAAACGCTCGCGAAGCGCGGAACGATTACATCGCGCGATAACGGCCGTATTGGGGGATTTGAAGGCGCCGATTATTTGATTTATGGATCGATTACCACGCTCTCAGCATCGAAAAAGAGCGACATGGGGGCAACGTTAATTAGAGGAATATTTTCGTCGCAGGGAAGTCAGTCGCAATCTTGCTACACCGGTAAAATCACGCTTGGCCTAGATATTAAAATTTCAGATAAGCAGACAGGTCAGATACGCTACGTAAAGCGTATTGATGAGTCGCAATCATCATCGATTTGTGGCGACGAAATCCCTCAGGCAGATTCAACAGTTCTAATGCGCTCGGCCGCTGACAAGGTTGCTTCTGGTTTAATCACTTCAGTTTTTCCGATCAAGGTGGCCGATGTGGGTAGCGATGGAGTCATCACGCTCAATTATGGTGAAGGTTCGTTACGGTCAGGCGACTATCTGACGATCTTTGAGCCCGGAAAGGCTCTCGTCGATCCAGATACTGGCGCGCCCATGGGTACAAGCGAGCGGCGCATCGGCATTGTTGAGGTGATCGACGTTCAGTCGAGGTTCTCACGGGCAAAAGCCGTGGCGGGATTCACCATGGATCCGCCACAGGTCAAGTTCGTCGCACGAACCATGACGAAGGACGACCAAGAGGCGTTCAAGCCCGGCAAAAAGAAGAAAAACTGATCTGTTGGTCTAGATCGCTGCCAATCTAGCGCTTCAAACAGCTGTTGATTAGCCTAAGACATCAATACGAGGAAATCCTATGGCTATACCGAACATTGGCTCTCTTAGGCATTTGCTTGGCGGCTTGTGTGTGGTGCTTGCTTCCTATTGGATGGCGCCTGCCCCTGGATTGGCGGCGGAAAGGCGAGTGGCGTTAATCGTTGCAAATGCACGCTATGAAAGAGCGGTCCCGCTTAAAAATCCTGCGCCTGATGCCCAACTTATTCGACAGAGCCTATCGCGAGTCGGTTTTGAATCGATCCGCGTCGTTGAAAATGTTGGCAAGCAACAAATGGAAACGGCGCTGCTTGAATTTGCGAAATTGGCCGATGACGCAGATGTGGCGGTAATTTACTATGCTGGCCATGGCATGGAGATTGATCACACAAATTATCTTATTCCCGTCGATGCAAAGATTGCTTCTGCGCGGGACGTTGAGTTCGCGACGATCAAGCTCGATGCCATCATGCACGTCGTTGATGGCGCAAAGCGCCTCAGGGTAGTCATTCTCGATGCTTGCCGCGAGAATCCCTTTCTTTCGCAACTTAAGCAAAATGGCGGCACGCGGGCTTGGTCCCAGGGGCTTGCTGAGGTCGAACCGCCAAATGAGACATTGGTGGTATACGCATCAAAGGCTGGCCGGGTGGCGCTGGACGGCAACGCCGAAAACAGCCCATTCGCAACGGCTGTCGCGCGGCGCATCATTGAAGACGGTGTTGAGATAAACCTGTTATTCCGAAAGGTACGTGATGACGTGATTGCGTCAACATCGGGGGCCCAGGAGCCGTGGACCTACGGCTCTCTCTCCAGCAAGCAGTTCTATTTCCGGCCGGGCAAAAGTCAGGTCGCTGCGAGCACTTCATCGCCCGAGCCAGATCTAGAGGCAGATAGTTGGTCGCTTTGTAAAGGCGGTGCTTCTCGCCTTCCGTGCCAATCGTATCTGCGCACTTATCCTAAAGGTCGATTTGTAACCCTCGCGCAAACCAGAGTCGCCGATTTCGATGCTGCCCGAATGGAAAGTACGGCGCCTGGGCGTGGGGCAGATGTTCGGGCGAGTCCAAGCAGTTCACCGCCGCCCTCGCAACTTGTGACCGCATCACCAGCGCCGCTTGGCACCGCTGCTCGCGGTTCTGGAGGTCGGAGCCTAATCGCTATCGGGCCGATCGTGACCGAACGCGAATGCAAGGTTTATCAGGCGTTGAGTGGGCGCAGCGCAACCGTAACGAACGGGTACATGGCTGCTAATGTCTCAAGCTGGTCGGTACGACTGTACAAGGATTGCATGACGCAATTCGCTGGCATTCGCACCGCACTGCAGTCGGCGCTTGCATCAACTGGCAAGATTTCTGTGGGTGTCGGCGGACTGACGGTGAACGGTCGCGTTTCGAATATCGCGCGCGAGGGGACTGGATTCGCCGATGAATCGGCGACGAGTGGTGCATCCTCGATGGCCAATACCGCCCTTGTCGTTTCGATGGACGTAACCGTGCGCGATCGCGCCGGCCGGATTGTCTATGGTTTCCCGATCCGCAAACGATTGGAAACGGGTTTTGCGGCGCAGGATTCCCGATCGAGTTCGTTTAGCGTCACGGAGGGCGATGGCGTTTACGGGCTGATGCAACAGCAGTTGGCGCAGGCCGTTGCCCGGGCACTTGTGCAGCGGATCGATCCAATTCGGGTGCTGTCCGTGGCCGGCCAAAAGATCACGCTGAATTACGGCGAGCCCATTCTTGAATTCGGGACAATTGTCGATGTCGTCGTTCCGGGCAGGGCGGCTGTCATTCGTTATCGCGTGCAATCGGCCGTTAACGGCGAAGCTATTGCACTTCAGGATGGCGATGGTGACGGCAGCCAGATTCCCCCCGGCGCCATTGCCTCGGTAATCGAGCCTGAGTCCGGCGCCGCAAACCGGAGCCGCTTTGAAAAGGTGGAATTACCCTATTGAGGCAGTCGGGCCCTGGCTGTCAGTGGCTTGCATCAGGATAGGCCGCAAACACCATCGCTTAGAAGGGCTTGCCAACAACTTGATGCTTAAGGTCCGCTGGGCGTAGGCAGAACACACCGTCGAACATCCATGGCGGCGGCGGACAGGGCTTTTTGGGCGGCCGGGGGTGGAGCTGGACAATGCAAAGATTGGCATAGAAGCGAAGGCAGAGCTTGCCGTCGCGTTTCGATTTACCGTTGTCACCGATCACCAGTGACCCCTCCTGATTATAGACCACCCCGGTGCTAACGACGCCGCTACCGCGCCCAACGACGGTCTCAGCCGAGCGCCGGTCAGCCTTGGTGACGACCGTGCCCGTCGTGACACTCAGGTTTGCGTTTCCACCATCACTCACGCCGATATCGGTCACCGCACTCTTGCCCCCCCGAGCAGTCGTCACAACCGCTCCGGCACGGGCGGTGATGCGGGTTCTGCCATAAGAAGTGCGAGCACCCGCGCGTCCGCCACCGCCTGACGTCCGGCTTGCCTGCGTGGAGGACGAGCCCGCCCCCGAGCGTGATCCCGGTGCGGTTGTGCGGTCGCCCGAATCATCGTCGCCAGTGTTTTGCGCCACCCCCGCGCCCTGACCGCCGCGGTTCCCGGCGCGCTCGTCCGGCAGATAATCGCATAGCCGACTATCTGGTCGGTACAGGCATGCCGGCGAGTCTTCCTCTTTGCGCCGGTAGAAATAGGACGCAATATCTTTGGCGGCCGCTTCCTTCGGCCCATCTGTAAGCGCTGCAAGCGCAACGGTACTGGCCGCGGCCGCGAACAAAAGACATCCAAGGCCTGCAGTCGCCCCACAGGCAACGGCAATCAAGGCGGCGGCCGCTCTCCCTATTGCTAAAGACTGTGCAATGCCGATTGCGGCTTTCGATGCCTGCTCAGTCGCGGCGTACCCCTCGCCGTCTAATGCCTTTGCTCCTGCGGCTCCAAGTTCGATAAGGAACGCTGCGCGAGAAATTATTTTGCCCGCCATTTCAAACTTCGAGCCCAAATCGAACCTGGTTAGATACTCCGATTTGGCTTTTTTATAGCCAGCTATCGCATCGTCGGGATCGGCAGAAAGCAAATCGTCAAGATTATTTGCGAGAGCAGAAGTTGCGGCAGTTTTTTTGAGATACTTCCCGATGGCTTGCTCGCTATCGCCGACATTGGTGACGAGTCCCGTGAAAACATCAAGATTGTCCGCGGACGTGGCGTCCGGGTCGGCCGTCTGACCATAGGCAGCAGAGGCGACTAGCAGCAACGGGAGGATCAGCAAGCGCAGCAGCATGTCATTCAGGCCTTGTGTCGATCAGCGCGAGTTGCTCCAACGTCGAAGGAGCGCCGGGGCGGTGGGCCGAGACGAGCAGCACGCGGCCCGTCGCGGCGTTGCCCGAAATCACGAAGAAGCGATCCTCTGCTGAGAAGATACCAACCGGAATCAGCGCTTTGCGGAACGGTATGTCCGCCCGGGCGATCTGGAGGAAACGGTTGCGCATCGGCAAAGACAGGTCCGGGGGCGGAACCGGCGCTGGCTGACCGAGCGCGACCAGCACGGCGCGCAGCGGTTGGTAGAGCGTAGCGGTACCGCCAAAGTCAGCGAGCGCTGAAACCTGACGCGCCAGGCGCGCGGACAGGAGTTCGGGCGCGGCACGCGTGAGGAACGAGGTAAGCGCTGCCGGCTCGCCGAGGCCGTCGCGCGGGAATTGCGCCTCAAACTCGTCGGCTGCCGCGCGCGCCGATGACCGAAGCGCTTCGAACAGGTTAAGATTTGCCGTTTCGGCAATCAGCCGCGCCGCAGCGCCCGGCTTGCGCCCCGCCAGCGTGCCGCCGGGCAGGAAGGCCGCCCGCAGCACGACAGGGGCTTCACGACGCTGAACCTGCGCGATCCACCAGAAATCCAGAGTTGGGCTATACAGCCCAATGACCGGCCTCTGCGACAGGGCGTGGCCAACCGACAAGATGGCCGTCGCGAAAAAGCATCGCAGCACCGAATCTAGATTTTCATCATTGTACCCAGGCAGAGCCAAGGTTCGGCCCGCCTCTGGTACAACGAGGGGACCGCTGCGAAGAAGATTTACGCCGGCATAGCCGCGGACCTTCAGCGCGCCGCCAATGGCCAATGTGGTCAAAAGTCGGCCGTCCCGCGGCGCTTCGGCTGCCAGGGCCCTGACGGAAATGCTGGCGCCACCCAGCGAGGATGCTGCCAGACTAAGGCAGAATGCCCGCCGATTCACTTTTTGAGCCGATCTTTTGGCGGGCGACAGCCTTTGCGATAGCCGACAACGCCAATTTGCGCGCACGCAGTTTCTGCCAGGCCTTGGGTCTGCGAAACGACAGTCCCTGTCGACGTGGTCGTCTGGACAGCCAACGGCGGCTGACTCACCGCGCGAAAGGTTTGTGTTTGGCGCATTTCCGTTGCGTCGCGCCGCGCGGTGCGCTCCGGCGTTTCAATGACGGGATCTAGGGTGACGCCCGTCGCGGCCGGTATGACGGTCGCATCGGTTACCACCTTGTCGGCCACGACCGTCTTTGCCTTAATGGTCACGTCCTGATCGACCTGTATCAGTAGGAATAGGGCGATGCCGATCATTGGCCAGCCGCCAGAACGGTGACACGCACGACACGTGCCGTTGTGGTCAGACCGCGCGGATCGCGCGCCTGATGTTCGTTGACGATCGCTGCCACGCCGCTCAACTTCAGCGGCGTCTCGATCTCCCCGGTAAGCGCCTCGACCTGCAATGACTTGGGAAACGGCTTTTCATAGGGTCTCGCCTTCGCCACACAGCCGATTTCCTCGGTTCCATCGGTGTCGAATGCAATCTTGAAGCTGTCGGCTGGGATGATGAGAGGGGTGTCGGCCGGCGTGAGCGGTTGCACCCCAGTAAACCGATTGGGGTAAATGCGAATGGCTGATTTGCTATCGGTCCCAGGGATAAAACAATAGAAATAGGCGTCTTGATTTGCCTTCAAAACGATCCGAACGGGCTGGTTTACCCGTACCGTCGTCGGCACCGTCATGGTGAAATTGAGCGCCGCCGGGTCCGCGATCGGCGCGAGTGCGGTGGGTGCAGCCTTTGACGGGGCGAGCGCGGCGACGTCCGCCTTGGCGGGAAGGCTGTGGACAAGGAAGCTAAAATATAGCTGCGGATCGATCGCGGTTCCTGCCCCCAGATTGTTCTCGGCCCGATAGCGACTCACCGCCAGCTTCAGTTCCGCTGAGTCGACTCCATCGACAGGCCCGCTATAGCTACCCGATTGGCGAAGCGCGGTTTGCGTAGCGGCAACGCGTTCGCGCTGCGACATCCTCCCGAAAAAGTCGGTGGCTGTGCGTAACGCCAGCGGATCAGCGCTTGGGAGCGCAAGGCATTGCCAATAAGGGACTTTTGTGAATTTCCCGAGGAGTTCGATCAGGCTCAGCTGCACCAGGGATCGAATCGAAGGACCCTGTCCCTCATTAACGTCCTTGCGCACCGAAAAGAGCAGCGACGCAAAAGGGAGCAGACCCTCAACATCGGCTCCCTTGCCCTTATTCACCAACAGCACCGTGTTCTGTGTTCTTACACCGGGAACGGCGGTGCGATCGCGCGTAAGGTACATGCCCAAGTCCATGCCGATTTGGCCGACTTGACGATCCGACGAAATACCAAGCGACACCGGCGAGAACGAAACACCTGCCTTCTTACTCGACACAACGCTGCCCGCATCTACGTTAGTGATAGAACCCTTAATATAATAATCAAACTCTCCGGCTTGCGCATTTGTAAGTAAATCGTCGGTCTCAGCATCAACGAATATGAACGCCTTGCTTTTAATGGACATACTATCGATCGCCGAGATCAGCATGTCACGGGTGCCGCTTTTCAGCGTTTCGGTTTTATCCAGGATATTGCCGGCAGAAACGCGCAGACCGGTCTTGCCGTATTGGATAAATAAATCGTCCATACAGCTCAGCGCTTCACCAAAGCTCGTGATGGTGCGCTGGATGCGGTTACTGGGCAAGGAAAGCACAGGAACCGCCGCGTCCCGGTCCCCGCTCTGCGTGGCGGCCGAGACCTCGATCGTCAACATCGCGGCAAGCGCGAGCCCCGCGATGACCTGCCGAAACAACGCTTTCACCAATTTTGCCTTCGCCCCTCGCTGTGGCCCCGAACCTTATTGTCGGCAAATGACGACGACGTCTCCGGTAACTGTGTTGTTTTCACGCTCGCTGGCCTGGTTGCGCAGCAGTGATTTTGGCTGCTGCTGATTGGCCTGCGCCCCGCCAATTTGAACTGGTCCGCAATCCTTCCGAACGGCAAATCGGGACGCATCATCGGCCTTGAGACTGCCACCAGCAATCCGAGAGCCCTTTGTCTTGATTCGGGCGATCTTCGATTCAGTGCCGGGGTCTGCCGCTTTGCGCTTGAACGGGTCTTGAGCGCGGGCCTCGCCCGCGCCCAATGCCGCCACGACAAGAAGAAGGATTGCGATACGCATCACTTCTTGCATGCCCGACGACCAATCACGCCGACCCGCGTCTCCGCACAGGCATTTTTACCGTCGGCGGTGGTCGTCGCCGTGCCGACGACCGAGGTGATCGTCGTATCCCCCTTGATCTTTGCGTCCTTTATCGAGCCAATTTCAGTCGCCGCCGTCGCGCCTTGGCCATTCGCGCTCGTTGCCACAGTCCCGGCAACAGCCGTAATATTTGTCTTGCCTTCAATATCGGAGCCGCTGATTCCGCCGATTGTAGACGTGGCCGTCGCGTCCTTGCCTTTAGCCGACGTGGACACCGTACCCGCCACGGCGGTGATCTTGGTGTCTCCCTTGATCGTCGTATCGACGTTCTCTTGCGCATAAGCGGCAGTGCTCAACATTAACGCGCCAATGATAATAATGTTACGCATTAAATCCTCCCTTTGTAGTAAAACACGTACGCGAATCAATTTATTCACGTCTATCTAGAATCCATGACCTGTCAATAGTGTCAACGCGCCGTGATATGGCACGCGATATTTATCGCTTGAGTCGATGTGGGCCATCGTCAACGGCACTTGCGAGCAATTGGCCGGGCAATCTCACGACGGCGCTTGTCTGTTTTTTGCCCGTCTGCTAGTGGTATTGCACTTCCATCGCGATTGACTCACAGATTATATTACGCATTCTTGAGGTTGTCGTGCGCTTGAATGTCGGAGCTTTCATGAAAAAATTCATTATTGCAATCGCTCTGTTGCTCATGTCTGCGCTGCAACATGAAAGCTCGGCTTTAGCCCAAACAGTTCCGGTTCGGGACGAGGGCAAGTCGGTGTGTGAGCTCGAACGGCAGCTTGGACTGCAATGTGCTGGCGACCGTCCAAATGAGGACGCGGCCCCTCTGACGCGGGGCGGGATCATTATCATGGATGATGCTCAGAAGCGCGCGCCGGCTTCAAACGGCGGCGGGGCATCGCAAAGCTGTCGCCTGACGTTCAATATTCCGTTCGCCAACGGATCGGCAATGGTACCGCCATCAGCAAGTCCTGATCTCTCCAAAGTTACCGAAATTTTGAGGTCGCACCCCGACCTGTCTTTGACGATCTCGGGACATACTAGCGCGGGGGGATGGCGCGGCTTGTCGTCCGATGCCGCCAGCGATCGTAACCTTACCCTTTCGATGGACCGAGCGGTTTCCGTCCGGCGCCGGTTGCTCGCACTTGGCGTCGCTCCCGGACGCATCAAAGCCGAAGGGCGTGGCGATACCGAGCCCGAAGTCGACGGTGATCGAACGGATACAAGAAACCGGCGTGTTATTTTCGAGCGCATTGGGTGCGACAGATAATATATCGACTTGCCATGGTTTTGCGCCGGTCGCTTGAGAGCATCATGCTTGACGGTCCCCGGATTTCCTCTCCCGCTCAAAAGTGCGTACCCGGCGTTCATTCGGCGGCGATCTTGGCCCAGGCGTCTTCCAGCGACAAAAACCAATGCGTGTTGGAGCACGCGTGGCGCAAGCGGCCATTGAACGATTTCACGAACGCATTGTCCGTCGGCTTGCCCGGCCGGCTGAAGTCGAGCGTGACGCTTTTCTCGTACGCCCAGCGATCGAGCGCCTTCGAGATGAACGCAGGGCCATTGTCCACATCCAGGAGTCATGGCGTCCATATATATCTTTGATTTTAATAGATAAAATGGCCGAGGTTCCGGCTAGGTACCATTAGAAATAGCTTTGAAGTTTAGGCACATCCTTATCAACCTTGGTTGGGATGCCTCGACATTCGCGCAACTGCCCCGGCTAGGAGCATTCGGATAGCGAAGCCATCGCTCGAGCGGCAGCGCGCCGTTGCCGGCAACATTGTAGATCGCCGTCAGATCGATCAAGCAGGCGGTTGCGGAAAAGACAATTTCTGCATTTTTGCACCTTCTGCAACTTTACCATTAGCAGCATAGCTAGAAAATATGCCGAGCTTCACGATTTCAGGGCGCAGCCAGCGCCGACCGAAAGCGAAAGGGAATAGGTGGGACTGCAGATTACAACTGGTGCGATGATGACGTGCAGCTTCGGCGTGGCACCGAGCGCGCTTGTTGTCCTGCCAGCCAACAAAGTGATGGCAGGGGGGGTGCCAGCGGCGACGATCATGGATTTCGCGCCGATGGTAAACATCCCGCCATTCGGGATGTGCAGCAGCATGAGTAATCCGACAGTGATCGCGGCAACCGCCGCTGCGCTGGGCGTCCCGACACCGATGCCGTGTATTCCAGCCACGGTCGCACCATGGACGCCAGGTGTGCCGACCACGAAGATCGGCGAGATGGACGCACTCAATAACAGCTGCAGCTTGACCTGTATGTGGGGCGGAAAAATCCAGTTTACCGCTCCAGCGCAAACGACCGTAATGGTTTAATCGCGCTGCCAATAATAGGGGCGGCACGGCGACAAGTTATCCGTTTGGCCTCGCTGCGGTTTATGGCTAAGCTGTCCCATAATGGGATTCGGGGTCATGACTGTCAGCATTGGGGAAGGGGAGCCCGCGACGACGAACATTGTTCGTGGTTACACTGCGCCTTCGGTCCAAGCTGCCCGGTTGCTGTTGCTTGCAGCCATTGCATTGCTAGCGAGCTGCAAAACGCCAAGCCTGCTCTGCTTTAGATCTTCGGGCTTGGGGGAGATATCAGTCAGTTCGACCACGCTTACAAATGACGGTCGTCCGATTGCTGTAGATCTGGCCTATGTCACCGATAAGGATGCTTGGAAGACGATTTCCAAACTGAAAGCGCGTGACTATTTCGCGATGCGCGACCAGCTTGAGCGCGATTTTCCCAAGGGTTATCTGCGCTGGTCGCGTGAGTTGCAGGCGGGGCAATATGTGAAGGTCACCGACATCACCGCGCCTTGCAACCTCGTGGGCACAGCTATTTTCGCCAATTATGCAAGCGATGGTGACCACCGCCAGGTGTTGCGCAAGGGGCGATCGGGAACGCTCGAACTCGGCCCGAAAGATTTTGTTTGGGCGCCCAAGCGCGCGCCCAAGAAGCTGGGTGCATAACTAATGCCAATCGACCCGCACGATATTCCAGATTCGGTGCATTGGTACGACGGCATGCTGCTGTTGCCCGAGCATTTCCAGGCAGCCGCCCAGCGCCAGGAAGCATTGAGCGGCTATGTCGCGCAAATCGCCATGCCTTATGCCTGGGGGGTGCAGCAAATCGCGACCGAAATCGTCGAGGGCGTGTTGCATGTGCGAACGCTTGATGCGGTGATGCCTGATGGGCTGGTGATCCGCTATCGGAGCAACGAGGCCGATGCCGCGCCGCTCAATCTTGATCTGAAGGCGCATCAGAAAACGCTGGCGCAGCGCAAGAAGATTGTCGTGCATGTCGTCGTCCCCGCGTTCAGCGCCGCAACCTTTGGCCAGGACGATCCCGATACCGGCGCGATGCGACGCTATCGCTCGATCCGCGGTCGCCGGTTGGAACGCGATGATGGGGACGGTGCGGCTGATGGCCCGGCGACGGACCAGATGCGCGAGCGGCCCTGGCTGCGGCCGATCCTGAAGCTCTATGTCACCGCGAGCGCGACAACCGCGCCACCGGACAAATATTGCAGCCTGCCCATCCTGCGCATCGAACAGAATGCCGAAGCCGCGATCGTCGCGGATCGGTATGAGCCGCCGCAAACTGCGATCGGCGGGTCAAACGAAATCTACAAATGCGCGCGAGATGTGGCCGCCGAGTTACGCAACAAGGCGCGCTTCCTCAATGAGCGGCTGCAGCGCGACAGCGATTTGCCCGAAAGAACGACCGGCGCGGGCACCGTCACACTGGAGATGCAATTGCGGTTGCTCGCCAGGCAATTCAAGACCTTGCAGCATAATGTCGAAAACCTGCAGGCGCTGGCCCGGACGGTGCCACGGATCGAAGCGCTGATGAAAGATCGGCACAGCCATCCAGTGCAGTTGTATTTCGCCTTGTGCGATGTGGTGGGTGATCTGGCGTTGCTTGGCGGCGAACTCAACTTGCCAGATATTCCTGTGTATCAGCATGCCGACCCGCTGATCGCGTTCGATTTTCTGGAGCAGCATATTCGCTGGATGCTCGAGACGCTCAACCAGCGTTATACCGTGATTGCTTTTGAACGCGTGACCGATGGGCGCTTTGAGCTGGCGCTGAAATATGGTGATTTGGGCACGAGGTTCGTGATCGGTGCGGTGCGGCACAAGGGTTCCCCGGCGACACCGATCGTCAATTGGGTGATCAATGCCGCAATCACCTCGGCCGACCGGGTCGATGATCTGAAGGTTCACCGCACTGGCGGTGCCACCCGCATCAAGATCGACCGGGACGAGTCGCTCGATCTCGTCTCGCCCGAGATGACCACGTTGTTCCGGATTGAGGTTGGCGACGCCATCGACGAACAGGACGAAGTCTTGGTAATCGAGAACAACGCAAGCGACGGACCGATGTCGATCTTGCTCTATGTGCCGCGCGAGACCGGCGAAGCCAACGCCCCGCCTATCCAGGCATGATGCGATGATGCTTGGCCAACAGGAAACGATTGCGGCTGAACAGTTCCGTCGTTTTTACGCCGTTTTGTTGGGGGTGCGCGACGCCATCAAAGCCCCCAAGGTCATTGTGCCGGTGCCCGCTCCGGTGCCTGCCCCGGCACCCGTGTCGGGCGACGGTGCAGCCCCTGCGCAACCTCCCTCTGCCGCGCCCATGCCAGGGGGCCACACGGAATCGCCGGTGACGCGGATGCCCCCGCCAGCGACGGGTGTTGACGAGGTGAGGGCGCTGCTCACCCAGACAATCGCCGATCTTGGATACCGGCGCACGGACACCGCCGCCACGACAGTGGTGGATACCGGCTATGTGATGGCTGCAGTCGCCGACGAGGTGCTGCTGACCCAGTGCAGCGGCTGGGCTGGCCATCGCGCTTGGACGGATAGCCCGCTTGAGGCGATGCTTTACGGCACACGGATGGCGGGTGACCGGATCTTTGCGGTGGCGGACGATCTCGTGAACCGGCGGCGCGACGATCCGCGCGTCGCGACGGCAATTCTGCTGGCGTTGCTCACCGGCTTTCGCGGGCGTTATTTCGGCGTGAACGGCAAAGCCAAGGTGAGTGAGGTCAAGGTTAAGCTCTACGCGCTGATGTGCGATCGGCCTTATAAAGTTGAGGACAGCAGGCCTTATGCGGCATCTGATCTGATCGCAACGACGCTGGAAGGGGAAAGCCAGCGCCGCCTGCCCGCCCTGTGGCCATGGTTTGCCGCGCTTGCGATATTGGTGGCGGCATATCTGCCGGTCAGCCACCTGCTTTGGTATGCGCAAGTCTCGGAAATCCGTGACCTTGCCGACCAGATCATTGATAGTGGCGCGACGGACAGCACGCGATGACCGGCGGATGGATTCCGATCATCATCGTTGCGGCGGTGGTGTTGCTCATCGTCATCATCGTCGCTGTCGTGCTGGTATGGCGCGCGCGGCGCAAGGCTGTACCCGCTGGAGCCGCGCCGGCGGCGATCCGACCGAGTGAGCTGGCCCCGCCCGCGGAGCTGAGTACCGCGATTGCGATCGCCATGCGCGAACTGCGCATCCTTGTCGCTGGCGGGCGGGGTCCGGTCGAGGTGCCGTGGGCGCTGGTGGTGGGTGCCGGCGGCGAAGACCTGGCCGCGCTGCTGCCGCCGCCGATGGAGCAGCAGCACGAGATCAGCTGGATCGACGATCAGCGGCTACGCACCGTCGGCACTGTCAGTTTTCGAGCCGGCGGGGTCGTGGTCGGGTTCGACGATGGACTAGTCGGTGTGCCGCAATCCGACGGCCGCCTGCGCGATTTGTTGCACGAAATTGAAGTCGTGCGGCCGTTGCGCCCAATCGATTCGCTGACGATCGTCATTCCCTGGGCATTCCTGGCGCTGATCGAAGACGACGAAGCTGGGCGCGATCGCATCGCCGCGCGCGGTCGTGCGCTATACGACATCATCCTGGCCGTGCAGCAACGCACCGGGTGGCGCGTGCCGGTGTATGTGCTGATTTCCGAAACGCAGCAATTGCCCGGGTTTAGTGCCCTGGCCAAGGCGGTGATCGCGCATTCGGACGATCCCATGATTGGCTGGCCCGCGCCAAAGGCGCTGGACAGCGCCTTCGATCTGGGCTGGGTCGATGAAGCCTTTGGTGCGCTCGATCAGTCGCTATCAGTGCAGCAATTTCATGTCCTGATGGGCATTGCCGACGACCGAATATCGGATGATCTAGTGCTGCTGCCCGGTCGGCTTTCAGCGATCAAGCCGATATTGATCTTACTCCTGAAGCATATGTTGCAAAGCAGCGCCTATCACGAAGGCTTCATGCTGCGCGGCATTTTTCTGACGGGCGACACGATGCCGCCGCCGCTGCTTGCACCGGCACCGTCAGCACTACAGGCACCCACGCCGCCGACTGGGTCACCCGCGCCCCGTCCGCCCCAGCCGCTTGCGCAAACGCTGTTCGCGTTGAAGATTTTCCCGGAATCGAACCTCGCCCAACCGGCTTATGGTGAGCGCACCCGGCGACACCGGCTGATCCGCCGCACGCAGCAGGCGTTGATCGCCGTTGCGGCATTGTTCGCGCTGGCGATGATGGCCATCCCGTATCTCGGCCGACAATATTTGCCGCCGGTCGAGGTGCTGCTGACTGATATCAAGGATTCCACGTCGAGGGCGCGCAAGTTTCGCAGCTTGACGCGTGATGTGGCGACCAAAGCGTGCATCGAAGGCACTGATAGCGACGCTAACCGCGTGACGAGTGATCGGATCGAGCGCGACCGGCAGGTGTCGCTCGATCTGCTGAAGAGCATGTCACAACTTCGGATCAACGGGGTCGAGGCATTCCTAGCCCCGACTTCCTATCTGAGTGATACCAACCGCAAGGTCGAGACAGCGATCAAAGCCAGCTTTCGCGATGTCGTCTTCAACGCCATTTCGGAGAGCATGGCCACACCGGTAGGCATCGGCCAGCTGGTTGATCGCAACACCGCTAATCGCGGTATCGACGCCTATTGGAATACGACGGTGGCGAACATCATCGCGTACGATCAAAATTACCGCCTGGCCTATGCGCTGCGCGATAAATCATGGCTCGATCCCGCGCTCGTTGCCAATTTCTCGCGCCTCGTCCGCTATTCGCTCGACGAGGAGCTGCCGGCCCGTTTTACCGCGAATTATGATCTCTATTCGCGCGGGATAGAAGATTATCCCGTGCCATGCCTCGACAGCCGCATGGTTCGAACGACGATGAAGGGCGTTTTCGAAGACCGGTATAAGAGAACGGTTGAAGGCTATTATCTTCAGAATCCCATCAGCATCGCGGCAAATTCGATCGCGCGGCGTTTCGCGACGTTCGGGCCCGATTTGGGTGTCGAGTCTGAGCTCGAGCAGTCTGATTCTGGGCCGAGCGCCATCGTCACCGAAAGCCCGGAGGCCCGGCTGAAGGGGCTTATCGACGACATCGACACAATATCCGGGCAGCTCGCCTTTCCGCGCAAATATGCGTGGATCTATGCGCTGGGTCCCGAGCGTTTGCCGATGCCGCGCGTCGACGCGTTGATGAGCCTTGATGTCATCGATCGAAATTTTGTGGCCGGTCTGGCGGGAACCAATCGCCCGATCGCCTATGCGGCCGCTGTTCGACTACGCGAAGCTGCACTCTATAACGCTCGGCTGCTGACGCCGGATCTGGCGACCGCCGTCAAGACTGACACTGGCAAGCCAACGGGCGATGGCGCTGTCGCCAGCGCGCCGGCCGGGCTGCCGCATCTCTCGCCCGAAATCGCCGACACGCGCAGTTACCTTAAGGCGTTGTTCGCTCAATCCTATCTTGCTGCCGGCCCGGCACAGGCGAGCTATTATGACGGTGCGCGCATTTCGTGGGACCGCGACGTCCTTGCCCTTGCCGAGAACGACGCGAAGAGCTTTACCGCCTTTTCCGGCCTACAAGGCGGCGGCACGCCAGGGGAAATCCGCGATATGGCGATAGAGGTCGCGCGGCGGCATTTTGCCAATCGTGTCGATCAATTGCTGCGCCAGGCCGCCCGCCCGCCGGGGGCGTCGCGCAATGCCGCATTGTCACCGCTACAATCCGAAGCGATGGATTTCGGCCGTGCCCTGCCGCAGCTCGTCAACATCCGCAACGCTTTGCGCCTTGCCAAGGCCGACGATCTGGCCGGGCAGCTCGATGGACGTGTCGTCCGGCAGGCGGGGCGGTTGCTGGCCGCTGGCGATCGTCAGCTTTCCGGCAATGGCGGCCCCTATGCCGTTGACGAGGCTGGATTGGCGTCGTGGAACGGCACTGGCTCGCTGGCTGCGGCTGCATTCGGGCTCGACTCTATCGACGATCTGAAAGGGTCAATGGACCTGCGTCGCAAGATCGTCAGCGATATCGCGCGCAATCTTTCGGCCCCGCTGGTCGCCTATCTGCTTGATGTGGAAACGAACCCCGATGCCGACAGCGCATCGCGCGCCAAGCGTTGGCAGGATATTCTCGACACGTTGCAGGTCTATGATCAGAAAAGCCCTGACAATTCGCTGAGCCGTCTTCAGGACTACATCACGGTCGGCATCGACAAGATCGGACTGAGCGATTGCGGCAGCGGTGGCGGGGGGCGGCTGCGCATGCTCGATTATTTCGCCTTACAGCAAAAAGCGATCGCAGCCCGGCTCGCCGCTCGTTGTCGCGCCGTCGCCAGCGGATCGTCAGAGTCGCAATTCGCACGGCTGCGCGCGAGCTTTAACGAGCGCCTGGCAGGCCGCTTCCCGTTCGCGTCGGATCGCGACGCCACTTCTGCAGATCCCGCCGACGTCAAACGCTTCTTCGCTGAATTTGGCGACTCGCTCGCCCCGCTCAAGGCAGCACTTGACGCTGACACCAGCCGCGACGCCCAAGCCACATCGGCGACGCTCGGACAGCTGATCGAGGTGCGCGACTTTCTCGCTTCGATGCTGGCGACGCCTGGCCCATCGCCGCTCGTCTATCATATCGATGTCGATTTCTTCACCGACGAGCAAGGCGCGCAGGGCCAACAGCAAGTGATTGAGGCGAGCATTGGCACGGCGCTAAACCGCGCAACCACTGTACCGGGCGGCAGCACCGGCTTCGACTGGAAGAGCGGCCAACCAATCTCCTCCACATTACGCTGGGCGGCGAATGCATCGACCATTCCAAGCACGGTGCCGCCTGCACCGGATGGCCGCTGCGTCCCGCCACCGGGCGGTGCAATTGCCGCGTTTCGGACGCGCGGGGACTATTGGGCGCTGCTTCGGTTCGTTCGGCAGCAATCGGCTGAGGGGGGCGATGCGGGCCCGCCGTCGCTGGCGACGGGCACGCCCATCCGCTTCGTCGTGAAACTCTGCGAAAACCGCCAGCGTGAATCGGGCGGGGACGATGTGACCGCTGCCGCCTATATCTTCGCGCGCCTGAAAATGTCGACAACATTGCCCGATCGACAGGCCAAAGTGCTGCAGCCAGATTTTCCGGAAGCCGTGCCGGCATGGCCACGCGCGGCCTATCGGCGATGAGCGATGCGATCGATCTGGATGCACGCGTCGCCGCTTTGCTTGAGCCGGTGCCGGGGGCGAATCCCGCAGGGCGCTGCGTCCAAGAAGAATATGGCGCCATCGACGAGGCACGGCGCGAAGAGAATGCAGCGTTGCCGCAGGGCATTTGGGTGCACAAGCTGAAGATGGCCGACTGGGCGCTGACCGAACGATTATGCACCGATGCGTTGATCATGCGTTCAAAGGATTTGCGGATCGCATCGATGCTTTGCGATGCGTGGGTGCGGATTCATGGCTTTGCCGGCGCAGCGCCAGGTTTCGCGCTGATCGACGGCCTGTGCACCCGCTATTGGGATGGATTGTTTCCTGAAGCGGCGAAAGGCGACTTGGACCAGCGCGTATCGGTGATCCAGTGGTTGAACAAGCGCTTGCCCATTGCGCTCCGCCAGGTGCCGATCGTCATCGATGCTACAAACCCCGATCGGCGCTTTGACTGGAGCGATTATGTTTCGGCGCAGCTGCTTGAAAAGGCGCGCGCAATAAATCCGGTGGCATCCTCGCGCAGCAGCGCCGCAAGCGGGACCACGCTGGCGACGATCCAAGCCTGTGCTGAGCGAACCAACGAGACGTTTTTCGACGCGATGCTCGACGACCTTGCCCGCGCAACGACAATGCTCGAGCAGCTTGGCACCACGCTTGACACGCTGTGCGGACGCGACAGCCCCAGCCTTGGTCAAATTCGCGCCGTCGTCACAGATGTTGGCGATTTTGCCGCTGCCGCTCTGGCCCCGCGCCGACGAGCGACCCCGACGCCTGTGGCGCCAGCAGCGGCCGACCATGATCATCGATCAGCCGCAATGCCAATGCCAACCCTGGCCCACACCGCCCCGACGTCACGCGCCGAGGCCTATCGTCAACTCTCTGCCATTGCTCGTTTTTTGCATGCGACTGACCCGCATAGCCCGACGGCTTATGTTCTGGATCGACTGGTCGATTGGGGCAGGATGACGATCTTCGAACTGGATGCCGAATTGCGTAACAACGGCGGCGGCATTGCCCATTTGCTCGACATTTTGGGCATCGACCTCACCGTCGAAGACGATGGCAGTAACACGCAGGATTGATGTGCGATTCCAGTTGTAAATGCCCACGACTCGTGTTTATTCGTACCATATTGGGACAGTTTATCCCGAGTCTCGCTTCAATGAAACGCATGGCGGGGCGGTCACGGCAGTTACATAATTGGGGGCATGGATGGCGGAGAGTACGCAACATCGGATCGATCGCAATCGTCCGCCCCGCGTTCAAATTACGTATGATGTCGAGATCGGCAACGCGATAGAGAAGACCGAGATCCCGTTTGTCGTCGGCATCATGGCCGACCTATCCGGGCTAGGTGAGAAGAGGGACAATGCGGTGCCGCTTAAGGACCGCGCGCGTTCGTTTGTTGAAATCGACCGAGACAATTTCACTGACGTGATGGCCAAAATTAAGCCGACATTGAAGCTGGACAAGGACGGTGTGACCGACACGCTTACTTTTTCGTCGCTCGACGATTTCAACCCCAAGGCGTTGGTCGACAAGGTTCAGGCGCTGAAGACCGTTCATGGCCAGCGCTCGGCGCTGCGCGATGTTCTGACTAAGCTCGATAGCAATGACGATCTCTACGATAAGCTGCAGAAGCTGGTCGTCGACGGCAAGTTGGATACGATGGGCAAGGAAGTCGATGCGCGGTTGATCGCCCTTTCGCCGACTACCAACGGTGACACCAGTGGTGACAAACTGCCGAAGCAACCGAAGCCTCCTGCCGATAAATAGCATGGGCGGACCTGCACTGCATGATGCCATGCAGATGGTGAGGGCCGACCCGATTGCTTGCGACCGAGTATTGATCTGTTCCGCGCTGGTGGCGCGCATAACAAGAGATAGAGGTGATCATGGCTGTTCCGCCCACTCCAGCTAGCGAATCCACATCGACTAACGACCTAAAGTCCATCCTGAGCGCCGTTTCGCGAATCGGCGAAGTGCAGGATCCAGCGAACGGCAAATTGCCAGACGACGCGGACCAGCAGATTCGCGGGCTGAACATGATCAAGGTGTTCACTACGCTCTCGCCTGCAACGCAGGGAGATGCTCAGGACGCCAAGAAGCCGAATTTGCGCAAGTTGATCCAGGATAAGATCGACGAACTTGATCGCACAATTGCGACTGGCATTAATGACGTGCTCCACAACGAGGAATTCCAGGCGCTCGAGGCCACTTGGCGCGGGCTATCCTATCTCGTTCAAAATACCGAGACATCGACCCGGCTGAAGCTGCGGGTGCTCGACGTTTCGAAGAAGGAATTGGCGAGCGACCTCGAAAATGCGGTCGATTTCGATCAGAGCGCCTTGTTCAAAAAGGTTTACGAAGAAGAATATGGCACGCTGGGCGGCAAACCCTATGGCTGCCTGGTCGGCGATTTCAGCTTCGACCGATCGACCCCGTCGATCAAACTGCTGAAGAACATCGCGTCGGTGGCCGCTGCCGCCCACGCGCCCTTCATCGCGCAGGCCGCTCCCGCGCTGTTCGACCTGGACGGGTTTGAAGATTTGCCCAAGCCGCGCGACCTTTCAAAAATCTTCGAATCCGCTGAGATGGCCGAATGGACCGCCTTTCGTGAAAGCGAGGATAGTCGATATGTCGCGCTGACGTTGCCGCGCGTGCTGCTCCGCCTGCCCTATGATCCGGTGCAGAACCCGGTCGAAGGTCTGACCTTCAAGGAGAAAATGGGCGACCTGACCAAGGCCGACAATACGGTATTGGATTTAACTGCCGCACCCGATTCGACCCAGCCGCCGGTCGATCCAAACACGTTGCGGCTGGTCCCCACGACGGGCAATTATCTGTGGGGCAATCCTGCCTTCATTCTGGCGCAACGCATTACCAATGCCTTTGCCCTGTATAGCTGGACGGCAGCGATCCGCGGCGTTGAGGGCGGCGGCAAGGTCGAGGATCTGCCGCTGCACAAGTTCAAATCGATCAATGGCGACAAGGCGATGATCATCCCGACCGAAGTCGCGATCACCGATCGCCGTGAAAAGGAGCTGAGCGACCAGGGCTTTATGGCGCTGGTGTATTGCAAGGACACCAATTACGCCGCCTTCTTCGGTTCACAAACCGTGAATAAACCGAAGAAATATAATCTCAGTTCTGCCAATTCGAACGCCGAATTGTCGGCGCGACTCCCCTATATCCTGAACACCTCGCGGTTTGCGCATTACATCAAGGTGATGATGCGCAACCGGATTGGCAGCTTCATGACCAAGGAAAACGTCCAATCCTATCTGACGACGTGGATCAGCGATTATGTGCTCGACAAGGACGACGCAGGGCAGGACCTGAAGGCGAAATATCCGCTGCGCGAGGCACGGATCGATGTCGTCGATGTGCCGGGCCAACCGGGCGCGTATAGTGCGACGGTGTTCCTTCGGCCGCATTTCCAGCTTGAAGGGCTGACCGCGTCGCTGCGCCTCGTCGCGGAATTGCCTGCCGCAGCGGCCGCCTGAAGCGCGGGCCGTATCGCATCAATCGTTGAGAAGGGGCTCGTCCGATGGCCGTCAATGTCTTCCTGAAAATTACCGAGCCGGCGATCACTGGTGAATCGACCGATTCCAAGCATGCGGGCGAAATTCAGGTGCTTTCCTGGAGCCACAGCTTCAACCAGCCGACCAAGGCCACCCGGAGCAGTGCGGGGGGCGGCACGGTCGAACAAGCCAATCATTCCGATTTCAGCTTCTCAAAATATCTCGACACCGCGACCGATGACCTGCTGAAATATTGCTGGAACGGCAAGCAGATCGGCAAGGCGACGCTAACTTGTTATCGCTCCGACGGGGACAATGCGGCAATCTTGTACCTCCAGGTCGATATGGAGGACGTCATTGTCAGCAACATCAGCATTGGCGGCGGCGGCGGCGACTTGCCGACGGAGAATATCTCGCTGGCCTATGGCAAGGTGACCTATACCTATAAGTCACAAAAGCCTGATACTGGCGATGCGGGTGGCGTGCAGCCTGTCTCGCACGACCTGATCAAACAAGTCGTCAGCTAATTGACCCTTGGCGACGGCACACCAGAAATATGGTGCGACGGCGCTGCTGTTCGATCGGCTGATTCCGCGCAGGACCGGCAACGACATGGCTGCTGCCGGCATCCGCCAAGTCTATGACATTGCTGAGCTGCGGGCATCAATCGCCGAGCAGCTCGGCTGGTTGCTGAATACCCGTGTGCCAATCGATTATGAAACGCTTGATGCGCGCACCCGCGCCGGGGTTCGCTCCACGATCGATTATGGCTTGCCCGATCTCACGGTCTATCCCGTCGGCGACCACACAGCGATGATCCGGCTGGTCGAGCATCTGCGCCAGACGATCGCGCTGTACGAACCCCGGCTGCTGCGCCCGCACATCGCCATTGTTTCCCGCGACGGGCGGGGTGACACGCTGATCGCGCAGATCGACGGCGATGTCCGCATCGGCCTGGTCGTCACCCCGGTAACGTTCACCGTGCCGATCCGCCTCAAGGGTGAGACCGATGACGGTTGATGCCGATTTTCTTCCCTACTACCTGAAAGAAATAAGCCGTCTGCGGACCGCAGGCAGCGCGTTTGCCCAACAATATACCGATCTGGCCGGCGCGCTCGATTTCCAGAGCGCGGAAACCGACGATCCGCAAATCGCGCGCCTCATCGATTCATTCGCCTTCCTCACCGCCAAGCTGCAGCAGCAATTCGACGCACAATTTCCCCAAATCCCGACCGCGCTGCTCGAGGCGCTTTATCCGCAACTCGTCTCGCCGATCCCGTCGATGGCGATTGCCCAGTTCAAAGTCGCAGCAAAGCAGGACCGCGCCATTGAGGGCATCGTGGTGCCGCGTGAAACCGCGATTTTCGCAACCACTGCCACGGGCGCCGAATGTCGGTTCCGCACCGGCTTTGATTTGCCGATTTGGCCTGTGGAGGTATCGGCCGCGCAGTTGCAATCGCCAGCGGATCTGACCTTTCTTGATGAACAGCGCGACGTTCATTGCTGCCTGCGGATCACGCTGAAATGCGTTGGTGAAAAACGCAGCTTTGCCGATTTTTCGCCCGCAACGCTGCGCTTTTATATCGATGGCGACCGCAATTCGCGGTTCCGGCTGTTTGAGCTGTTGTGCAACAATCTGATCGAGGTGGTGACCTTCCCGACGGGTGGCGGACCGGACGAGGTGCCGGGCTCGGCACCCGCCCTGACCGTCCGGCCCATCGGCCTTGATCCAGAGGAAGCAATCCTGCCCTATCCGGCAGCATCGCATCATGGATATCGTTTGCTGCAGGAGTATTTTCATTTCCCGGACAAGTTCATGTTCGTCGAACTCGGCGGCATCTCGACCGGAATGTTGGGCGCGATGCATGAAATTGACCTGCTCTTCCTGCTCAATGCAGAGCCCGCAGAGCGCGTTTCGGTTGATGCGACGTCGCTGCGGCTGGGCTGCGTGCCGATTGCCAATCTGTTTCATCAGACCAGCGAACCGATCCGGCTCGATCATCTCAGCGTTGATTACCTGCTTGAACCCGATATTCGCGCGGCGAGCACGACAGAGGTGCACAGCGTGCTGGGGGTCAACCGATCCGCTGCGGGTACCGATCAGGCGGACGCGATCCAGCCCTATTTCGATCCCCATCCCGATGGCGAGCAGCATGGCGCCCTGCGCTGGCTCGCGCGCCGCCATCCGGTCGCCAATCCGGCGGTTGGTGGTACCGAGGTGCAGCTGTCGTTCGTCGATCCCGCGCTCAATCCCATGGTGCCGGCGGAGGACGTCCTGTTTGCCCAATTGCTCTGCACCAACCGGGGGCTGGCGCGACAGGTAACGCCGATGACGGGCTTCGATATCGAAGCTGACCTTCCACTCGACCGGATCCGTTGTCTCGCCAAGCCGAGCTTGCCGGTCGATCCGCCAATGGCGGGCGAAAGCCTGTGGCGGCTGGTGTCGCACCTGTCGCTCAACAAATTGACGTTGCGGGGCGGGGAAGACAATCTCGCCGCGCTCAAGCAGATCCTTTTCCTGTACAGTGGTGAGGACGAGAACTCGCGCAAACGGCGTCAGATTGATGGCATCGATTCACTCCGCACCCGGTCGATCGTGCGGCGCATCGGCGATCGGCAATGGCGCGGTTTCATTCGTGGCACTGAGATTATCCTCACCTTCAAAGAAGAAAATTTCGTCAGCAGTAGTGCCTTCCTGCTGGGATCAGTGCTCGACCGCTTCTTTGCGCTATATGCCGGCGTGAACAGCTTTACTGAGCTGGTGATTCGCCGCACAAATCTGGAGGAGGATTGGAAACGATGGCCAGCACGCGCGGGGGACAGACAGATCATCTGATCGACCTCCTGCGCCGAGAGCCGTACCGTTTCGACAGTCGGCAGGCGCTGCGCGTGCTCGAGATTCGGCAGCGCAGGGTGGAAGGCCCAGATGTTGCATTTCGCAGCAGTATGAGCCTGTCCTTCCCGGTCAGCCCTATCGAAACGGTGGTCGTGCCTGAAGAAACCGGCTCGCCACCGGTCATCACCGTCAGCTTCCTGGGGCTTGGCGGCGCGACCGGGCCATTGCCAGCGCCGTATACCGAACATCTGAATGCAGCGACGCGGCGTGGCATTACCGCCGGGCGCGACTTTCTCGATATCTTCAACAACCGGCTCGTGATGTCGGCGATGAACCTGGCCAAATTGTTTAGCCCGGCGATTCAGGCAGGGCGTCCGCAAGAATCGAGCCTTGCCAAGCAACTTTATGCGCTGCTCGGCCTGGGGACGCCGGGTATCCTAGAGACCATTCCTAATCTGGCGCCGACGCTGCTGCCGCTTGCTGCGCTGATCAACCAGCGCCCGCTTAGCGCGCATGCAATCGAGCGCGCGGTGACCAGCCAATTCGGCGTCCCGGCCCGTGTGAAGCCGTTTCGCGGGGCATGGCTGCGCGTTTCGCGGCAGCAACGCACCAGCATCGGGAAAATGGGGCGTAACCAGCGGCTCGGCATGGATGCGATGCTGGGCGGCAAGCTATGGGATCAATCAGCCAATATCACGCTGACGCTTGGGCCGATGTCGCTCGATGCTGCAGAGCGGTTCCTGCCGGGGCAGACAGCGCCAAAGGATAGCGTGCAGCCGCGATTGGCGGCGCTGGTCAATTTCCTGGTGGATGGCGATGTCGGCGTCGGTACGCGGCTGATCGTCGATCCCGATACCCTCCGCCCGAGCAGGCTGACGGCCGCGCAACCCATGCGGCTGGGCTGGACATCGTGGTTGCGCAGCGACAGCCCGGCAGAGGCGAATGTCATGCAACAGGCGCAACCGGTGATTGCGCTTCGCCCGGGCGTTGCGCTGCGGTCACGGCCCCGCCGCGCGTGATCGCGCTGAAGCCGCTGATCGGCAAACTGAGCCGCACCTGCCGCGCCGCGCTGGAACGGGCCGCCGAGCAGGCACTGCAGCACGGCCATTACGCGGTTGAGATCGAACATCTCCTGATCGAACTGATGCAAGACCCCGGCGCGGACATCGCCCGCGCGCTCCATTCGTACGCGATCGACGGCGAGCGTTTGCTGGGCGAATTGCGGCGGGCGCTGTCGCGACTGGCAGTCGGCAATGCCGAAAATCCGGGCGTTTCAGCTGAATTGGCGATGGCCATCGAAACCGCCTGGGCAGTCGCATCAATCGATCTGGACGCGCGCGCGATCAGCTCGGCCTGCCTGCTCCGTGCGGTGATCGAGGATAATCGGTTGCGCGATCGGTTGCTGGCTGCGGCGTCGCAGCTGGCTGAAGTCCCGCGCCAACGGTTGGCAGACGACCTTGCCGCAATCGTTGCCGATGGCCATGAAGGGCCGGGCATGGCGGTGGCCGAGCATCGTGGCCAACTGATCGTCGATCCTGGCGCGGTCGGCGGAAATGGTCCGGCGCTTGCCGCTTACACTGTAGACCTGACTGCGGCCGCGCGCGCCAACACGCTTGACCCGGTGATCGGGCGCGACGCGGAGATCGACCAGCTGATCGAAATCCTGATGCGGCGGCAGCAGAATAATCCGATCCTGACCGGCGACGCAGGCGTCGGCAAGACAGCGATTGTCGAGGGGTTTGCGCGCCGCGTTGCGGCGGGGCAGGTGCCTGACGCGCTTGCTGGCGTAGCCGTGCTGACGCTTGACCTTGGCTTGCTGCAAGCAGGCGCGAGCGTGCAGGGCGCGTTCGAGCAACGCCTGCGTTCGGTGATTGAGGAAGTGAGCGGCGCGCCTGAGGCGATCATCCTGTTCATCGATGAGGCGCATATGCTGATCGGCGCTGGCGGGGCGGCGGGGATGGGCGATGCGGCCAATCTGCTGAAGCCAGCGCTCGCGCGCGGCGGGTTGCGGACAATCGCGGCGACGACATGGAGCGAATATAAGCGCTATTTCGAAAAGGACGCAGCCCTTGCGCGCCGCTTCCAGCCGATAAAGGTCGATCCGCCGAGTCTGGAGACGACGATCATCATCCTGCGTCATCTGGCGGCGATGCTTGAGGCATTCCACGGCGTGAGGATCGGCGAGGATGCGATTGCCGGTGCAGCCACGCTGTCGCAGCGCTACATCACCGACCGGCAATTGCCCGACAAGGCGATCAATGTGCTCGACACTGCCTGCGCGCGCGTGGCCATCGCGCAGGCGTGCCGCCCTGCCGCGCTAGAGGCGGCCGATTTGCGGTGCAGCGATCTGGATGCCGAGATCGTCCGGCTGGAGGCTGATCCGACCGCCGGCCCAGCCCGCGACGAGCAGCTCGAATTGCTTGGGTTGGATCGCGTGGCGGCGCAGGATGCGCGCGACGCCATTGCCACGCGCTGGGAACAGGAACGCTATACCTTTGACCGGATCCGCGCGATCGAAAGCGACGGCGTCGGTCCTGCCAATGAGTCCGCCCTGCAGGGGCTGCACCTCGAACTCGCCGAAATCCAGCAGGATGCGCCGTTCATCCCGGTTGCGGTCGATCGGCGCGCCGTCGCTCAGATCGTGTCCAGCTGGACCGGTGTCCCCCTCGCGGCGATCCTCGGCCATGCCAGCCTGGCGACGGGAGATTTAAAGGCGAAGATGGCGGAGCGGATTGTCGGGCAGGAGGCCGCGCTCGATACCATCGCACGGCGGGTGCAGACCTTCCAGGCCGGGCTGGCCGATCCCGAAAAGCCGACCGGCGTCTTTCTGCTCTGCGGGCCAAGCGGCGTGGGCAAGACAGAGACCGCGCTGGCATTGGCTGAATTGCTCTTCGGCGGCCCCCGGGCGTTGATCACGGTGAATATGTCGGAATATCAGGAGGCGCATTCCGTGTCCGGCCTGAAGGGCGCGCCGCCTGGCTATGTTGGCTATGGCAAGGGCGGCGTGCTGACCGAGGCGGTTCGGCGCCAGCCCTATTCGGTGGTGCTGCTCGACGAGGTCGAAAAGGCGCATCCCGATGTGATGGAGCTATTCTATCAGGTGTTCGATCGCGGGGTGATCGAGGATAGCGAGGGCGTCGCGATCGACTTCACTCATACGCTGATCTTGCTGACCTCCAATGTCGGCACCGATCTGCTCGCTGGTGCGCCGCCGCCGGGTGGCGAGGCGGCATTGACGAAGGCACTCCATACCGAGCTGCTCCGCCATTTCGCGCCCGCCTTTCTCGCACGATTGGTGGTCGTGCCCTATCATCCGCTCGCCATTGCCGATATCCGCGCCATTGTTCGGCTGAAGCTTGCGCGCATTCGCGAGCGCTTCACCACCGCGCGGCGCGGGGAGTTGACCTATAGCGACGACGTCGTCGCCGTGATCGCGCGGCAGGCCGGTGTCGCCGATGGGGGCGCGCGCAGCGTGGACGCGATCATCGCGCACCAGATCTTGCCCGAGCTATCGCGCCGCTTGCTTGACCGGATGATCGAACCGGGGGTCGTCCAGAACGTCCATATCTCCGTCAGCCTCGACGGGCGGCTGCGGATCGAGATCGACCGATGAGCGATCCGCATTGGTCGCTGGAAGTATCGACGCCGCTCGGCGCGACCGCGCTGACATTGGTTTCGTTCGAGGGCAGCGAGCGCATTTCCGAACCGTTTGCCTTCACGCTGGAGGCGAAGACCAGCATCGCTTTTGTTGATCCCAAAAAGCTGATCGGCAAGCCCGCCGACGTGACGCTGCGTGGCGGGGACGGGGAGCAGCGCACCTTTAACGGCATTGTCGCGCGGCTGACCCAGGGCAGTTCGCTGTGCACGCTCGAACTGCGGCCCTGGCTGTGGATGCTGACGTTATCGCGCAACAATCGCATCTTCCAAAAACTCGCCATTCCGGACATCGTGAAAAAGGTGTTTGCGGATTATGACGTCGCGGCGATGCGCAATGATCTGGTGCTCAGTTACGCCAAGATCGACTATTGCGTGCAATATGGCGAATCCGATTTCGCCTTTGTCAGTCGGTTGATGGAAGCCGCCGGCATCGCCTATTATTTCGAGCAGAAGCCCGGCCGGCACACCATGGTGCTGGTCGACGATCCCGCCAAATTCGCTGCCTGCCCGCATGCCGCGTCGGTGCCGTGGCTGTCGCTTGGCAGCGGCAATGACTGGCTGTCGGATGCGCGGATTGAAGATGCCATGCTTGAACAGCGCACGGTGCCCGATGGATTCAAGGCGACCGACTATAATTTCGTCACCCCCGCGACCGCGCTGCTGACCACCGCTGGCAAGGGCAAGGTCTATGAATATCCCGGCGGGTTCACGCTGAAGGCCGATGCCGATGCGACCTCGAAACGACGGGCTGAGGAATTGGCCGCGCTGGAAATGCTGCTGCACGGCGGATCGCCGCTGCGGCATCTGGCGAGCGGCACCGCCTTCACGCTGACGGGTCACCCGGCCACCGAGTTCAACAAGAAATATGTGCTGCTCGAAGTCGTCCACCGCGCCGAGCGACGCAGCTATAGCAACCGCTTTTCGGCCTTCCCGGCGAGCGTGCCGTTCCGCCCGCCGCGCAGCACCCCCCGCCCGCGCATCGCTGGATCGCAGACTGCAATCGTCGTCGGCCCGTCGGGGAAGGAAATCTGGACCGACGAATATGGTCGGATCAAGGTGCAGTTCCACTGGGACCAGCTTGGCCAGAAGGACGCCGACAGCTCGTGCTGGGTGCGCGTTGCGCAAAGCTGGTCGGGCAAAAGCTGGGGCGCGTTCAGTCTGCCGCGCGTGGGGCAGGAGGTCGTTGTCAGCTTCCTGGAGGGCGATCCCGATCGGCCGCTCGTCACCGGCTGCATCTATAATGGCGACAATCCGGTGCCCTATGCGCTGCCCGACAACCAGACCCGCAGCACGATGAAGACGCAATCATCGCCCAGCGCCACTGGCTTCAACGAACTGCGTTTCGAGGACAAGGCGGGCGAGGAGGAGGTGTTCGTCCAGGCGCAGAAAGACCTGAACATCACCGTGCTCAACAATGCGACCGAAACGGTGAAGCAGGACCGGACGGTGACGGTGCAGGAAGGCAATGACGCTTTCACGGTGAGCAAAGGGAATTGGACGACCTCGGTCGCCACGGGCGATGCGACGCATGGCGTGAAAGGCAATTCGACCATCACCATCGACGGCGACGCCGCCGAAACCGTGAAGGGGGATGCGAAGCAGACCGTGTCGGGCAATCTGACGATCAACGTCACCGGCAACGTCACGATCAAGGCGAGCGGCAACGTCGCGGTGGAATCGGGCACGGGGATGACGATCAAGGGCGGGACGAGCGTCGCGATCGAAGCGGGAACGGCGCTGACGCTGAAGGGCGCAACCGTGGAGCTAAAGGCCAGCACGAGCGGATCGTTCAACGGCGGCGCGATGCTGGAGCTGAAGGGGGGGCTGGTGAAGTTGAATTGAGGCGCAGTGGGTGATGCCGCGCCTATCGCCAGCTCAAAGCTCTTGCGGCCTCACCACCCCTTCAGTCGAGTTCATGATCATAATCCGCTTTGCCCGCGAACGCCGGTTGTATTCAAAATACAGATCACGATAGGCGAGCTGAGGCCCGATCTTGGTGCGATCGAGATCGGGGCAAGCAAGCATGTCGATCTCGTTCGGCACGGCGGGATGTCGCTCGCGAAAGCCGTTGCGGATGGTTTCAAAATCTGGGCTTTGAGCGCTGAGAAAATAGAGTTTCCCTTCGAGTAAAGTGTAACACCAGCCATCGTCGTCGTGCGGTGCCTGGCCGAGGTCCGACGCGAATTGATCGGCCCCCGATGTCCCGTTCGCAGCGGTGGGGAAGCATTCGAAAAATTGCTGCTGCCGGACCCGGTTCGTCCGACCGTCGGGATCACGACCAGTGCCGAATGTCCGTGTGATATCCTGAATGATCATGCCGGTCAGATTGCCCGGGCCCCTGGCGGAGAAGGTCGTCAGCCAAGAGAATTGCGAACGATCGACCCAAGCGGCGCCCGTATCCTGGAAGATGGATACTGCAGCGGGCAGCCGCGCGGCCTCGTCCGCCCATTCAGCGTCCGTCTTCCAGACGATTTCCGGGTTACTGAAGATCGATTGCGCTTCGGAAGCGCGCTGGATATGGCGCGCGCCGGTCCTTTGCGTGGAGATTCGCACAGGCGCGCGATGCGCCGCCGCCCGCATCCCTAGCCGATCGGCTTCTGCCTCAAGCGCCCGATCCTGCACCACCGCCACGCCTGATCCCGGCGCGCGGACCCGGCCCTGACGCTGCTGGATCACATGCGCCAGCTCGTGCCCGATCAGCTGCTGGCCCTTCACCGATTCCGGCTGAAACTGGCCCGGCGCAAAATACAGGTCGTTGCCGGTGGTGAACCCAATCGCCCCGATCCGCGCCGCCTGCGGCCCGATATGCACGCGAACCGCCGAGAAATCGGCCCCAAACGCCGCTTCCATCTTGGCGCGGACTGCTTGGGGCAGGGGGCGGCCACCACCACGGGCCAGGCCGACATGCGCTGGATCGATCTCAAAACTGTCGCCGCCGCCAAACCGCTGCGCGACGCTCAGCGCTGGGGAGGCTGGGCCATCATGCAGCGCCGGCGGCCGGCCGGGGGCGGGCCGGGGTTGCACCATCCGGTTTGCGCCGAATGATGATGGCCCAGCATAGGCCGGGGGAGGTGGCCCGGGTGGCCGTGCCGCTGCGGACCCCCGCGCTGCCTGCGCTTGAATGGCCGCCGCATGGGGGTGCACAGCTGCCGTCTTCGACAAGAACGCCGGCGCTCTGCCGCCGACGAAATATCCCTGGATCACCCGACTGGCCATGCTCCGTCCCCGCTCTCGATTTTGGTGATTACCACGTGGCCGGTAGCAGCGGACCACCGCGCCGTGCCGGGATCGTCCCGGCGGGTGGGCCGAACGGAAACCACGCCCCAACGCCCCAACCCGGGGGATTCCATGCATTCAGGTAGGTGTTGCTTTTGGCCAGATTGCACGGCCCGCAGGAGCCAACCAGATTGCTGGGGTCGTTGACGGTCGCAAGGGCAGCGCCAGTGCAGCCGATCGTCACCCAATGCTTTTGCACCGGATAAACGTGATCGGCCTGTGTGCTCGGCGCCGCATTGCAATAGACGCACGTGCCGCCATTCTGTGCTAGCGCTGCGAGCCGCGACATTGCGGGAATGGCAGGATAATTGCCGCGTAGCCAGCCGCAGATACGGAAGGCCGCGGCGGCCCCATCCTGATAGCCGGGGCCATATCCATATTCCCAGCCATGGTTGGTCGCTTCGCCGGCTTCCGGAATGATGAAGTCATTCGGCGGCGGGGCCTGCAGCGCCAAAATTGGCCCGACCAAAGGCCCACCAACCATGGCCTGCGCGGCAAATGGCGTTATCACAGGGTTGGCCTGCGCTGCTTCGTCGACTATCGCCTGGTCCCACCCGTCGCGATATCCGGTATTCACGCCCGCCTGCCATTGGGGCAGGAACCCGCTATGCGCGATCAGGACTTCATCTTCCATGCCACTGTCGTCGCTATAACTTTGGTCGCTATCTACATAATCGTCATCCATGCGCTGGATCGATCGGCCTTGTCGCGGCACGACAGTGGGCGGGCCGACGCGTGATGGCGGCCCAACAATCGTCCGCCCCGCTCCTGCGGCCTTGCGCTGGATCGACGCGCTGTTGCTGTGCATCGCCGCCCGGATCCCCCATCGGTCAGCGTCGGCCTCGAGCGTTCGATCCTGCACCACGACGACACCTGATCCCAGCCCGCGCACCCGGCCCTCGCGCTGCTGGATGACATGCGCGAGTTCGTGCCCGATCAAATGCTGGCCCCTGCTCGACTGCGGCTGATATTGGCCGGGCGCAAAATACAGGTCGTTGCCGGTGGTGAAGGCAACCGCGCCAATCCGCGCGGCTTGCGGGCCGACATGAACGCGCACCGCCGAAAAATCCGCGCCGAAAACTGCCTCCATCTTCGCCAACAGGGCGCCAGGGAGCGGCTTGCCGCCGCTGCTGACGAGGCCGACATACGCGGGGTCGATTGCGATGCTGCCGTTGCCGCGCGGCGCGCCACTCAGGTGATTGACCAGCGTCGGTCGGCCGGGGGCCGGGCGCTGCTGCGCGAGCGCCTGGCGCGCGGCGAAGGCAGGCGACGGCGGCCCCGGCGCCTGTCGGCTGGCGGCGACCGGCGCCTCGCGCCTTGCCGCCGTGGCGGCGATTGAAGTGCGCATCTGACCCCCGACAAAGAAGCCCTGAATGACTGCGCCGCCGAACCGCGTCACACGGTCTTCCAATCGCCACCACCGTCATTTGCCGTCTGGCGATAGTCATATTGCACCGGGTCGCGATCCCACCGCGCCCTGGTCCGCCGTTGTCGCGATGCGTCGCCCGCGTGGTTGGGGTCCTGAACCCAGGCACCTGCCGCATGGTGAACCAGCGAGTTGAAGTCGGTTTTGGCGGCTGTCCGTTTCGCGGTCTCGTTGGCAATTGCCCCTGGATGATTGCCCGGATCAGGAATGCCTTTGGATTTGTATAGCGCGGCCAGGGCAGTCCGGCACTCGATTGACTCGTTCAATGCCTGGATCAGACCCACCAACTGCCCCCGGCGAAGCAGCGCAACAATGCTATGCGCGGTAACATAGGGTGCCATGTCAGCCTTCAGCGCTTGGATGCGCGCATTGATCTGCGCCATTTCGGCATCGGGCTTTGCTGCCACCGCCGCCGAGCGCTGAATAGGAGACAATCCAAAGCCGCTAACGCCAAATCCTGGCATGCGCTGGACTGCACCATTTGCCAGCCGGCTGACCCCGATTTCCATCTTGGGATAGCCCAGAGGATTGGTGCCGACGCGGCTGAAACCCATGTCCTGATACCAGCGAGTCAGGCGGCCCGAACCGCCATCCTGCGCATCAAGCGACAGCCGCGCCTTGCCGAACCGCTGGCTGGCCTGCGCGGCAGAGACGATCAGCATCCGCCCGATACCCTGGTCGCGGTGGCGCTCATCAACCGAGAGATCGGTAACGTGCGCGGCCGCAACCTTGCCCGATCGGATCATCAGCGATCCCACCTGCCGTCCCCCTGAATAGGCGCTCACGCGGTATCGGCCATCGCCCAGCGGGGTGGGCGGCTGAATGCGGATAGCCGGTCCAGCCTGACTTTCCTTGCGCTGGATGCTGCCGTGCGTGCCAGCATTGCCGCGGTGTTGCGCGGCGCGCATGCCGAGCCGATCGGCTTCAGCCTCCAGCATCCGGTCCTGCACCACCGTTATGCCGGTTCCAGGCGCGCGAACGCGCCCCTGGCGCTGCTGGATAACATGCGCCAGCTCGTGCCCAATCAACTGCTGGCCCTTGACCGACTCAGGCTGGAACTGCCCGGGCGCGAAATAGAGGTCGTTACCGCTGGTGAATGCGAGCGCCCCGATCCGGGATGCCTGTGGGCCGATATGGACACGGACGGTCGAGAAATCGGCCTGAAACGCAGCCTCCATCTTGGCAAGCAGCGCCTGCGGCAGTGGTGCGCCTCCGGAACGCGCCAGCCCGACCTGCGCTGGATCGATCGTGAAGCGGTCGTCCGCGCCGAATCGTTGGACCGGCTGCGCGGTGCTATGGACCAGTGGCGGTCGGCCGGGTGCCATATGGGCCTGTGCATGCCGACCACCCATCGCCGGGCGCGGCTTCCCGGGTAGAGGATGGGCAATCGAGGGTAAGCCGGGTCCAGACGGCTGCGCGCAGCCGAATGCCGCCGTCCTCGGCATCCGACCGCCGATGAAAAATCCCTGGACCACACGACCTGTCATAGCCCGTATCCCCATTCGTGGGCGCAAGACCCGCGACGCGGCACTGTTTACCGTAAGTACAACAATAGCTTCAATTGCTCTTTTCACCTAATAATAGGGAAGTCTAGATTGCGTGTCTGGAGCGCCGAGCGGCATAGGCGCGCCCGCATCACCGCGAATGGTGTTCCGATCCGCTTGACGGTAGTGACCCTACGGTACCAAATCGCGTATGATCACCATCAAGTCATCTCATCCGATTGAGATTACCCCGGATAAGCGAACAGGTTCAACGTCGCCCGGTCCCCCATCTTCCCGCCAAATCCGGAGTAGTGCAGGCGACGGAATATGGGACCTCAAAAGATTGTCGTCATGCCGCTCGCGGCGCTCGCCTCTTTGCTTTCGGGTTTCCAAAGCCAAGTGTTTCCGCATTTCGGCGGAATCCTCGTCACTATTGTCGACCGCGTCGCTGCCCTAAATTTACTCGAGCCGATTTCGCTCAAGATCCACGAATCAAAAGTTCGTGATGCACCTTTCGCCTTGCTTGGTAGGCGCCGTGCGCGCCGTACCCCTTCTTGTCTTGATAGCAAATCACCTAACAATTAATCTTTATATTATGAATGTTTAATACCACATACGGTCGTACAAAAAGTAAAAACGTCGAATTGACGATTCATTGTCTTGACGAAACTGAATTTGAATGGAAGTTTGTTGAAGCAGAGCAACGAGTCCTGCGACAAGGTTCATTGTTCTAGTCAAGCTTGTCTCGTTCGCTGCGCCGCACTGGAGGCTGGAAAATGCTGCCTGACTTTCTTCGCCTGCTCGTTGGGGAGTCTAACAACCGATGAACGTTGCCGACCTCAAGGCTGGCGAGCTGGATTCAGCCGGCGTGCCGGTGCTTCATTTGTATGCGCGTAAGGCGCCGGATTACGCCGTCTACCAGACGAGTCAGCGCGTTGCCGTCCACTTCGCCGACGCGATCGAGAAGTCCAACGAGCAGCGCAAGGTGATGGCGCAGTTGGCGCCGCTGCGCGGCGAGCTCAACGGGCTGATCGACGGCTGGCGCGAGGCGCCCGACGAATGGCGTTTGCTCGGCTTCATTAGATTGAAAAACGGCGTCAAGTTGCGAAAGCGGGCGGAACGTTATGACCGACGCGTAAGCGACGGGCTGACCGTCGCGCTGGAAGGCGACCTGACCGGCGCTGGCGCGGTGCTCCAGGAGATTAAGGAGGATGTGCTGGCCGAACGTGTCGGCTTGTCGCGTTTCGAATATCTGCTGACCGCCGTCGCGGTAGCAGCCGTCTTTATCTTCATATCGAGCGTGATTGCCTTCATCGCGGAGCGCAGCGCCTGTACCGTTGGCCGGAGTCCGCTGTGTTTCAACAATGCAAACGATCTGTGGCGCGGCGCAATGGCGGGCGCACTTGGCAGCTTCTTCTCAATCGCGTTGGCTATCCGCGGCCGCACGGTGCTGACAGACCTTCTCCGCACCAACAATCTGATGGACGCCGCGCTCCGGGTAGCGATCGGCATCACCGCAGGATTCGTGCTTGTCGCGTTGGTGCTCTCTAAGTTCGTTCATCTAAGTTTTGGTGACAGCTCGGGTGACTACGTCACCGATCTTTCTATCGCAATCACGGGCTTCGTCGCTGGGTTCGCCGAACGGCTAGTCCCCGATCTTCTCGCTACCGCGACGGCCAATGCCGGCGAAAAGCCGGTATTGCGAAGGCCCGAGTCGACCCTAGTCGCCAAGCCCGATCCGGCTGCGGCGACCGCTGCGGCAGACACGAAGCAGCCGACTGCCGCCGCCGAGGAGGATCCGGCCTCTTTTCACTCGAACGAGGATGGCTGTGTCGCCGATGTCGAGCTGACCGATGAAGAAATGACCCCCGACGACGCCCTGCCAGCGGCCTCCGGAGGTATTGCTTTGCAAACGGAGAAAGCCGCAGCATGACATTCTCCCTAACATGGCTGCCCGACGTGCTGGAGAAATCGGGCCTGAAGGTTGCGGAAACGCCGGACTGGCGGACGCGCGGGCGCGGCGAGATGGGTCGGGTAAGGGGCGTGATGCTGCATCACACGGGCACCGTTCGCGGCGGCAACATGCCGACGCTCGACACGCTGATCCGGGGCCGCGCCGACTTGGCGGGGCCGCTCTGCCAGCTGGGCCTTGGCCGCGACGGCACCTTTTACATCGTTGCCGCTGGCCGCGCCAACCATGCCGGACCCGGCAGCTGGGAAGGCATCACCGCCGGCAATTCAAGCTTCATCGGGATCGAGGCGGAGAATGGCGGACGTCTGGAAGACGACTGGCCAGATGTCCAGATGGACGCCTATCAGCGCGGCACGGCTGCCATACTCCGCCACATTGGTGCGGGCGCGACCATGTGTTGCGCGCACCGGGAATGGGCACCAGGGCGAAAGCCCGACCCGCGGTTCGACATGGCAAGCTTCCGCTCGGCGGTGGCCGACTTGCTTGTGGGCAAATCGCCGCCACCGCCGATCCAGCCTGCGGACGAGCAGGACCGGCCAACCGTCCGCCGTGGTATGCGATCGGATGCAGTCAAGCAGCTGCAGCAGCTGCTTGGGCTCGAAGTCGACGGCATCTTCGGCGCAGCGACCGAAGCCAAGGTGCGCGCCTGGCAGCGTCTCCGCGGTCTCGTCCCCGACGGCATTATTGGCCCCCGCAGCTGGGAGATGTTGGACGCGGAGCCTAAGGGAGTCGAAGCGATCGTCGGCGCTGCCGTGCAGGGCGGCGCAGATGGCACGACTGACCTTAGCGTCATTGATCGTATCGACCTCAAAATACTCAGTATCGCCTTTCCCGAAAACACCCCGCCCGAGCTTGCCCGATGGATCGAGCCGATGAAACTCGCCTGTCGTCGCTACGGCATCGATACCGAACGGGAAGTCTGCAGCTTCCTGGCCAACATCGCCGTCGAAAGCGCCGGACTGACGCGGCTGACGGAGGGTTTGAACTATGGGATTGACGGGCTGCTGAAGACCTTTGGTCGGCACCGCATCAGCGAGGCCGACGCGCGCCGGCTCGGCCGTAAGCCCGGCGAGCCGAGCCTATCGCTCAAGCGGCAGGAAGAGCTTGCCAATCTTCTATATGGCGGCGAATGGGGGCGCGTGAACCTGGGCAATACCGAACCGGGCGATGGGTGGCGCTTCCGGGGCTACGGACCCAAGCAGATCACCGGACGGGGCAACTGTACCAAGTTCGGCCAGGCAGTAAATTTGCCAGTCGATCAGGTGCCGGATTTCCTGCGAACCCGAGAAGGCGGTTGCATGGGCGCCGGCTGGTTCTGGAAATCGCATAACCTGGACAAGTTCGCCGCGACACCTGGCCTGAAGGATGATCGTCGGGCGATCAATGGCGGCGAACTTGGCCTGGAGGTCGTTCAGCGTCGCTTCGACAAACTGATCGCCGAGATTGGCCAGTAATCGCAACAGTCATGAACTGGCAGGCCCATCTACCAAATAGCCGCGCGCCCGAAATTTTCGAAGGGTTTTGCGCCGCGTTGATGAGGCGCAAAACCGACTTTACCAGCCTGCCGTGCGAACAAGCCGCAACTTATTCCTGAGGCGCTGAACTGCGATGGACCATGCCGAAAGCCAAGCCCTAGTCGAGCGCCTCATTGAGGAAGAGAAGCTTCGCGCCACCGTTCGCGACAAGCTAGCTGCCGACAATCCCCCAAAGAAGACGTGGCTCAGTGAAAATGTAAAGTGGATTATGGTCACGTTGTTCGTGCCAGCACTCACTTGGGTCATCGGGGCGTTCTTGCAGGAGCGTGAGCGTATCCAGGTCGAAGCTGCCAAGGAAATCGAGCGCACTAATCTCATCATTGAGGCGGCTCGACAGGACGCACGCAACGACGTTGCCGCTATGACGGCCCTACTACCGGCACTCGCAGATCCCGATCCCAAAAAATCTGGGCTCGCGATCATTGTGCTGACCAGACTGAAAGACGCGCAGCTTGGTGACCCCAAAATCCGCGCGCTGTATTCAACGATGGATCGACGCATCAACGCGTTGCTTGTTAGCCCGAACCCGCAGGAAAAAAATCTAGGCGCGCGCCAGCGCGAGGCTGTTCAGAGCGCGACCGGGACCACCCAGCAGGCCGACGCAATAGCGGAGTCCCAAGTCGCAGCAAAGACGGTTTCGGCCGTCGTGCCGGTCAAGCCGGCAAGAGTATATCTACAGATATTCATCGAGAAAGATCAACGCGCTGAGGCCATTGCGTTCCGGGAACAGCTGCGCAATCAAGCGGTTCCGGTGCCGGGCGTGGAGAATGTAGGTCTGCGATTACCGGCTGGCACTTTGCCGCGCCAGCAAATCCGATATTTTAACGACGCAGACCTCGCCGCCGCGGGCTGGACGCAAGATCAGTTGGCGCAGGCGGGCTTAGGCCGCTGGGATGTGTTCAAGGCGCGAGCCTCGCGCACGGTCCCGCCAGGCCAGATTGAGGTCTGGTGGTCCAACACGCGTGATCGCTAACTGCCAGATGTAACTGAAGAGCGGCTTCCACTGCCCCGCCGGTAAATTAACTGATGCACGTCAGGCATTCCCGGCTGTAGTCGTCGATGACGTTGAGCATGCGAAACCGCCGACCGCCGACCGCAGGCCAACGCGTCCGATACGAAGTCGAGCGACCGGGGCTGGTTGGGGTCCTGCGGGATCGTCATTGGCACCAGCGCCCCCCAGCGCGCTTGCGGCCACCACGCTTGCGGACGGTCAGCCGCTCCTCGCGGTGCACCCGATACACCTTCTTCAGGTTCATGCACTTGCCCTCACGTTTGAGCAGGATCGCCAGCCGTCGATAGCCGAAGCGGCGGCACTCGTTGGCGATCTCACGCATCCGCACGCGGATAACATCGTCCTGCCCGCGAAGCGGCTCATATTGCCATGCCGACCGATTGACCCCGATCAGCCTGCAGGCGCGACGCTCGGATTAGTCGTGATCGGCCATCAGTTTCGCCTCCGCAGCGTAGCGCTCCACAGACCGGCTCAGTTTTTTCCCAGCAGATCGTTGGCTGCGCCGCCCTTCGGGTCAGCGCCGACACGTCCAGCATCGATTCCGCGAGCAGCTTCTTCAACCGCCGGTTCTCATCCTCAAGCGCGCGCAGCCGTGCCGCGTCGGACACCGTCAGCGCGTCTGGTCAATCCAACGGGTATTAAACCGCGTTCCACGTAATAGTTGGCAATCCAATCTTCTTGCGCAGAAAATTGTATCCATCATGACTGCAGAATGGATGTTGTTGTTCTGGTTGGTAAAATTCGATGAGCTAAGAGTGGGTTAGGGGAGGATGGGCCTCCCCGCCGAGCCCCGCACTCGGTCTCAAGGAAAAGGACCTACCAATGCGAGCACTATCTGCTCAGGAGCTTGATCTCGTTATCGGCGGTTACGACAATGACAGCGGCGGCGGCTTGTCTTACAGCGAGGCTGGCGGCGATTATCTGGTGAGCGGTGCCGATCTTTCGGACTCTGCCGCAGACAGCATCAACGGTGCGATCAACACGCTGACGGGCACTGATCTCGACAATTTCGCGAATCAGACCGCTCAGTCTTTCGGGATCCCCGTCGGACCGTTCCGCGTGACGCCGATTATCAATCCGTTCGCCGGGCCCAGAAACATTCGATACGGCATCAGGATCGGCGCCCGCTGCTGATCCTTGCCTGGTGCCGACCCCCGGTCTGGCGGGTCGGCACCAAACTGATATTTCATCACAGGCAGATCAGTTTTGTCCGCCATCATCATGCCCCCACCCGGCAGCCATTCGGCGCCTCTCCATCTTGCTGCCCGCGAACCGCAAAATGTCTCGACCCGACAGACGCTTGAGCATCTGTCGCGCCTGCCGTTTCGCGTGCGGCGATCGCTGTTGCTGGTGGGATTCCATATCGGGCGCCGTTTTGGGTATCTCGCGGCGAGTCCAGCGGAAGCGCTGCGGATCTCAGTTGCGTTGCACATCCCCCTGAAAAACGCGCTCAAGATTGCCGGCGAGGCGATGTTTCACGATCTGATGTTCGCCGTGGAGTGGCTCGCGCTGAAGAACCGCACCCCGGCGGGATTGTTCCGGGATGCGCGCGCCGTGCGCATCACCGATCACGAAATCGTGCAATGGGCGAGCGAGCAAAAAGCCGTCATTCTCGCCACGCTGCACATGGCCAGCTACGCCACCTCGCTCGCCAAATTGCTGTACGCGCATTTTCCGGGGCGGCAGGTCGTGATCGTCCGGAGCAAGTCCATTACCGAGGATGAGCGTCAGGCGCTGGCCAAGCTGGCGATGATTGGCGTTCAGGCGGAATATCTCTTCCTTGATCGCCCCGAAACCTTTCTCGATCTCGTCCGTCTGGTGAAGCGCGGTGCTGTACTTGTTACGCTGGTTGACCTCCCCCATGAATATGGTCGGTCCTGTGAAGTCGACCTTTTTTGGCAGCGGGCCAGCATCGCCATTGGCGTCGCTGATCTGTCTGCCCTGTGCGGGGCGCCGATCGTGCTGTTCAGGACGGTCAGCAAGGTTCTGGGCGACGAGATCATTGTTGATTCAGTGATTGAGATTGGCGTGATGACGGCGGCCAAGCGCCAAAACGCCGCCGATACGATCGCACGCTTCATCAATGCTGCTGTCCGCGCGGCGCCAGCGCAGTGGCACATGTGGGACAGGCTCCCAGAATATTCGGTGCCCGCCCCATGCGCCTGAGCAGGATCGGATCGAGCGATCGCTATGGGCGGGGCGCAGGCATGACTAGCCCGGTGCTGATTGCGCAATCGGCACTCCATGGGGTGCTGACGTCATTCTTTGCCGCGATCGCGCTGATTAGCCTCGGCGCCCTGATCGTCGGGCATTATAGCCGCAAGGAGACGGTGCCCGGGGAAGTGGTCGCGCGCGATGGCTTTACCGCGACTGTCAGCGAAAAAGCGGGCACGATATCGTCGGTCGCGGTAAGGCTGGGCGATCATGTTGAGGCAGGACAACTCCTTGCCGTGATCCAGATCCCGCGGGTCGTCGCCGGCGCCGGTGACACGGCGGAACTGACGATCCGGCGGCTCGACGAAATGCGTAACAATCTCGAAACACGCGGCCGCGCCCTCCGGGCGGCGCTGGGGCGCGCGCCTCAGCAGATCGACCTGGTCAACAGGAATACCGACAATTCGCTGCGCTCAGCGGCGGCGACGCGGGCGGCGATCCTGAAGCAGCGATCAGTCGCCACCGAGCGTCTTGGCGCGGTCCAGACGCTCGGCACCAAGGGTTTCGCCAGCCGTTCGGTGATCGCGCAGGTCGAGAACGCCGCCCTGCAGGTTGACCAGGCGCTTGCCAATGCCGACCTTGCTGCATCGGAGATCGAACGGGCACGGACTGACCGGCTCTTGTCGATCAATACCGAGATGAGGTCGCTCGATCAGGCCCTTCTCGATGTCGAAAACCAGAAAATACAGGTCGACACCCAGATCCATGACCTCCAGTCGCAGGAATTTGTCCGCGTCACGGCGCCGGCGTCGGGCGAGGTTCGCGCTATCAGCATTCGTCAAGGCCAGCGCGTCGATCCGGGTGATCGCCTGTTCGCACTGGCACGACCGGGATCGAAACTGGCAATTGCCCTTGAAGTGCCCTCCAACGCGATCGGCTTTATCGAGCCTGGTCAACGCGTAGTCCTGAAATACGACGCGTTTCCCTTTGAGACGTTCGGCGTGCGTTATGGGCAGGTTTCTTCGGTTCAATCGGCGGCGATGACATCAACCGCGCAGCCCAGCGATGCCAAGGCAGGCAGCGGCAAGACATTCTCGGTCGAAGTGCTTCCCGATCAGGCTTTCGTTAGCGCCTATGGACAGCGTCGGCCGCTCAAAATCGGCATGAGCGTGACCGCTGAGGTCACCCTTGAGCGTCGCCGCCTGATCAGCTGGCTGCTCGAACCCCTTTATTCGGTCCAAAGGCAGCTGCGATGAACCCCCTCGCATCAGCGGTGCGGCGGGTGCCGATGATCCGGCAAGACGCCAATGGGGAGTGTGCGCTCGCTTGCCTTGCGATGATCGGCCAGTGGCACGGCCACCGAATCTCGCTTGCGCAGTTAAGGATCGAATATCCCACGACGCGGCTCGGGTTGAACCTGGGTGACCTGTCCAAGATCGCCCGGGCCTTGCGGCTGCAACCGCGGGGATTGTCGATCACTGACATTACCGATCTCAAGAAAGTAAGGCTGCCGGCCGTGCTGCACTGGGACCGGAACCACTTCGTCGTCCTGGTACGGGTGAAGCGGGGCAAATATACCGTGCACAATCCTGCAGCGGCCGTCACCGATTATAATGAAGCCGAGTTCAGGGCGCATTTCTCCGGCACTGTGCTTGAACTCGAACCTGCAGACAATTTCGAGACGATCGTCCGGCAGAAGAAAAATTCGCTGTCGAATATCCTGCGACGCACCAACGGGCTTGGTCCGTCGATAGCGCAGGTCGTCGTCGTATTGCTGACAAGCAGTGTGCTGATCTTGGCCGTCCCGGCCATTGTCCAGGTCGCGCTCGACAGTGTGATTCCCAAGAACGACCTTGAGCTGTTGCAATTGCTGGCCATCACGCTTTTTGCGGTGTCGGCATCAACTGGTGTCGCCGAGTGGATTCAACGCCGGATCATTGCGAATGCCGGTACCGCGTTTTTCGTCCAGCTTACGCGCAACGCCGTGGGGCACATTTTTCGCCTGCCCATTGCCTATGTCGAATCCCGGCACCCCGGAGATATCGCCGTTCGCCTTGAATCGATAAACCATGTGCAGAATGTGGTGACCAGTTCAGCGGTAAGTGCCCTGGTCGACGGCATGATGATGCTGCTCTGTGGCGTCCTGATGTTCCTCTACATTCCGTCCCTTGCGCTCATGGTTACGGGCGTATTTCTGGCCGTGGTTCTGGTTCGGTTGCTGATGTACCCGGCCTTGCGCCGTCAGGGGGCAATCGCGCTGCGGGAACGGGCCGAAGAACGGTCCCGCCTGCTGGACAGCCTGAGGGCGGCGCCAGCGCTCAAGGCGGCGAACGCAACGCCGGCAGCCACCGGCCGCTGGTATGACAGTCTGGTCAATGCATCAAACGCCAGCTTCAAAGGCTCGATGATCGAAGCCAATGCGATGTTGTTCGTCGAAATACTCACTGCTCTGGGAACAGCACTTGTTCTATATTTCGGCGTGATTGCTGTAATGGCGCAGGGAATTACGGTCGGAATGCTATATGCGTTCTTCACGTATCGCGGCATGTTCTTTGACCGCATCGACAAGCTTATCCATGTCATGACCGATCTTGCGCTGTTGGGCACGAACCTGAACCGGCTCGATGACTTTTTGCAAATGGACGTGGAGCGCGAGAATGCGATCGTCACGCGATCGATCAGGAACGACATCGCGCTGCGCGATGTCTCTTTCAAAGCGGGCTTCGCGGACAAGCCGATCATCGCCGATATCTCCTTAAGCATTGCGGCAAATTCCGGGGAATGGATCGCCATCGTCGGCCCTTCAGGATCGGGCAAGACCACGCTGCTCAAGGTTTTGGCCGGCCTTTACCGGCCAAGCTCGGGCCAGCATCTCGTCGATGGCACCGACCTATCGACCTGGGGACTCGCTGCCTATCGCGACAATATCGGCCTTCTGCTTGGCGCGGATAAATTGATGCGTGGCAGCGTCACTGAAAATGTGACGTGCTTCGATCCAGCGCCCGACATGACGCGACTGGAATCTGCGCTGCGGATTGCCTGCCTGACCGATGTCATCGACGGGCTGCCAAGCCGCTTTCACACGATCGTGAGCGAGGAAAATGGCGTGATGTCCAGCGGGCAACGTCGCCGCCTGATGCTCGCCCGCGCAATTTACCGCGACGCGCCGATTCTGCTGCTCGATGAAGTCACGTCGAACCTGGATGCCGAGACGACCGAGCAACTGCTGGAAAACCTGGCCAGCCTGCCGGCGACCAAGGTGCTGACGACCCATGACGAGCGCGTGCTCGATTTCTGCCAGCAGGTCTTTGAGATGAAGTCGGGGCGCTTGTCGCTGATGCGGTCGGCACAGACCGTGAATTGAGGGAAATGGCGATGAACGATCAGGACGCAATCTATGCGATGCTTACAGAGCTCATCTCGCGAACAACCGAGCGCGATCAGATCGTCGTTGCGGATACCCCGCTCAACGCGCTCGGCCTCGACAGTCTCGGCCTGATCGAGGTGATATTCGAACTTGAGGAGCGGTATAACGTCGACCTTCCGTTCAACGCGAACGAGATGGCCCAGAACAGCCATCAGGCAACAGTGGGCAATATCGTCGACATGGTCGTCCGCGCGCGGGCTGGCGTCGACTCGAAATGAGGCGGGTCGTTATCACCGGCATGGGCGTCGTTTCGCCGGCTGGAAACGGCACGGCGGCGGCGTGGGAAGCGGTCAGGCTGGGGCGGTCCTGTTACCAGGCCAGCGCCGATCGCGGGTTTCATAAGCCGCTGGGCACGGTCGATCGCGGGGGTGGCGCCAATGCTCCTTTTCAGCCGGCAAGGGAGATCGACCCGACGGTCAAAATGGCGCTGGAAGCGAGCCGCGAAGCGGTAGCGCAAGCCGATTTCGCGCAATTGATCGATCGCAACCGCATGGGCGTGGTGATCGGGTCCGGTGCGGGCAATCAGCAGACACACGAGATGCTCGCCCGTCGGATGTACGGCGAAGGGAAAACCCGTTTCCACCCGCTGGCGATCCCAAGAGGCATGTTCAGTTCGGTGACCAGCGCCATTGCTACCGAGCACAAGGCAAGAGGCGTGGCCTTTTCTGTCTCCAGCGCTTGCGCCTCCGCGACCCATGCCATCGGGCAAGCGATGCTTTGCATCGGCAGCGGCGGCGCCGATGTCATGATCACCGGGGGCAGCGAAGCCTGCCTCACCCCGGGGTGCCTGGCGGCGTGGGATTCGCTCCACGTCCTCGCGCAGGAATATTGCCGCCCCTTTTCCGCCGGACGCGATGGCCTGGTATTGGCCGAAGGTGCGGCAATCCTGGTTCTTGAGGACCGACAGCATGCGCTGAATCGCGGTGCAGTCATTCTCGCCGAGATTGCCGGCTATGGGGCGTGTTCCGATGCAACCGCGCTAACCGCGCCGGATCCGTCCGGCATGGCGCGGTCAATGCGGCGGGCGATCGACCATGCCGGCATCGATCCCGACCAGATCTGCGCCATCAATGCCCATGGCACGGCAACCGAGTCCAACGACCGCAGCGAATGCGCGGCGATTATCGAGGTTTTCGGCGCCCGCCATGGCAGGATTCCGGTCTCGTCGACCAAGTCGGTGCTTGGCCATTCGCTGGGAGCTTCGGGCGCGATTGAGTTGGCCATGTCGGTACGCTCGCTCCAGGAGCAGTTCGTGGCGCCTACCGCCAATCACCTCGCGCCGGACAAGGATTGCCCCGTCGATTGCGTGCCGAACCAAGGGCGCGCCGCCAGGCTTGCGACGATCCTGAGCAATTCTTTCGCATTTGGTGGTCTGAACGCCTCAATCGTGGTGCGTCATGCAGAAGCAGCTTAGCCGCGCCCTAGAGCGCGGCGCATCGGGCAGCGGCGCGTTTGAGCAACCCAGGCTGCCAATCTTCCCGCGTGCGATCAAGGAATGCACGACGGCTGACAGCTCGCCCTATCTGTGCTCGGTCGACGAGCTGACCCGACGCTATGGTTTTAACCCGCACCGTCTCCATCTGATCGATCAGCTCGCCAGCTTTGCTGGGCAATCTTATGACATCGGCGTGAAGATAGGGGCGCTGCTCATCGGCGGAAGCTTCCTCGATCAATCGATCGATCAACCGCGCGACATTGACTGCCTTGTCTATTACCGGATCGATGCGCAGGCTGACGCGGTCGATGCCATTATTTCCCGGTGGAATGCATTGCGTCGCGGCTTCCCGCTCGACGTCAAACTCTGCCCGACGGATGCCGGACCGCTTACCATTATCAAGCGATCGATCTTTTTCTCAAACCTCTTCTCGATCGACAAGGCAACGCTTGTTCTGGAGCGCGGAACAATCCTGGTTGAACTGTCGAACGAAAAATTTGACAATGAAATCAATCTATAAACATGGCCAATCAACGGAGAAAAATGGACATGACGCTTCGCCTGATCATCCGAACAGTGCTGGCTACAGCGCTTTCGCTGTTGTCGCTTCCCGCGCTTGCTGGTCCAGGATCAGGCAAGACCAGCGGTCCATATGTCGGTGCAGAGATTGGCCCGGTCAATCATCATTTCGTCGTCGAGGAAGGCGTTCCACCGGCCCAGCCGACGGCCCGAAATGTCTCCCAATGGGGGGTCGGCGGCGGGGTCTTTGCCGGCTATGATCACTATGTCACTGACCGCATCCGGATTGGCGGCGAAGTCGCTTTCAATTTTGGCGGTAGAACCCCGGCCACGACGAGCGCGGCCGGCCAGCCCCTCTCGATCACGCCACGCTTTGGCTACAGCCTGACGGCGCGCGCTGGCTATGCGCTGAGCAACGCCGTCATCGCTTATGGTGGGGCTGGCTATGGCGGGCATCGCTATCGACGGAATTTGCCAGCCGGCGCGGCCGATTTCGGTGATTGGAACCAGAGCTTCATCCTGTTAGGCGGCGTCGAATTGAAGGCGTCGTCCAGAGCCAATCTCAGGCTCGAATTCATGCATCTCGACGGCACCCGGAATCAGGTCATGCTCGGTATCCCGATCAGGTTCTGACGCAGATGAATGGGTCATAACCCCGGTTCGGCACTTCCGCTGCCTGAGGCAGAGCGCGAGATAGGATTGGACGCAATCGTGCGCCCGCAATCAGCGCGGTGAAACGCTCAGGCGCGCTCGCGTTCGAGCAGATCGGCGGCGTCAATGCCGAGCAGTTTGATATGGTCGCGGATCCGCGGCCAGCTGCTCGTCATGAAATGGTCGCGTTCGGCGATGCGTAGTTTCTCGGCCGCGCCTGCCAGCACAAACATGCCGACGCCGCGCCGCACCTCGACATAGCCGTCGTCCTGAAAGCTCTGATAGGCCTTGGCCACCGTCAGCGGATTGGCGCCATGTTCGGCAGCAAGCGCGCGCACAGAAGGCAGCTGATCACCGGCACGGAAATCGCCGCGCAGGATCGCTGCTGCAATCGTGCCCCGCAGCTTGATGTACACTGGGCTGTCTTCGCTGTTGAGCGCTGTCATGCTGCCTTAATACAGCAATCGCCCGAGTCGTCTAGCCCCTATGGTGCCCAGGTCGAGATAACGCTGCCCGGATCGGGACGGGGGCGTTCTTCCAAGTCGCGCGCGGGCGACCCGATGAAGATAAAGCCGGCAATGCGTTCATGGGCTGCCCCAAAAGCATCGCGCACCGCGTCTGCATAGGCTGGCCAGCCGGTCAGCCAGCCGCCGACAAAGCCGTGGGCATGGGCGGCGTGGAGCAGGTTCATACAGGCGGCGCCTACGGATAGTTCCTGTTCCCAGAGCGGAATTTTGCTGTCCGCCCGCGGGCTGGCGAGCACGACCACCAGCGCCGGGGCCTGGGTGGCAAATGCCTCCATTGCCTCGATTTCGAGCCGTGCTGCCTGGGGCCGTTCGGCGCGATAGGCGGTGGTGATCAGCGCAGACAGGGCGGACCGCGTCTCGGTTGGCACGATGACGAAGCGCCAGGGGGTGAGCTTGCCATGATCGGGGGTTCGCGCCGCAATGGCGAGCATCGCTGCCAGCTGGGCGGCATCGGGGCCAGGCGCGGTCATCTCGCGTGGGCGACCGGATCGGCGGGTAGCTAGCAGCGTCAATGGGGTGGTGCGATCGTTGAGCATGGCGGCGGGCTGTAGCGATGTCGACCGCTGCCGCCAACTGCTGCCTGTTTACAGGCCATGTTTTGCCGCTAGTCTCCCGCCGCAACCGCCGCCGTTCGAGTGGCCTGCCAGTATCAGGGAGCGTAATATGGAAAGCCCGACCGCCGATTCCCCTCGGGAACCGGATATCAGCCATGTGAATTCGGCCAGCGGCGAAACCTGGTTTGGCCATCCGCGCCAGCTCGCCCGGCTATTTTCAACCGAAGCGATGGAGCGTTTCGGCTATTATGGCATGCGCGCGCTGCTGACGCTGTATCTGGCGCAGCACTTCCTGTTCAGCGATACGACGACAACCGGCATTTATGGCGGCTTCACCGCGCTTGTTTATCTGACGCCGTTGATTGGCGGGCTGATGGCTGATCGGTTCCTTGGCTCGAAACGGTCGGTGAAGTTCGGCGCGATCATGATGTCGCTCGGCTATCTGACGCTGTGCTTTGGCGGCCAGCCTGCCAAACCCTTCGCGACCATCGACGGCCAGCGTTATGAGGTGAAGGTCCAGGGCACCGGCGAAGCGCGCCGCCAGTTCGTGATCGATGGCAATCAGCAATTGCTGATCAAAGGCAATGACGACAAGACCGTGTCGTTGCTGGGTGGCGACGGCAAGGAAGTACGCCGTGTCGCGGCGGGCGGTTTCGAAGCGGGTGGCGAGCGCGCGCCGCTATCAGTGTTTCTGCTGCTGATCGGCCTGGCGCTGGTCACGATCGGCAATGGCTTTTTCAAGCCCAATATCTCGACGATGGTTGGCGCGCTCTATGCTCAGGGCGACCGCCGGCGTGATGCTGGCTTCACGATATTCTATATGGGGATCAACCTCGGTTCGCTGTTTTCGCAAATTCTGTGCCCGCTGCTCGCGGTCGGCATGGGCAGCTGGGGTGGGCTTGGCTGGTGGGCAGGCTTTGCGCTGGCGGCAGCCGGCATGATCGTTTCCTGGTGCCTGATTCAGTTCGATGGCGGCAAGCTTGATGGCATTGGCGATCGACCGGCTGACGCACCGGCCAATCGCGACTGGTTCATCTATATCGGTGCGATGCTGGCAATACCGGTGGTGTGGTTCCTGTTCACCAACCTGATGAATTATGTCCCGCCGGCTGAAGGGTCGGGGATCGTCGGTTATTTTCTGGGTCTGCCGGTCATGGGCAAGATCATGTTCGGGACCTTTCTGATCAGCGTGCCGGGTATTTTGATCTGGTCCTTCTTCAATGGATCGAAGCAGGAATTCCAGATGATGCTGGCGGCGATGGTGCTGATCACCTTCAACACCGTGTTCTGGACGTTGTTCGAACAAGCCGGATCGTCGCTGACGCTGTTTGCCGATCGCAACACGGACTTGTCGGTGTTTGGCTGGTTCTCGATTTCAGCCGGGCAGACGCAGTTCTTCAACGCGCTGTTTATCGTGCTGCTTGCGCCGGTGTTCAGTATCATGTGGAACGGCATGGCAAAACGCGGGATCGAGCCGACTATTCCGATCAAGTTCGGCATCGCCTTGATGGGGGTTGGCGTCGGGTTTCTGGTGCTGGTGTGGGGGTCGCAATTTGCCGGGCCGGATTACAAGGTTGGCTTGTGGTGGCTGGCGGGGCTGTATCTGGTCCATTCGATTGCCGAGCTTTGTATCTCGCCAGTCGGGCTGTCGATGGTCACCAAATTGTCGATCGCACGGATCGTCGGCATGATGATGGGCGTGTGGTTCCTGTCGATCGCGGTCGCACAGTATGTGGCGGGCATCGTCGCGCAATTCGCCAGCGTTGAAACGGTGGGCGGGCAAGTGACCAATTTGAAGGTCAGCCTCGACACCTATGTTGGCGTGTTCACGACAATCTCGGAGATCTCGATCGCGCTGGGTGTGCTGCTGCTGCTGCTGTCCTTCCCGCTCAAGAAGTGGATGCACGGCGTCCAGTGATCGTCTAGGCTCTCCTGCACAAGGCAGGGGAGCCAAGATGATGGATGCAACGATGACGGTCGCGGTGGCGGCGACGAGCTTTGTGGGCAGCCATTTCCTGCTGTCGCATCCCTTGCGCGCGCCGCTCGTCAAGGCGGCGGGCAATGGTGGCTTCACCATTATTTATGCGCTGATTGCCTTTGCGACTTTGGGGTGGATGGCCAATGCCTATAAGGCAGCGCCGATCACGCCGCCCCTGTGGGATGTCGGCGATGCGCTTTGGGTCATCGCGACCGTGATCATGTTGTTGGCGAGTCTGTTGCTGATGGGGTCGCTGATCGGCAATCCCGCGCTGCCCGGACCGGTGGCCGCAGCGCCCGCCAAGGCGCGGGGCGTGTTTGCGATCACGCGCCACCCAATGATGTGGTCTTTTGCGCTATGGAGCCTGGCGCATGTGCTTGTTTTCCCGGTCGCAGCAAACCTGATTCTCGCTGGGGCCATCGCCACACTCGCCCTGGTCGGTGCCGCGCTGCAGGATGCCAAGAAGCGCGCGCTGGTGCCCGAAGTCTGGCATGTTTGGGAACAGCGCACCGGATATTGGCCATTCGCCGCCATCGCTGCGGGCAAGGCCAGCTTTGGCGGCTTCCGCCCGCATGACATTGCCGGGGGGCTGGTAATCTGGCTGGCGGCGACCTGGGCGCATATCCCGATGGCCGGGATTGCCGCTGGCATCTGGCGCTGGGTGGGTTGATCCGGCGCTACAGCCGGACCATCGCCATCATCCGTTCGCCATAGCGCGGCCCGGCGGTGCCGCCACGCGGCGCAGCGGCGTCGAGATCGGCGAGATCCTGCGCGGTGAGCGTGACATTGGCGGCACCCATCGAATCCTCCAGCGTCACCCGCCGCTTGGAGCCGGGGATCGGCACGATATCGGCCCCTTGCGCGAGCAGCCAGGCAAGCGCGATCTGCGCTGCGCTGACGCCGTGCGCCGCCGCAATCCGCTGCACAACAGCGACCAGCGCCATGTTCTTGGCGAAATTCTCGGCCGAATAGCGCGGATCATTGCGGCGATAATCGCCCTCCGGCAGATCGTCACGCGACGTGATTTGTCCCGTCAGAAAGCCGCGCCCGAGTGGCGAATAAGGGACAAAGCCGATCCCGAGCGCGCGCGCGGTGGGCAGGATATCGTCCTCCACATCGCGCTCCCACAGCGAATATTCGCTTTGCAGTGCGGCGATCGGGTGAACGGCGGCTGCCTTGCGCAGCGTTTCCGCCCCCGCTTCGGACAGGCCGAGATGGCGCACCTTGCCCTCTTTCACCAGCTCAGCCATCCCGCCCACCGTCTCGGCAATCGGCACGGCCGGATCGACGCGGTGCTGATAGAAGAGATCGATCGTGTCGATGCCCAGCCGCTTGAGCGATCCCTCCACGGCGCGGCGCGCATTGGCGGGCGATCCGTCCACCCCGGTCATCCGGCCATCTTCGAAGCGAAAGCCGAATTTTGTCGCGATCACCAGGCCGTCGCGCTTGCCCTTGATCGCGCGACCGAGCAGCTCCTCGTTGCGCAGCGGGCCATAGATTTCGGCAGTGTCGAAAAAGGTCACCCCCAGATCGATCGCGCGGTGGATCGTGGCGATGCTCTCCTCCTCGTTCGCCGCACCATACATGGCCGGGCCTACACCCGCCATCGGCATCAGGCCCAGGCCAAGCGCCGATACCGTCAGATCGGGTCCTAATTGCCGATATTTCATGCGATTTGTCCTTCGATCAACAGGTCTTCAGGTGACATTGGCGCAGAGGCCGTGCGCGCAGACAGCGTGGCCGTGACGGCGAGGTCCATCGTTACATTGCCCAGCGTGCGCATGATATCGGGGAAGGTCTCGATCGCGACGAGCAGGCCGAGCGGGGCAATTGGCACCCCCATGGCAGCGGCAATCGGCGCGATTGAGCTGATAAAGGTGATCGAGCCCGGCAGGCTGACCGCGCCCAGCGTGGTGATCGATGCCATTGCCACGCCTGCCGCCAGGCTTTGCCAAGTCAGCGGCACGCCGAACAGCGTCGCAATATAGATGGCAACCGCCAGGTTCATCGCCGGGCCGGTTGCGCGAAATATCGCGACAGCCAGCGGCAGGATGATCCCCGAATGCTGGGTGTGGACGCCAATCTGCTCCGCCCCGCGCAGCATGGCGGGTAATGAGACAAGCGAGGATTGCGTGCTGATTGCCACCGCCTGTGCCGATGCCGTCGCCCGCGCGAACCGGATGATCGATACGCGCCCGCCAATGGCCCCCAGGAAAAACGAGGCGATCCACAATACCGCACCCACGCTGGCGACGATCAGCACATAATGGAGCAGCGCGCCGAATGCCTCGGTCCCAGCTTTTGCCCCCACCACAAACGCCAGCGCGAACACGCCGATTGGCCCCAGCCACAGCACCCAGCCGATCACGACGATCATCGCATCGGCGACCGCGCGGAAGAAGCCGACGAGCAGGTCGCGCTGTTCCTTGGCCAGTCGGGTAATCGCAAAGGAAAAGGTCAGCGTGAAGACGATCAGGGGCAGGAACGCATTGTTTGCTGCAGCCGTCACGGGGTTGCTCGGCACGATTGCGGCCAGAAAGTCGCCAAATGGCGGTACGTCGCCAATCGCCTTCACATCGGGCAATGATGCCCGCAGCGCGGCACCCGCACTCGGGTCGATCGGCCAGGCGGACAGCAGCAAGGGGGTAACGAAGGCCGACATGATCGCGCCCGACCAGAGCAGCACCATGAACAGGATCATCGCCCGGGTCGCCAGCTGGCCCGCGCGCGCGGCATCGGCGGTGGCCGCAATGCCGATGACGAGCAGCGAAACCACCAGCGGCACGATCGTCATCTGCAACCCGTTCAGCCAGGCGGCGCCGATCGGCTGGGCGATCAAGATGCCGATCGGGGCAAAGCCCTGCCCCGCAGCGACAATCCCCAAAGCCATCCCGGCAATCAGTGCAACTAAGATCCGGGTTGCTTGCGACATGCTCGATTATCTCCGTTGGGGACGCTAAAGCGATCACCAATAACCGATTGGGCGCGAACGCATGGCAAGAAAATATTTCGGCACGGATGGCATTCGCGGCAAGACCAACAAATCGCCGATGACGGCGGCGATGGCGATGAAGGTTGGCATGGCGGCCGGCGCGCATTTCCGCCGGGGGGATCATCGCCACCGGGTGGTGATCGGCAAGGATACCCGCCTGTCGGGCTATATGATCGAATCGGCGATGGTGGCGGGCTTTACGAGCGTCGGCATGGATGTGGTGCTGGTCGGCCCGATGCCGACGCCGGCGGTGGCGATGCTGACGCATTCGATGCGCGCCGACATGGGCGTGATGATTTCGGCCAGCCATAACCCTTATGACGATAATGGCATCAAGCTGTTCGGCCCGGACGGGTATAAACTGTCCGATGCCGATGAACTGGCGATCGAAGCGCTGATCGATGGCGATGTGGCACTCAGCCCAGCGCCCGATATCGGCCGGGCGCGACGCGTGGAGGATGCGCGCGGTCGCTATATCCATTTCGCCAAATCCACTTTCCCAAGCGAACTCAGGCTCGATGGCATGCGGATCGTGATCGATTGCGCCAATGGTGCGGCCTATCAGGTCGCGCCGTCGGCGCTATGGGAATTGGGCGCCGATGTCGTCGCGATCGGGGTGGAGCCCAATGGCAAGAATATCAACAAGGGCGTTGGCTCCACCGCGCCTGACCTGCTTTGCGAAACCGTGGTCGCCAGCGGCGCGGCACTGGGCATCGCGCTTGATGGCGATGCCGATCGGCTGATCATCGTCGATGAACTCGGCCGGGTGGTCGATGGCGATCAGCTGATGGCGGTAATCGCCAGCGGCTGGGCACGCCAGGGCCGGCTGGTGGGCAGTGCCTTGGTGACGACGGTGATGTCGAACCTGGGGTTAGAGCGGCATCTTGCCGCGCAGGGCATTGGCATGCTGCGGACCCAGGTCGGCGATCGTTATGTGCTGGAGGCAATGCGCGAGCGCGGGCATAATGTCGGCGGCGAGCAATCGGGCCATATCATCCTGTCCGATTATGCGACGACAGGGGACGGGCTGGTCGCCGCGCTGCAGGTGTTGGGCGAGCTGGTAACGGCAGGCGCACCCGCCAGCGATTTTCTCCACCGGTTTGAGCCGCTGCCGCAATTGTTGAAGAATGTGCGTTTTTCTGGTGGCAAGCCGCTCGAGGCCAGTAGCGTCAAGGCCGTGATTGCCGACGCAGAGGCCGAGCTGAACGGCAGCGGTCGCCTGGTCATCCGTCCTTCGGGCACCGAACCCGTCATCCGGGTCATGGCGGAGGGGGACGATGCCGCGCAGGTAGAGACAATCGTCAATCGGATTTGCGATGCGGTCCAGGCGGCGGTGTGACCGCACGCATGTTTGCAATATCTATCTATCCCCAATTACAAGAGCAGGAGTAGCCCAATGAAATCCCTTTATACCGCTGTTGCCACCGCCCATGGCGGCCGTCAGGGCCATGTCACCAGCGACGACGGCGTGCTCGATCTTGATACCGCGACGCCCAAATCCATGGGCGGGCCCGGCGGGGTTGGCACCAATCCCGAACAATTATTCGCAGCCGGCTATGCCGCCTGTTTCCAGTCGGCGATGATGTATGTGGCCGGCATGCAAAAGATCGACGCGAGCGGATCGACCGTGACTGGGCATGTCTCGATCGGCCCCAATGAGGGCGGTCCCGGCTTCATGCTCGCGGTGAAACATGTCGTCTCCTTGCCCAAGCTCGATCAGGCAGCGGCCGAAAAGCTGGTGCATGATGCTCATCAGGTCTGCCCTTATTCGAACGCGACGCGCGGCAATGTCGTGGTCGATTTCGACGTGCAGGGCGGATAACGGCGATGCTGGAGATGCGCCCGGATTGCGAACGCTGCGGGGCGGACCTGCCCGCTGACGCGCCGGGCGCGTTCATTTGTTCGTTTGAATGTAGTTTTTGCGCTGATTGTGCTGACGCGCTTGATGAGCGCTGCCCCAATTGTGGCGGCGAATTGATGGATCGGCCGACCCGCACGGGCGCGGCGCTCAAGAAGTTTCCGGCGAGCGCGGCACGCAAGTTCAGCAGCTAGATTTAGACGTCGACAACCCCCGCGGGATCGACTTCCCTAGCGCCAGGGCACTGCAGTTGATTGAAAAAAAATCAGCAAAATCATCTGGTAAGGCTAGCCAGGCCCTGGCATGATTACCAGCATTGAAATCTGCACAACGTCCGGAGGATTGGGGATCATGCGCTTCATGGCATTGTTGATCGGCCTTGCCGTCAGTGTAGCCGCCGCGGCGCAAGAATCGCCGCATGATTTCGGCGGCGCAATACCGCTCAGTCCGGAAGGGTGGTTCTCCCAGGATGATTATCCACCGCAGGCAAAGGCGAATAGAAAAATCGGCCTGGTCAGATTTCAATTCGATATCAATATGACCGGACGGGTAGAGCATTGCACCATCACGCAATCATCGGGCAGCCCGGACCTGGATCAGCAAACCTGCCGGTTGCTTGCGCGGCGCGGGCGATTCAAGCCACCGGTGAACGAGCAAGGCGAGCCAATCGCGACAAAAGGCCGTTCACAGGTTTTGTGGAGGTTATGACGGTTCCGACGACTGGCAAAGGTGCTGCCGGGCACGCTGACACCGGGCGGGCCTTGTTAGCGGCGGTTCGTTCCGAAAACTTTCCTGCCGGACCGGGTTGTGCCATCTGCGGTCGATGATCCGAACCGCTTCGTCCCGGACAATTCATGCAAAGGCGGCGATTTTGCGCGTTGCGATCGACGCGATGGAGCCACGCAACTTCCGCAGCTTTACCGCCGCCGGTGATGCTTGATGACACCGCGCATCCTCATCATCGCCGGGTCTGATTCGGGCGGTGGTGCCGGGATCCAGGCCGATATCAAGACGGTGACGATGCTTGGCGGCCATGCCATGACCGCAATCACCGCTATCACCGCGCAGAATACGCTGGGGGTGCAGGCGGTAATGCCAGTGCCGACGGAGATGGTGATCGCGCAGATTGATTCCTGCATCGCTGACATTGGTGTCGATGCGATCAAGATCGGGATGCTGGGATCGGCGGCAACGGCGCAGGCGGTTGCTGATCGGCTTGCCGCGCTTGATGTGCCGATCATCTTCGATCCCGTGATGATCGCGACGAGTGGATCGATGCTGGCCGATGCCGATACCATTGCCGCCTTTGGCCGATTGATGGATCTGGCGTCGGTCGTCACCCCCAATATTCCCGAACTGGCCGCGTTGGGCGGTGAAGCTGCGGTGCTGGCGCATGGTTGCCACCTGGTTGCCAAAGGGGGGCATGGCGAGGGCCATTATATCGTCGATCGCCTGATTTCTCCCGCTGGGCCGCTGCGCGAGCTAAACGGCAAACGGATCGACACGACGAGCACGCACGGCACGGGGTGCACCTTCGCCAGCGCGCTCGCCTGCGGGCTGGGCCAGGGACTGGCGGTGAGCGACGCCTTTGTCCGCGCGGTCAGATTTGTGCGGATTGCGCTGCTGTCCGCGCCGGATCTGGGCAATGGCCATGGTCCGATGGGGCATCATTTGGGGGTGTCGCCCTTTGATGAGCTTGAGGGCGATGCATGATTGCGGGTGTCGACGAAGCCGGTCGCGGGCCGCTGGCCGGGCCGGTGGTGGCCGCCGCTGTGATCCTGTGCCCCGGTGGCATTGCCGGGCTGAACGATAGCAAGAAGCTGAGTGCCGCGCAGCGGGAGCGGCTGTTCGCCACGATTGTCGCGCGCTGCACTATTGGTATCGGCATGGCCAGCGTCGCGGAGATTGATTCGCTCAACATCCTATGGGCGACGATGCTGGCGATGGAGCGCGCGGTTGCCGAGTTGGGGGTGGCGCCTGACGATGTGCTGGTCGATGGCAATCGTTGCCCGACATGGCAGTGGCGATCGCGGGCGATTATCGGTGGTGATGCGATCGAGCCCTGTATCTCGGCGGCGTCGATTGTCGCCAAGGTCACGCGAGACCGCATCATGGTTGCGGCTGATCGCGACTATCCCAGCTATGGTTGGGCGTCGAACAAGGGTTATGGCGCGCGGGTGCACCTCGACGCGCTCGCCCGTTTGGGGCCAACGCCGCTGCATCGACGCTCATTTGCGCCCGTCGCCCGGGCATATCTGGACCGGTGAGTCTTTTGAGTCACACCACCATTACTTGCGATGATGCGCGCTGACGGACTCAATATATCGTTTTGATCGTGAAATGTTCCGCCGCGTTAACGATTTACTCATTGGAATCGTTAACCATTGTTTTCTTGACGGGCGGCAAAAGTTTCGCCCCGATACAGGTCTGAACATTTGGGGGCGGAAATAATGGGCGTATTGGAAAAGGTCAGGACGCCAAGCGCGGCCCCTATCGATGCCGCCTTGCCGCTCGATACGATTATCATGGGTGATTGCATCGCGGCGATGCGCTCGCTGCCCGCCAAGTCGGTCGACATGATTTTTGCCGACCCGCCCTATAATCTGCAGCTCGGTGGCGATCTCAGCCGGCCGGATGGCAGCCATGTCGATGCCGTCACCGATGATTGGGACAAGTTTGACAGCCTGAGTGCCTATGACAAGTTCACGCGTGCCTGGCTGACCGAAGCGCGGCGCGTGCTCAAGGATAATGGCACGATCTGGGTGATCGGGAGCTATCACAATATCTTCAAGGTCGGCTCGGCGATCCAGGATTTGGATTTCTGGATCTTGAACGACATCATCTGGCGCAAATCGAACCCGATGCCCAATTTCAAGGGTACCCGCTTCACCAACGCGCATGAAACATTGATCTGGGCGTCGATGGGCGAAAAGGCGCGCTACACCTTTAACTATCGCAGCATGAAGACGCTGAACGACGAATTGCAGATGCGCAGCGATTGGGAGTTCCCGGTCTGCGGTGGGCAGGAGCGGTTGAAAAAGGGTGGGACGAAGGTTCACCCGACGCAAAAGCCTGAGGCGCTGATCTATCGCATTCTGCTCGCCTGCACCAAGCCCGGCGATGTGGTGCTCGATCCGTTTTTCGGCACGGGCACGACCGGCGCGGTCGCCAAAAGGCTGCGGCGGCGCTGGATCGGCATCGAGCGCGAGCTTGGCTATTGCGATGCGGCGATCGAGCGGATCGAGGCGGCCTTGCCGCTCGACGAATCGGCGGTGGTGACGATGCAATCCCCGCGCGCCGCGCCCAAGGTGGCGTTCGGCCTGCTGGTCGAAAATGGGTATCTCGCCCCGGGTCGCGTGCTGAGCGATAGCAAGCGCCGCTATCGGGCGCTGGTCCGCGCGGATGGCAGCCTGGAAAGCGTGTGCGGTGCCGTGGGATCGATCCACAAGCTCGGCGCGACGCTGCAAAACGCGCCGGCCTGCAATGGCTGGACCTTCTGGCATTATGACACGCCCGATGGGCTGAAGCCGATCGACATGCTGCGCCAGACCTATTTGCTCGCGACGCAGCCCTAGCGGCGATGCACCTTCGCCCGGTCCAGTTTGTCGACACGCCGGTTGGTCGCGATGGGCAGGTGGCGCGGTTGGCGGGCGGAATGCTGTGGTTCGCCGCTTATGAAGTGATCGACGCAGGGCAGCGCCGTACCGTCTCGATCACCGACTTCGACACCCACTTCGCGCAAGACGGAGCGGCGATGCGCCTGCACCGCGCGATGATTGCCGCGCGTGCGCCGCTGATTCTTGGCGAGCGCGTGCTCCGGCTCGATCAACCGCATGTTGCCGGCATATTGAATGTCACGCCCGACAGCTTTTCTGACGGCGGCGCGCTGGAGGATGATCCGGTCGCTGCTGCCAATGCCGGGTTCGATATGGTCGCCAAGGGCGCGAGCGTGATCGATCTGGGTGGCGAATCGACCCGGCCTGGCGCGCAATTGGTGTGGGAAGGCGATGAAGTGAAGCGCGTCGTCCCGGTGGTGGAGCGGCTGGTGAAAAGTGGGGCGATCGTGTCGCTCGATACGCGCAAGGCGGCGGTGATGGAGGCTGGCCTGGCGGCAGGCGCCCATCTCATCAACGATGTGTCGGCGCTGCTTTGGGACGATCGCGCGCTGGCGGTGGTGGCGAAGGCCGATTGCCCGGTCATCCTGATGCATTCGCCCGACCCGGCAAAGGGGCCGCATGGCGGCAGCGGCTATGGGGACGTGCTGGTCGAGGTGTTCGACTGGTTGGAGGCGCGGATCGCGGCGGTGGTGGCAGCGGGCGTCGATCGCGCGCGGATTATCGCCGATCCAGGCATTGGCTTTGGCAAGGGGCTGGCAGAAAATCTGGCGCTGCTGAACGGGCTGGCGATGTTCCACGGGCTGGGTTGCCCGATCATGCTGGGCGCTAGCCGCAAACGGATGATCGGCGCGCTGTCGAATGAGGCACCGGTCGGCGAACGACTCGGCGGATCGCTGGCGCTGGCGCTGAAGGGGGCGGAAGCGGGCGTGCAATTGCTGCGCGTCCATGACGTGGCGGAAACGGTGCAGGCGCTAAGGGTGTGGCGCGGGTGCAAGGATCAGGCGCTGGTGGGGCGGTAGCCATGGCTGTGATGGTGGTGGTCATCGGCACGATTCGCTTGGCCCCGGGCGCAGTCGATCGCGCGCGGCCAGCGATGGCGCAGATGGTTGCCGCAAGCCGAGCGGAGGATGGCTGTATTGCCTATAGCTATGCAGAAGATGTGCTCGATGCCGGTCTCATCCGCGTGGCAGAGATGTGGCGCGATCAATCTGTGCTCGAACGGCATTTCACTATGCCGCACCTCACCGCCTGGCGGGCGACATGGCCCGACCTCGGGATCAGCGATCGGGATCTGCGTAGCTACAGAATCGATAGTGAATTGAATGTTTTATAGATCTGTTAACGATCAGATACCTATAGTGGTTACTGAATAGTTGAGAGGTTCTTTTCCGATGCGAACGTTACTTTCGGTTGTTGGTGGTGGAGCGCTTAGTGCCGCATTGGCGACATCTGCAATCGCTGTTGGGCATGATACACCCATGTATTTGCTGTCGATGGAGATGTCGGATGGCAAACGTCTTGTCGCCAAGCCGACACTCAGGTTCAAAGGCGACGAGCCAGCGCAGATCGAAATCGGCGAACAAGATGGCAGCCGCTATAGCATGCAGGTCACGCTTTCACCGCAAGCGGATGGCACCGTGAGCATGGCCTCGACGATTACCGTTGCGCCCGCTGGACGCGCGGCCCATCGGGTGATGCCGGTACTGCGGGTCGGGCTGGGAAAGCCAAGCACATTTGAATTCGGCACCGAAAGCCCGACCGAAAAGCCTTTCCGGGTGAACTTTACGGTTGATCGCACGGGCGGGTGATTGCTCAGGCCGCGTTGTCGATCCCGAGTTCACCCAGCTTGCGATACAGCGTCGATCGGCCGATCCCCAGCCGCCGCGCGACTTCGGTCATGCGGCCGCGGTAATGGCCGATGGCGAGGCGGATGACATCGGCTTCGATTTCCTCAAGCGCGCGCATGTTGCCATCTGGGCGGAACAAGGTGACGCCGCCACTCGCGGGTGTGGCCGACGTGCTGGGTCCAGCCGCCCGCTTGGCGCTGAGCGCGGCGATTTGGGGGAAATCGTTGCGATTGAGGGCATTGGCTTCGCACAACACCGCTGCCCGAAACAGCGCATTTTGCAGCTGGCGAACATTGCCCGGCCAATCATAATTGACGAGCAATTGCAGCGCGTCGTCAGTGATGCCGATCGGTCGTAACCCTGGTTGCTGCGCGATTCGGGCGAGCAGATGCCGGGCAAGCGCCGGGATATCCCCAGTGCGTTCACGCAACGGCGGGATCGTGACCTGGACGACGTTGAGCCGGTAATAAAGGTCCTCGCGGAATCGCCCGGCTTCGACTTCATCGAGCAGCTTTTTATTGGTGGCCGCGATCACGCGGACATCGACTTCGCGGGTATGGCGCGCGCCGATCGGCTGAATTTCGCCCGATTGCAGCACGCGGAGCAATTTGACCTGTGCGTCGAGCGGCATCTCGCCAACCTCATCGAGGAAGATCGTGCCGCCATCGGCTTCGACAAAGCGGCCGAGTTTGCGTTCAAATGCGCCAGTGAACGCGCCCTTTTCATGGCCGAATAATTCCGATTCGACCAGATTGGCGGGGATCGCGCCGCAGTTAACCGTGATCATCGCCTTTTTGGCGCGCGGGCTGGCGGCATGGATTGCCTCTGCGACGACTTCCTTGCCGACGCCGCTTTCGCCCTCCAGCAGCACGGCGACGCGCGCCCGCGCTGCCTTGGCAGCAATGGCTAGCGCCGCGCGAAACATGGGTTCTGACCCGACAATTTCGTCAAAGGCGAGCAGGGCGGGAATTTTCTCCGTCAGCGGGCGCAGTTCGCCAGCGCTGTTGCTCGCCACGGCAGCCTCTAGCGCGCAGAGCAGGCGTTCGGGTGCCAATGGTTTGACCAGGAAATCCGTGGCGCCTGCGCGCATTGCCGCTACTGCCTGCGCGACTGAGCCATTGGCCGTCAGCATCAGAATTGGCAGCGAAGGGCGCCGCAGCCGTAATTCAGTGATGAGCCCGGCGGCATCTGCCTCTGGCGTCCAGTGGTCGATCAGGATCGCATCAAGCTGCATCCCGTCCTGTGTTCCAAGGGTTGCGATCGCCATTTCGCCGTCGCAGGCGAAGACGGAGCGCCATCCGCCACGGGCGGCAAGTGCTGCCACCAGCCGACGCTGGGCGGGCTCATCATCGATCAACATTAGCAGGCGCTGGCCATTGCGCGTCATATAGCCGTCCCCAATCGTCCCTGTTCGAGTGGGTAACCTTAACGACAGGGAGTAAAGGCGGGCTTAAAGCCGGGGCTTGAGGTGTGGGCAGCCCCCGGTTAAGGGCGAAGGGGAATGATTTTGGCTGTGGGGTGAAAGCACATGACCGGCAACGGGAACATCGAGACGCAGCAGGCGACCTATGGCAAGGTGATGGCGTGGCTGAAATGGGGGGCGCTGGGGTCCTTTGCGCTCGCCGCCTTCGTCGTCTGGCTGATTGCGGGCTGACCCGGCGGTGAAGATTGCCCTTTTGAAGGAGCAGGCCGCAGGCGAAAACCGCGTTGCCGGGACACCCGAAACGGTCAAGAAGTTCATCGCCTTAGGGGCGACCGTATCGGTCGAAGCCGGGGCCGGTGCTGGCGCAGCAATTGCCGATACGCAGTTCGCTGATGCCGGGGCGGCGCTGGGGTCGCGGGCTGAAACGCTTAGCGGCGCTGATATCGTGCTTGGCGTGCAGGGGCCTGATCCAGCGAGCCTGGCTGGGGCGGCGCCTGGCGCCTGGATCGTTGCATCGCTTAATCCCTTTGGGGAGCGCGCGCGAGTCGATAGCTATGCGGCGGCGGGTTTTGAAGCGCTGGCGATGGAATTCATGCCGCGAATCACCCGCGCGCAATCGATGGATATTCTGTCGTCGCAGTCGAATCTCTCGGGCTATAAGGCGGTGCTTGATGCCGCAGCCGAATATGGCCGTGCGTTTCCGATGATGATGACGGCGGCGGGAACGGTGTCAGCCGCGCGCGTCTTCGTGATGGGTGTGGGCGTGGCCGGGCTGCAGGCAATTGCCACCGCGCGCCGCCTGGGCGCGCAGGTTTCTGCCACCGATGTGCGATCGGCGACCAAGGAGCAGATCCAGTCGCTGGGCGCCAAGCCGATTTTCGTTGAGAATGTGAAGGGCATCGAGGGCGAGGGCGCAGGCGGCTATGCTGGCGAGATGAGCCCGGAATACCAGGCGGCACAGGCCGAATTGGTGTCGAGCCACATCGCCAAGCAGGATATCGTCATCACGACGGCGCTGATCCCCGGTCGGCCAGCGCCACGCCTGATCAGCGACGCCCAGATCGCGACGATGCGGCCGGGCAGCGTGATCGTCGATCTGGCGGTCGAAGCCGGTGGCAATGTCGAGGGCGCGGTTGCGGGTGAAGTGGTGACCGTGCACGGCGTGAAGATCGTCGGGCACAAGAATGTCGCCGGGCGGTTGGCAGCGGATTCTTCCGCCCTGTTTGCGCGCAATCTTTTCAACTTTCTGTCGGCCTTTTGGGACAAGGAAAGCGGCAAGCCTGTGCTCGACGAAGAGATTGGCGACGCGATCCGGCTGACCAAGGATGGCAAGGTCGTCAACGCACGGCTGCTGGGCTGATCAAGGGGACGATCATGGATTTTGTTTCTACTCTATCGGTCTTCGTGATGGCCTGTTTCGTCGGCTATTATGTCGTCTGGTCGGTCACGCCCGCGCTCCACACGCCGCTGATGGCGGTGACTAACGCGATTTCATCGGTGATCATCGTTGGCGCGTTGATTGCCAGCGCAGCTGCCGGGATTGGCTCGGGCGGGGCGATCTCGAAATGGCTGGGGCTGCTTGCGGTGGTCTTGGCCAGCGTCAACATCTTCGGCGGCTTTGCGGTCACCGCACGGATGCTGGCGATGTATAAGAAGAAGGATCGGCCGGCGGCCAAGCACTAACAACATCGTCATCCCGGCACATGCCGGGATCCACCAATCCACCAGCGCGGGCGGCGCGGTGGGCCCCGGTACAAGCCCGGGGCGACGCCAGGGGGTTTTGAGAATGGAACATATCGCGGTTAATCCCTGGGCATCGCTGGCCTATCTGGTGGCGGGGGTATGCTTCATCCTCGCGCTGCGCGGGCTATCGTCGCCGTCGACATCGCAGCGCGGCAACCGCATGGGCATTATCGGCATGACGATTGCCGTGGTAACGACGCTGGTCACGCATGTCCCGCAGGGTGATCTGGGCTTGCTGCCAAGCGATATCGCCGTTTCCTCCACCGTCATCGCGGTGTCCTCAACCTTTAACGCTTTGGGCATGGCGGAAATTGCCATCGCGCTCGCAATCGGTGCCGTGATCGGCATCGGGATGGCGCGCACGATCAAGATGACGGACATGCCGCAATTGGTTGCGGCCTTTCACTCGCTGGTGGGTTTGGCTGCGGTGCTCGTCGGCGCAGCCGCCTATCTCAATCCCGATGCGTTCGGCATTGCCGACGCCGGCGAGATTTTCACCCAGAGCCGGGTCGAACTTGGCCTCGGCGTCGCAATCGGTGCGATTACCTTTTCGGGCTCTGTCATCGCCTTCCTGAAACTCAACGGTAATATGAGCGGCAAGCCGATTATCCTGCCCGCGCGCCATATCATCAACCTGGGCACGCTGGCGGCGATCCTTGGGCTCGTGGCCTATTTCCTGACCGATCAGAGCCCCTGGGTGTTCTTCGCGATCACGGCGCTCAGCTTCGCGATCGGCTTCTTGCTGATTATCCCGATCGGCGGGGCGGATATGCCGGTCGTTGTGTCGATGCTGAACAGCTATTCGGGCTGGGCGGCAGCGGCGATGGGCTTCACGCTCCACAATACCGCGATGATCATCACCGGCGCGTTGGTCGGCTCATCGGGCGCGATTCTGTCGTACATCATGTGCAAGGCGATGAACCGCAGCTTCATCAGCGTGATTGCGGGCGGCTTTGGCGCGGATGGCGGCAGCAGCGGCGGTGGCGAGGCCAAAGAACAGCGGCCCTGGAAGCGTGGTTCTGCAGAGGACGCTGCCTTTCTGATGGGCCAAGCCGAACAGGTCATCATCGTGCCCGGTTACGGCATGGCGGTGGCGCAGGCACAGCATGTGCTGCGCGAAATGACCGACAAGCTGAAGGAGCATGGCGTCAAGGTGAAGTTCGCGATCCATCCGGTCGCGGGCCGTATGCCGGGGCATATGAACGTGCTGCTCGCTGAAGCCAGCGTGCCCTATGACGATGTGTTCGAGCTGGAAGACATCAACAGCGAATTCGCGCAGACCGATGTCGCCTTCATCATCGGTGCCAACGATGTGGTGAACCCGGCGGCCAAGACCGACAAGGGATCGCCCATCTATGGCATGCCCGTGTTTGACGTCGAAAAGGCCAAGACCGTGCTGTTCATCAAGCGATCAATGGGCGGTGTCGGCTATGCCGGGGTCGACAATGATGTATTCTACATGGACAATACCATGATGTTGCTCGCTGATGCCAAGAAGATGGTTGAGGATATCGTCAAGGCTTTGGACTAATTGCTCAAAGCGCGGGCCTGCGGGCCCTGTAGATTGAGCCCAAAGCCTGACAATTGTCTCCATTTTGGCGGCGTTCGCCTGTCAACACCCGGAAACCCCGCCAATTTGGCGCGGTCTTTGCGCAGATTTCCGCCGCAGGTTCGTAAGACTGCCTGCGAAACGAGCGGAGAACGGGCGTGGAAGAAACCGGCGCAAGCTGGGAGTTTAAGGTGCTGCCCAAGGTCTTGTTGATCGCCGATGGTGCTGATGCCGCGCGTGCGGGGAAATCGGTGCTGGCGTTGGTTGGTGCCCACCCGATTGGCCCGGTGGCAATGTCTGCGGCACGGGGGGCACTCGCGACGCCAGATGGCATTGATGCGATTCTGATCGATGCCGATGGCAGTGACGATGATGCGCTTGAGCTGGTGCTTCATGAGACGGCCAATTTGGTTGCCAACAGTGCGATAGGCGTCGTGATCAATTTTGATGAACGCCGAATCGATCAAGTCAGCGCCCATATGCTGACCGAGCGGGTTCAACTCCTCTGCAATGCACCGCTCGCCGAACAGGTATCTGCGCTGGCGATCGCGCTGACCGGCAAACCCGGCAACCGCCTGCGCCAGAGGAGCGATCATCAGGATCGCCACAGCGAGCGCCTCAACCAGTTGAATGCCGAAGTCGCGCGAATCGCTGAAACGCTTGCCCGGCTTGCCAATGCCGAGCCAAGCAGCATGCGACCGCTGTTGGGCGACCGGAAATCGGGCTATCGCGGACCCGATGCCGCAGACGGCACGACCATTTCGGCCAATGACGTCCGCCAAGTTATTCGCGGGCGACGGATCCGCGATCAGTTTTTCGGTGCCGGGCTTTTCGAGGACCCTGCCTGGGACATGCTGCTGGATTTGTTCGCCGCTGACCTGGAGCGCGCGCGCGTTTCTGTGTCGAGCCTTTGCATCGCAGCGGCCGTCGCGCCCACCACAGCGTTGCGCTGGATCAGCAGGATGACCGAAGCAGGGTTGTTCGAACGCGAAGCCGATCCGTTTGATCGACGACGGGCTTTTATGCGGCTTTCCGCTCAGGCCAGAGACAGCATGCGCGATTATTGGCTGGCGGTGAAAGCGGCAGGGGCAGTGATCCGCTAGTGTCGATTGACCCAATTGGCGGTTGAGTCGCGCCGCTTTTTGGGTCGCATTGCTGGGAGGGGCTTGCGCAATATCGCGGGCTTTGGCACGGCAGCGCAGGGCGGGCGATTAGCTCAGTTGGTAGAGCGTCTCGTTTACACCGAGAATGTCGGCGGTTCGAGCCCGTCATCGCCCACCATTTTTTTCGACTGTTGGTTACAGCGCACGGATCAGCCGGGTCGCGCGCGCAATCCAGGCAGGATCCGAAACGATCTGCTGTCGGCTGCCCGCGCCGAGTGGCAGCACCTGCAGCTTGCCCGCGCCGCCTTCACTCCCGGCCTGTTCCCGACCGATCAGCCGACCAAACAAGAAGCGACCGGCGACGCGGGGCACCAAGACGTCGCAGTTGAGCGCCTGGTTGAACGATCTGGGGGCAAGCGTCTCGCACCAGATTTCGTCGCCGACCCGGTAATCGCCAAGGCTGGCGCTGACGGTAACCGCCACAAGCCCCGGGGCCGGGCGCGGTGGTGTAAGTGCTGCCGCGCGGCGCGGCGCATAGGCACCGCTGGCGTCCAGAATGGCGGCGACGGCGATATCGCTGTGATTGGGGAGCTTGACCAGATCAGCAGCAGCAACGCCGAGCGCGTCTGCGATACGGTTGAGCCAGCCGACCGATACGGTTCGGGTCCCGGTTTCGAGCCGGCCAATTGTTTGCGCTGTCGTCTGCGGCAGGCAGGCGCGCGCGACATCGTCAAGAGTCATGCCTTTGGCCTGGCGAACTTCGCGGATTGCCGTGATCATCATGCGCCCCCACCAATAACCAGATCGGTTTGTTATTTCCTACAAACTATCCCTTATGGCAAGCCCTAGCCCGAGTCACCAGAATGGAAGGGCCAGCAAATGCGTGAATTGGTCGAATGCGAGATCGATGCGGCGGGGATCATGAGCGCACCTGCTGCGACTGCTCGGCGGCGGCGCAGCGTTACCGTCAATGTTGCGGAGTCCCCGCTATCCTGGCTTCGGTCGCGTGGCCTGGTCGATAGTCGCCAGTTCGAAGCCGGTGAGCGCTTGCGGGCCGATTATGAAACGGCGTCGCTTGGTCCCTCTGTGACGATGCGCTGGGAATCCGGCCCGGTGTCGCGCGGCAGGCGCGCCGCTGGCGCGGCAATCGACCCAACACTGGCGCAGCTTATGGCCAAACGGCGGTTCGATGCGGCGATTGCCGCGGCTGGACCGGGGCTGGCCGATGTTGCCTGGCGCGTCATTTGCGCAGGCGAAGCGCTGCCGATGGCGGAGAAGGCGCTGGGATGGCCCGTTCGCGCTGGAAAACTGGTCTTGTGTCTGGCCCTTGATCGGATCGCATCGCATTATCAGCTTCCCTGACGGGGGCGCTTAGGGCGTCAAAGGGGTGGTGCTGCGGGGACAGTGGCGGTCGGGAGCTGGGCGCGCTAGACACCCGGCAATCGATGCACGGTAGGGCCAGCGGCCCGCAACAAAGGAAAGCTGCCATGATTGTTTATGGGTCGACAATTTCGCCCTTCGTTCGCAAAGTGATGGCGTTCGCGGCCGAAAAGGGCCTGGCGCTGACCATCGAAGCGGCCGGGCTGGGGCGCGGCGGGCCTGAATTTCTTGAATCCAGCCCGTTCGGCAAGATCCCTGGCTTTCGCGATCCCGGTGCCGATGGCGGCAAGGATTTCTGCATTTCGGATTCGACGGCGATTTGCGCCTATCTGGAAGCCAAATATCCGGAACCCAATATGATCCCGGTGGCACCCATCGCGCATGCCCGGACGATCTGGTTTGAAGAATATGCGGATTCGATCTTTTTTGCGAGCGCCGCGAAGATTTTCGTTCACCGGCTGCTCTATCCCAAGATGCTGAAACGGCCCTTTGATGAAGCGATTGCTGCCAACGCTGTAGATGTCGAGTTGCCACCGTTGTTTGACTATCTGGAAGGGGTCATTCCGCCGAGCGGCTTTCTAGTCGAAGACCGGATCACGCTGGCCGATATCGCCGTCTGCAGTCCATTTGTGAACCTGGCGCATACTGAAATGGTGATCGATCCGGCGCGCTGGCCAACGACTGCTGGCTATGTGAGCGCTATCCTTGCGCGACCGAGCTTCGCCCCGATCGTGGCCGCAGAACGCGCCATGGTCGCTGCACTGGGCTGAAGGGTTTATTCGTCGAAAGGGAGAGCGATATGCTGAATTACGCGACTGTGGGCTCAAACGACCTGGAAAAGGCCAAGGCCTTTTACGACGCACTGCTTGAATCGATCGGGATGAAGACGTTCTTCAACCATCCGAGCGGCGGGCGGCTTTATGGTCGGCCGGGCAAGAGCCTTTTTGGGGTGCTTGGGCCCTATGATGGCAATGAAGCCACAATCGGCAATGGGACATTGGCTGGTTTCGGGCTTGAAAGCCGCGAGGCGGTCGCTGCGTTTCACGCCAAGGCGCTTGCGCTCGGCGCTGTTAATGAAGGTGATCCGGGGCCGCGCGGCGGCGAGGACTCGCCTGCCTATTTCGCTTATTTCCGCGATCCAGATGGCAATAAGCTGTGTGCCTATCATTTTCTGCCGCGGCCAGCGCGCTGACTTTCGCTGGCGAGGATGTGATGCAGGTCGAGATTCTGAAATGCCATGGGTCCGGCAATGACTTTCCGCTGATCGACGCGCGCGCGATGACGCTGACCGATGCCCAATGGTCGGCCGTCGCGCGCGCCCTTGCCGACCGATCCGGGCTGGTCGGCGGCGACGGCCTGTTGCTGCTCGATAAAAGATCCGAAATGGATGTTTTGTCGATGCGGATGTTGAATGTTGATGGGTCTGAGGCTGAAACATGCCTTAATGGGCTGCGATGCGTTGCGCGGGCGGGGTTTGAGGCGCTGGGGGTGAGCGAAGCGACGGTTGGGCTGAAGACCAGCCGCGCCGAGGTACAGCTCGACCCGCCGCTCGCCCCAGGCGTGGTGACGGTGCGCGAGACCGTCGGCCCGGCTGATCTGGATGTGGCGCGCTGGCCGCTTGGCGACGCGACCCGGATTGTCGAGGCGGTCATCCCGCTGCTCAACAGCCCCCGAATGTTCACCGCCATCGCGATGCCCAACCCGCATCTGGTGAGCTTTGTCGACCGCATCGATGACGACGAACTGAGCGCGATCGGCGCCCGCTGCGAGGCCGCGCCCGCCTGGCTGCCCAACCGCGCCAATGTGTCGTTCATCGAACAGCGCGGCGGCGATCTGTTCGTGCGCACCTTTGAACGCGGGGTTGGCCTGACCAATAGCTGCGGCAGCGCGATGGCGGCATCGACCTATGCCGCCTGCCTGACCGGCAGGATCGATTATGACCGGATGCTGACCGTCTTCAACCAAGGCGGCATGGTGCGGGCGATGGCGACCCCGGCGGGGATCGTGACGCTATCGGGCAATGCAACATTTGAATGGCGCGGCACGGTGACGATCGATTTCGCCACCGAAAAAGCAACCGACCTGATCATCACCGAACGCCGCGATGACGAAGTGGCGGCCTGGGACGCGGTGATCTCGGCGCTGGCGGCGGGGTGAGGGACGGGCGGGGCAGCGGCTCCACCTAATCTCCACGATTCGGCCACACTAGCGCAAGCGACGGGCTGGAGATTGGCGCATCGCCCGTGCATGATGCGATGGGCCGCCCAAGGATCCGTGATGCCCCTTTCCGCTTCATCCCCTGCCACGTCATCGCTGGGCGCAGACACCCGCCGCGACAATGCGCTGATCCTGACCGCCTATCTCGCCTGCGAGGGGTTTCGCACCGTGACGGCGGTCGATGGCGAGGTCGCGCTGGTGCGGGAACGCGGGGTAACCTAATGTGACGAGGCCGAGGAGCGATCCAAATTATGGACATTCAACAGCTAAAGTATTTTTTGGCCGTCATTGACAACGGGAGCTACCAGCGCGCGGCCGATGCCCTGGGCGTGACGCAGTCAGCCCTGACTAAGAGTGTTTCTCGCCTGGAAGTCTTCCTTGGCGTTACCCTTCTGAATCGCGGCCACCACGGGTCCACGGCGACCACTTTTGGTGCTGCTTTTGCTTTGCGAGCGCGGGCAATCTGCTCCGAAGAAGTCGCGGCGCGCACCGAATTGGCTGACCTGCTGCACGGTGATCACGGCCATGTCCGCCTAGGGATGGGGATTGCCTTTGCCAATGGCATCATTCCTCGGGTGATCAGGGAGTTTCGCCAATATTACAAGCGCGCAACGATCACGGTAAGGGAGGGCATGTCGCCGGATTTATTCGATGCCCTAAGGCGCGGGGATATCGATTTCGTCATAAGCTCGCCGCTTGACCGCCCGGCAACAATGGCGCTCGAGTTCGACCAAACTTTTCTCTTCGAGGACAGTGACGATATCGTCGCAGCGCAGAGCCACCCGCTGGCTGGGCGCGAAGATATTCACTTTGAGAGTCTTCGCGAATATCCTTGGGTGATAACGAACAGCGTGCCCGTATTACGCCATCTGCTTTGGCGCACTTTTCGCGATCATGGTGTGGCACCCCCTGATCATGTCATTCTCACAGATTCGGTGGAGCTGGCGAAAAAACTGGTGGCAGAGCAGAGTTATCTTGTTCTGCTCGGCCGGGAGTTCATCCGACACGAAGAAAAACTCGGCCTTCTTTGCGCCTTATCGGTCGATAGCTTCAAGCCGACCAGGTCAACCTTTCTGACCATGCGCCGAGGGTCGGTGATAAATTCGGCGTCCACCGCGTTCGTCGATTTACTCCTCAAAGCCACCGCCACGGATATTCCATAATGGAATAGTATCGGACAATTTTACATTATATCGTTCCCCATTCGTCGGTCATCTTGATCATAGATTTCGGGGGAACAGAAAAATGCGACATAATCTGATGTGCAGCGCAGCCGTGCTTGCATCTATCTGGCTCGCGCCTGCCGTGGCAAACGCTCAAGAAGCGCCGGCCGCCAATACAGAAGCTAGCGATGGCCGACTTGAGGAAATCGTCGTTACGGCGCGCAAGCGGGAGGAGAATAACCAAACCGTGCCGATCGCGGTCACGGCATTATCCAGCGCGGCGCTAGAGCGTCAGCAGATCCGCAACCTCGAAGATATCAGCCAGAGCGTGCCGAACCTTGCGCTGACCAGGACGCAGGGCAGCAACAATACGGCCCAGATTTTCATCCGGGGCGTTGGGCAGGACGATTCGGTTGTTTCGATCGAACCCGCTATCGGCCTTTACGTCGATGGCGTTCCTTATGTGAAGGCAATTGGCGCGTTGCTCGACCTGATTGAGTTTGACCGGATCGAGGTCCTGCGCGGCCCCCAGGGCACGCTCTACGGGCGAAACTCTACCGGCGGTGCAGTCAAATTTGAAACGCGTCGGCCAACGACAGATGGATATCATTACACGGGCGACGTAACCCTCGGCAGCTTCAACCGCGTCGATTTTCGCGGCTCGTTCAACGTGCCGCTCAGTTCGACGCTTGCGATCAAACTCGATGGCATCTCGCGTTCCGATAGTGGTTATGTTGACAATGCCGCCTTCGCCTCGAACGCCAACGTCGAACGCAACCTCAATCAGCTCAATCGGCAAAGCGTGCGTCTCGCCCTACTTTGGACGCCATCCGATCGGTTTTCGCTCTTTGCGTCGGCGGATGGCACGCGTGACAGATCGGGTGCGCAAACCGGTGTTCCCTTCATCAGCGGCGCGCCTGCCGATAATTTGATCGGTACGACGGGCGTTATCAATCGCTCGAGGCCGCTCTTCGGACCGCGTCTTGCCAATCCTGACGTGCTTTCGCCCAACCGGTTTGATGCCTGGGGCGGCCAGGTGACGGCCCAACTGGACTTCGATTCCTTTGCGATCAAGTCGGTGAGCGGTTATCGCGGCTTCTCACTTGATCAGGCCATTGACACCAATGGTGGGCCTGCCGCTCCCGGACTGGTCAGCCAGAATGGCGCGCCGATCAATCGAGCTCGGGGCAACAATTTGGTCCGTGCCTGGTCCCACGATACGTTTACCGAAGAACTACAAGCGCTCTCGACAGGATCCGGTCCCTTTCAATGGGTCATCGGTGGATTTTTCATGCGCGAAAACAATCGGGATACCGATATTTTTGGGACTTTCACGACCAATGCCTCTGGCTTCAACATTCGTCAGATAACCACCAGTTACGCGGCATTTGGTGAAGCGACATATAAATTCACGCCGAAGCTGGAATTGACGGCTGGCGGTCGGTTTATTTATGATGAGAAAGAATATTCGCGCAATCATTTTGCCGCATTTGGTCTGCCGGTTTTCACGGGCGCGGCCTATTCCGGGTCAACCGTGCAAAATTGGAGTAAGTTCACGCCGCGTGTTGTGCTGAACTATCATCCGACTGATGATCTGCTCCTGTATACCAGTTGGGCTGAAGGCTATCAGTCGGGCGCATTCCAATCGTTTGAATTCACGTCTGCAGCGCGTTCAAACACGCCGTTCGCCCCGACGTTGGTCACCACTTATGAAGGCGGCCTAAAGAGCGAATTCTTCGACAAAAGGCTGCGCTTCAACGCCGCGATCTTCCTGTCTGATTACACCGACATTCCATCAACTGTTATCACCGCTCTCGACACGTTTCAGGTGTTGACGAACGATGTCCAGATCTGGGGCACGGAATTCGAAGTTGAGGCTGTCCCGATCAAAGGTCTGACACTTTACGGTAATCTGTCGACCTTGAATGATCGCTACTCGCGCTCAGTGATCGCTGCGTCGTTCGTCCCGGGCCAGGGTGGGGCAAACAATCTGAAATTCGCCCCTGATATCAGCTGGAAGCTTGGTGGAGAGTATGCAGTTGATGTCGGACCTGGAACGGTGAGCTTCGGGAGCAACCTTTCCTATACCGGACGGTTCTTCGCCAACACCGTTAACACGCCGTTCGGTGTTCAGGAGCCTTTTTACCTTCTTGACGGGCAGGTGTCGTTTGAATCTGCCGATACCCGGTGGAAGCTGACGGCCGGTGTGAAGAACCTTACCGACGAACTCTATGCGCCACAGCTAACGACGCAGGGCGGCGGTGCTGCGTTCTTTGCTGCACCCCGTACATGGTCGCTGACGCTTCGGATCAAGGGCTGAGCCGCCAAACTTCTAAAGGGGTTCAATTATATGCTTTCACATATTTGCGGCCGGATCTCTTATCTGCATCAAGAGCACGGTGAAACCGGTCGCGAATGGTTTAGGATAACGCGCAACACCGATGGCACTCGTACGCTGCGAGCGACCTGCGAGATGGATACTGAGGGCATTCTGCGCGATTTGGTCTACACCATCGGCGCCGACTGGAAGCCATTGGATTCCTTCGTTCGGCTACATTCATCTGGCCAATTTTCCGGATCAAGCTGGTTCAGATTCTCCGATACGTCCATCGTTTGTGAGGCAGAGCTCGCAGAGGCCGGACGGATTAGTCAGATCATATCGACTTCCGAGCGTCCGCACGTCTTTGCCGCGCATGCGCTAACCTGCGATGGGTGGCAGGTATCGCAATTTGACCATGGCCGCCCAGGGAAGCGTCAACCGATCTTGTCGGCCCATTGTTCGCCCCAGGCCGATGGAGGAAGCGGGCCGCTTGGCGGCGTGAACCCCAAGGAGCTCGAATATTTGGGGCGCGCAGAGAAGGTCGTGCCGGCCGGCACTTTCGATACAGAACATTACTTGATCCATACGCCGCGCGAAGATTGGCCGCCGCTTGAGCTTTGGGTGCACGGTGAAGACAGGATTTTGGTTCAGCTGGATTGGCCGGTGCTGAAATCCAGCTATGTTCTGACGGAGCTGACGTCGGATATCTCTCAACGAAGCGGGCCACGATCATGATCGATTGTCCGCAATGTCCCCGCGGCGATGTATTGTCGCCGACTTGGCGGCGCTGATCCGCTGCCCGGTCATGCTGATCGCCGGCATCGATTTCTCAGTTGCTGGTCCACCCGCAGTTAAATGACGATTCCAGAACGACCAGTAAAGCCAAGCGACCGAGCGATAGGCTTGGATTGGGCCAGTGCTGTAATCCCGCATGATATTGATGACGGCTGCGCGACGGCATTGCTCATCCAGTTCGCAGAACGCACTCGACAGCTTGCTGTCGCCGCACAGCAAAAAGAGGGCCTTAGTGCGACACAGATTCGACTGCTTATGCTGTTGAAACGAGAACGGCCTGGCATTAGCGCGACGAATGCGGCCCAGCGGCTCGGACGATCGCTACCTGTTCTCCTTGATGCAAGCAGCGCCTTGCTTCAGCTGAGTCTCGTTTCAAAGACTCGAGTCGGCGCAGGGTCGAGATTTGTTTTGCAGTTAACTGACAATGGGTTGTCGGTGGCAAATAAGCTAGAATGTTGGTTCCAATCCCTCAGTGATAAAATCAACATTCTCAAATCGGAAGACAAAGAAAAACTCTCAAAACTTGTTCTGTTTCTATTAGAGTGACTTGAAAAACTTTGCTTTGGCACATTCATAATAGACGAGCACTGCAACAAGCGACGCGATCTCTCAAGGCGGCCAACCAAAGAATGGTCGTTCCGATCCGAAGAGCGGTACCTGAACCAGCGTCCGCTTTCGGGAGCGTTCACGCCGTGCTGAATGACGGCACGATGCAGCTGTCAAATGCAGGGCTGGGGCGATCTCGCTCTCAAATCCCAGCGCATCCTGTCACATCCCCGCCACTGCCGCCGCCGATCGCGCAGGGTTGGCACCCCCGGTCCGGCGATGTTCCAGCACCATGCCCCTCCCCAAAATGTCCACACGCGGCTGACGCATGCTCCACGGAGCGCCTCCATTGCCCGATCATCAACGGCACTGACGCCGTAGATTATTATCCAGGGAGGTTTTTCCGTGAAGCTTTATACTGCAGTGAGCGCTTTCGTTCTTTTCGTCGTCCCGCATTTTGCCCAGGCGCAGGAAGCGCCCAGCTTCACCGGGCTGAAGGCCGGTGTCGAAGTCAGCCGTGAGCGGATCAGCGTGCGGAACGATCCGGGCGCGATCGGGGCGACGGGCACGGCGAGCCGGAGTGGCATCGGCTATCGTGGTTATGTTGGGTATGATGTCCAATTGGGCAATGTCGTGATCGGTGCCGAGGCTGGGCTGGGCGGCGGTGGCAAAAGCGTGCGCCAGACGAGCGTGCGCGGCCAGTATCTCGTCGATCCGGGCCTGACCTATGACCTGACGGCGCGGGCCGGGATTGTCGTCGCGCCGGGGCTGCTGGTTTATGGTCGCGGCGGCTATCGCTGGTTGCAGACCGACCGGATCACCGCACCGGTAAACGGCGCGCGGATCGTGCGCGAACAGACCGATGGCGGGGCGACCTATGGCGCGGGTGCCGAAGTGCAGATCGACGAGCATTTCTCGCTCCGCGCCGAATATGACCGCACCGTTTATGATCGCGGGCTGCGCGGCAACAAGTTTGCGGTGGGGGCTGCGTTCAAGTTCTGACTTAGGCTGGCGCCTGGTCAACGCACCCGCTCCTTTCAGGGGGTGGGGCGTTGGCGGTGGCGACCGATTGTCATCGACTTTACCAAATAGGTTAAAAACGCTTGACAGTGTCACGCTGCTTCGGTACATAACAGGAACGCTGAAGAATTGCGAGTCGGGGCGATCGGGCATGAGCCGGGCCGCCCCTTTGCGTTGGCGGTGCTGCCGAGACTGGCGTTGGCAAGAGGGAGAGGCGGGGTGGCGGGTGATACGCACAAGCGACCGGCAACGCCGACCGTGACTCGTCCGACCGCCTATACCGGCCGCAAATGGGTGCGCTGGACCGCCAAGAAAAAGGCCGCGTTTCTCGATCATCTGGCCGCGACCTGCAATGTGAAGGCGGCGGCGGCGGTGATCGGGGTTGATCCCGCGAGCGTCTATGCGCTGCGGCGGCATGATCTGGACTTTGCCGCTGCATGGCACGATGCGCTGGAGGCGGGCTATGCGATGCTGGAAACCCAATTGGTTGGCCATGCGCTGTCGGGTGGTGGCGCGCGGCTGATCGACAATGGTGCTACTGATTTGACCGGGCCGATTGATGTCGATCTAGCGTTGCGCTTGTTGGCGGCGCACAAGACGCGCGCTGCTGACCGGCCACGGCGCGGCGGCCCGCCCCGGCAGCTGGCGAGCCCTGACGACACTGATGCCGCGATATTGAAGAAATTACGGTCGATGGAGCAGCGAAAGGCGCAGGCGTGAAGGCGGCGGTTGCGGCGGCGGGCGAGGACCGCGCGCTATTCGATCGGCTGCTGGCGCTGTCGGCTGATGAGCAGGCCGAGGTGATCAGGGCGCTGACCAAGCCGCAGCAGCGCGAATTCAACGAACGCTGGTGGCAATGGGCGCATGACGGCCAGCGCGCGCCGCCGGGGGACTGGCGGCTGTGGCTGATCCGTGCGGGGCGCGGCTTCGGCAAGACGCGCGCCGGTGCGGAATGGGTGAGTGCGCATGCCCGGGCGACACCTACCGCGCGGATCGCGCTGGTCGGCGGGAGTATCGATGACGTTCGCCAGGTGATGATCGAAGGGCCGAGCGGGCTGATTGCGGTGGCGCGGACCGGGGAGAGCGTGCGCTGGCGGGCAGCGCAGGGCGAGGTGCAGTTTGCATCGGGCGCGCGGGCCTTTGCTTATTCAGCGGGCATGCCGGAGCGGCTGCGCGGCCCCGAACATGACCTGGCCTGGTGTGATGAGATTGCCAAATGGCGCGGTCGGCAGGGCGAGGAGAGCTGGAACAACCTGATGCTGGGCCTGCGCACCGGGGACCATCCACGGGCGCTGCTGACAACGACGCCGCGTTCCAATGCGCTGATGCGGCGGATCATGACGCTGCCCGGACTGGTCGAGACGCGGGGCCGAACGCGCGACAATCCGCATCTGCCGACCAGCTTTGTCGCGGCAATGACCGCGGATTATGGCGGGACCCGGCTGGGGCGGCAGGAACTGGACGGAGAGCTGATCGAGGATCTGGCTGGCGCGTTATGGACGCGGGCGATGATCGAGGCGTGCCGGGTGCGCGCGCTGCCGGTGCTAGTCCGTGTGGTGGTGGCGGTTGATCCATCGGCGAGCATTGGCGGCGATGCCTGCGGGATCGTCGCCGTGGCGCTGGGCGCGGACGGTCTTGGCTATGTGCTGGAAGATGCGAGCGTCAGCGGTGCTTCGCCAGAGGGCTGGGCGCGCGCGGTGGCCTTGTGCGCTGATCGCCACGGGGCGGACCGGGTGGTGGCGGAAAAGAATAATGGCGGGGCGATGGTCAAAAGCGTGCTCGCCGCCGCTGACGCGACGATGCCGATCACGTTGGTGCATGCCAGCCAAGGCAAAGTCGCGCGGGCGGAACCGGTGGCGGCCCTGTATGAAAGCGGCCGAGTGCGGCATTTCGGCGCGTTTCCCGCGCTGGAGGATGAATTATGTGGGTTGATCACCGGCGGCGGCTATGAGGGGCCGGGGCGGTCGCCCGACCGGGCCGATGCTTTGGTGTGGGGCTTAAGCGAACTGATGCTGCGAAAAAAGGCAGCCGCGGCCGTGCGGACGCCTTAGCCGCGCTTGCGGCGGCGCCACAGATCATAAACGGGTTTCAGCGTGAAGGCGGCAACGACCCCGCCGATCATCAATGTGTGCGGATCGCGGAACAGCCAGCCGACCACGCCAATCGCCGCTGCATAAACAGGGATGATGAACAGCATATAGCGGCCAAGCCAGCCGAGATAGCGCTTCGCGCTGTCTTCATCGGCGGCAAACCACAGGAACAAGACCACCGGCACTCCAAACAACACACAAAGCGCGGCGGTGATGATCGGCGAGGAGGCGAGGGTGAGCGGCATGCGGCGATCATAGATTGTCGCGCGTAATCCTCAAGCGGTGGAGCTCAAGCGGCGCGACAACGGCGTGGCGCGCGGTTATGGCATGACGCATGATCCCACGCGAAACGATCGATACGACGGCAGTGCCCGGTGGCGGCGAGATGCGGCTGGTGCGGCGCGGACGCGACTGGTTCATCATGCTGGGGCGTGAGGAATTGATGTCGAGCCGGATGAGCGGCTCCGAAGAGGCGCTCGCGACGCTGGCGTGCGACCGGGTGGGCCCGGATGCGCGGGTGCTGGTCGGCGGGTACGGGATGGGGTTTACGCTTCGGACCTTGCTCGCGCGGCTGGGGCCGGGGGCGAAGGTGACGGTGGCTGAGCTGGTGCCGGCGGTAATCGCCTGGGCGCGCGGGCCAATGGCTGAATTTGCGGGTGGGTGCCTGGATGATCCCCGCGTGGCGGTGGTCGCGGGCGATGTCGGCGCGGAGATCAGGGGGGGGCGCGGACGCTATGAGGCGATCCTGCTCGATGTCGATAACGGCCCCGATGGGCTGACCCGCAAGGGCAATGACGGGCTTTATACGATGACCGGGCTGACCGCGGCGAAGGATGCGCTGACGCCGGGCGGGGTGCTGGCGGTGTGGTCGGCGGCAAGCGACGACGTGTTCGTGCGGCGAATGCGCGATGCGGGGTTCGTGGTGGACGAGGTGGTCGTGCGGGCGCGGGCGAGCGGCAAGGGCGCCCGGCATGTGATTTGGGTTGGGGTGCGGTAGGTGATCGCCGCGCTGCCAATTTTCTGCTCCACATGCGAGCTAACAGATTGCTTTAAATGATACGGTACCGCACGAACCTTGGGCACGTACGATATCGATAACGTGGCCGGAAATGTTGCTTATGCCGGTGCGTTATGCGAACGAGTGAAAATTGATTCGCAATTATTAAGCTAACCGCAAGATTGTCGCTCGTATCAGTTATGTTCGGAACGCTTTCGTTCCGCTAGAGGAGCATCCATGAAGGCGCTCAAAAAGCAGGGGTTCATGGGCTTTAACGCCCTTAAGGCACCACGCTTCCAGCCCGATTATAGCGACGAAGTTTCCGAGGATTACCTCGGGAAGCTTCGTAAGACCATTGAGGATCAGAAGCCCGATGGATTCAATCTGACTCCGGTTTGCCCGCCTGGCTGGTGAGTACGGATTGTCGTTTGATTTCTATAATCTATCAAGTACGCCGGCATCATACGACATCGTATGGTGCCGGTTTCCGCATCAAGAGCCCGTTGGCTATCCCAAAATGCGGCCAGCATTGGTTCGCCAATCGTTCGCTGACCAAGACGGAAATCCTTGGGTAGAGGTTGTTTACGGCACCTCGAAAGACCCATTTGACAAGGGCTATCAGAATTTTGCCATTACGAGCATGGTCGAGATGAACTTGGCAGGATTGCTAAGGGCAACAAGATTTCGACTGGACCGGGCAGTTCAGCTACCGTGGGCTTCTGAATATTTCGTTCCTCGGTTGCCCTTTCCGACGCCCGTTATTGGCCGTTTGAGCGATCACATGATTAAGCTCCTTCAAATGCAAATTGCATATTATCAACGATCGATCGAAGAACGTTGATCCTTTCCAAGCTTAGCTAGAAAGACAAACATGAAAATCTTCGGCTGGAAGTCAGCCGGGCGCGAGGAATTGCGCCCGGCTTTGTCGCGTTATGCGCTTGGCCCGGGGCCGCTTTTGGGCGAGTGGCCCGCCTCTTACGAAGCGCAGTTGCGCGAGGGCTATGCGCGTAATGCAATTGCGCAGCGCAGCGTTCGGCTGGTGGCGCAGGGACTGGGCGGGGCACCGCTAAGCGCGTCCGATCCGGCGATCCTTGCGTTGCTGGCGGCGCGGTCGGGCGGGCAAGTGCTGGCCGAGACGGTGGCGGCGCAGGTGTTGCTGCACGGCAATGCCTATGTCCAGTTGCTGACCGATGCGGACGGGCAGCTCGCGGAACTGTTCGCGCTGCGGCCTGAGCGAGTGACGGTGGAGCCAGACGCGAGCGGCTGGCCGGTGGCGTATCGCTACCGGGTGGGTGAGCGGGTGACGCGGTTGCTGGCGGCGGATGCCGGCGGGCGACCGCAGGTGGTGCATGTGAAGGCATTCAACCCGAGCGATGATCATTATGGGTTGGGCTGCCTGGGCGCGGCGTCGGGGGCGATTGCGATCTACAATGCGGCGGCGCGCTGGAACAAGGCGCTGCTTGACAATGCGGCGCGCCCTTCGGGGGCGTTGGTTTATGATCCCGGTGACGGATCATCGCTGTCGCGCGAGCAGTTTGAGCGGTTGCGCGCCGAGATGGATGCGAGCTTTTCGGGGAGCGGCAATGCCGGGCGGCCGATGCTGCTGGAGGGTGGCCTCAGATGGCAGGCGCTGAGCCTGTCGCCTGCCGACATGGATTTTGCGGGCACCAAGGCGGCGGCAGCGCGCGAGATTGCGACGGCGTTCGGCGTGCCGCCGATGCTGCTCGGCCTGCCGGGCGATGCGACTTATGCCAATTATGTCGAGGCGAACCGGGCGTTGTGGCGGCTGGCGATCCTGCCGCTGGCGGAGACGATCTTTGCCGGACTGGCGCAGGCGCTGGGCGGCTGGTTTCCGGATGCGGCGATCCGGGTGGAAATCGATCAGGTCACGGCATTGGCCGAGGATCGCGAGCGCCTGTGGCGACAAGTCGGGGCGGCTGATTTTCTGAGCGATGAGGAGAAGCGGGCGATGGTGGGGCTGTCATGAGCGCAGGGATGATGAGCGGCCAGATGACCAGCGGCCAGATGACCAGCGGCCTGATGACCGGGGACGGGGCGGTGCTGGCGCAGCTGGTGGCGCAGGGTCAGCAGCAGGGCGCTGACCTGGCGACACTGCGGGCGATCGTCGAGGAATCGGGCGATCTGGGCGCGAGCCGGGCGCTGGTGCGGATGGGCCTCGACGACGAGGGCGCGGGGCGTGACCTGGGCGAACTGCGCGAATTGCTGGCGGCGTGGCGCGATGCCAAATCATCGCTGTGGAAGGCGGGGCTGGCCTGGGTCGTGCGCTTGCTCGGCGCGATCGGCATTGGTGCGATTGCCGTCCAGCAGGGGCTGATGGGGTGGGGCAAATGAGCCTGCACTTTGCAGGTTACGCGGCTGTGTTCGACCGGGTTGATCGCGGTGGCGATGTCGTACGTCGGGGAGCATTTGGGTCGCCCGCGCCAGTGCCGTTGCTGTGGCAGCATGGCGGGGCACCCGTGGGCGTGATCGAGCAACTGGGCGAGGATGCGCGCGGCCTGCGGGTGATCGGGCGGATTGATGAGCCCCGGCTGGCGGCACTCGTCAAGTGCGGCGGGGTGAAGGGGCTTTCCTTCGGTTATCGGGTGACAGCGTCGCAGTCCGGCCGCGTGCGCGAACTGACCGCGCTCGACCTGGTCGAGGTCAGCCTAGTCGCGCAACCGATGCAGCCACTGGCGCGGGTGCATGCGGTGGCGGGGTGAGCGGTGAGGCCTGTTGTTAGCTAACCCCCGTTCAGGCTGAGCGAAGTCGAAGCCCACACGCTGCGCTTGGGCTTCGATTTCGCTCAGTCCGAACGGGGGGCGGGTGTTTCAGAAAAAATGAATCGCAGCCCTCGGGTCACAGCCGATTCAATCGCGATCGATATTCCCCTCCCCGAGAAGAGCTCGGGGAGGTTTTTTTGTGTTGGGAGAATGACATGACCGATGTGACGATGGATGCACTGGAGGCGAGTTTCGCGGACGTCGAGATGCCGGGTGCGGTGGTGCGGCCGGTGCTGGCGGGTGGGCGCGCGCCGGGTGGGGCGGCGTTTGAGACGTTTCTGCGGAGCGGTGCGAGCGTTGAGATGAAGGCGTTTACCGGCGTTACCGGCGATGCTGGGGGCTATGCCGTGCCGCGCGAGATTGATGCGGTGATCGATGCGACGCTGAAGAGCATCTCACCCATTCGCGCCATCGCCAATGTCGTGAAGGTTGGATCGGCCGGCTATCGCAAGCTGGTGACGACGGGCGGCACGGTGTCGGGCTGGGCGGCCGAGACGGGCGCACGGGCCGAGACGGCGACGCCGAGCTTTGTCGAAATCGCGCCGTCGATGGGCGAGCTGTTCGCTAATCCCAGCGCGAGCCAGGCGATGCTCGACGATGCGCAATTCGATGTCGAGGCATGGCTGGCGAGCGAAATCGCGATGGAATTCGCCAAGGCGGAAGGCGCTGCGTTCGTCAATGGCAGCGGCACCAACCGGCCCAAGGGGTTCCTGCAGGCGCCAACGGCGAGCAGCAATGACGCGACCCGCGCCTTTGGCACGCTGCAATATCTGGCGAGCGGGGCCGCGGGGGACTTTGCTGCCAACCCGCAGGACCGGCTGATCGATCTGGTGCAGAGTTTGCGCGGGCCGTATCGGCAGAATGGCAGCTTTGTGATGAATTCATCGACGCTCGCCCGCATCCGCAAGTTCAAGACCAGCGATGGCGCGTTCCTATGGGCACCGAGCCTGGCGGTGGGGCTGCCAGCGACATTGCTCGGCTATCCGGTGATTGAGGCGGAGGATATGCCTGATATCGCTGCCAATGCGCTGGCGATTGCCTTTGGCGATTTCCGCAGCGGCTATCTGATCGCTGAGCGGACCGAGACCGCGATTCTGCGCGATCCCTATTCGAACAAGCCCTTCGTCAATTTCTACGCGACCAAGCGGATTGGCGGCTGTGTCAGCAATTCCGAAGCGATCAAGCTGATGAAGTTCGCGGTGTCCTGAGCCGACAGGCGCGGGCACCGATCGCGGCGCTGGCTGTGATTGGTGTCCGCGCCCGCTGCCCCTGCTTTCCCCAATGTAACAGCAAAGCGAGATCCCAATGGAAGATGCATTTTCAGCCGCCGCCGATCAAGTGTCGGCCCCGGCGCGGCGCGCGCTGGCGGTGACACCGCATGACAGCCACCCGCTGGCGGATATTCCCAAGGCACTGTTTATCGGCACGGGCGGATCGATCACGATGCGTGGTGTGGACGGTGCCGCCGACCAACAATGGGTGAATGTGCCATCGGGCGCATTGCTGCCATTTCGGGCCGCCTATATCCGCGCGACTGGCACCAGCGCCGGTAATATTCTGGCGCTCTATTAATGTATATCGGCCGCGATCTGAGCCTGGCCGGGGTGGCCGTGCTGCCCGGCGGCGTGCGCAGCATTGGCTTTTGGCCGACGGGCATGCTGCCGCAAGGGGCGACGCTTACCCGGTCAACCACCGGCACGCGCTATGATGCCAGCGGTGCAACGGAAATGGTGGCGATTAACGGCGCGCGGTTCGATTATGACCCCTTTACCCTGGCGGCGCGCGGCCTGCTGATTGAACCTGCCCGGACGAACCAGTTTCTGCAGTCAAAGGATTTGCGCACCAGCTGGACGTTCTTTGCCGCCAGCGCGCTAAACGCGACGCAATTGATCGAGAACAGCGCCAGCAGCAATCACCGTGCCGTGCAGACGATCGCCTATGCAGCCGGCGACGAGGTCACGCTGAGCGCAACGATCTGGGAGGTCACCGGGAGCGCAAAGCGTTACCTGATTTTGTACCTAGCGAATTCCGCGTCGGACCTCGCTGTATTCGACGCAGCGACCGGTGCGTTCGCTGTGAATGGCTGCACCGCGACGATGACACGGATCGGCACGAACGGCAGCAATCCGGTGTGGCGATGTACCATGACGGCAACCGTCACCAGCACCGGGTCGCTGGGCAGCGGTGTACGGCTATCGACGTCCGCAAGCGCATCATCGCCGGTCATTGTTTATCAGGGTGACGGCGTGTCGGGCATGAACATCACTGATTTACAGTATGAATTTGGTGCGGCTGCATCGTCGCCGATCCCGACGACAACTGCCGCCGCAGCCCGCGCCGCCGATGTGCTGATCCTGTCCGGCTCCGCGCTTGGCCTAAGCGATGGGGATCACATGATTCGGTATCGATTCGATGACGGTTCGACCCAGGGCGTGGTGACCACCATCAATGGCGGCAGTTGGACCGTGCCGACGACGCTCGACCGGCGCTGGATAAGGGCGATCGAGCGCGGGTGACGGCCGCGCCCTTGCGGCAGTGAAGAAAGGAACAGGACCATGGGCAATGGCGAACCCGGCAGCGTGCTGCTCGGGGCAAATGACCGTGCGCTAGCGGTGGCGGCAATCAAAGCGATGCTGCGGATCGAGCGCGATGATGAAGATGGCTTAATCGGGCAACTCGCCGATACCGCCCTGGGGCTGGCGGAGCAGTTTCTTGGCCAGGTACTGATCGCGCGGCAAGTGCACGTGGTGCTCCCTGCGCAGCCGGGCTGGCAACGGCTGGCGGCGGCCCCCGTGCAGGCGATCAGCCTGGTGGAGGGGATCGCAGCAGATGGCGCGGCGGTGACATTGCCGATGACGGGCTATGCGATTGATATCGATGCGCGGCGCGATGGCTGGGTGCGGATCATCGACGCAAGCGCTGCGGTGCAGGTGCGGGTGACGAGCACCGCCGGGCAGGCCGTGGATTGGGCGACATTGCCCGCGCCAGTGCGGCAAGGTGTGGTGTTGCTGGCGAGCTATTTGTTCAGCGACCGTGACACGACCCGGCCGCCGCCCGCGGCGATCACCGCGCTGTGGCGACCCTTTCGCGGGCTGATGCTGGCCCCGGCGGTGCACGCATGAGCCGGGCCAGCGATAAAGCGGCGGCAATCGGCAAGGCCGCGCGCGATGCAGCGATTGCGCGCGGGGTCGAGGAGATCGGCGCGGTGCTGCCCGATGTGGCCGTGACGGCGCTTGAGGACGGCATCGAGCTGAAAGGGCGCGGGCTTGCCCGGCGGCTGGTTACCGATCCGGTGCTGCGCTGGATCGGGCGGTTGTTGCGATGAGTATGGCGGGGGATGCGGCGGGCAGCTTTCATGCCGCGATGCTGGTGGCGCTGCGTAACGCGGCATCGTTCGGCGGCGCGATCAACGGCGTGTTCGAAGGGCCGGCGGTGAAGGCCACCGCCCCTTTTGCCGAAATTGGCGAGCTGCTGATCAGCGACTGGGGCACCAAGGACCGGGCAGGCAGCGAACTGCGTAGCGCGATCATCATCATTGACCGCGCCGAGGGGCCGGGGCGGCTGCACCGGCTGGCGGCGGCGGCCGATGCGGCGATGGCGAGCGTGCCGCGCGATCTGCCGGGGTGGCGGATCGCCAGCCTGGTGCTGCTGCGCAGTCGGATTGTGCGCGACGGGCCGGGCGCGTGGACGGCGCTGGTGGAACACCGGGTACGGATCATCGAATCAGCGTGAGGAGAAACGGCAATGGCAGCGGAAAAGGGAAGCGCCTTCCTGTTGAAGGTGGGCAATGGCGGGTCGCCGATCAGCTATGCGACGATCGCCGGACTGCGGACAACGCAGTTGTCGGTGAACGGTGAGGCAGTGGCGATCACATCAAAGGACTCGGGCGGGTGGCGCGAACTGCTGTCGGGCGCGGGGGTGCGCAGCGTGAGCGTATCGGGGGCTGGCGTGTTTACTGGTTCGGTCGCTGAAAACCGGGTCAAGACCAATGCGCTGAGCGGCGTGATCGACGATTACCGGCTGAGCTTTGAAAGCGGCGAGACGATGACCGGGCGCTTCCTGGTGACGCGGCTCGACTATGCCGGCGATTATAATGGCGAGCGCAGTTACACGCTGAGCTTGGAAAGCTCGGGCGCCGTGGTGAGCGCGTGACGGCGGCCAATCCGGCGCGTGGCGAGGCAGTGCTGCGGATTGGCGGTGCGGCAGTGGTGCTGCGGCCGAGCTTTGCCGCTTTGGTGGCCGCTGAACAGGAATTGGGGCCGCTATTCGCGCTGGTCGAGCGCGCGGCTGAGGCGCGGCTGGGGATTGGCGAGATGGTCGCGCTGTTCTGGCACTGCCTGGCCGACATCCCGGAGGGGATGACGCGCGAGGTGTTTGGTGAGGGCGTGGCGATGGCTGGGCTGGCCGAGGCGACGCCAGTGCTGCGGGTGCTGCTCGGGCAGATTCTGGCGGGCCGATGAGTTTTTCTGAGGCAGCGGTGCGGCTGGCCGGGATGGCCGGCGCGCTGCTGGGCTGGTCGCCCGACCAGTTCTGGTCCGCGACGCCGGTTGAGTTGGGCGCGGTGTTCGCCGCGTTGGCGGGCGAGGCGGTGCCGCCGCCGAGCGGCGATGAGCTGGCGCGATTGATGGAGGCTTTTCCCGATGGATGAGGAAATCGACCGGCTGGTGGTGCGGGTGCGCGCCGACACCAGCGGCTTTGCGCGCGATATCGAGGAAATTCGCGGGACGCTGACCGGGCCGCTGCAACGCGGTGCCGAGACGGCCGGACGCGGCATTGAGGCGGCGCTGCTGCGCGCGGTGCGGACCGGCAAGCTGGGGTTCGAAGATCTTAAGCAACTGGCTTTGTCGGTGCTCGGCGAGATTGCGGCGAGCGCGATCCGGGGCGGGATCGATGCGATCTTGGGGCGCGGCGGCGGATTGGGTGGGATTTTCGGACCAGTGATCAGCGGGCCCAGCCATATTCCGCCGGGGCTTGGCTTACCGGGGCGGGCGACCGGCGGGCCGGTATCGCCTGGCCGCGCCTATCTGATCGGTGAGCGCGGGCCTGAATATTTCGTGCCGACAACAAGCGGTCGTGTCGAGACGCGGGGCGGCGGCGGCGGGCGCGATGTGCGGGTGGCGATCACGATCAATGCCGCCGGCGGCGATGGGCCGCAGGCGCTGGCGCGATCGAGCCGCCAGGTGGCGCGCGCCGTGCGGGCGGCGATTGAGGGGGCAGAAAGCTGATGGGCCATTGGCTGGCGACCGAGCGGACGGTGCAGCGCGCGGATGTGATCTCGCGCTTCGATCCGCGATTCTGGACGGTCAATTTTCCGCGCCCGATGATGGCGAGCGTGGTTACCACCGCCCCGGATGCGCTGCGTGTCGATGCGGTGTTCTACCGCGCCGATGACCTCGCCGGGCTGATCTGGGCGAGCGAGGATGTGATCGATCATGCGCTGCTGCGCTATGAGACTTCGCGCGACTATCGCGGATCTACGCTTCGCTTTCGCTGGCAATCGGCGGGGGTGATGCCCCTTGATGCGGTCAATGGCCCGACGCTGACGATCGAGGGGCGCGATGCTGCGGGCACGCCGCGCGCCTGGTATGTGCGGTTGTGGAACTATGCGAGTGGCGGCCCCGAGGACGCACAGATCGCGATTGATTTCGCCGCGCTGGACGGCGGGTTCCTGCTGCCCGGTGAGGCCGATCCGGTGTGGGCGGGGGATGTAGATCGACTGTTCGTGTCGATGGTTGCGCCGGGCTATACGGGCGGCGATGCGCTGCTGGCGGCACCCGCCGAGGGCTGGGTTGAGCTGAGCGCGATCAGCGTCGATGGGCCGGGCGCGGTGCTGGCGATTGGTGAAGTGGCGGTGCCCGACCATCGGCTGGGCATCGCGAGCGGCTATGACGACAGCTATAACCTCACCCCGGCTCGGCTACTGCGGAGTGCGCTGTTGCTCGGCTATCGTGGCAGCCTCCTTCATTATGTCGGGATGAGCCATTATTTTCGGCTCGAGGCCAATTCAGGCGGACTGTATGTCAGCCTGGCCGGTGGGGTGCTGAATGTTGCAGCGGCGGCGTGGCACCGCGACTTTGCCGAACGCGCCAAGGCGCTGGGCTTCGATATCATCTGGTCGCTGAGTTACGAGCTGTTCGATGCGCATTGCTGGGGCGACTGGAAGCAGCGCGTGGATGACGGCAGCCCGGCGCTGACCGGATGGGTGCCGCCATCGACCTTGCTGTCGCCTGCGCATGAAGGGGCGATGGGCTATCTGCGCGCGGTGGCACAGGCCTTTATCGGGCTGGGCATTGCAGCGGGGCTGGCCCCCCAATTTCAGATCGGCGAGCCATGGTGGTGGGTGCTGCCTGACGGGCGACCCTGCCTTTATGACGACGCCGCGCGGGCGGTGTGGGGCGGCGCACCGCCCGCGATCAATCTGCGTGGCACCTTGAGCCCGGCGCAGACCGCGCTGCTCGACCAGGCGGGGGCGGTGTTGGCGGCATCGACAGCGGCGCTGACGGCGGCGGTGCGCGCGGTGGCGCCGGGCTGTGCGATGCATTTGCTGGCCTATCTCCCAAGCGTGCTCGACCCCGAGGCGCCCGAAGTCGCGCGACTGAACCTGCCGATCGGCTGGGCGCGGCCCGCTTTCGACGTGCTGCAGCTTGAGGATTATGACTGGGTGACCAGCGGCAATAGCGCCGCGACGGCGCGCGGGCTGGCGCAGGCGACGGCTCGGCTAGGCTACCCGATCGCGGCGCAGCATTATCTGTCTGGCTTTGTGTTGCGCCCCGAAGATTCGGACGACTGGCGCGCGATCGCGGCGGCGGCCGACGCGGCGCGGGTGCGGGGGACGGCGCGCGTGTTCCTATGGGCGCTGCCGCAGGTGTTGCGCGACGGCCTAGTCCATTTCGATGAAGGAGAGGCGGCGGTGGAGGCTTTTGACGATGTGCTTTTCCCACTTGCGCTGGGCCGCGAGGCGGAAGTGACGCCCGAATTCGCAACCGCGATCGTGAGCAGTGCTGGCGGGCGTGAGACGCGCAACGCGCGCTGGAGCGCGGCACGGACGCGCTATGATGTTGGGCCCGGCGTCCGGTCTGAGGCAGATATCGCGGCGTTGCTGGGCTTTTTCCGCGCGCGGATGGGGCCGGCGCGCGGGTTTCGGCTGCGCGATCCGTTTGACTTTCAGTCCGGCGATGGCGCGCCCGCGCCAGGCGACCAGCGGATCGGCACCGGCGATGGCAGCACCAGCCGGTTTGCGCTGATCAAGCGCTACGAGGCCAGCGAACGGCGGATCACCCGGCCGGTGGCGGGGAGCGTGCGCGTAGCGGTGGGCGAGGTGGAGACCAGCGGCTTTACGGTCGAGGATGGCGGCTGGGTGGTGCTGGACGCTGCGCCTGGAGCGGGACTGGCAGTGACGGCGGGGTTCAGCTTCGACGTGGCGGTGCGCTTTGCCGAGGATGCGCTGAGCGTCAACCGCGCGACTTTCCTGGCCGGTGCAGCGGCGAGCGTGCCGTTGATCGAAATTCGCGAGGGTTAGGCGATGGCGGAATCGGATGATTTCCTGCACGGCGACCTCACCACAATCGCGCTGTGCTGGCGGATCGAGCGGCGCGATGGGGTGACGATCGGGTTGACTGATCATGACCGCGACCTGCTGATCGACGGGCTGGTCCACCGCGCTGCGCCGGGCATGACCCCATCGGCGATCAGCCGCAGCGATACGCTGGAAGCCGATACCATGGAGGTTGCTGGGGCGCTTTCCAGCAGCGCGATCAGCGAAACGGATCTGCTGGCCGGGCGCTGGGATGGGGCGCGCGTGGCGATCTTTGCGGCTGACTGGAGGGGCGGCGGCGGGCGAATTGACTTGGGCGAAGGGGTGATCGGCACGGTAGAGACCCAGGAAACCGGCTTTACCGCCGAATTGCGCGGGGCGAGCGCGGCGCTGGACCAACCGGTGGTGGAGGAAACAGCGCCCGAATGCCGCGCCGAACTGGGCGACAAGAGGTGCCGGGCGGCGATGGCCGGGCGCCGCCGATTCGTCCGACTAGCGGCCGTGGAGGGACAGGTGTTGACGCTTGATGCGAGCGAGCTGGTGCCAGGGGGCTATGCGTTTGGTGTGTTGCGCTGGTTGAGTGGCGCGGCAAGCGGGCTGGAAAGCGCGATTGCGGCATCCGATGGCGCGACGGTGACGCTGCATGGGCCACCGCCGATCGGCGTCGAACCGGGTGGATTGGTCGAACTGATCGAGGGGTGCGACAAGAGTATCGCGACCTGTGCGGGTCGCTTTGCCAATGCCGCCAATTTCCGGGGCGAACCCTATTTGCCGGGGATTGATCTGCTGACGCGCTATCCCGGCGGATGAGCGCGGCGATAATTGCCGCAGCGCGAGCGGCAATTGGCGCCCGGTTTCGGCTGCATGGGCGCGACCCGGCGACGGGGCTGGACTGTGTCGGGCTGGCTGCACTGGCGCTGCAAGCGGGTGGTGCGAAAGGGCAGGCGCCACGGGGCTATGCGTTGCGGAGCGGTGATGCCGAGGCGGTCGGCGCAATGATCGCGGCGGCCGGCATGGTCGCCTGCGTGGCGCCGCGTGCGGGCGATCTGCTGCTCTGCCGGGCTGGGCCGGGGCAGCTGCATCTGATGATCGATAGCGGCGGCGGCGTGATTCATGCCGATGCGATGCTCAGGCGAGTGGTCGAGCGGCCCGGGCCGCCGCCCTGGCCCGTGGTTGGGCGCTGGCGGGTGGCCGAACAGCCCGAAAAGGGGGAATAGCCGATGGCAACACTGGTTTTGACGGTGGTGGGGACAGTGCTGGGCGGGCCAATTGGGGCGGCGATCGGCGCGCTTGCGGGCCAAGCCATCGATCGCAACATCCTGTTCAAGCCCAAAAGCCGGCAGGGACCCAGGTTGACCGAACTCGCCGTGCAGACATCATCTTATGGCACGCCAATCCCGCTGCAGTTTGGGACGATGCGGGTTGCGGGCACGGTAATCTGGTCAACCGATCTGATTGAAAGCAGATCGACAAGCGGCGGCAAGGGCCAGCCGGGTGTGACCAATTACAGCTATTCGGCATCGTTTGCGGTGCTGTTGTCGGGCCGGGCGATTAGCGGGATCGGCCGGATTTGGGCCGATGGCAAATTGCTGCGCGGTGCTGCGGGTGATTTCAAAACATCGACGGGCTTTCGCGTTCATCTGGGTGATGAGGCGCAGCCGGTCGATCCCCTGATTGCAGCGGCGGAAGGGAATGGCCTGGCCCCCGCGCATCGCGGCCAAGCCTATGCGGTATTCGAGAATTTTCAGCTGGCGGATTTTGGCAATCGCCTGCCGTCGCTGACCTTTGAGGTGATCGCCGATCCCGGACCCGTGGCGATCGGTGTGATTGCCGAGGCGGTTTCGAGCGGGCGCGTCGATGGCCGCGCGGTGACCCAGGCGGTAACCGGCTATTCGGCCTATGGCGACAGTGTGCGCGGCGTGCTGGAGAGTCTGGCGAGTATTAGTGGCGCCTGGTTTGCGCCGGCCGGCGGCCGATTGGTGATGCGCGATTCAGCGGTTGCCGGGCCAGTGATCAGCGACATGGGCGCTCAATCCAGGACACTCGGATCGTCAGCCTCTGGCGGGTCACCGCATCTGCCGCGCCATGGCGCTCGGCGCAGGCGATCCGTTGCGGCGATCGATACTGTGCCGCAGACGGTGACGGTGGCGCATTATGATCCGGCGCGCGATTATCAGACCGGGGTGCAACGGGCGCGCCGTCCCGGTGCCGGCAACCGCAGTGAGCGGATTGAATTGCCGGCGGCAATTGACGGGCGCGTTGCCAAGGCGATTGCGGCGCGTGCAATCGCCCGTGCTGAGGCCGGGCGCGAACGGCGCGAGATTGCGCTCGACTGGTCGGCGCTTGGGATCGCGCCTGGCCAGACGGTGACGCTGGCTGATGCACCCGGCAGCTGGCGGGTGAGTGGCTGGTCGCTGGAGGCGATGGTGCTGCAGCTGCGCCTGATCCGCCTCGATGGTGGGGTAGGGGTGGAGACATCAGCGAGCTCTGGCCGGGTATTGGCCAGCACCGATTCGCTGCATGGGCCGACGATTCTCCACGTCTTTGACGCGCCCGTGCTTGATGATGCTGTGCTGACGACGCCGCGGCTGCTGGTTGCCGCTGCGGGGGAAAGCCCGGGCTGGCGGCGCGCAGCGTTGCTGTTGAGCAGCGACGGCGGGATGCGCTGGACCGCCGCTGGTGAGACGGCATTACCGGCAACGCTGGGGGTGGTGGCCAGCCAGGTGCACTGGGCGCCCGCGGCGTTGCGCGATCTCACCGGCTCGGTGGACGTGGTTTTGGCGCATGACGGCATGGCACTGGCCGGTGCTGATGATGCGGCGCTTGATGCGGGGGCTAACCTGGCACTGCTGGGAGATGAACTGATCCAGTTTGGCATGGCAGAGCAGCACGGTGCCCGGCGCTGGCGGTTGTCGCGCCTGTTGCGGGGGCGGCGCGGGACCGAACGCGCCGCTGGCAGCCAGGCCGTTGGTGACCGCTTCATCCTGATTGAACCCGATACAGTGAAGCCAATTGATATCGCTGTCGCGTCGATTGGCAGGCCATTGCAGCTGATGGCATCGGGTATCGGTGACCTGACCGGGCCGGTCGCGGCCACAATCGTGCCGGGCGGCCTGTCGGTGCGCCCACCGGCACCGGTGCACCTGCACGTCCAGCCGACCGAGGAGGGCATGCGGATTACATGGGTTCGCCGCAGCCGAGCGGGCTGGCGCTGGATCGACGGCGTCGATGCGCCGTTGATCGAGGAACAAGAGGCGTATCGGTTGGTGATTTCGCCGCCTGGCGGTGTCCCGCAAGCGCTAGATATGCGCGAGTCCAGTTTTTTGATTTCCAACGAGTTCGCGCTCAGCGGCACGATGATCGATGTGCGGCAGCGCGGGTTTGCGGGCGAATCGCTTCCCGGCACGCTTACCCTGACATGACCCCAAGGAGGGAAAGATGAGCGACGATCCGACGCCCCGATTTGCGCTGCCGCTGTTGCAGCCGGGCCAGGCGCAGAAGGAATTGTATCATAATGAAGCATTGGCCCTGATCGATCTGGGGCTTCATCCCTGCGTGATCGCCATGGGGGTCGATACGCCGCCATCTGCCCCCGTCCTGGGCGCTTGCTGGATCATCGGTACGGCACCGACCGGTGTCTGGGCCGCTGCGGCCAACTATCTGGCCGGCTGGACGGCGGGGGGGTGGCGATTCGTTGCACCCCAGGACGGGATGACCGTCTGGAGCCTGCAAGATGGCGTATATGCAAGGTTTGCGGCAGGGAACTGGACGATTGGCGAGGCTCGCTATGCGCGCCTGCTGATTGATTCGGTGCAAGTTATCGGGCCGCAGCAACCATCCATTGCCAATCCCGTCGGCGGCAGCGTGATTGATGGTGAGGCACGAGCCTCGATCGCCACCATTATTGACGCGCTGGCCACCCATGGACTGATCGCGCGGTGAACCAATCGCCCGCCGGTTGTGGCCATTTCGTCACACTTGCTGGTATTTGTATGCTTGCGTGGAAACTAAGCTTTCGGTAGGGAGTTGGGGCTGTCCGTAGTGACACTCAAGAAAGGGGAATATGATGCGGAAGCTAGCCGTTTCACTGGCACTTGCCTCCACCGCGCTCGCCACGCCTGTTTTGGCCCGCGATAATTCGTGGTACGTTGGCGTCGACGCAGGCGGGGTGCTCGTCGAAGATATCCGATATGATATTGGCGCACGTTCGAACGTCTCGAAGGTCGATCATAATTATGGTTACGACTTCGATGGCAACATTGGGTATGATTTCGGCGCATTCCGCGTCGAAGCAGAGGTCGGCTATCGCCGGGCTTCGACCAGTGCTTATACGTCGGAATTGCCTATTCCGCACTTCAACAGCGCGGGCAATCTGGTGAATGCGGCTGCTGGACGGTATGTCACCAACGGTAGCTCCACTGCCCTGAGCTTCATGGCCAACGCTTTGCTCGATTTCGGTGATGATAGCGCCGTGCAGGGCTTTGTTGGTGGCGGTGTTGGTGTTGCGCGCATCAAGTCGCGCATCAACAACGCGTTCGGCAACACGCTGGACGATTCGGATACGGTGTTTGCCTATCAGGCGCTTGCCGGTGTTCGGGTGCCGATCTCCGACAAGATTGATGCGTCGTTCAAGTATCGTTTCTTCACCGCACCGAACGCGCAGTATGTTGATGTCCGTGGCAGCAACTATACCGGCACGTTCCGTTCGCACAGCTTGTTGCTGGGCCTGACCTATAACTTCAGCGAACCGGCTGCGCCGCCACCGCCGCCACCGCCGCCGCCGCCACCTCCTCCGCCCCCGCCGCCGCCACCACCACCACCTGTGGAAGTGGTTTGCTCGCCGGGTCCGTTCATCGTGTTCTTTGAATGGGACAAGTCGACGATCACGCCAGAAGCGGCAAGCATTCTTGATAACGCCATCACGGCCTATCAGAATTGCGGCAATGCGCAGGTCATGCTCGCCGGTCACGCTGACCGTTCGGGTACGCCGAAGTACAATATCGCGCTGTCGCAGCGTCGCGCTGATGCTGTGAAGGGTTATATGTCTTCGCGGTCGATCCCAGAGGGTGTCATCACGACCCAGGCGTTCGGCGAAGGCCGTCCGCTCGTCGAGACTGCCGATGGCGTTCGCGAACTGCAGAACCGTCGCGTGGAAGTGACCTATGGCCCAGGTTCGGGCCGCTAAGTCGCAACCTTAACGGGTTAAGATCGGGGAGGTCGGTGTCATGCCGGCCTCCCCTTTTTTTGTGTTTGTTGGTCTGGACTCCAATTCAATCTGACGGAATCGATGACCGTCGAACGCGGCAACCCGGGGTTCCAGGCAGCGTTCTGTGCAGCGCTGCACCCTTGCTTCCGCGCCGGGATTGCACCGCGTCAGTCTAAATGAAGTCGAGTCGAGCGGCCATTGGCGCAGCCCGGCCAGCCAGCGCTAGCCTTTAGGCGATCCATCTTGCAGTGCCCCGGCCAGCCAATCCGGCACCAGTGCATCTCCCAGGGCTTCAACACGGCGCAGCTCGATCATCACCCCCAAATCGGGATAGCTTGCCCGGGTTCGATCGCTTGCGGGGGCAATCGGCGCGACGACAAGCCGCCGATTGACCTTGGCGCGGTGGTGCATACGCGCGGTATTCTCCTGGCCCACATAGCACCCCTTGGTAAAGCTAACCCCACCCAGCTCGCGGGCATTGGCTTCGAGCCATAGTGTTTCGCCACTACCGAGCTCGTCCACGCCTTCGGTCACGCCATGCGCCAGGCGGTGCTTTTGCCAGCCAAAAGCGACCGGACCGGGGGCAGCGAGCCAGCGATAGCCGAGCGCTGCCAAGCGCGGATCAGCCACACCGCGACCCGGTGTGAGCGACCAATGCACCGCCAAATCTAGCTGATCAATCGCGATCGATCGTCGCAAGCGGTAAAGGCCGAGCCGACGCGTTAGAGCCTCAGCCGCTGCCGCCTCGCAATCGATCAGCACCGCGTCGCCATCGGCCCAAAGGATGAAATCGAACAGCGCCTTGCCTTGCGGTGTCAGCAAGCCGCTCCAGAGCGGGCCTGAGTCAAGGCGCGTGACGTCTTGCGTGACCAGCCCCTGGAGAAAACCATGGACGTCTTCACCAGCGAGACGAAGCACGGCGCGATCAGGGAGCATAGTGGCGGAGTCTGTAATCATGGCGCTGAGGTAAGGCAAAAGCGCCGGAATGAAAGAGCGTGGTGGCCGCGATGCCCTAAATTGCCCAGCTTTCTAATCCCAGCATCGCGTTTCAGAACGGCAACCAACGCTGCTTCTTGCGGAATTTCATATAGCCGATATTCACCCCGGCGCGCACACCGACGCCCAGCCGAATCGGGATCAGCACAATGTCCCCACGGCGCAAATAGGTCGCTGAAAACCCGCCGACGAAATAAAGATGCCCCTCTCCCTCTGGGAAGCGGCGAAACAGATCTTCAGTGTCGTAGAGATTATAGACCAGCACAAAGACCTTTGAGGCATTGCCGCCCAGGTCGAACCCCACCGATGGCCCCGTCCAAAAAACTGGGCGATCCCCTTCGATCCGATGCGACATTGTGCCTGAGCCATAGCGCAGCCCAACCACCACCGCACCCGATGCTTCTCTGCCGGCAATATAGGCGTTGGGCTCGCCCTGATCCTTCAATATTTTTTCCAGGATGCCCGCGAGCCCCTCTGCGCCCTTGCCAAAGACACGTTCACCCGCGCTGAAAAGGTCATTGCGTTGATAGGTCGTGCCGGCGCTGGCGGCATCCTTGGTTGCCTGCGGGCTGGTCGGGGCTGCCGATGCCGACGTCGATCGTGGCGCTTCTGGTTCGCTCGGGACAAGATCGCCGCGCGGATCTGAATTGGCGGATGATCTCGGCGCCGACGGCGCGGGGCGGCTCGACAAATCGCCATCAATTGCCTGGTTGGGGTCGATCGTGCGGACCTGCGCCGCAACTGGGGTGGTGCTCGCCACGCCGAGGATGAGGGCCATCACTATCAGCATCAATCGCTTCAACACTATACGCCCTTCTAACAGCCACTGCAGCCAAAGCATAGCGACCGGCGCAATGACCAAGCAATGAACAGGCGACGATGCGAGTCGGATTCGCGCCCGACCGCGATTGCCGCGGCGAATGAGGACAGTTGAACAGTGACGCGTCCGCGTCTATAGCCGCCGCTTGCTGCCAGCCGGAGACGTGGGTGAGTGGCTGAAACCAGCGGTTTGCTAAACCGCCGTACCGGGTTTACTGGTACCGAGGGTTCGAATCCCTCCGTCTCCGCCAGGGCTGATTGCCAAATCGCCGACCTTAAGAGGGTCATTTGGGCGCATCGACGCTCGGTGGCATCCTTCGTCGAACGACGCGTTCTGCCTGTTATTCGGTGGGGTCTCTCTCGTCGGGTATGACCCCGACATACCTGCCGCGCGGCCTGATCAGCCCGCCTGTCGAATTCTGCTCCATGATATGCGCGCACCAGCCGATGGTCCGGCCAAGCAGGAAAAGCCGGAACGGTGCCAATGACGGCAGGCCCAGCGCCTTGACCATCACAGCCATTGCAAAATCCGCATTGGGAAGCGCGCCGGTTTGGTCGAGCACCGCATCCGCCAGCACCTGTAATTCGCGCGGTGCGCTGAGCCCTTGCAGCATCGATTGCGCTCGAGGATCGCCCGCTGGGTAGAGGGTGTGGGCAAAGCCCGGTAATGTCCGATCGCGCGATAGCCAGAGCCTGACCGCCTGTGGCGCGCCGATGCGGTCAGCATCCGCCACCATGGCACCCAACGCTTCTGCAGCCCCGCCATGACGCGGTCCCGACAAGGTGCAGAGCCCGGCCAAGATACAGGCGGGCTGTGACGCACCCGTCGACGCGGCGACCCGCGCCGCGAAAGTTGACGCGTTGAGGTCGTGATCCGCCATCAATACCATCGCCTGACGCAAGCGGTCCCCGATCTCGCCGCCACAACCCCAGCCTGTGGCGAGCCGTTCATGCAGCGCCCGGCTCCCTGGCGCTGCGCCGCAGACCTGCGCCAGCTGTCCGACGATCGTGGCGGCTTCACGGGCGAGACTGTCTTTACCCCGCCCCAGAATTGGCGGGCTGTCCGCTGCAATCGCGGCAAGGGCTTCAAAGGCGTTGGACCAGCCGACCGTGCCACTGGCAAAACCGGGCGCGCTCTGCACATCCCACAGAAGCGCTGCCGCTTCTTCCACGCTGGCCTGCTGGGCAAGCGTAACAGCATCAACGCCGCGATAATATATTCTGCCGCGATGAACATTGGAGACGCTCGTGGTGATTGACGGCTCTCCCCATGCCATCGAACTCGCGGCAATCGACGCGGGCTTTTTGCCGCGCGCCTTTCGGGTCGCTACACCATCGACATCCTCCGCATTATAGAGGCTGCGGCGCGCATCGCTCGGGTCTGGAAGCATCCGAATCTGGCCCCGGCTGACATATGCGTACAGTGTTTGCGGCTTGACCATGAGCCGTGCCAGCGCGTCGTCGCGATTGATCCAGCCATTCATATTGATTCTATCTATCAAGATTGATTGGTCGCGCAAATGCAGCAGGAATGGGGGTGTTTGGAACGACCGGAGGCACCATGACTGACTTACTCGTGGACAGGATTCTCAAGGACATCTTGGTCGCGCTCAATCTGCCAGCGGCATTGGCGAACCGAGTGACCTTTGGTGGCGACGACCGGTTGCCCTCTTGCTTCCCCGTCTCCGATCTCGCTGCCGCCTCAATCGGGGCCGCCTGTGCGGCCGTTGCGACCCTTGCCGCTGCTGGGGGGCGGGTGGCCAATGTTTCGGTCGATTATCGGCTGGCGTCGCTTTGGTTCGGCTGGTCGATCAGTCCCGAAGGGTGGGCCATGCCATCGCCATGGGACGCGATCGCCGGGGATTATCTGGCGTGTGACGGTTGGATCAAGCTCCACACCAATGCGCCACATCACCGTGCCGCAGCATTGTCAGCGCTGGCGTGCGAACCGACCCGCGACGCCGTGGCAGCGGCAGTAGCCGCGCGCCATGCTGATGCGATCGAAGCAGCCGTGGTCGCCGCTGGGGGCTGTGCGGCGAGATTGATGTCCCGGGCCGAGTGGGCGGCCCATCCCCAAGGCCAGGCGGTCGCCAGCGAACCGATCATCCTCTGGGACGATGCCGCGTCTGGCGAACGACGGGGCTGGCAGCCCCTGCCGGACCGGCCGCTTGCGGGCATCAGGGTGCTCGACCTGACAAGGGTATTGGCGGGTCCGGTCGCGACACGATTCCTGGCCGGCTTTGGCGCGGAGGTTCTGCGCATCGATCCGCCCGACTGGGACGAACCGGGGGTCATCCCCGAAGTGTCGCTCGGTAAACGCTGCGCCCGGCTTGATCTGCGCATGCCTGCCGACCGCGACACATTCACCCGATTGCTCGCTGGTGCTGATGTCCTGGTGCACGGCTACCGGGCCGATGCGCTCGATCGGCTGGGCCGTGGGGCAGCAGCGCGACAAGCGATCAGGCCAGGGCTGATCGATGTTTCGCTGAACGCTTATGGTCATGGCGGCCCTTGGTCCAACCGGCGCGGCTTTGACAGCCTGGTGCAGTTCTCGTCGGGTATCGCCGCCGAAGGAATGATGTGGCGTGGTGCCAACGCCCCGGTGTCGTTGCCGGTTCAAGCGCTTGACCATGCGACCGGCTATCTGATCGCTGCCGCCGCCATTCGTGGTGTGCTCGCAAGGCTTTCGGGGGAGGGATTGACCTGCGCGCGGCTGTCGCTCGCGCGAACCGCAACGCTGCTCAGCGATCACCGGACCCGTCCAGACGATGGGCCTTTCGTGCCAGCGCAAGAGTCCGACTATGCCAACGCAATCGAACGGACCGATTGGGGCCCGGCGCGCCGTTTGCGACCGCCCGCCGCAATCAACGGCATTCCGATGCAGTGGGACAGGCCTGCCGCCCGGCTCGGTTCGTCCGCCGCGAACTGGGATTAGGCTTGCCTGGCTGCGTCGCTATGGAGGCCGAGACTGGCCTGTCGGCTGAAGGCTCCTGCACGCGCGGGCATAGCGATCTGTTCCGCTGCCCGTTGTGGGATTAAGCCACAGCCGCTGCCATCTCGGCGAGCTTGGCTACCGTGTTCATGTTGCGCGCCGTTCCCCGTTTCGCACCGGGTATGCGCAGCCGGGTGTCGGCCATCCCGTCGGGATAGAGCACGAACAAGGAGCGATTTCCCAGGCGCAACTGCTCATTCTTGATCCCTGTCACGCCATCGAGCGGATCGGCCGGAAGCGCCACATCCATGAATAACGCTATGACATGGTTGCTAGGCGAGTCCGGAAAGGGGTTGCGGGCGAGCGTGTCGGCGATCTCGGCGGCCGTCCGCACAATCACGCCGACGCTTTTACCGGCATAGGCATGAAGCTGATCCTCAAGCATGGATCGCACCTGATCCTCCGATCCTGTGCTTTCAAAGACGACGTTCCCACTGGCGATATAGGTTGTCACCTTCGCAAACCCGGCGGTCGCGCACATCTGCGCCAGGCTGGTCATCGGCAGTTTGCCGGTGCCGCCGACATTTACGGCGCGAAGCAGGGCTACATATCCGGTCAATTGCGCGCTCCGCTATTCGACGACTGTCGTCATCGGATGCGTCGCCACGTCCGTTGGATAAGGCACCAGCATTCAGCTAAATACCCCTATATGCGCCTTGCAGGATGGCTTGTTTCAAAGCGTTCCTTGCTGGTGACAGGGCAGGATGGGGTTATTTGTCGAGGATCGGCCGGAATAGCTTGGTATCCGACCAAACCTTCCACAGGAAGGCAACAAACACCAGCGACCACAAGCTAAAGATCGTCACGTCAATGACGCGCACACCCATAAATTGGGCGTCAATCAACCCTGGGCCATACCATAGCGCGAACAGTGCCCAGGCAATCACCAGCAGGCGTAGCTCGGTTGCGCCCACCCCATAATAGGACAGGTGATGGGTCTTGAGAACCAACACCTTTAGATAAGTGAAGCTGGTCATCAGCAGATACATCGAAAGCGCGAGCTGCGCCGAAAACAAGGTGAAATACGGGGAAAGCCCCATCCCGACGAAGATGAAGGTTTGCGATATAAGGTCGCAGGAGTGATCGAGGAAATAGCCAAAGTCTGGCCGTTCGATCTTGCGGTAACGGGCGAGCGTGCCGTCAAGCGAGTCCCCGAGCCAGTTCAGGAAAAGCCCTAGGATTGCGACCGAAACGAACCAGGGCGAGACGTTGCAAGCCGCGAATCCCACCAGGACAAGCAAAGCGCCAATTAGGCCAAGCAGTGTCAGCTGATCGGGGGTCACTGCCGGTGGCGTCCTGACGGCCAGCGATCGCAAGATATTGCGTTCATGGGTTCCCAGAAAGCTGTTGTTCACGCGGACATGGTGGACAGGCTTGCCTGGCCCCTTATCTGGCGCACTGACCGGCCCCCACTGAGTGGTCCGTGCTGATTGTTAGTGCATTATCGCCTCCGTTGCCATTGCCGCCTGGAGGTGGAGCGAAGCGGAACCGGA